>Ga0326727_10007667_pt1 | contig 28255 bp, 29 predicted proteins | sample MB2enrmetagenome_FD_207643 | JGI IMG/M metagenome (GOLD analysis project Ga0326727, IMG submission 207643) | Lab enriched peat soil microbial communities from McLean, Ithaca, NY, United States - MB29MY | ecosystem: Environmental > Terrestrial > Soil > Wetlands > Peat | place: USA: New York...
AGACCGAGCTGATGTTCGCCGGGCACAACGCCCATCGTTTCGCCACCGACCCGTTCTATCGGGATGGGTTCATTCCCACGGTGGCGCAGTTGGTTGATCGCCTGATGACCGGAAACTGAGACAAAAAGGCCGCAAAAGGGTTGCGAACGCCGACAAAGTGTGATGCCTTCATTACAACTGAAGCGATTCCAATTGGTGTCGCATCCACCCACGGCGTATATATATATTCTAGCTTAGATCGTCCGGGGGAGCCGTTGCCATGAATGCCAGCTGCCAGCGTCCTTTCAGCCACGCCCTTGACCGATTGCGGGCGGCGGGGCTACGGCCGACCCGCCAGCGCCTGGCTCTCGCCAAACTGCTGTTTGACAGCTGTGACCGCCATGTCTCGGCCGAGCAATTGCATGGCGAGGCGGTGTCCCACAGCATCCGGGTATCTTTGGCAACGGTTTACAATACCCTCCACCAATTCACCGCGGTGGGCATGTTGCGGGAGATCGTCGTCGACGCCGGGCGGTCCTATTTCGACACCAATACGTCCGAACATCACCATTTCTTCTACGAGGAGTCGGGCCGGCTGGAGGACATCCCGGGCCACGAGATCGCTGTCGGAAAAGTGCCATCGACCCCCGACGGGGCCCCGATCCGCCGTGTCGACGTGATCGTTCGGGTCGGCGGCTGACAACAGCCGAACGGCGCCCCCGCGAGCGCACGCCCTTGACCGCCACCCGCCTGAAATCCCTGCTGACGCCGCCCCTGCTGCTGATTGCGGCGGTCTGCTTCCTGATCGAAGAAGTCCTTTGGGGCGTGGTCGCCGATCTGGCCGCCGCCCTTGGCCGTTGGCCCTTGATCGCCCGTCTGGAGGCCGCCATCGGCCGCCTGCCACCCTACGCGGCGATGCTTCTGTTCGTTCTGCCGTGGGCGGTCATCCTGCCGGTGAAACTGGTTGCCTTGTGGCTGCTGGCCACCGGCCATCCCTTGGTGGGCGTGGCGCTGTTTGCCGGTGGCGAACTGGTCGGCGTCGGGTTTCTGGCCCGCATATATGCCTTGTGCCGCCCGGCACTGGCCACCCTTGGCTGGTTTGTCAGGCTGGAGTCGTTTGGCAAGGCCGCCAGCACCTGGGCGCATGACCAGCTGGACCGCTTTCCGCTGTGGCGTCTGCTGCGGCAGCGGGTGCATGGACTGGTGCTACGGATCCGGCGGATGCTGGGGGGCGCCCGGCACGGCTGGCTGATCGAGCGGATGCGGGCGGCGCGTCGGCGGCTGCGCATGCAGATGCCGCACTAATACCAAGTCTCGATGAGTCCTTCTCAGCGAGACTTGGTATAACCGGGTCTGCGATCTACTATCGCAGATGTCGGCAGTTCAGAAAAATTATTGATATTTCAACTCTCTAGAGGACGGCGAGGCCGTCCTTCGGGTGTTCTCGAATGGCTGGCCCGGTGGCCGGCCCGACGGGATACTGCATTTGCAGGCGATCCCGCCGATTTTTCGGGCTTTCATTGCGTTAACGTTCCGGGAAGTCCGACGAGGGCCACCCCGCAACCGGGCCGGCAAAAAAATGGTGAGGATGGGTGTCCCCGCCCCTCCGCCAGTGGCTACCCCGGGGCGCCCCGGGTGGGCCCCCCACGCCCCGGAACACCGCCTTTCATCACATAGACGAAGGGGATGATGGCCAGGAAGATCCAGGCCAGCAGCCGGAAATCGTCCAGGAAGGCCTTCAGCAGCGCCTGAGATTGGACAATCCCATAGATCGAGGCCGCCGCCTTGCCGGCGCTACTCGACAGAGTTCCACCAAGCTCCTGGAATCTCAGGGAGAATCCGTCGATCATATGGCGATAGGGGGCGTCCAGCGGGGTGGCGTGCGCGGCCAGCGTGGTCTGATGGGCCTGCCCGAAGCGGCTGAGAAAGGTGGTGACCGCCGAAATGCCGAAGCTGCCGCCCAGGTTGCGCGACACATTGATCAGGGCGGCGGCGTCGCTGCTCATTGACGGCGGAACGAAGCGGTAGGCGGCGGTATTGATGGGGATGAACAGCAGCGACAGGCCCAGGGCCTGGTAGATGCGGGCCAGGGCGAACGTCATGTAGTCGGTCTCGGGGCTGAACGAGGCCATGTCGAGCAGGGCCAACGCGCAAATCCCCAGGCCCAGGGCGATCAGGTGGCGGGAATCGACGGTCGAGACCAGCCGCCCGACGATGGGCATGACCAGGATGATGGCGATGCCGCCGGGGGTGATGACCAGCCCCGCATCGGTGGCGGTATAGCCGAACAGCCGCTGCACCAGCTCGGGCAGCAGCACGGTGCTGCCCAGCAGGATGAAACCCAGCAGGAACATCAGGATGTTGGCGACGCCAAAATTCCGTTCGAACAGCAGATGCAACTCGACGATCGGATGCTCTTCCCCCAGTTCCCAGATGACAAAGCCGATCAGGGCCACGGCCGAACCGATCGCCAGCACGACGATGAAGAGGGAGCCGAACCAGTCATCCTCCTCGCCCTTGTCGAGGACGATCTGCAGGAAGCCCAGGCCGATGGCCAGCAGGGAGAAACCGATATAGTCGATGGTGAAGCCGCGACGGCGCTTTTCCTCGCGGGCGGCGGTATAGGCCGGCGGATCCTCGAGAAGCGCGGTGACCAGGAAGGTCAGAACGCCGCCCACCGGGACGTTCAGCAGGAAGACCCAGCGCCAGCTGGCCGTGTCGGTGATCCAGCCCCCCAAGGTGGGGCCGATCGCCGGGGCGAACACCACGGCCATGCCGTAGAGTGCAAAGGCCATGCCGCGTTGATGGGGTGGAAAGCTGTCGGCCAGGATGGCCTGAGCGCCGGGCTGCAGGCCGCCACCGGTCAACCCCTGGACGGCGCGGAAGAAGATCAGCGAGCCCAGGGTCGGCGCCAGTCCGCAGGCCAGCGAGCTGATGGAAAAGCCGATGATGCAGACGACGAAGAAGCGCGTGCGTCCCATCAACGACGACAGCCATCCCGACGCCGGGAGGATGATGGCGTTGGTCACCAGATAGGAGGTCAGTATCCAGGTCGATTCGTCCTGTCCGGCCGACAGGTCGCCGGCGATATGCTGCAACGAGACATTGGCGATGGAGATGTCCAGCACCTCCATGAAGGCGGCAAGGGCGACCAGCGGCGCGACCAGCCAGGGATTGATCCTGGTGCCGTTGCCGGGGGCCAGCGTCATGGGTTCGATGCTCCCGGTTGCCCGACGTCGACCACGGGCACCGCCGACATCCCCGGCGACAGTTGGCGCAGCAAGGGGTCGGCCGGGTCATCGAACACGATCTTGACGGGAATCCGCTGCACCACCTTGATGTAGTTGCCGGTGGCGTTCTCCGGTGGCAGCAGGGAAAAGCGGGCTCCGGATCCGGGCTGGACACTGTCGACATGACCACGGAAGGAATGCCCGGGAAAGGCGTCGATGCGGATCTCCGCCGGCTGGCCGGGGCGCATGCGCGCCAACTGGTTTTCCTTGAAATTGGCGGTGATCCAGGGGGGATCGGTGACCAGCAGGGCCACCACCTGGGATCGCTGCAGAACGTCGCCGACGTTCACCGCCCGCCGGCCCATGCGGCCGTCCTGCGGGGCGGTGAGGCGGGTGTAGGACAGAGTCAGGCGCGCCGTTTCCAAGGCCGCTTCCGCCTGTTCCTGCTGGGCCACCGCGTTGGCCAACTGGGCCTCCTTCAAGGCCAGTCGTTGCGGTGCCGCAAGGGCGTCGCGCAAGCGTGCTTCGGCCTGGGCCTGCGCCGCCTGCGCCGCCTCGGCGGCCAGCTGCTGGGCGCGCCATCGGCTGAGGCTGGAGCGGGCATCGGCCAGGGCCTGCTCCTGGCGCTGGCGCGACGCGTCCGCCTCTCTGACCAGATCGGCGTAGCGTTTCGCGTCCGCCTCGGCCCGGGTCGCATCGGCCGCCCCGGCATCGGCCTGATGGCGGGCGACCTCGACCTCGTGGCGGGCCTGTTCGACCCCGTTGCGGGCCTCGTCGACGGCGGCGCCGGTGGTGGCACGCGTCAGGTCAAGATCGGCGCGGGCGGCTTGCTGCTGAGCCTTGGCGACGTCGGCCCCGGCGGTGGCGGCGTCCAGCTCGGCCTGATAGTCGCGGGGATCGATGTCGACCAGGGCCGCCCCGGCGGCAACCCGCTGGTTGTCGGTGAAGTGGACCGCCGTCACCAGCCCGCCGACCTGTGGCGCGACCTGGACCACATTGGCGTCGACGAAGGCGTCGTCGGTCGATTCATCGTTGCGGGTCAGGAACCAATGCAGCACCCCGCCCAAGGCGGCAATCGCCAGGCTTGCGGCGAAGAGCCTGAAGCGTTGCCGTCGCTTGGCCCGTGCGGCATCCCGGGCCGTGTCATCGCCGCCCTCCCCCGTCGCTTCCGCCATGACGCCCCCGCCTTTGGTCTTCTGCACGGAGACGGCGCGGACCGCACCGAACCCGTCGCAATGGTTGCGACTAGATATGCGATGCTCTGCCGGACGGTTCAACCAAATAGATCATGGCTCATCCTGGCCTGCCCATTGCATGACTTCGGTCCTAGAACTTAGGGCCCGGACAATCTTGCCGGGCGCAGGGGCAGGGTGGAGTAAGCATGGCCATCAACGGAATTGCCGGGACTCTGGCGAATTATCTTTTCGGAGCCAGCAATGGCGCGACACGGCAGACGACCGACCAGGCGGCAGCATCGACCCGGCAGGTGGGCAAGAATGACCCGTTGGGAACGCTGCAAAACCAGGTTTTGGCGATTCGCCAGCAGGCGGACGCGGCCATTCAGAGCGGTCATCACGAAGGCTTGTCCAGCATGGCCAACCGGATGTCGTCGGTGGTGAGCGGGCTGTCGACCCAGGTGTCGTCCTTGTCGTCGGGAACACTCAGCAACGCCCAGGCAACTCACACTCGAAACACGGTGTCGCTGCTTTTGAACACCGTCAATCAGACCTCGCGGGAGCTTTCCATGCTGGTGCCCCGCGGGGCCGCAAGTTCGGATGCCGGGACGACTCTCAGCACGGTGGCCAGTTCGGTGGCGAGCCTCGCCAAGCAGGCCGGCGTCACCTTGCAGCCGGTGTCCGTTTCGACGGTGTCCAGTGGAATTTCGGCGCGCCGGCCCAATCTGGTCGACATGCTGGTGTGAGGTTGTCGGGCCGGCCGGGCCGGCGCCCCGCCGGTGATCCCCGCGCCGGCGTCCGCCGGTGATCACCGAAAGCGCCGAGATCATGGACCCTGCCGCCGGCAGCCGGAGACGCCGGCGCTCCTATCCGGCGTCGGCGCGCGAACCAGGGGACGTCGCTCTAAACGTCCAGGTTGGCGACCTTCAGGGCATTGGTCTGGATGAAATCGTAACGCGGCTTGACGATGTCGCCCATCAGCGTGGTGAAGACCTCCTCGGCCTCCTCGGCGTGGCTGACCTTGACCTGCAGCAGGGCGCGGGCATTGGGATCCAGGGTCGTTTCCCACAGCTGCTCGGGGTTCATTTCGCCCAGGCCTTTGTAGCGCTGAATGGCAATGCCCTTGCGGCCGGCGTCCAGGATGGCGTCCAGCAGCGAGACCGGACCGGTGACTCGGGTGGTCTTCTCGCGGATCACCAGGTCGCTCTGCTCCCGGTAGATATCTTTAAGGCGAGTGGCCTGTTCGTCGAGCTTGCGGGCTTCGGGGCTGCGGATCAGTGCGGCATCGATATGATGGGTCTCGGTGACGCCGCGGAGCGTCCGCGAGAACACCAGGCCTTCGCCTTCCTGGGCGTCGCCGCTCCAGGCCCGCTCCAATTCCGGCTCCAAGGCGTTGAGGCGGATGGCGATGGCCTCGGCCGCGCTGCGGGCGCGGGCCACGTCGGACAAGATGACCGACTTCAGCGCCCCTTCGATGGCGACCTGCTCGACGATGCGCATCGGCACGCGGCGGGACAGATTGTGCAGCCAAGCCTTGATCGAGCGGGCGTGGTCGGCCAACTGGCGCAGATCGGCGCCGGCGATCTGGACGCGGGCGGCCGCGGAATCGACCGGGGATCCCACCTTCAGCACCGCATCGGTCAGGCCGCCGTCGATCAGGTAATTCTCCAGGGCCCGGTCGTCCTTCAGATAGACTTCGGAATTGCCGCGCTTGGCTCGGTAGAGGGGGGGCTGGGCGATGTAGAGATAGCCGCTGTCGATCAGCGGGCGCATCTGACGGTAGAAGAACGTCAATAGCAGGGTGCGGATGTGACTGCCGTCGACGTCGGCGTCGGTCATGATGATGATCTTATGATAGCGCGTCTTGCCGACATCGAAATCCTCGATGCCGATTCCGGTGCCCAGCGCGGCGATCAGGGTGCCGATTTCCGCCGAAGACAGCATCTTGTCGAAGCGCGCCCGCTCGACGTTGAGGATCTTGCCGCGCAGCGGCAGGATGGCCTGGAAGGCGCGATTACGTCCCTGCTTGGCCGACCCGCCGGCGGAATCGCCCTCGACGATGAACAGTTCGGACCCGGCAGGGTCGCGTTCCTGGCAATCGGCCAGCTTGCCGGGCAGGGTGGCGATGTCCAGCGCGCCCTTGCGCCGCGTCAGTTCCCGGGCCTTGCGCGCGGCCTCGCGGGCGGCGGCGGCTTCGACCACCTTGGAGATCACCTTGCGGGCCTCGCCCGGGTGCTCTTCGAACCACTGCGCCAGCTTTTCGGCAACCACGTTCTCCACCACCGGGCGGACTTCCGAAGACACCAGCTTGTCCTTGGTCTGGGACGAGAACTTGGGATCGGGCACTTTGACCGACAGCACGCAGGTCAGGCCTTCGCGCATGTCATCTCCCGACAGGGCGACCTTTTCCTTGCGGGCGATGCCGGACTCGTTGGCGTAGTTGTTGACGGTCCGGGTCAGGGCGGCGCGGAATCCGGCCAGATGGGTGCCGCCGTCGCGCTGCGGGATGTTGTTGGTGAAGCACAGGCAGTTCTCATGGTAGCTGTCGGTCCATTCCATGGCGACCTCCACGGTGATGCCTTCGCGCTCTCCGGACACCGTGATCGGCGGCGTGTGCAGCGCCTGCTTCGATTTGTCGAGATAGTGCACGAAGGCCTCGATACCGCCCTCGTAATGCATGTCGACACGGACCTCCTCCTCCAGACGGCGATCGATCAGACGCAGGAAAACGCCTGAATTCAGGAAGGCCAGTTCGCGCAGCCGGTGTTCAAGGGTGGCGAAGTTGTATTCCGTCATCGTGAAGGTTTCGGTCGACGGCAGGAAGGTCACCTCGGTGCCGGTCAAGGGACCCCGATCGGTCATCGGCGCGTCGCCGACCATGGTCAGGGGCGCGGTCGCTTCGCCATGACAGAAGCTCATGGCATGTTCCTTGCCGTCGCGCCAGATCCTCAAGTCCAGCCGTTCCGACAAGGCATTGACGACACTGACGCCGACGCCGTGCAGGCCGCCCGAGACCTTGTACGAGTTCTGGTCGAATTTGCCGCCGGCATGCAGCTGGGTCATGATGACCTCGGCGGCCGACACGCCTTCTTCCTTGTGAATGTCGGTGGGGATGCCGCGGCCATTGTCGCGCACGGTGATCGATCCGTCGTCGTTGATGACCACCTCGATGCGGTCGCAATGCCCGGCCAGGGATTCGTCGATGGCGTTGTCGACCACCTCATAGACCATGTGATGCAGGCCCGAGCCGTCGTCGGTGTCACCGATGTACATGCCGGGACGCTTGCGCACCGCTTCCAATCCGCGCAGGACTTTGATGGAGTCCGCATCATAGACGTCGTCATTGGGCGTGGCGGACAGATCGGCAGGAGTGGTGCTCATCGAACTGTGTTCCTCATCAGACTAGATCCCCGACGCCGGCACCAGCCGGGCGTCCTGGACGCAAAAAAACTGGCCCCGATCCCCCAACTCCGCGAACAGGGCCTGATCGGTTCCGGTCATCCAGCTTTGCACCCCAAGGGCGCATAGCTCATCGAACAGGGCGGCCCGCCGTTCCCGGTCAAGGTGGGCCGTCACTTCGTCCAGCAACAGGATCGGCGGGACGCCCCGAAGGGTGGCCTGGATCCGTGCCTGTCCCAGGACAATAGCGACCAGCACCGCCTTCTGCTCTCCGGTCGAACATTGATCCGCCGGCAGGTCTCGGGACGCGTGACGGACCACCAGGTCGCTCCGATGTGGCCCGACGGTGGTGATGCCGGCGTCGCGGTCCCGTCGTCGCGCCGCCGCCAAAGCGTCGCGAAACGACAATTCGGCCTGATCGGCAGCCAGGTCGCCAAGACTGGTCTCGACGGCTCCCTCGACCGACAGCCGGGCCGCCGGGAACGGACCCAATCCCTGGCCGCAGGCCCGGTTCAGCCGGTCCACCGCGTCTCGTCGCGCCACCGCCATCGCCGTTCCCGCGCTGGCCATTCGGCTCTCCAGCAGGGCCACCCAGGCCGGGTCGAAGCGCCCTTCCCGCAACAGCCGAGCCCGTTCGCGCAGGGCATGCTCATAGGCCGTAGCCCTGGTCCCATGCCCCGGGTCGATCCCCAGCACCAGGCGATCAAGGAACCGCCGCCGGCCACTGGCCCCATCGCTGAACAGCCGGTCCATCGCAGGTGTCAGCCAAAGAGCGCTTGCGATCTCCGACAACGCAGCCTGCGAGCGGACCGTTTCACCATCGATCCGAACCAGCCGGCGTTCCGAGGCGGCCTCACGCCCGGTTCCGACATCCACCGTGGTGACGGCGCCATCCGGCCCCTCGCGACGGGCAAGCCGTGCCGCCACGGCCCAGGGCGCCGCTTCTCCGGCGTCGCGCCGGGCCACCTCGGCCAGACGGGCCCGGCGCAGACCGCGGCCGGGGGCCAGGAAGGACAAGGCCTCCAGCAGATTGGTCTTGCCAGCCCCATTCTGCCCGGTCAATACCACCGGTCGCGGGTCGACCTCCAATCGCAGGAAGGGGTAACAGCGGAAATCGTTCAAGGTTAGGCGAACGACCGCCAAGCCTGTCGCTGCTGCCGGTTGCGTCACGTTTCCCCGTCGGTCAGACCCGCATCGGCATCAGCACATAGACCGCACTGGAATCGGTCACTTCGCGGACCACCGTCGGGCTTGCTGCGTCTGCCATGGCGAAGCGTGCGGCGTCGCCTTCGATCTGCGCCAGAATGTCGAGCAGGTAACGTGAATTGAACCCGATCTCCATCGGGGCGGCATCGTAGGCCGCTTCCAGTTCCTCGACGGCGCTGCCGTTCTCCGGGCTGGAGGCCGACAGGGTCAACCCGCCCTTGTCGACCGACAGCTTGATGGCACGCGACTTCTCGGTGGAGATCGCCGACACGCGGTCGACCGCCTGCGAGAAGGCCTTGCAGTCGACCTCGAGCACCTTGTCGTTGTCGGCCGGAATGACCCGCTCGTAGTCGGGAAAGGTGCCGTCGATCAGTTTCGACGTCATCATGGCGTCATCGAAAGCGAACCGGATCTTTGTTTCGGACAGCGAAACGGTCACGTCGAGGCTGGTTTCGTCCAGCAGCTTGCGCAGTTCGGTCACGGTCTTGCGTGGCACGATGACCCCGGGCATTCCCGGTGCGCCATCGGGCAGGGGGACCTCGACCCGAGCCAGGCGGTGGCCGTCGGTGGCGACGGCGCGCAGGACCTGAACTCCGTTGCTGGAGGCTGCGTGCAGGTAGATGCCGTTCAGGTAATAGCGGGTCTCTTCGCTGGAGATGGCGAAACGGGTGCGGTCGATCAGACCTTTTAGCTCGTCGGCGCTCAAGGTGAAGCCAAAGGGCAGGTCGCCACCCGACATCACCGGATAGTCGTCCACCGGCAGCGAAGCCAGGGTGAAGCGCGAGCGTCCCGAGCGCAGGATCAGCTGGCTGTCTTCGCCGCTTTGTTCCAGTTCGACCTGCGAGCCGTCCGGCAACTTGCGCACGATTTCGTAAAGGGTATGGGCCGGAGCGGTCGTGACACCGGGGCGGATGACGTCCGCGGCCACGGTTTCCAGGATGTCCAGGTCCATGTCGGTGGCATTGAAGCTGACCGCGCCACTGCGGCCTTCGATTTTGACGTTGGAGAGGATCGGAATGGTATTCCGCCGTTCGACGACACTCTGCACATGGTTCAACGACTTCAAGAGGGCGGCGCGTTCAATAGTCAGTTTCATGGCGTTCCGTTACTCATCTGCGGCCAATTCGCGAGTCCCTTCAAGGCGCGTCGCCGCACCCCCCTTTCACAAGGGGCGACAGTATAGCACAAGCCTTTGGTACCAGAAGCGTTTTCCCCCGAAGCGGGGGGCGCCGACAAAGATCAGCTTTCGAGCATTCGACGAAGAAGTTCGATGTCCTCGGCGAAACTGGAATCGGCGCTGCGCAATTCCTCGATCTTCTTCACCGCATGCATGACCGTCGTATGGTCTCTTCCGCCGAACTTGCGTCCGATTTCGGGAAGCGAACGCGAGGTGAGCTGCTTGGCCAGATACATGGCCACCTGGCGAGGCCGGGCGACCTGGCGGGCGCGCCGTGCCGAGTGCATGTCGGCCAGGCGGATGTTGAAATGCTCGGCGACCTTCTTCTGGATCTCCTCGATGGTGATCCGCCGGTCGTTGGCGCGCAAAAGGTCGTGCAGCACCTCCTGGGTGGTCTCCAGCGAGATGTCGCGGCCAACCAGCTGAGCATGGGCCACCACGCGATTCAGCGCCCCCTCGAGTTCGCGCACGTTGGAGGTGATCTTGTGGGCCAGGAACTCGGCGACTTTGCGCGGGACGTCGACGCCCAGCTGTTCCGCCTTGGCGCCGATGATGCCCAGCCGCAGTTCGTAGGTGGTGGCGTGGATGTCGGCCACCAGTCCGCAGCCCAGGCGCGAGCGCAGGCGCTCTTCCATTCCCTGCAGGTCCGAGGGCGACTTGTCGGCCGAGATGATGATCTGCCGACCCTGGTCGACCAGCGAATTGAAGGTGTGGAAGAACTCTTCCTGCGTCGAATCCTTGCCGCCGATGAACTGGACATCATCGATCATCAGGACGTCGACCGAGCGGAACTGCTCCTTGAAGGCCATGGTGTCCTGGAACCGCAGGGCCCGGACGAAGCGGTACATGAACTTTTCGGCCGACAGATAGATCACCGATCGTTGCGGACTGCGCTCGCGGATGTGCCAGGCCACCGCATGCATCAGGTGAGTCTTGCCGAGGCCGACGCCGCCGTACAGGAACAGCGGGTTGAACGACACCAGGTCGGATTCCGCCACCCGTCGGGCGGCCGCATAGGCGAACTCGTTGGGTTTTCCGACGACGAAGTTGTCGAAGGTGTAGCGGGGATCCAGCGGCGCCCCGATCTCCTCGGCGGCGCCGGCGACACCGGCGGCGTCGACATGGACGGGGGCGGTGGCCACCGTCTTCAGGGCCGGCGGGGCGCCGGCCGGAGCCGCCTTGGCAACGCCAGGCAGGACGACGATGTCCACGACCGAGATCGAGGCATCCTCCTTCGACCAGAGCGCCCGGATGCGGTCGCCATAATGGGTGGCCACCCAATCACGCAGGAAACGCGTCGGAACTCCCATGCGGACCTGGCCGTCACGAACCTCCGCCAGGGTCAGGGGGTTGAGCCAGCTTTTGAAGGCGGCTTCGCCATACTCATCGCGCAGGCGCCCACGAACCCGGTTCCACTGCGCCTGGACCACTTCGTCGTTCAAGAAAACCACCCTATTGCTTCGGCATGACGGGGGTGCTTGCCGTTGGCGGTCCGAAACGCCCTGCGCGGTCCGATCCATCGTCCCAAAACCCCCACTCGATGCTGGCCAACCCGACTGTTACCGGGCACATCCCGTCCGGGAATGCCAAACTCCCAGCGACGACCGTACCCGAACGGCGCTACACCACTCACGTTCCAAGTCGCCCTCGAGAGCCGTTCCACGGCGGGTCCACGCTTCATGCGCGTGTTGTTATCCGAACATTGTTCGCCGAAAACCATACCCGAATGACCACAATCAAATAAAACTTTACGAAATTACTAAGCATTCCGCGAATCGTAAGACTGCGGCCTGTCAACCTGAAAATCCGGAAAGGCATTATCGGCGAACGATGCCAACCACGACTCTAGCGATGCTTTGGGGCGGGCGCAACGTGACCGAATGGCGAACAGGAGTTTTTTTTGAAACTGGTAGGCTCGACTATTGCAAAGCAAAAAGCCGCGTCCACGACTGAGTGGACACGGCCCTGTGCACTACGAAAGTCTAGTGTCGATACGAAACCGAGACTTCAGAGAGCTTTGATACGGGATGCCAGGCGGGAAACCTTCCGCGAGGCGGTATTGCGATGCAAGATACCGCCCTGCACACCACGCATCAGTTCGGGCTCGGCAGCACGCAGAGCTTCGGCCGCCTGGGCCTTCTCCCCGCTGGCGATCAGGGTCTCGACCTTCTTCACGAAGGTACGGATACGGCTGATGCGGGCGCGGTTGACTTCGGTCCGGCGTTCGGTCTGGCGGATGCGCTTCTTAGCCGACGAATGGTGAGCCATGGATCAAAAACCTGTTCTTGACAGAATTAGGACGCAATCGGAAGGCGCGTTTATAAGTCTGTCTGGCAAGCCGCGTCAAGGGGAGAGAATCTACTTGTTTCGAAAATTCGGCTGCCGCTTTTCGGCGAAGGCCGACATCCCCTCTTTCTGGTCTTCGGTGGCAAACAGGGCATGGAACAGGCGGCGCTCGAAATGCACCCCCTCGGCCAGCGTCGTCTCGTAGGCCCGGTTCACCGACTCCTTGGCGGCCAGGGTGGCAAGCCTGCCCATGGTGGCGATCCGATCGGCAACCTTCAGCGCTTCCTCAAGCAGTTCGCTGGCGGGAACGATGCGGCTGACCAGTCCGGCCCGCTCGGCCTCGGCGGCGTCCATCAAGCGGCCGGTCAACACCATTTCCATGGCCTTGGACTTGCCGACGAAGCGGGTCAGGCGCTGGGTGCCGCCGGCGCCGGGGATGATACCCAGGGTGATCTCCGGCTGTCCGAACTTGGCGGTGTCGGCGGCCAGGATGAAGTCGCACATCATCGCCACTTCGCAACCGCCGCCCAGGGCATAGCCGGCGACCGCCGCGATGACCGGCTTCCTGATCCGCGAGACCGCTTCCCAGCCCCGCGTGATGAAATCCTCGAGATAGCACTGGGCGAAGGTCTTGCTTGCCATTTCCTTGATGTCGGCACCGGCGGCGAACGCCTTCTCGCTGCCGGTCAGCACGATGGCGCCGATGTCGGCATCGGCTTCGAACGCGTCGAGCGCCTGGCCAAGCTCGGCGACCAGCGGGCTCGACAAGGCGTTCAAGGCCTTCGGCCGGTTCAAGGTGATCAGGCCGACGTGCCCTTTGGTTTCGACGACGATGTTTTCATAGGCCATGATGGACCCCCCTCATTCTCTATTATCTGGCAGGACGCGACAGTCGCGCCGCCTACTGGGGAACCAGCGAGAATCGAACCTTCAGGGGTCGCTTTGCGGCCTCGACGTCGATTTTCAGCATCTCGTTGTCACGGCGGTAGGACGACGGCCCGACCTTCTGCCAGCCAAGCTCGGGCAGTGTTTGTGAATAGAAGGCTAAGACCAGGTCGGTCGAGACATTGCCTTCGGCCGAGGCCTCGACGATTCGCCCGGTGGGCGAATCGAACAGCATGCCACCGGGCATTTCGACCAAGCCCGGAGCCAGCGGCAGGTCTTCCAGTTCGGTCAGGAAACTGCTTCCCGACCGGGCCGACACCACCGAGACGCCAAGCATGAGAAACGCCAAAGCGAAAAGACGAACGACGGATCTTGCCATGGGAAAAGTCATAGCACTCCCGCCGTCGGGGCGCCACCCAGGAACGTGGCATAGGCCGGCCGCCAAATTCAGGCTATTGAAAACAGGATCTTTTCCCAAGAAAGTTATCACTTGGGAACTCCGTTGGCAGATCAGCGTTGGCGTTTGGCGCAGCAGAATGTCGAGCGACCGGCCTGGGTGATGCGCCGGACTCCCTCTTTGCAGGTACAGCCCGGGCAGGGCAGGCCTTCGCGGTCGTAGACAGCGAAGGCGTGCTGGAAATACCCCAACTCTCCGTCGGTGCGCCGGTGATCGCGCAGGCTGCTGCCGCCCGCTGCGATGGCCTCGCGCAGCACGTCCTTGACCGCGGTGGTCAGACGGTCGATCTGGCGGGCCGTCAGGCTGCCGGCCGCGCGGGTCGGATCGATGCGGGCGCGGAACAGGGCTTCGCTGGCATAGATGTTGCCGATGCCGGCGACCAGGGTCTGGTCCAGCAGGGCGACCTTGACGGCGGTGGTCTTACCGGTGAAGGCGCCGGCCAGGACCGCCGGTTGGAACGCCTCTTCCAACGGCTCGGGGCCCAGGGACGACAGCAAGGGATGGCTGGCCAAGGCGTCGGCCGGGACCAGGTCCATCAATCCGAAACGCCGGGCATCATGGTAGACCACCCGCCGCCCGTCCTCGGTTTCCACCAGGACATGGTCGTGCTTGCCGGGAGCAGTGTCGTCGCAGGGGCCGATCAGGATTCGCCCCGACATACCCAAATGCACCAGCCAGACCCAGCCGTCATCCAGGATCAGAGTCATGTATTTGGCACGCCGAGCCACCCGCAGGACCACGCGGCCCTCGATGCGGCGGGCGAAATCCGGCGGGAAGGGGCGGCGCAGATCGGCCCGGAAGATGGCGGCGCGCACGATTTTGCGACCTTCCAAGGCTTGGGCCAAGCCGCGACAGACGGTTTCGACTTCGGGAAGTTCTGGCATGGCCGGCAGGATGGCGGGCCCGGGGCCTCTTGGCAAGGCGTTGATGCTCGGCGAAACGGGGGCGGCTTTTCCGAAAAACGCCATCGCGCACCGGCCAGCCTTGGGCTATCCTGCCGCGCCATGAGCAACCAGACTGATTCCGGCTCCGCCGAACCGACCACCCATTTCGGTTTCCAGACCGTTCGTGAAGAGGAAAAGGCGACCCTTGTGCGCGCCGTCTTCGACGACGTGGCGACCCGCTATGACCTGATGAACGACATCATGAGCGTCGGCGTCCACCGGCTTTGGAAAGGCAGCATGATCGGCTGGCTGCGGCCCAGGCCGGACATGACCCTGCTGGATGTCGGCGGCGGCACCGGCGACATCGCCTTTCGGTTCCGCGCCCGGGGCGGCGGGCCGGTGACGGTGTGCGACATCAACCGGCAAATGCTGGCGGTCGGCCGTGACCGGGCGATCGACCGCAACCAGCTCGACGCCATTCAATGGGTGTGTGGCGACGCCGAGAGTCTGCCGCTGCCCGACCGATCGGTCGATGCCTATACCATCGCCTTCTGTTTGCGTAACGTCACCCACATCGACGCGGCGCTGGCCGAGGCGCGGCGGGTGTTGCGCCCGGGAGGACGCTTCCTGTGTCTGGAATTCAGCCAGGTGGTCTTGCCGCCCCTGCGGGCGCTTTATGACCGCTATTCCTTCTCGGTGCTGCCCCGCGTCGGTGCCATGGTCGCCGGCAACCGCGAGGCTTATCAATATCTGGTGGAAAGCATCCGGCGTTTTCCGCCGCAGCGAGATCTGGCGAGCCGCATGGAGCGGGCAGGGCTGGAACAGGTGTCCTATCGCAATCTGACCGGAGGCGTGGCCGCCCTGCATTCCGGCTGGCGGCTCTGACGAGAATGTTTCGCGCCATCCGCAACCTGTTGCGTCTTGCCACCATCGCCCGTGCCTTGACCCGGCACGATGCCCTGTTCCTGCTGGACGTCAGCGAGGGCGGCCGGATGCTGGCGAAGATCCTGCATCTGTTCGCCGACCGCCGGTTTTCCACCCTGCGGCCCGGTCAGCGGCTGGCGGCGGCCTTGCAATCCTTGGGGCCGACCTTCGTCAAGTTCGGCCAGGCCCTGTCGACCCGGTCGGACCTGATCGGCGAGCAGGTGGCCAACGATCTGTCGGAACTGCAGGACCGGGTTCCGCCCTTTCCGGCAGCGGCGGCGCGCGCCATCATCACCGCCGAACTGGGGCAGCCGGTCGAACAGTTGTTCGCAAGCTTCACCGACGAACCGGTCGCCGCGGCCTCGATCGCGCAGGTCCATTTCGCCGTCACCGGCAGTGGGGCGGAAGTGGCGGTGAAGGTCCTGCGGCCCGGGGTCGAGACCCAGTTCGCCCGCGACATCGCCTTGTTCTATTGGCTGGCCGAGGGGATCGAGCGGCTGGTGCCGTCGCTGCGCCGCCTGCGCATGGTGGACTCGGTCAAGGCCTTCGAGGACTCCGTCACCATGGAGATGGATCTTCGCTTCGAGGCCGCCGCGGCGGCCGAAATGTCCGAGAACTTCGCCGACGATCCGACCTTCACCATTCCCGCCATCGATTGGCAGCGGACGGCGCGCCGGGTGCTGACCTCGGAGCGGATCCACGGCGTCTCCATCGACGAGGTCGAGGCTCTGAAGGCGGCCGGCCACGATCTGGTGGCGATTGTCGAGAAGGCCGCGGATGCCTTTTTCAACATGGTGTTCCGCGACGGTTTCTTTCACGCCGACATGCATCCCGGCAACCTGTTCGTCGGCAAGGACGGCCAGCTGATTGCCGTCGACTTCGGCATCACCGGCCGGGTCGACAAGGAGACGCGCCGCTTCCTGGGGGAGATGCTGATCGGCTTCCTGAACGGCAATTACCGGCGGGTCGCCGAAGTGCATTTCGAGGCCGGCTTCGTTCCTCCCGATAAGTCGGTGGATGCCTTCAGCCAGGCCTGCCGGTCGTTTGCCGAGCCGATCCTGGGCCGCCCGCTGCACGAAATCTCCATTGCCCGCCTGCTGGGGCAGCTGTTCCAGGTGACGGAAACTTTCGACATGGAGGTGCAGCCCCAGTTGCTGCTGCTGCAAAAGAGCATGCTGGTGGCCGAAGGGGTGGGGCGTCATCTCGATCCCCATATCAACATGTGGCAATTGGCCCGTCCCCTGATCGAACAATGGATGGCCAACAACCTGGGGCCGCAGGCCCGGGTGCGGGAAACCATGGGGGCAGTGGTGGCATCGCTGGAAAGCCTGCCCCGTCTGGTCGCCCATGCCGAGAAGACCGTCGAGGCTTTGCGTCGCGGCGGGTTTGGTCCGCCGTCGGCGTCGACGAAGCCGACCAAGGCGGGGGCGCGCGGCCTGTTCCCCGCCTGGCTGCCCTGGGCCCTGGTGGTGGTGTTGGCCGGCGCGTTGGTGTTGCGCAGGTAGACAATCATGACAGATGAGCAGAAGCGCGATCCCCGGGATCCCCAGTCGGGCCAACGCGATCATGGCCCCTCGCCCCTGGTGATGCTGGCGGTGGTCGTCGCCCTGGTGGTAGGCGGTTATTTCCTGGCCGTGAAGCTGAAGGAAATGGGGCGGATCCAGGACTGCGCTATGTCGGGACGCACCAACTGCGCCCCGGTACGTTAGTCGGTCAGCAGGTCTTCCAGGCGACAGGCGAACTGGTACAGGGTCAGGCTGCGCAGGAACAGGGCGCGCAGGTCCTGGTCGAAGCAGGACGGATAGGATACCGCTTCGGGGTCCAGGTGATGGCGGAAGGCCAGACGGCTGTCGGGATCCAGCGGTGGGGCATCGAAGGTTCGTTCGGTCCGCCAGCGGCGCTGAGCCACCAGCCAGACCAGCACATCGTCCAGGCGCCGGGTCAGGCGCAGCATCTCGCGGCTGTCCTCCAGGTCGTCCGGCGGGTCGGCGCGCTGGTCCTGCCTGCTCTGAACGGACTGACAGTCCAGCAGCAGCGACAGAGTTTCGCCCCAGAAACTGTCCAGCGTGGCCTTCACCAGGTCGGTGTCCTGCGCGGTCGGCCGCGATTCCGAGAAAGGGGCGGTTCCTGCCATGGGTTGCTTCCGATTGGATGTCATCGTCGTGTGGACGGTAGGGCGCCCTGGCTGAAAGTCATATCCCCATATGGAGACACTCTCCTTTTGGTCGTTTGAAAGGTGGTTCCTCGCCATGGACATGATGATGGATATCATCCTGCATGCCGGCCGCAGCGCCATTGAACTGTCGCTGTTCGTCCTGCTGCCGGTGATGGTGGTGATGCTGGCGCTCATGCGTCTTCTCGAGGCACGGGGCGTCCTGGATATCGTCGTGGCCCGTCTGGCCCCGCTGTTGAAGCCGTTCGGCTTGACCGGGCTGGGCGTCTTTGCCGCTCTGCAGATCAACTTCGTCAGTTTTGCGGCGCCGGTGGCGACCCTGGCCATGATGGAAGGTCGCGGCACCTCGGATCGCCATCTGGCCGCCACGCTGGCTATGGTGCTGGCCATGGCCCAGGCCAACACCGTCTTTCCGCTGCTGGCCATGGGGCTCCATTTCGCTCCGGTCCTGGCGATGTCCCTGCTGGGCGGCCTGGTAGCGGCGGCGGCCACCTACTGGGGGTTCGGCCGGTCTCTGTCGTCGGAGGAACATCTGCTGGACGATCTGCCCCATCACGCCCAGCCTGCCGAAGGTCCGAAAGGCGTGCTGGATGTGATCAACCGGGCCGGGGCCGAGGCCTTCAAGATCGCCATCGGTGCCATTCCCATGCTGGTGCTGTCGCTGGTGGCGGTGACGGCTCTGCAGCGATTGGGGGTGATCGATTGGATCACCGATGCCGTGGCGCCAACGCTGGCGCGGCTGTCCATCGACCGAGCCTATGTCCTGCCGACCATCACCAAATATCTGGCGGGCGGGACCGCCATGCTGGGGGTGATCGACGATATGCTGCGCCATGGCCAAGCCGGCGCCGCGCTTCTGAATGGTGGCGCCGGATTCCTGATCCATCCGCTGGATGTCCCGGGCGTTGCCGTGTTGATCTCGGCCGGTCGACGGGTTGCCCGGGTCTGGCGGCCCGCGGCCTTGGGGGCAGTGGCCGGCATCCTGATCAGGGTGTTGGGCCATGGGCTTGTCAGCTGACGGCCCGAAGTGATCGATGGCCCTTGCACTCCGGCGACAGGGCGCTTACCTTAACCACACTTCGCTTTCGTAATTTGTGAGGGTTTTCCAGTGAAACTTGTGGGGCGGCGCATCCTTCTGGTCATCGCCGGTGGAATTGCGGCCTATAAATGCCTGGATCTGATCCGCCGCCTGCGCGAGCAGGGGGCTTTGGTCCGGTGCGTGCTGACCAAGGGCGGGTCGCATTTCGTGACGCCGATGGCCTTGGCGGCCTTGTCGGAACAGCCGGTGTTCGAGGATCTGTTCTCCCTGACCGATGACTTTGGGATGAGCCACATCCGCGCCAGCCGGGAGTCCGATCTGCTGGTGGTGGCCCCGGCGACGGCCAATCTGATCGCCAAGATGGCGCATGGGCTGGCCGACGACCTGGCGTCGACCCTGCTGCTGGCTTCCGACAAGCCGATCCTGGTGGCGCCGGCGATGAATGTGGTGATGTGGAGCCACCCCGCCACCCAAGCCAACCTGGACGTGCTGCGGAGCCGCGGCGTGCATCAGGTCGGACCGGGCAAGGGCGAACTGGCCTGTGGCGAGGAAGGGGCCGGCCGCATGGCCGAGGTGGCGGAGATCGTTTCCGCCGTCGTGGCCACCCTGTCGGGGGACGGTCCGTTGGCGGGTCGGCGCGCCCTGGTGACGTCCGGTCCGACTTTCGAACCGATCGACCCGGTTCGCTTCATCGGCAACCGCTCGTCGGGCAAGCAAGGCCATGCCATCGCGCAGGCTCTGGCGCGCCTGGGCGCCGACGTGACCCTGGTCAGCGGTCCGGTATCGCTTGACGATCCGGCAGGCGTCACCGTGGTCAAAGTGGAGACCGCTCTGCAGATGCTGGCGGCCTGCCAGGCGGCGCTGCCGGCCGATATCGCCGTCTGCGCCGCCGCGGTGGCCGACTGGCGGGTGGCATCGCCGGCGCCGGAGAAGACCAAGAAGGCCGATGGCGTGCCGCCGCCTGCCATCAGCCTGGTGCCCAATCCGGACATCCTGGCGACGCTGGCGGCGTCCGGCCCGCAACGCCCACGGCTGGTGGTCGGTTTTGCCGCCGAGACCACCGACATGATCGCCCATGCGAAAGCCAAGCTGGCCAGGAAGGGATGTGACCTGATTCTTGCCAACGACGTGTCGGCCGGCAGCGAAACCTTCGGCGGCGACGCCAATCAGGTGTCGCTGGTCGATGCCCGGGGCGTCGAAGCCTGGCCGCCGCTGACCAAGTCAGCGGTGGCGGACCGGCTGGCGGCCCGCATCGCCGACCTGCTGCGGGGAGACGTCTGATGGCCGAGATTGCCGTCCTGGTCGAACGGATGCCGCACGCCGGCGACTTGCCGTTGCCGCGCTATGAGACGGCCCATGCCGCCGGCCTGGATCTGGCGGCCGCCGTCGAGGCCGACCTGACCCTTGCGCCCGGAGCCTTCGCGCTGGTGCCGACCGGCCTCAAGATCGCCCTGCCGGAGGATCATGAGGTCCAGATCCGGCCCCGCTCGGGGCTGGCCGCCAAGCACGGGGTCACCGTCCTCAACAGCCCCGGGACCATCGACGCCGACTACCGCGGCGAGATCAAGGTTATCCTGATCAACCACGGTGCGACTTCCTTCGTGGTGACCCGCGGACTTCGAATCGCCCAGATGGTCCTTGCCCCTGTGGCGCGCCTGGCCTGGCGGGAGACGGACGTCCTGCCCGACAGCGCTCGCGGCGCCGGCGGATTCGGATCAACCGGCGGCCTTGGTCCCCAGACAAAATGAGCGAAAGTTCCCCGATGCTGAGACCTTCCAAGAAAATGCTGTTCGCCATCGAGGCTGTTCTCGACATTGCCTATCATGCCGGCGGCGAGCCCGTGCAAAGTCGCGAAATCACCCGGCGCCAAGGCATTCCGCGCCGCTATCTGGAGCAGACCCTGCAGCAACTGGTGCGGTCCGGCGTGCTGACCGGCGTTCGCGGTCCGCGCGGCGGCTATCGCCTGGCTCGCGAGCGGCGACGCATCTCGGTCGGCGAGATCGTTCGCGTGGTTCGCGCGCTGGAGGCGTCCGAGGAAGCACCGGAGGAACTGCCGTCGTCGGAACTGGGCAAGGACGTGATCCGGCCGATGTGGGGCGACCTGCAGGAAGAGATCATGAGCCGGCTGGATGCCATTTCCATCGATGACCTGTGCATGCGGGCCTACCAGAAGGGCATTGTCAGCGAGGTAATGCAGAAGATGGATTTTACAATTTGAATTTTGGTGCCAGCAGGAATAAACACATTCCAATAGCGTAAACGCCAATATTAACACACTGAAAGGTGTTGAATCATGACCGAGTCGACCGTTCGTCCGCAGGCCGGCTTCCGCGGCCGGATTTATGACAGCATCCTCGACACCATCGGTTCCACTCCGTTGGTCCGCTTCCAGAAGCTGGCCGCCGATGCCGGGGTCAAGGCCGACATTGTCGGCAAGCTGGAGTTCTTCAATCCCCTGGCCTCGGTCAAGGATCGCATCGGCCTGGCCATGATCGCCGCGGCCGAGACGTCGGGGGCGCTGAAGCCCGGTGCCGTCATCATCGAGCCCACCTCGGGAAACACCGGCATTGCCCTGGCCTTTGCCGCCGCAGCCAAGGGCTATCGCCTGATCCTCACCATGCCCGAAAGCATGTCGCTGGAGCGGCGCAAGATGCTGGCCCTGCTGGGGGCCGAGATCGAGCTGACGCCGGCCCCCAAGGGGATGACCGGAGCAGTCCGCCGGGCCGAGGAACTGGCTAAGGAGATCCCCCACGCCATCATCCTGCAGCAGTTCGAGAATCCCGCCAACCCGGCCATTCATGTGGCGACCACGGCCGAGGAGATCTGGGCGGATACCGATGGCAAGGTCGACATCGTGGTCTCGGGCGTCGGCACCGGTGGCACCATCACCGGTATCGGCCAAGCCTTGAAAGGCCGCCGGCCCGGCCTGAAGCTGGTGGCGGTAGAGCCCGAAGACAGCCCGGTGCTGTCGGGCGGCGCTCCCGGACCCCACAAGATCCAGGGCATTGGCGCCGGATTCGTTCCCGGCGTGCTGGATCGCGCGCTCATCGACGAGGTCCTGCAGATCAGCAACGAGACCGCCTTCACCACTGCCCGCAAGTCGGCCCGCCTGGAAGGCATTCCGGTCGGCATCTCGTCGGGCGCAGCCCTGGCGGCGGCCTTGGAACTGGGCGCCCGGCCGGAGAACGTCGGCAAGCTGATCGTTGCCATCATTCCCTCGTTCGCCGAGCGTTATCTGTCGACGGCGCTGTTCGACGGCATCGCCTGACCTTTCGGGGTGGTCCGGGGGCGGGTGTTCGCCGTCCCGCCGCCGGGCCCCAGCCCTGATGGCGCCCTTGCCTTGTTTCGCAGGGCGACATTGGGTTAGAACGGGGCCATGGATTTCACCGAAGACCAGATCCGGCGCTATGCGCGCCACATCATCCTGCCCGAGGTCGGCGGCATTGGTCAGGCGCGGCTTCTTTCGTCCCGCGTTCTGGTGGTGGGGGCCGGCGGGCTGGGCTCGCCGCTGATCCTTTACCTGGCCGCCGCGGGGGTCGGCACCATCGGTGTCGTCGATGACGATATGGTGGATCTGACCAATCTGCAGCGTCAGGTCCTGCACACCACCGAACGCATCGGTCTGGCCAAGACCGAGAGCGCGCGCGCCGCCGTCGCCGCCATCAATCCAGACGTCGCCGTGGTGCCGCATCGCCTGCGCTTCGACGCCTCCAACGCGTTGGGCCTGATCGGCGACTATGACATCGTCGCCGACGGCAGCGACAATTTTCCCACCCGCTTCCTGATCAACGATGCCTGCCGGTTGGCCGGCAAGACCCTGGTGTCGGCCGCGGTGCTGCGCTTCGATGGTCAGCTGGCGACCTTCAAGCCGGGTGGTCCCTGCTATCGATGCCTTTACCCGGCCCCGCCGTCCGACGACGAGGTGCCGTCCTGCGCCCAGGCCGGGGTGCTGGGCGCCATGGTCGGCGTGATGGGGTCGCTGCAGGCCACTGAAGTGCTGAAAGAGCTTTTGGGGATTGGTGACAGCCTGGCCGGGAGCCTGCTGATCATCGATGCCTTGTCCTCGACCTTCCGCAAGGTCCGCCTGCGGCCCGATCCGGCCTGTCCGCTGTGTGGCACTGCGCCCTCCATCCGGGATCTGTCCGCCCACGGCAGCACCGCCCATGTCTGTGGCTGACACCCTTGACCGGTCGCCCGGACAGCTGTCGCTGGTGCTGTTTTCCGGTGGTTTCGACAAGGTCCATTACGCCCTGGCGATGGCCGCCGCAGCCCTTGCCAGCAACCGCAGCGCCACCCTGTTCTTTACCATGGGGGCGACCCGCGCCCTGCTGGCCGCCGACGCCGAGGGACCGGGCTGGCGCCGCCTTCATCCCACCGAGGACGGTCTTGGCGCCCTGGCCGCCGACGCTCACCTGACCGGTGGCGGCATGGGTGGGTTCGAGGAATTGCTGGCCGCTTGCGTCGCCTTGGGGGCGACCGTGATGGTTTGCGAAATGGGGTTGAAAGCCATGGGCCTGACCCTGGAGTCCTTGCGCCCCGACGTCCCGATAACGCCGGGCGGCCTGGTCAGCTTCCTGGCCGATGCCAAGGCCGGTGGCGCCGTGGTGTTTATCTAGTCGATGGAGGGCAGTCAGTAGCGCCGGCCTCCGTGCCGGTAAGACCGGCGGGGACGCCGGCCCTACTGCCGCGATGCAACAAGGAGCGCCGGCCTCCGTGCCGGTGGGACTATAACATGCTGGCCAGGACCCGATCCGGCGGGTTGTGGCCATCGATATGGGTCTTGATGTTGATCAGGACTTTCTCGCCCATGTCGATGCGGCCCTCGATGGTGGCCGATCCCATGTGGGGCAGCAGGACCACGTTGTCCATTTCCAGCAGGCGCGGATTGACGGCCGGCTCATGCTCGAAAACGTCCAATCCGGCTCCGCCGATTTCGCGCTTTTGCAACATGCGGGTCAGGGCGGCCTCGTCGACCACTTCGCCGCGGGCGGTGTTGACCAGATAGGCGTGCGGTTGCAACAGCTTCAACCGGCGGGCCGACAGCAGATGGTAGGTGGCCGGCGTATGGGGGCAGTGGATCGAGATGACATCCATGCGGGCCAGCATCTGGTCCAGGCTTTCCCAGTAGGTGGCTTCCAGCTCCTGCTCCAATTCCGGGAACAGACGCTTGCGGTTGTGGTAGTGTACGGCCATGCCGAAGCCCTTGGCGCGGCGCGCCACCGCCTGGCCGATGCGGCCCATGCCGACGATGCCAAGCCGCTTGCCCCAGATCCGGTGCCCCATCATGAAGGTTGGGCTCCAACCCTGCCAGCGGCCGGCGCGAACCAGGCGCTCGCCTTCCGCCAGGCGGCGTGGTACCGAGAGGATCAGCGCCATGGTCATGTCGGCGGTGTCCTCGGTCAGGACGTCGGCGGTGTTGGTGACGGTGATGCCGCGTTCGCGCGCCGAGGCCAGGTCGATGTGGTCGACGCCGGCGCCGAAGTTGGCGATCAGGCGCAGGTTAGGGCTGGCGTGGGACAGCACGGCGGCGTCGATCCGGTCGGTGACCGTCGGCACCAGCACATCGGCCAGGCCCACCGCCTCGATCAACTCGGCCTTCGAAAGCGGCCGGTCGTCGACGTTCAGACGCGCATCGAACAGTTCCATCATGCGGGTCTCGATGGCGTCGGGCAACTTGCGGGTGACGAATACCAGGGGCTTCTTGGGTGCCATCGGGGAGCCTCCGTCTATCTTGGACATTGTTAGTTGAGAGGCGTATCAAGCCCCGCCCCGCTTGTCCAGAGGCCTATGTCTTCTTGTCTGGGCCGGTGGTTCGGGCAGGACCCGGCATTGAACCGGCGGTCGAGGAAGATGTCGGCCGCCTTGACCCACCGTCCCGACCCTGGCAAATATTCCCTTACCGAAATGATGGTCCTTGATATGCCAACACTGGCGCGACTGGCCCGCTGTCTCTTGGCTGGCGGCACGATCCTGGGGGCACTGCTTTTCACCGACGCATCTACGGTTGCGGCGGAAAGCAGTGGGCTGCCTTTGCCTCGCTTCGTCTCGTTGCGTTCGGACGAGGTCAACTTGCGGACCGGTCCCGGCGTGCGGTACCCCGTCGACTGGATCTATTCCCGCCGCGATCTGCCCGTCGAGGTGATCGCGGAATTTGAAACCTGGCGCAAGATCCGTGATTGGCAGGGGACCGAGGGATGGGTGCACCAGAGCATGCTGGCGGCGCGGCGGATGATCGTGGTGGTCGGCCAGCAGCGGCGCTTGCGCGCCGATGCCGATGACCAGGCCCCGCCGCTGGCCATGGTCGACCCCAATGTGACCGGGCGCCTGCTCAGCTGCCCGCGCGCCAAATCCTTCTGCAAGGTCGAGATCGAGACGGTGCAGGGCTGGTTGAAGCGGGACGAGTTCTGGGGTGTCTATCAGGGCGAGTACACCGAGTGAGCGCTCGGTGACCCGGGCCGGGATCGAGCGCCGATGGATGGCCTGACCACGCTGATCGCACTGGCGGTTGCCGGCGGCCTGTTCGTCCTTTGCTGGATGATGGAACGCCGCCCCAAAACCCTGGGCGAGGTCCGCCTGTTTCCCTATATTCCGGTGATGATGATCTGCCTGGTGGCGATTCTGGGGCTGTTGGCCCATCTCATCAGCCTTGTTACCGGCAAGCCGGTCGGCAGACCGATGTAGGCCGCGCTTTCGTCAGTCGTTGGCCGCTTTCAGGACCGGACGCTGCTCTTCTCCCATTTCCAATTCCTGGACGGTCCGAATATAGTCGTCCCAATTGTCGAGGAACTCGGAAATCGCCTGTCGGGCGCAGTCGTCAACCTGGCAGCCCAGCTCGGTTGCGATGCCCTGAAGTTTTTCCCATACCTCGGTAGGTAGGGTCAGCATAACCGTCGCATCGCTCATGTTGGATGACCTTAAAACGCCAGAACAGAAAGCTAGATTGTCACATTGTAACCGTAAATTCCGCTTATGGCTATGTGCCTGCCGCTATCGGATTGTGATATAAGCCGCTCCATGCCTTCTCGACCGCCAAATAACAGTGAAACGGGTCTTTGGGTCTCGCCCGAGGATCGCGTTCCGGTGTCATCCGGATCCCGTGACGACGCGCAAGACTCCGGAAAGGCGCGATGGTTCGGCGGCGGGGGACACCGTCCGCCGCCACAGCCGCCGGGACCGCCCAACCGGCCGCCCCGTCGTCCGCCGTCTCCCGGCCGCCGCAGCCTGCTGGGCTGGTTGATCAATGCCGTGTTGACCGTGGCGATCTGGGTCGCCATCGCGGTGGGCATTGTGGTCGCCTACTACGCTTATGACCTGCCCGATCTGTCGACCCTGACGGCCACCACCCGCCGGCCCAGCATCACCCTGTTGTCGGCGGACGGGGAGACCATTGCCGCCTATGGCGATGTCTATGGCGAATCGCTGGCGCTGGCGCAGATGCCAAAGACCCTTCCCGATGCCGTGATGGCGACCGAGGACCGCCATTTCTACAGCCATTTCGGCCTGGATCTGGTCGGCCTGCTGCGCGCCAGCGTGGTCAACCTGAGGGCAGGACATGTCGTTCAGGGCGGTTCGACGATCACCCAGCAGCTGGCCAAGAACCTGTTCCTGACCCCGGAACGCAGCTTGAAGCGCAAGGTTCAGGAACTGTTGATGGCGCTATGGCTGGAGCACAAGTTCAGCAAGGACCAGATCCTGACCCTGTATCTGAACCGGGTCTATCTGGGCAATGGAACCTGGGGTGTCGATGCGGCGGCGCGCCGTTATTTCGGTGTTCCGGCGACCGAACTGAACCTTTACCAGTCGGCGCTGCTGGCCGGCCTTTTGAAGGCCCCGTCCCGCTACAATCCGCAAAACGACCGTGACCAGTCCTACAAGCGGACCTCCCAGGTGCTGGCCAATATGGTGGCGTTCGGGGCCATCACCCAGGACCAGGCGGACGCCGCGTTGAAGACCGGTGAGACCACGGTTCGCCAGGTCTCCCATACCGGGCGTTACTTCGCTGACTGGATCCATGATCTGGTCGACCAATATGCGCGCGACGACCGCGACATCGTGGTGCAAACGACCCTGGACATGGGGTTGCAGCGCAAGGTCGAGGCCGATCTGGATGCGATCTTGGCGGAAAAGGGCGCGAAGGCCGGAGTGACCCAGGGCGCCATGGTGGTCATGTCGCCCGACGGGGCGATCCGGGCGCTGACCGGTGGCCGCGACTATGCCAGCAGCCAGTTCAATCGCGCCGTCCAGGGGATGCGCCAACCGGGCTCGTCCTTCAAGGCCTTCCTGTATCTGGCCGCCGTCGAGGCCGGCTGGGACGAGAACGACGGGATCGAGGACGCCCCGATCACCACCGGAAAATATCAACCGGAGAACTACACCCATAAATATCAGGGCGTCATCCCGTTGCGTCACGCCCTGGCCATTTCCAGCAATGTGGCGGCGGTCCGGCTGATCGAACGGATCGGTCCAAAACGGGTGGTGGCGGTGGCGAAAAGGCTGGGTATCACCTCGGAGCTGCACGCCGACGCCTCTCTGGCGTTGGGAACCAGCGAGGTCAATCTGGTCGAGCTGACGGCCGGCTATGCCACCTTCGCCAATAACGGCTATGGGGTGTTCCCCTATGGCTTCACCGACATCCGCGACAACCGCAACGCCGTCGTTTATCACCGCGAGGGGACCGGCACCGGACAGATCGTCTCGCCCCACGCCCTGCACGAAATGGACGACATGCTGTCGGCGGTCATCGCCGAGGGCAGCGGCAAGTCGTCTGCCATCGACCGTCCGTCCGCCGGCAAGACCGGAACGACCCAGGACTATCGCGATGCCTGGTTCATCGGCTTCACCGCCGACTATGTGGGCGGGGTCTGGTTCGGCAACGACGACGGCACGCCCATGCACAAAATCACCGGTGGTACCCTGCCAACCCAGTTGTGGCACAATGTCATGCTGGCGGCCCACAAGGGACTGCCGGTGCGACCCCTGCCGGGCAGTGCGCCAGAGGAGGTCCCGTCCACCGATGGCGGCATGGCGGCGCGACCGTCGTCGCCGCCCGGCGACAACAACGACAGCATCTGGAACGGCCTGGTGAAAATGTTGGGCGGTTGAGAAGGGGTGAGACAATAGTGGGACAGGCCTGCGGTCCCTGGCATTCGGCGAAGCCGAAACATCTGAAGTCCGTTGCTTTTCGGGGCAGACAGGCAGGGACGCCGGTCCCACCGGGCTATGCTTTCACGCCCTTTCTCGGCTGGACCAGCAGAAAGGCCAACGCTGCCATTCCCGCCATGGCGCCCACCGTCGCCGCCATCGGCAGAGTGGTGCCATTGTCCAGTCGACCCACCGCCCAGCCGGCGGTGGCGGCGACCCCCATCTGGATGAAGCCCAGCAGGGCCGAGGCGCTGCCGGCGATGCGGCCGTGCGGGGCGATGGCCGCCGCCGTCCCGTTGG
>Ga0326727_10007669_pt1 | contig 28252 bp, 23 predicted proteins | sample MB2enrmetagenome_FD_207643 | JGI IMG/M metagenome (GOLD analysis project Ga0326727, IMG submission 207643) | Lab enriched peat soil microbial communities from McLean, Ithaca, NY, United States - MB29MY | ecosystem: Environmental > Terrestrial > Soil > Wetlands > Peat | place: USA: New York...
CATATAGGTTTGCTTGTTTTGGGTATCTGCGTTTCGAACTTTGAAGATTTCATATTAAGCAATCCGCCAGCCATCCTATGCCTATTTCGAGTACCTATAAATCGTCGAATACAAGATTTTACAACGAACAGGTAGTGTGGATACGGGATATGCAAAAAACCGAAGTGCTAAAGTTTCCAATGGCCTTGCTATGCAACTCACAATCCGCTCTATGAAGCATGTCGGTCCGCCATCGCTTGGAAGTGCTTGCCGAGCGAAATCCACAAAAAGATATTTCACATGCGTGATAGCCGTGCACACTGGACAAGTCAATTCCCTCGGTTGTCCCAAAATCGCATTCGAAGAAAGAACTCCTGATGCTGCTCGCAAGTTGCTATCACGCCTAGATTGCTCCGTTGAAATTGAAGGCAATGGTGTCATGACCGTGCCACACCCATGAAGTTCCGCTGGATCGGCAACTACGTTGGGACGCAGTCGGATGACGAGGGCCGAAACCCGCAGATCAGGGCGCGGAGTGAAACAAAGGTCGATGTAACTTTTCTTGTGGACGGGCTCCCAATGCTTAGACCCTCGTGCCGCAACAAGCCAGCAGAAGGTCTGATTGGCGCCCGCAGTCCGCGCTACGGCCCGGACCTTGATATCGATTTGGGCAGACCGGGCTTGTCACCTAACGTTTCCTACGAACCCGGCGACTCACCGGATCCTAACGAACCGGAACGATTGTCGGTTGGCGTGTGCCGATTCCAGTCCGGCGCTGAAGCGGAGAAATTTATTCGACTTTTCGGGAAGACGGGGTCATACAGAAGAATTGATCCGAAAAGCACAAATGGAGTCGTTGATCGCTGATTTTTTATTATTCATGACAGATCATAGGCCTTCCAACCCAAGCTTGTCGTTGACGGCTTGACGCAGTTTTTGCTTTCAGCCCAAGCGGCGCTGTTTGCCCCGAGACATGACCGAGGAGGAACTGGATCGGTTCCAGTTCGCCTCCGGCAAGGTGGCATAAGCGGGCACACGTGCGTCTCAGATCGTGGAGAGCCAAATTCAGGATTCCAGCACGTTGGGCGGCTGCCTTCACAATATGCCATATCCCTTTCGGAGTTATGCCTGCTCCCCATATTCTCCCTCGCTTGTTCACCCGGCGAAAGACCTGGCCCCAGGCGATTTCTGCTACGGCCGTCCATTCATCGATGGCTCTCTTGACCCACTGGGGAACCGGCACCGTTCGCACATGATGGCCTTTTCCAACGAGGTCGGCAATCACCCAGTGTTGCTCACGAACCTGGGGGTGCTCCACACGAATGGAAGCGGTTTCCGCCCGGCGCAGTCCGCAACCGAGAAGTGTGGCAAGGATCGCCCGGTCGCGTTTCCCGCGTAGTGTGCCCGAGCCGGAACCCTGGAGAAGTGCTTTGCCTTGTTCCGCGGTCAGCCGGTTCCCTATCCTTACGCCCAGCCGCGAGTTCAGGGTTCAGCAGCCCTGTATCGGCAGCCTCGTAAGCCAGTCGGCGAACAGCAGCGAGCCGCACATTGATAGTTGATGGCGCCTAGTTATTTTGCTCCAGAAAAAATCGATGCCGCGATACGACGGTTCGGTTGAATGCCAGACGCGGTTCCGAGCAATACCGGAGAATATACTCATCGATGGCATGCCCGTAGGATTCCTGTGACGTCTTGGCCGGAAGGGAGGTGAGAACAGCGTGTTTTGAATGCTTCGGGGATCCGGAGAACCTTTCTTGTACAACGATTTTTGGTCTCTTCTGCTGTTTTGCCGTACCGGCGGCCTCCTTCGCCACCGGTATATTAGGAGAGATCAAATTGTTTGTTGAGTTATTGCGGACGCGAACGCAGTTTATGGATCGCAATCACGGTTAACGGTGTGAAGCCGATTTCTGACTAAAGTTGCGGTTTATTTCGACTCCATATTTGCGTGCGTGAAGGTCGGTGAGTTAAGTGCCCCAACGCGATGGTGTTACGACTGCTGACTTGCGCGCCTGGTCATTAAGCCGAACAACGATCTGATAGACAGAGTCGACGCCATCAATATCATAAATGGTGGGAAACCGAGGTGTGCTACGTTTGCCTTTGCCTCACTGCCACTCGCCCCTTATCGGACCGCCGAAGCTAATGCTGCCGATCCCATCAGAGCGGACACGCTTATGATAGGCCTTTTCCTCCGGAAATCCGTGCAAAACCTCCGTAATGACCGCCGATGGTTTGTTGCTCAGGCTTGTTTGTGTCGGGCAGGATTACTCTCGTGAAGTCGCATTCGCGGACGCAATCCTGCCGGGCGACTGACGAACTTTGGTTCGCCGGTGTCATCCCCCACAACGGCGTTTCCCGCCAGCGAATAGGACCGTTATTCTCTCGAGCTCGGTATAGCGTGTGATGCCTGAGTGTCTCGGCACCTTAAATCCATAAGGATAGAATTATGCCCATGACCAGTAACGAAAGGAGCCAGAATGCGTTGTCTAGAAGCCAAAGCCCCCATGGTTTCTTCTCATAGAGCTTGGTACTCAAGGTTACTGGAGCTATGTATCCTAGCCAACCGAAAAAGCCACCCATCAGCCCGCCGCTTATACCGCTGATTTTGAAGTAAGAGTTGCCAAAGACAATCGAGTGGTAGAGAACAAAACTCAGCACAAACGACCCGATAAAAACCAGCACAATGTTCGTCGGCGTAGGCTTCATGTCAGTAATGCCTGTGAGTTTCTGCCAAGCCTTGGCGAAGATTGCTGCGTACCAAATAGTGGCGATGGCATAGTTTGCGATGGCAGCAACGAATACAGCCAGATAATTTACATGGATGTCCACGATTTTGGTTCTCCTGATATTGTTGTGGTAGCAGCTCCGGACAATCCTGCCTTGTCCTTCCCGCTTGGGACAAAACGGCTCGGAGCACAGTCTGGCGCGATACTACATCGGAAAGGGCTGGTGGAAAAGATGATTTCCCCGTTCGGCTTCTGGGAACATAGTCCCGAAGGCCTGCTCTGGGACGGAACTCCGTATCCCGCGAGCTTGCAGGTCTGGCTGAAAGGCGGCCCAGGACTCCCACGGGGAAACAGGCAATTCACTCACTGGTCTTTTTTATGAGGACCGAGCACGACCAGCATCTCCGGGCCGCCGGCCGAAATGGATATGGGCTTCTGCAGGCCGCTCAGTTCAATTATTGCCTTGAGAGCCGAAAGGATCGTGCGGTCACTGAGATCCATGGTCACCATACGGGCTTTATCCGATTGATCGACTCGTATAACCATATTGCAGACTTTCCCCAAAGCGCCCGTCACGCTTCCGAGCGATGCGTTGTCGAAGCGGAAATTGGAGGGCGTTCTGCGTTCCAGCATTTGCCTAAAATCGACTTTCCCGACACCGCTACCGATGCCGCCGCCACTTCCCGTGCCAACGCCGGCGCCTGCTCCGGATCCAAAACCGGTGCCTTGTCCCGGGACAATGAAGCCGCCGGTAATCCCCGCCGGCCCCGGTTTTCCAGATCCAGCCGGTTGGACGCGCAATGTGTTTCCGGCAACGCTCCATTGGCATCCGAGATTTTCTGATAATGCGGTGAGTGCTGTGCGCACGGTGACATTTTCCAAATGCATCGTCACGGGTTTCTGTATTTCGGGTGCGATGGAGAGCTCGCATCCCAGCAACCGTGACAGAGACGCAAAGACATCACGCGGCGCGACCGCGCTCACGTCGATCGTGGTCGTCCGGTCGAGCTTGGGCTGAGCCGGCAAACAGGGAACCGACACAGAAGCAACGCAGAGCACCATAAGGCAGAGAAGGATTCGCTTCATGGCTTATCTCCTTCAAGGATGATCAGGTTTAAATGAGTTGTTGGACCTTGATTGGCCGTATCGGGAGAAACTACCCAGCTGCTGCCGTCTCGGAATTCAATCAGGGCGATGTTGCCCACATACTCCAGCCGGATGCTTTCGGCGCGCACATGAGTAGGCAGGAACCAAAGGATCGCAGCGACGCCCGATACCCCTGCCAGGGCTAGTGCGGTGGCAACGCGCAGTCTCATTGGACTGCGCGGTCGCGGCCGCATTGCGGCTGACACGACGCGGTCTACGGATTCGGCGTCCGGCTCGAAGGCTGCCCGCATGCGTTCGTCGAGCTCGTTGTCATCTTGCGTGTTCATTTCCATCCTCCATCAGGGCGTGCAATCGCTGCCTGGCCCTTAGCATCCGCATTTTCAGCGCCGATTCCGAAATTCCCAGCACCCGGGCCGCTGCCGATGTTTTGAGGCCTCCAACCGCGACAATGAGGAGAGCCTCCCGGTCACGGGCAGGCAGCTGTTCAAGCGCCCGGGCCAGCGTCGTGCATCCGGAACTGCGCAAAGCCGCTTCCTCGGGATCCGGCGCATTGTTCCGACTCCCCGCCAGGATCCGCAGAGGCAGCCAAAGACGACGGCTGAGCATCACCCTTGCCGCCCTCCGCCGCGCGACTGCAAATAAAAACCCCTGTGGGGATTCGGGCGCACCATGCCTGTTGCAGCGCAGGATCAGCGCGGCCAGGCTTTCCTGGGCGACCTCCTCCGCCAGACTACGATCCCGCGTGCGGGCCGTGCAATAGCGAAGGAGCCCTGGCGTCAACTCCCGAATGATCTTTTCGAGGTCCACAATCATGTAGTACCCCGTCCCGACTCTTGGTCACAGCCAAAATGAAGAAAATCCGCGCCGATCCGGGGACTCAATATACTATGTCCCCTGATTCTGCGCCAACGGGCGGGGCCGACGACCCGACTGTGAGCGCACCAAAAAATGACCCCGTCACGGGCCGGGCTAGTAGTCACTGGCAGCTGATCGCGCCAGATCGATGAGCCGATCGTCTTCCTCGAAATCCAAGCCGAGGCCCCCCAAAAAGATCAGGCTGGGGTGCATCTTTGGTTGCGGTGAATTGGTTGGGATGATGGTCCCGAAGTGGCGTGGTGGGAAGCTGAGATCCTCACTTGCTTACGGTCACTTGGTTCGTTAGTCGAATCCGGAACGTGACCCCGAGGGAGCCGTCGGGCGGTCAAGTTTGCGGGATGCGCGTCATGCGTCCATGCGGGAACGCCTTATCCCGATTCCGGCCCCGTGCACCTCGAAGATATGGCGAAATCAAAGGTGTGGCGTAGCGAATTGCGCGTCGTAGGAAAGGTCATGGAGAGCTCTAGCTCTGTGGGGCTTTAGCAAATATGCTATCTATATCCATAATGCGTCTTCGTGTTAAACCTCAGCAGGATTTGGCGAATTGCTCAAAATCGCCGCAGGGCCGTTGGGGGGATCCCATAATTTGAAACCCGCTTCTTCTCCCCGGCCTCCGGGCAAAAAAGCGCTGTTTTTGTCATGAAAGCCTTGGCTGGCCCATGGATTTATGGTTCCTCTTGCCGGAGGAGACGTGGCGGGAACGCCGGCAGTTGTGAGCGAAAATATTTGCGGAGAAATTGGAGAAATTTCCGCCGATTCCGATTTCTCGTTCATGAGGTTTTTTGTTGGTGCGGGAACCTGATGGAAGCCGTAAAATTCATATTTTGAACCAAATTCAACGACCTCGGCGTCAAACTACATAACCATCAGCGAGAATTCAATTATGAGGATTTCGATGAATCGTTCCGTTAAACGTCGAATTCTTTGCTGCATTGGATTACTTCCGGTTGGCGTAGTCATTCCGTGGACCTATGGCCAGGCGAGTCCGGGACTGTCTCAAAAAGAAGAAAAACAGACATCGAAAACAGATCAGAATTTTACCATTCGAATTGGAGTTGAAGAAGTCCGGCTGGATGCTGTTGTGCTGGATGGCAAAGGCCGTCAAATCACCGATCTTACGGCGGGTGATTTTGAGATTTACCAGGACGATGTGCGGCAGGAAGTTCTTTCTTCCACTTATGTTTCCGATCAAACGCAGCCGCTTGGAAAACCGGGGCTCCCCGGGAAACGCTCGCAAGGAAGCCCTGTAATCCCTGCGCGCAGCCTTGGACGCGACCAAGTTCGTCGAGTGATTGCCTTCGTGGTGGACGATCTCTCGATGAGATTTGAACAGGTTCATTACGCGCGTATGGCTCTCACGCGATTTGTTGAAAAGCAAATGCAGCCAGGCGATCTGGTTGCCATTCTGAGAACAAGTCACGGCAACAGCGCGCTCCAGATGTTTCTTTCGGACAGGCAGCAGTTGCTGGCTAGAATCGATACCGTGCGCTGGGGAGCGAATGTGGGTCGCGAGCTTGCGGTGGATAATCTTTATTCTTTTTTTGAGAGCCAAATTTCAGCAACAAGTTATTGCATCCGGGCTCTGAAAGGCATGCCGGGACGGAAAGCTCTGGTGGTGATGACTCCAATCACCACTCTTCCGGGAATATTCGCTACCGCCGGTGGCAGTGGCGTGGATTATCAGGCAGCGTACAGGGATGCTTACAATCACTTGGCGGATTCGGCTTTGCGGGCCGGCGTGGTCATCCACTTATTGGACATAAGAGGGTTGGAAGCGCCTTTCCCCGGCCCCAGCTTCGGCGGAAGCCCCAGTTTTGCTCAGCTGGATCGGAGAAAAATGAGTGAGCTGAACCCCATGCCTGGGAAAACCGGAGGCATATCGGTTGCAAACAGCAATTTTTTTGTTAATGGAATCGGGGACGAAGTGAGCAACGCGCTGAGAGGATATTACCTCCTTTCCTATGCTCCTCCGCCAAATACCTTCAAATCAAACAGGAAAAATATTTATCATCGCATTAAAATAAAAGTGAAACGGCACGGCGCTACGGTTCATTCCCGCGATGGGTTTTATGGAACACCCGAACCGGAAGAGGAACCCGCCGTCGTGCTGAATCCTCTGCGCGAGGCGATTTTCTCTCCCTTTCAGCATACGGATCTGAAAGTCAGTTTGTTTTCGGGGTATATCGATGATTCCAAATCGGGATACGTGCTTCGATCCTGGCTGCATCTGGACGCACGGAACGTGACGATGGTTGAGAAGGAAAAGGAAGGCCATCTCATTTCGCTCGAAACCGTTTGCGTGACGTCCGATATCAATGGCTACATCAGGGATTCCAGCATCGTGAAGTATGAATTCAGAGTCCGGGATGAAAACCTCTCATGGGTCAAGGAACATGGCATCCGGTTTTCTCTTCTTCTTCCTGTCAAAAAACCGGGTTCCTATTACGTCCGGGTGGCTGTCAAGGATCAGGCCTCTGGAAAGGTCGGATCCGCCTACCAGTTTGTTGACATTCCTGATCTCAAAAAAGGTCGCCTGGCGCTGTCGAATATTTTCGTCGTCAACAATGCCGAGGACGCCGCCTGGATCCAGTCGGGGGTAATGAAAGAGAGTGCTACAAAATGGTTTAATCCAATGCTGAGCCGGGACGAAAGCCGAAGTCCCGCTCTCAGGAACTATCTTCCCGGAGATCATTTCGAATACATGTCGGTCATCTACAATGCAAAGCATGAAAAGGGCACGGCGCCCGAATTGGAATCGCAGTTCGTGCTCTTTAAAGATGGAGCCGAATTGACAAAAAGCGAACTGCAGCCCCTGGAGATGGTCGATGCCGCCGGTCTCGATAGAATTCCCATCAGGAGAAGGCTGTTGTTGGGGGATTCCCTGCAGGCTGGAGATTACGTTCTACAGTTGCTTGTAAAGGACCGACAGAAAGGCAAGAAAAGCGGCATCGCTTCACAAACCTTGAGTTTTGGAATTCCGGCAAACCCCTCCGGCCCGGCAGGAGATCATTGAGTCGACTTCCTGGCCGTAAATCGTGCTCTGGTGAGCATTCCATGGGTCACGGTGAAGCTGATCGTGTCTGCGGAGATGATTTTCCCTTCATACAAAAAGGACAAAGTCCGATTTCCTTGATGCAGTTGCACAGAGAAAGATATTTTATTCCCCTTGATTTTGCCGTTGGCGATCGGCCTTTCTTCCTCGCGTGCCCCGCCGAGCACCGACCCGGTCAGTTTGGATCCGTCCACACTGAACTCGTAAACGGTTCTGGCTCTTGTCCCGTTTATCGCGTCGATATCTGAAACCCACTCCCCCGTGAGTTCTTGTGAAAACACAGTTGCGGGCATCGTCGCCAGCACTAGAGCCACAATTGCCACATTCGTATGTCTCATGGATAAGAACCCTCTCGCTTTTTGATCTATTATAACGTGCCAGGTGCTCCCGCAATCCGCTGTTGGCGGTTTATCCTTATCCAATTCCAAGCGAAGCACTTATGCGCGTTTTTGCCAGAGGTTGAATCAGCGAGCTCAAGACCGGCTACAACATTCAGCGTTATAAAGCTTTATGTTAATCCCAACAACGCTCAATGACGGAAGCGCCGATCAATGAAGGCTTCTAGCTGTTTCCGAAATGGATGGTCCTCTTCCTAGTGCAGGGCTGATTCTCTGGAAAGCGAATCTCCGAGGACGCCAAGCCGCGGGCCGTCGGACCGAACAGACCCTTCGATGGAGCGCGTGCTGTGCAGCCGCAGTTCTTCCGCTCACTATTGGCGCGATTGCCCCCGCTCTAATCCCAGATCTCCCGGGCTCCAGCAGTGTGCTCTGGGTCGGGCGTTCTAACATGCATGGTCGCATTGGGCGGAGTAGCGCTCGCTCTCTGGCAACGAATCGACCGCTAAGGCTTCGGTCGAGGGGTCACCATCTTGTTGTTCGGAAGCGGCGTTCTGATGAATACTGAATCCATGGGCACGTGTAACGCCAAACGTGGAAGTGAAATTCTCAAGACTCCCCCAAAGTCGCATTCCGGGACGTAATCCTGCCGGGCGGCCGACGGACTTTGGGTCGCCGGTATGATCTCCCACAAGGCCGTTTCTTGGGTGTTGGATGCAGAACGGGATTATAGAACCTTGAGAAAAAAGCCTTCTTGCGCGCCAGGCTTAATGAAGTCGGCGGAAAGACAACGCTTGTGGTCGAATTTCTTCGGGAGAGGTGAGGCGGTGATGCCGATTTTCCATGATCGGTAAGACGAAGTCATGCGCCGATCGAGGGAAAAATCGAGCCCCACGCTTCCACTGAATGGATCGGAAGACGGCATCTGCCAATCGGAGAAGTCTTTTGTGACATTCTTGAACACTTTCGCGAAAACGGAGACCTTTTCGCCACGCATTGATGACAATTCGCCAAGGGGGCTGCCGTAGGCATTGAGTGCTTCACCCAGCACTGAAAACCTGGCTGAACGATTGTATTCAGCGGCGGTCCGGCATACACTTTCAGGAAGGCGGGAGTCCACACTAGAAATTCCGATCAAGTTAGGATATTGGTGTGAGGTGAACATGAAAGCCTTGTCCCGGGTTGGGATAGCCTTCTTCTGTTGGCTTTTATTTCCGGCATTCGCACAGCAGGGTGCGTCCCCGGCGAAAGTAATGCCGCGATTCAAACGCCCGGCCGTCCCTGCGCCCGGCCCCGATCACCGCATCACGCTCGACGTAGTTGTAACCGACCACTCCGGGAACCCTGTGCCCGGCTTGCAGCAGCAGGACTTTACCATTCTCGATAACAACAAGCCCCAGACGATTTTATCCTTTAGGGCGGTCGACCGACCCGGCGAAGCGGCTAATCGTCCGCTGCAGGCCATTGTGCTTGTCGATACAGTCAACACTTCGTTCGAGCGCGCAGCCTACCAGCGGATACAGCTGGAGAAATTTCTGCGGAAAGACGGCGGCAAACTTCCCCTGCCCATGTCCCTGGTTATCCTTTCCGACACCTCCGCAGGCCAAAGCGTCACGACTAGCGACGGTAACATACTGGTGGACTCTCTGAGTTCCAAGCAGCCCGGCCTGCGCTTCATCGGCAGAAGTCAGGGATTCTATGGCGGCGATGAGCGGTTGCAGATTTCCACCGGAGTTCTGGAAAAGCTCGCCTCTGATGAAGCAACGCAGCCAGGCAGAAAACTGCTGATCTGGCTCGGCCCAGGATGGCCCCTGCTCGCTGGACCGGAAGTGATGCTAAGCGCGAAAGTTCAAAATGCGCTCTTCCAAAGCATTGTCGAGTTGTCCACGGCACTGCGAAAGGCTCGTGTCACGATTTACAACATCGATGAGACCGAGTCGATTGGGCGAGAGTTTTATTATAAGGGCTTCCTGAAAGGTGTGGGTTCAGCCAACAACGCAAAGATCGGCGACATGGCGCTGCAGGTCCTCGCGGCTCAAAGCGGCGGGCGGGTCCTCAACTCGGGCAATGACATCGCCGGCTCGATTGCGGACTGTCTGGTGGATGCAAAGGTCTTTTACGCTCTCTCCTTTGATTCTCCTGTGGCTGACCGTCCGAACGAGTATCACAGCCTTCAGGTCAAAATAGGCAAACGCGGACTCACCGGACGTACGCGCGCTGGGTACTACGCTCAGCCCTAGAAGTCCCCGAATCGCGACTGCTCATTCGAGGAATGGCAGCAGTAAACTTGCCCCGATTGTGAAAGTGAGCGAGCTTTTATAATAAATGGCGGTTTTATCCGAGAAGACGGCGGAGGCCCTTGCCATCATTTATCTGTTTTAAGCCGTGGGGCAGAACGCGGGAGTTGAGCGAATCTCGAAATGATTCCATCCGGCGAGGCAAGGGATATTTCGTCTTGCTACCTGGGAGCCAAGGGGCATTACGTTTTTATGAGCTACGCTCGGCCCCGTTTTCATGGGACCTCGATTGCCTTGGTTAAAGAGCCCATCTTCCCCTGAACGCTTTCCCGCACAACAGCCTTGACTCTGTAGCGGCCGAAAGGAAGTTTGAGTTCCACTCTGGAGGAAAAGCCATGCCGAAGAACTCCGGCAAAGCTTGAATTCAGCAGTTTCAGGTCAACGGTTTTCTCCAGACCATCGATAAATTTGCCGTTTTCGTCGTAAGCGGCCAGGACCAGGCTGATCAGGTTTTTGTGCCGGGCATCCTCATCGAGGAAATTCAATTTACGGATATCGACATTCGTCAGGAAGGACACGCCGTACGTGGAACTGTCGTTGCGGTAGCAGTTGTACGACAGCGTGACCGGAATCTCGTTGAGATTGCCGGCGGCCTGCAGCGCGTCGATGATATCCTCTTTTTTTCGCCTCTCGAAAGTCATCTGTTCCTTGGGAGTGTAATATCCCTTGCGATAGGAAATTTCCAAACCCGGACGGGACACCTCCAATTTGATCCGGTGGTGAGAGCCGTCGGGTTTCTGTGACGGAGTGGCATACGTCAGAATGTAGTAATGCGATTGGCGGTGGATGATCTGTTTGAGCCCCTTATACAGGTCGTTATCGTTATGGAAATATGAACCTCCCGTATCGTACGCCAATTGCTCAAGCGGAGCTTCCTGCGCCGTTATGTCATCCATGCTAATCGCCATACCGCTTATGAAATTTCCCCGGACCCAGAGATCGAGTTTTTTTGTAAGATCCATCCCGCTTTCCAATCCCCGCAGGTTTATGCAATTCAGAACGACGCCGGAACTCAAGGCCAAATTGACAATTTCTTGGAGTTGATATGGGGAGTCTTCAATTCGTGCCAAAAACCCGTCCGAAAAGATCAGCACGTTTTTCTCAGCATCGAAATGTTTCAGCGAGCGTATATGGCGGCGAAGGGTGTCCAACAGGCTGAGTTGCCGGTACGACGATTCCTGGTCCTGCATGCAGGCACACCGAAAAACGTCTTGCATGGCCGTTGAATTTGCCACTTCATCTGAAGATGAAGGAGCACATTTATTGGCTAATGCAACCAACAAAATCTGATCATTCAGAATGGCAACCCGATATGCCTGCTGCTCGGTCATTTCGGGGCACTGGCAATACCGAGAGACCATGGTCAAATTCAGTTTTTCGAGAAGCCCGGAGATCGATCCCGAAAGCAATTGTTTGTCGTCCGAGAATGGAAACTGCAGCCGCCCCGAAGCTGATAGAATGCCCACATGATCCTGGGGCCCGACATCATTGGCGATGTAACTCTGCAGCACCTTGCTCAAGCGCGGATAATAATCGAGAGAATTCATTGCGAGGTCATCAATAAAGATCGAAATCATCCGGGGACGAGTGGTCCGAGCGAATGGCTGCAAGTGTGGAAGCCCCGTATGCTCACTATTTTCTATTTTGGACTCTTCCGCGGTTTCCTGGTCAGGCAGGTAGGATTCCTTTGCGAAAGTACTGATGGTCTGCAGCTTCCCGTCCTCGTAGATTTTGAAATCGCTTTGCTTCAGGTCGGTGACAGGATCCCCTTTTTTGTCGGTGATGGTGGCGTTAACCACGACCACATTTACCGGGAGTCTGAACGTTGGTTGACTATTGGCGTCTTTCCCCGGTTTCTTGGCTTGGAATGCGATCAGGGACGGGGGGATCAGCAGCAAAAACAAAAAAAAGACTCTCATTAGTTTGAACATGATTTCCCCCCACGTCTTTAACTCTGAGAATTTCCTTCTTATTTGATTTTGCCAGCCCCTTCTCATTTGATTGAAGGTTGCTAATAAGGGGTTCAATCAAAGGCTATGGACACCGATCGAACACCTTCATTTGATCTTTTAGAATACTTGATTCCGCTCGGGTGGAGGCGATATAAATTCGAATCCTAAGTCCTTGCCCTATTTATTCCGACTTGTGTCACGCGCATCATCATTGATAAGACCGCAGCCATGCCCAACAGAGGGTGGCAGTTCATGGATGATCGATCCCCTTTCCTATTTCGTTAGGTTAGCGAATTTTGGCTTGCAGGCGGAACAAACCAATTTTACGGCAGCCAGTAACCTGGAAGGATTTTGCGGCAGGAAGGGTTTCAACTGGAATCGACCTGCAATCCTAGGAGCGTGACGCTGTCCCGCGTTCGCGGATGTAATCGTGCCGGGTAGTTGACGAACTTTGGGTCGACGGGGCGGTCTCCCACAATGCCGTCTGGGGAGTCTGATTGGATGCTTCCGCTCAGTCAGAAGAGCTTTCTGCAAAGTTTCTATTTCCATGCTCAGCTTTGTATTAAGATCTGCACATAGCGGGGAACGGTAATTCATATGATTAGGCTGCCTTCTCTGATTCTGATGGCCTTTGCGGCGTGGAGCGGTTGGGTTCAGGCCCCAACGGCCGGGACGGTCGAAAACCTGGTCCGTGCAGTTCGATCCGGGCTGCAGGCACGCCAGTCGGACGAGAAGATCGCGCACGCTATCGAAGCGATCCACCTCACCGAGCGTTTGGACGATGAAGTTATCGAGCAGTTGCAGGCCGAAGGTGCGGAACGGCTGGCGACCGACGCACTCGAACGGCAGCGCGACGTCTCGTATTGGCTGCCTCCTCCGGCTTCCCGTTTGAGGCTGTTCGACGCGCCCGCGGCGCCATCGGCAGAAGAGCAGTCGCGGGTGCTTGAGCAGGCACGCGCGTGGGCAATCCTGTACATGGAAACCCTGCCCGGCTTTCTGTGCGCTGAGGAAGTGTCCCGCTACACAAAGCGGAAAGGGCCGGCCCCATGGAAGAAGGCGGAAACGCTGAAGTGGGAAGCGGGCTACGCGGACCGGAAGGATTACCTGAAGTTGGTGGCGATCAACGGTCGGCCCACCCAGCGGAAGAGTACACACGGAGCGATGTCCGGTGGCGAGTTCGGGGGCATCATGAGCACCGTTTTCCGGCCGGAGACGGAAGCCAAATTTCAGTGGTCGCGCTGGAGCAACCTGCGCAGACGCCCCACGTACGTTTTCTCGTATTCTATGGACCCAAAGCACAAGGTTTTTGGGCTGACCTCATCCGGAAAGGATGCGAGCCGCCGTGCTGTGACCGCGTTGCGCGGGTTTGTCTATATCGACGGCGAAACACACCACATCATGCAGATCATCTACGATGCGGATGGAATTCCCTCCGACTTTCCCATCCGGGGCTTCCACACGGTGGTGGACTACGGCTACGTCGAGATCGGCGGGGAGGAGTTTCTGCTTCCGGGCCGGTCGACTACGTGGCTCCTAGAGAAGGATGTGATTTTCCGAAATGTGACAGAGTTTGTGAACTACCGCAAGTTCACGAGCGAGGTGAAGATCGAATTCGAGAAGCAATAGCTGCTTGCCCCAAAATGGGAAACATCACAACCTCTGTTGTTATCGCATTCGGGGAAATTGAGACTAGAGATCCTGCTCCTCGACAGCAGTCAGTTACGGCTGATCGAACTAGTGGAGTAAAGAAGAGATCCGAACCCAAAGCTCATGGAAATGCTGCACCGCGACGGGGTCTGAATGTTGGGTTGTCCACAGATACTGTCCCGCCCCCAACTGTGCCAGAACATACTTCCCGACGGCAAATTGTCCAAGGGCCGTTGTTCCTGTCGCAACCTGGCCTGCTCCGAAATGGACACCGACGGCCAGCTGGCCGAAAGCGATCAGTCCTGCGCACGCCTGTGCCAAGCAGAAGAGCAGGCCAACGCCGGCTTGCCCAAATGCGACAAGACCGGCCGCTGCTTGTCCCACCGCAACAACTCCTACGGCGATCCGGCCGAGGGCGAAAATGCCTTTGGCCACTATCCGCCTTCCTGTCTCCGGGCATTTCCCCCTCGTGAAGTGCACAAGGGGCAGTCCGAAAAGGACAGTATTGCTGCGGTATTCAGTAAAATATTCGCCCGAAGGGTACATAAAGCTGCGCCAGACACCACGCGGCGTCTCTTCAATTTTGTAGTCGACTTTCTCGAATAACTGGTTCTTCATACACAGCTTTTCGTCAGTCAGCCGCCTTCTCATTAGCCTATGAAAGGTTAAGGTCAGGTCCATCTGTCAATACAAGATAGCAGCCACCTTGGACTGGCTACAGTCCTGAATTCAAATAGGGCAAAGCAGCGATTTCTGAGCAGCCGCAGAATGAATCACTGGCAATCCTTGCTGGCCAGATTGACATTTTCTTCGGGCCCAAACCGGTCGGTTTCCATTGTCATAGTGAAGATTTCACGAGGCTATATCATTCCTCCGAAGTCCATTAGGGGACAAGATGTGTTTCTGACTGCGTATCGTCTTGGGTACATCGATAAGCAAATCAAAGCTGCTGCCTGGCTTGTGGGATGTTATGCGGTCATCGCACTATCCGGTTCTGCAATCGGGTCATTTTTCAGATAAGGCGACGCAATACTGTGTATGATTCAATCGAAATCATGTTCGGATCGATATCATTGTTCCGTAGTCGCATTCGGGGAAACCGCCTCTACCATGCTTCCTGGCACTAGATAGACGACCCGCAATGAGACGAACTTTTTATTTCCGCCTGTCGTATCTGAATATGAGGTGATGCTGGATGCAAATCGGGGCTGTTATTCTGAGGCTGGGAGCCATTTACCTTGCATGCTGTCTTGCCATTGCCATCGTACTTGGAGAATTCGCCCTTCATCCCGCGCGAGTGCCGATTGACGGGCGACCAGGGGCACGAACTATGGCTGCCAGATTTGGAGCGGAGCTGCAGGATGTTTCCATTCGAGCGGCAGACAGTACTGAGTTGCAAGCTTGGTTTGCTCATCCGAAACAGGCCAATGGCAACTCAATCATTCTTCTGCATGGAATCGGAGATAACCGACAGGGGATGGTCGGACTTGCGAAACTGTTCCTCTTTCACGGCTACTCTGTCCTCCTCCCTGATTCACGCGGCCAAGGATCAAGTGGGGGACTGCCAACTTATGGAATAAAAGAAAACGGCGACATTCAGCTGTGGTTTAGATGGCTACGTACCCACGAGAAGCCTCGCTGTATCTATGGCATGGGTGAGTCGATGGGCGCTGCGATTTTGCTGCAAGCGACAAAAAACAATCCGTTTTGCGCAGTCGTCGCAGAATCGTCTTTCGCCAATTTTCGGGAGATTGCGTACATTCGTGTTGGACAATTTGTCAATACCGGCAGTTGGCTTGGGAGAATAGCTCTGCGTCCCGCAGTGGAATTCGCGTTTCTGTACTGCCGACTTAAATATGGCGTCCGGCTGTCGAGCGTGTCGCCGGAAATGTCAGTTGCCGGAAGTCGGGTCCCAATTCTCCTGATCCATGGATTGTCGGACAACAATATTCCTATAGCGCAATCAACAATGATTTTCGATCATTGTCCAGCTGACTGCCGCTTTTGGAAAGTGCCCAATGCCGGTCATTGCGGTGCGCTTAATGCGGCTGGCCCGGAATTCGAGTCGCGTGTTCTCGGATGGTTCTCGCTCCATGGAATGCATTTGGAGAGTGGGGCCACTCAGTTTTAGGCCATAGCCTGAAAGCATTTCAGAGCCGTGAGATTGCTTCTCACTTCGAATGGATCAGAATGTCCTGGCGCTCTCTATCCTGGTTACCCTGAAGTCACATTCGGGTAGGTTACGCCTGATCCGGCTGCAGTTGCGGAGACCTCGCTGGCAACGGAAAGGAACGCCATATCTTGGGAGCGCATCTGTTCTGAGTTCCGTGTATTCCGGCAGGTATTTCGAATTCAGCCTCCAAGACCGTACCGGCCGACTATAATGGCGGCATTTACGCGGGCATGAGTTCCGGGATTTCAAAGCCTTTCACGGGGATATCGCAAGTCGATGGTGAGGAAATGATATCGATAAGGCGGATAGGTCCTGGAGAAGGACAGCTTTTCAGGGAAATGAGGCTCATGTCCCTGAAAGAATCACCCTCGGCATTTTCAACCACCTACGAGTCGGCAGTCAATCGTAGCTTGGAAAGCTGGTGCGAACAGGCGGACAGCACGGCGACCGGAACAGACCGTTGCACATTTTTGGCCTTTTCCGATGAATCTCCGGTGGGAATCACGGCGATATATCGAGACAAGTGCAACAGGGAAGAGGGTGAGATGTTGCAGGTTTGGGTATCTCCTGATTTCAGGGGCAGCGAGGCCGCCCGCGAACTACTGGATACCACTCTCCGGTGGTGCGGGGAGAATGGAATTCTTAGAGTATTGGCTACGATTGCGCGGGGTAATGTCAGGGCCTTGAAGTTTTACAGAAAATACGGATTTGACTCTGAACCCGCAACCTCGTGCGATGCCGCTAGTAGTCTTGTCCTTGTCAGAACCAGCAAGAATCTGCGGATACCGATTGAAGGGGGAACAATGGACGAAGCCATGACACCCTATGGTTTGGCCCTTTTAGACTTTTTTAATGGCGATTCCTCTGCCAAAGTTGTCGCTCAGCGAGAGGATGGTCTCCGGTCCGACCTGCCAACAAGTGTCTTCTTTCGCGCGCCAACTGAATTCTCGCCGCTGGAGCAAACAGCCCTGGCGCTGTGCCGGGGCGAGGTATTGGATGTCGGCGCTGGGGCCGGCTGTCATAGCCTGGCTATACAGGATCGAGGGATGAAGGTGTGGGCGATTGATATTTCCTCGCAGGGTGTCGAAATTATGTCAAAGCGTGGCGTTAAACGAGTCCAGCGCGCTGATGTCTTTAAATTCCAAGCCGGCCCCTTTGACACGCTGCTCCTGCTGATGCACGGACTCGGCATGGTTGCAAATCTGCCCGGCCTGGACCGTTTTCTGCACCACGCCCATAACCTCGTCAAACCCGACGGACAAATCTTGTGTGACTCGCTGGATGTCCGCGTCACGACTGAGCCAATACATCTGGCTTATCAGGACGCCAACCGGCAAGCGGGATGCTATTTCGGCGAAATCAGAATGCAGTTTGAATACAAGGGACAGTTAGGGCCGTTCTTTAGCTGGCTGCACGTGGACGCCGAAACCCTTGCCGAACATGCAAAAAAAACGCGGTGGGCTTGCCGGATAGTCCGCCGGGAGGGAAACGGAGATTATCTGGCTCAATTGACGCCTATTCCAAAAACTGCGTAAGAATATTTGTTTTTTGTCGGGTCACTTTCAAGTCGGGTTCGTGGAAGTAATCCCGCCAACGACAGATGATCTTCGAGTCGGTGCAATCATCTCCCATGGTGCGTTTCGGGACGGCGACCCCGGTTAATGGCGGGAAAGCCGGTTCCCCGTTGACTCAGTCTTTTGAATTCATGAAACGAGACTGAAGTGACGCGTGTCTAAAGCCATATCCCGCTACTTCCCAACCTAAGAATTCCCGGTCCGTGGACCAGGATCCAGGGACCGCAATCGTGGCATGACGTTCTTGTCATCTGGCATCCAATTCCCGGCCAACATGCGCACAATCTGCTCTTTCTTGCGGTTATCCCAATCGCTAACGGCCTCTAGCGCCTCGTACCGCAGAATACGCAAATCATTCTGAAAAACCTTCAACAGTTCGTTTCGATGCGCACCTACTGGAGCGCCTGCATCGAACAGCGCCGCCTCGAAGACAATTGACCTTCCCGGACGAAGTGAACCACAGAGGCGTTTTATAACAGATCGATCGTTGATAGGTACCCATGCATAGGTCAATACGAGGAAGTCCCATTTTTCACTTCCAAAATCCGAAATCCGCCCACCCTTGGTTCGCCATGGTCAATTCGACACCCGCCTGCCCGGCTCCCTTTTGGGCAATGGCAAGTCCTTCACTGGATGCATCGAAACCGGTGACATCCCACCCTATTTTTGCAAGGCAGATCGGGTTACGCCCCTGCCCCATAGCCACATCAAGAGCGCGGCCCGGCTTCAGATCTCGAACCATTTCCACCAAAAAGGCATTGGGTTCGGTGGTCAAGGGCAGCTTTTCCCATCGATACACCCTGTCAAAACCCAGCGCACTTCCTTCTGGACAGTGCACCATTGATTTCCAGAGCGCCAGCAGTTGGGCGTCCGCCTGGTCCGCGATCATTGCGCGCCGGATCAGCTCCTTCCTATATTCGACATTGGGATCCGCCTTGCCTGCCGGATGCGCTTGCAGCCAAGCACCCTAGTCCTGACAGGCCTCCTGGCCGAAAGCTGAGGGCATCGGAAGAAAAAGCATGCGGACCAGACCGAGTATTGAGATCGGTCCAGGGAAAAGGAATCTCGCATCTACCGTCGCAGACGTCTGTTTATGCATGCTTTCCGCTTTTCCCAGGTTTTTGCTGTAGGTCGGCGTCGACATGTTTGTGCCTCGAGATAGAAGGAGATGAATCGACAAAGCATCATTTTCAGAAACAGAGGGTAAACAGGTTTAATGGCACTGGAAAGGATTGGCCAAGGAGCTGCAATGCTTTTGATTCAAAGAAGAGAGCTACTGCCAAAATTCTGCGTCGAAGAATTCAGGGTGAATTGATGATGTTGAAGCGTCGAGAATAAAATGCCTCTATGCGGAAACGAGTCCCGTTTCAGCTCGATCCCATGTTCAGAACCGTCGATAACGTCATGGTCCCGCCCGCTGATTGCGGGAAAATCATCGAGTTTCATGTTGTCCGAATCATAATGACGGATGTCTCTGAAAGCATAAAACTGCAGGCGAGGAAAGCAGAATCACTCGACTTGCCTCGGAATACCTTTTGGACGTTTCGTCGCCAGCATTGCTGGCAACGATTGCGCCGAATGCCGGGGTTCCCCCTTTTTTTCGCTGACGCTACGCCCGAAGCACGGCCTGCCGATGATGCTGCATCGCCGCAGTTAGAAGCCCGGCGGGTTTTCGGAAACAACGTTGAAGGCGCGTTCGAGGGCCAGACCGGCAGCGCCCAGGGTGCCTTCGTCGAAGAGGCGACCGATTAGAGTTATGCCGTGCGGGACGCGGCGCGGCGGGTTGAATTTCGGCAGCGGGCGGTTGGGGTCGGGGGCCCAATCGGAGCGGGCTTCATCAACTTCCACAAATCCGGCGCGCATAGTGAGCGAGGGATGCCCGGTGTGATTGGTGATGGTGAGCATTTCGTCGCGCAGCGACGGCACCAGCAGCAGGTCAACCTGAGAGAATACGCGCTGCATTTCTTCGGCGATGCGGCGGCGCAGGCGATCGGTCTGCACAAAATCCACGGCAGACAGCAAGCGCGATTGGCGGAAGAGGTTTGGCCAGGCGTCGTAGGTCTGCATCTTGAGCTGGTCGGCTTCGCCGCTTAGGGCCAACTCTTCGAAGGAAGCGGCGCTTTCGGCAAATAGGATTACGTTCAGGCAGTCGTAAGGCCAGTCCGGGATGGAAACTTCCACCGGGACCATGCCGACTTTCTTAATGGTTTCCAGCGCGGCGCGATCCACGTCGGTTGCGGGAAGTTCCTTCATCCACTTGGGGAAATAGCCGATGCGGAGGCCTTTTACGCTGGCGTTCGCGTCAAAATCGAGTTTGCTGTCGACGCTTTGCAGGTCACCGGGATCGGGACCGGAGATGGCGTGCAGGACTAGCAGTGCATCTTCGACGCTGCGGGTCATTGGGCCCAGTTTGTCGAGCGACCAGCAAAGAGTCATCACGCCTGTGCGCGGGACGCGGCCGTAGGTGGGACGCAGGCCGGTGACGCCGCAGCGCATGCTGGGCGAGACAATGCTGCCTCCGGTCTCGCTGCCGATCGAAAAGCCGACAAGTCCTGCGGCGGTGGCGGCACCAGGCCCGGCGCTAGAGCCTGATGCGCCTTCTTCGAGCAGCCAGGGATTGACCGTTTGGCCGCCGAACCAGATGTCGTTGAGCGCGAGTGCGCCGAGGCTGAGTTTGGCGACGAGCACGGCGCCTGCAGCGTGCAAGCGTTTGACGACGGCGGCATCCTCCTTGGGGACGCGGTTGCGAAACGGCTCGGCGCCATACGTTGTAGGAAGGCCCGCCGTGTCAAGCAAGTCTTTTCCGCCCCAGGGAATGCCGTGCAGCGGACCGCGGTACTTCTCTGCAGCGATTTCGGCGTCGGCTTGCTTCGCTTGTTTTAGTGCGAGGCCTTCGGTCAGCGTGATGACGCAACGCAGCTTCGGATTGAATTTTTCGAGGCGATCGAGGTAAATCCGCGTCAGGCGCTCGGAAGTGATCTGCCTGGTTTCGATCCAATGGGAAAGATGAGTGACCGGTGAGAATGCGATCGCGTCGTCGGACTTGGGAAGCGGTGGAGCGGTGCGGCTGCGGAGGAAGCGATCCCGTTTCGGGCCGACGTGCATGCCGGGCAAAACTGGATTCCACGTCGAATACGGTGCGACGGACGCCGGGAGTTCGACCTTGCGAGGACCGGTGCGGCGTTCGTACATGAAGGAAATGTTGCCGCGCCAACTGGAAGCGGCCTGCTCGAGTTGCGGCTTGGTGAATTCAACCTGGACGAGTTTTTCGGCCTCCGCAAACGTGGCGGGCGATACCTGTGGGCCCATGCCTTGGCCAGTGCCAAACGCCGGAGGCGCTCCCGCCGGGAGTTGCAGGGCGGGCTGCTGCCCGGGATCCTGCGCCCCGGCAGGAACCACGCCGGCCGCTCCAGTCGCTACGCCTGCCAATCCAACTGCCACCTCCGCCAAAAAGTCACGCCGTGTTTTCGTCATATCCCCTCCCGCGAAGCATTCTACCCCACACGATAGGATTCACGGTCGGAAAGGGATAGGAAGTTCAGGCTGTCGAAGCATCAGGCTTGACCCTGCGATTCCAGCGGCCAGTTCGGGGCTCAGCCGTCCCGTATCCGCAGCCTCGTACGCCAATCGGCCAACAGCGGCAAGCAGCGCGTTCAACGTTGAAGGCGCTAGGTCATTTTGTTCCGGGAAAAATCGATGCCGTAATTCCTACGGTGCGGCCAAAGGCCAGACGCGGTTCTGAGCAATACCAGAGAATGAACTCATCCATAGCATGTGCGTATGAATCCTGGGACCTCTTCGCTGGAAGGGAGTTGAGAGCTGCGTGTCTTGAATGCTCCAGAGCGGAGATCCTTTTTGTGCAACAAACCTTTGATCTCTTCTGAAGTCTTGCCATACCGGCGGCCTCCACCTGTTCAGCATGAGAGACCAAATTGTTTGTTGCGTTATTATGGACGAGAACGCCGTCCTATCGTGCGCTATCCTAAAAACTCAGGGTCTTCATTAGTACCGGCCGTGCGCACGCCGTGTAACAAAACTTCCTACAGATCTTCAGAGCATAGAAAGGAAACAGAAAACAATTCAATCCGCGTCTTTCCGAGCCATTGCTGCCGCTACGATCCCTCTCGTGGCGCGAGCTACCTTACAACGGCGTGCGGAGTCGCTTTCAAGGAATTCTTCCGGCATATCCGGGCCAGGTTCAGCGCCAAGCTAATCAGCGTTACGATTCCAACCACAAGCAGCCCGATCCAGACGCCAAGGTTAACAGTCTTTTCTAAACCATTCGCTACGGGCCCCGGCGACCTTAGTACCACCCAATTGCCCGCTTTAACCAAAATATAAAGCAGGATCAGGCCGCAGCCGTGGATCACCAATCGAACGCCGTATTGAAGCCTGATCCGCGAAGGCCAAATCAGACTGGTCACCCCCCCAAAAAATCCGCCAAAGCCCAGCAGCAAAATGGGCACGCGCATGTTGTTCCAGACAGGACCCAGGGAAACCCTGACACCATTGAAATCAAATTGCGGTTGGCACCACAGCAGATACAGCCAACCCAGACCGATGACAAGTCCCATCGCTGACATCGCAATAGCAACGCTGCGCGGCCGTTCTTTGTTTGAATTCACTTCTGAAAAACGAGGAAGCTGGCGTGGATCCCAGTGATCATCCAGGCTATCGGGCAGATTATGAGGAAGCCGTTCGATCATGGCGAACACAATTGTGAGCAAGCCAATCACCCAGACAGTCCACATTTGGAAGTACCACGCCGCGCCGACAAAAGCTGTAACCGGCCTTGCCGTCCGCCAGAGCTCAATAGAGACGACAACGGCAAAAATCGGCACAAGAATCCACAGGACTACGTGTTTTAGCAAAAAGAAGTAGCCCGGGAAAAGCGAAGGGCCAATTAACCACCGGGGCTGATGATAATTGCTTGCAACAAGCTCTGGCCTCCCGCGTTGCTTCAGGATGGCAACGATCTCGCCTTCATCGAGTTCCCGCCCAAGCCCGGTTGCCCGGTCATTCATTTGGGACCGGAGGTCATCAGCCAGTTCCTCGATGATATCATCCTGCTTGCCTGCGGGCAGCCAGACCCGGACAGCGTTAAGGTAGCGATCTACAAGTTCCATAAACTCCCTCATTTAGGAGTGGCCGTTTCAAATTCATCCGCCGTTGCATTGCCGTCAATGATGCGGCTTAATGACGAATCGATTGCTTGCCATTCCCGAACCAGCTGTTTAAGCACAGTTTCACCATCGCCCGAGAGGCGGTAAAAGCGTTTATTTCGCTTGTCTTCCTCCCGCCACTGACTGACAAGCAGGCCCTGGTCCTCCAGGCGGCGTAGAAGAGGGTAAAGCGTGTTCTCGTCTATCTCCAAGCCGTGATTGGAGATCGCCTTGCGAAGCAGGTAGCCGTGGCGTTCGCTCCGCAATTCAGCCAACACTGCTAAAACCAGACATCCCTTGCGCAACGCAAATCTGAGATTTTCAAAAACCTCTGAATTCATCATTACGACCTTTTAAGTTCATCATCCCAACTAGCTGTATGTATTACACTATTATTAATATACTGTCGTAAATACAGTATATTTTGTCAAGAGTTGTTTTTTGTTCAGGCTGGATCACATGCTGGCACAAGGAATCCACTTCGACAGGAAAGACGACACCTGTTCCATCGATATCCTGCCGGATTGACGACGTTGTCCCAAAGTATCCGGAGTCTGCTGTCGCAGCGATGAACGAGCCGGGGAGGCTATCTGTGCCGGTTACAAATAACTCAAGTGATTTATAAGCAGGGTGAGTTCATTGATTGATAAGCCCCCCATAGCGAAACGATCGTCGGTGTTTAAGAACGGGGAAACACGCCGTCATATTTGTTACGAATGACTTCTTAGATTGTATAATCTGAGTCGAACAATCGATCGCAGATGGATGAAAGGAGCACCGCAGATGCCGGCAACCAATCCGTTGACCGATGCCACTATAGAGCAATTGCCTGAACGCTTGCGCGAGGCGGTCACTCGCGCCGGATGGACGGCCCTCATGCCCGTTCAGTCGCGGGCGATCCCCTATCTGCTCGCGGCGCGGAATATGATGATCCAGGCCCGCACCGGCAGCGGCAAGACAGGCGCATTCCTCCTGCCCATGCTGGAAAGGCTCGACTCAAAACGCCGTGATTGCCAGGCGCTCGTTCTGGTCCCCACGCGTGAACTCGCCCGGCAGGTGGGGCAGGAAGCCGATCGGTTGTGCGGTGGTGCGGGCTTCCGCGTTGCCGTCATCTATGGAGGAGTCGGCTATGGCACCCAAGTTGACGATCTCAAGCAAGGTGCGCAAATCGTCGTCGGCACGCCGGGGCGCACTCTCGATCATCTGCTCAGGAGAACATTCTCCCTGGACAGTGTCCTGATGTTGATCTACGACGAGGCCGATCGCATGTTGTCCATGGGTTTTTATCCTGACATGAAACAGATTCAGGGCTTCTTGCCCAACCGCAGCCTGCATACGTGCATGTTTTCAGCCACCTTTCCGGTCTACGTTATGCGCACGGCGCAGGAGTTCATTCGCGAACCGGAATTCATCACCCTTAGCCAAGATCATGTTCACGTGACCGACACCGCCCACGTTTTTTACATTGTTCCGGGCATGGAAAAAGATCGCGGCCTCGTTCGCCTTATTGAAATCGAGAACCCGGCCTCCGCCATCATTTTCTGCAACACCAAAGCCAAAGTGCATTACGTATCAGTGGTGTTGCAGCGCTTCGGCTACGATGCCGATGAACTGAGCGCTGATCTGGCGCAAAAGGCCCGTGAGCGGGTGCTGGAACGGGTGCGACAGGGGAAATTGCGGTTCCTGGTGGCAACAGATGTGGCCGCGCGCGGCCTCGACATCCCAAATCTGTCTCACGTTATCCAGTACGAAACACCGGAGGATCCTGAGGGCTATATACACCGCGCCGGACGAACAGGACGCGCGGGAGCAGCCGGAGTCGCCATCTCATTGGTGGGAGACCTGGAGAAGATAGACCTTGACCGCATTGCCAAGCGTTTTGGAATCGACCTGCAGGAAAGGCCGATCCCCACTCCCGCCGACGTGGAGGCAGTAGTCGCGGAACGCGTCACGGCCCTGCTTGAGGCACGCCTGCGCCAGCGGGATAAACTGCTGATCGAGCGCAGTCAACGCTTCGTGCCGCTAGGCCGGAGCTTGGCCGAAAATGAGGACGAATCGGCCATTATCGCGATGCTGCTGGACGATTATTACCAGCAGACGCTTCATGCCCCGCTGCCACAACCGGGCAGCGCGCCGGCGCCAACGAAAAAAAGCAGCGGCTCAGGGGCCGGCTACCGTGAGCGCCGCTCACGCCGTTAAAAAGCAAAGTCCTGCCCAGCCTCCAGGGTCAATCACAGCGGTTGTGGTCCCAGAGTCCGGCTGAATGCGACAAGAGAATGCGGCGGTTCACAAGAAAGAATTTCAATTGACACAGAGGGCGGAAAGGACGCAAACGGACAGGAATTCACATACGGTATCTATAGGGAGAAACAGTAGCGAGCCTTGCTGGGCTGCACATTCATCGAACAAGGGGCCGCCGCTCCTCGGCTTATTCGGCACACAATATTAGCTCCTGGATCTACAACTTCCCAGATTACCGTTTCTGAGGCGCATGGTAGTTTCCGTACACAACACTGCCCAGCCATTGGGTCTTGCTCATTAAAATGCGTCTTGTCAAGCCTGTGCACTGCAGCGATTTTGACTCATGTGCTCTTAAAGCGGAGTTGTTGCCGGAATCGCATGAGTTCAAGTTTGGTAAACTCAGCTCAACTCTGGCTTCCCACGCCACAACGGTCTTGGAGGATTTCTGGGGAGGTCAGGCCCTGTCGCTCTCTGGCCAATTTCCTGTAACAACCGGCCGAATTTCCTTAATAATTAAGCAATGACAACTGACGACCGCGGCGGCCATACGGAAGAAGGGCAAGAGCCATTATTTGTCACGACCCACTGGTCGGTGGTGCTGGCAGCTGGGCACGGCGACACCACCCGCGCCCATGACTCCTTGGCTGAACTCTGCAAGACCTACTGGTACCCCCTTTATGCCTATGCCCGCCGCCGTGGCTGCTCGCCGCACGATGCCCAGGACCTGACGCAGGAATTCTTTGCCAGACTCCTGGAAGGGAACTGGGTGGCGAAGGCGGACCGGCAGCGCGGGCGGTTCCGTTCCTTTCTGCTGTCGGCCATGAAACATTTTATGGCTAACGAATGGAACAGGGCCCAGGCGCAAAAGCGCGGCGGCGCGCAACCCATCCTGTCGCTCAACGATGATTCTGCCGAACACCGTTACCAGCTTGAGCCTGAGGAAAAGGCAACGCCGGAGAGCCTGTTTGAACGGGGATGGGCGCTAGCGATGCTGAATGGCGTGCTGGCGCGATTGGAGGAGGAGTATCGCCGGGAAGGGAAGCAAGCCTGGATGCAGGCGATGTCAGCCGCGCTCACGACAGACAGGGGAGCTCTTGACTATGCCGACATAGCGGGAAGGCTGGAGATAACGGAGACCGCTGCCCGCGTGGCCGTGCATCGTTTGCGGAAGCGTTATCGGCAGCTCATCCGGTCGGAAGTGGCCAGCACCGTCTCCACTCCGGAGGAGGTGGACGCAGAAATGCACCACCTTTTCCAAGTGCTGACAATGGGTTGAGCGGGCGGCAAAAGGAACGAGGGGCTAGGCCATAAAAAAAACTTTGTAACGGGCGCCGACGATTCTTTCAGTAAGAAGTGGAAGGAAGAGAACATGGACGCACAAGGGCTTTGTCAGAATTGCGGGGCTCCGTTGGCTGCCGACGCGCCTCGGGGCCTGTGCCCCGCTTGTTTGATGAAGGTGGCGCTGGCCGGCGGAACGGCAGCCGAGCGGGAGAAACCGGGTTTCACGTCGCCAACCATCGAGGAATTGGCACGGAAGTTTCCTCAGCTCGAACTGATCGAACTGATCGGCCGTGGTGGCATGGGGGCGGTGTATAAAGCCAGGCAAAAAGAACTCGACCGTATGGTGGCGCTCAAGATTCTGCCCCCCGGAGTTGGAGACGCCGCGGCGTTTGCCGAACGGTTTACCCGCGAAGCCAAAGCGCTGGCCAGGCTCAGCCACCCGGGCATTGTCACCATCCATGATTTTGGCCGGGTTGATGGACTGTATTTCTTCGTCATGGAATTCGTCGACGGCGTAAACTTGCGGCAACTGCTCGCCAGCGGCGGCGTAAGCCCGCGCGAGGCGCTGGCCATTGTGCCTCAGATTTGCGATGCGCTCCAATTTGCGCACGACCAAGGCATCGTACACCGCGACATCAAGCCGGAGAACATCCTGTTGGACCGCAACGGCCGCGTGAAGGTGGCGGATTTCGGATTAGCCAAGCTTATAGGAAAAGAGAACGAGGTCACAACGGCCGGAGGGGGCGGGCCAACACTTTCCCGTACCCTCACGGAAGCAGACACGGTGATGGGGACGCCACGATACATGGCGCCGGAACAGGCCGAGCACCCGGCCCGCGTGGACCATCGTGCAGACATTTATGCCTTGGGCGTAGTGTTTTATCAAATGCTCACCGGCGAACTTCCTGGCAAGCGCCTCGATCCGCCATCCAAGAAAGTCCAGATGGACATCAGACTGGATGAAGTCGTGCTCCGCGCCCTGGAAAAAGAGCCCGAGCGCCGCTACCAGCAGGTCAGCGAGGTAAGGACCGCATTGGAAACAATCCTCCAAACAGCGTCTCCGGATGCGTCAAAAGGCACAGCGCGCCCAGAGCGCGGAGCGACACCGCCGAAAATGCGAAGCGCGAGCCGCGCGGGCGGCTGGCCCAAGTACGCCTATCTGGGCATTGCCGCGGGTATTGTGGCGTTGCCGGCCATTTGGTTTTGCTTGCACCTGGTATTGAGATCGCCCGGAGCGCTCGGGGAAAGCGGGAATCGCGGCCCGGTGAAACAAGCCTCCGCGACGATGGCGCGCCAAGGCGACATGGGAGTCCGCCGGAATCTCCCGGGCGCGGTGGAGTCGCCGGGTTCGGCGGTGAAACAGGTCTCTGCAACGACTGCGCGCCAAGGCGACATTGGAGTCTACCTGGATGCCCTGGGTACAGTGGAGTCTCTAAATTCGGTAACGTTTGCAATCACTGAGGACGACTGCCAGGAGGTGATCAAGAAGTTCGGGGCCCATCAGGCATTGACTGTGGAGGCATACAACCGCCAGTTTAATAAGAGGTTCGGCCACGGTCTTCTGACGGGGGTGGATAATCAAATCGACACGGCTGCAGGCACTCTGAAATGCAGGGCCAGTCTGATCCCTGATGGAGAGAACTTGATGGTGCCAGGCCTGTTCTTGAACATCCGTATGTTGATGAAGATGAAACACGGGGTCACACTCGTGCCGGCTGGCGCGATTTTTCACGAACAGCAGTCAGCCTTTGCCTGGGTGGTCCAATCGGATCACACGGTGACGCGACGCCCTGTGGGCGTTGGGGCAGCGGAAGGGAAATGGGTTGAGATTCACAGTGGTTTGTCGC
>Ga0326727_10007671_pt1 | contig 28244 bp, 23 predicted proteins | sample MB2enrmetagenome_FD_207643 | JGI IMG/M metagenome (GOLD analysis project Ga0326727, IMG submission 207643) | Lab enriched peat soil microbial communities from McLean, Ithaca, NY, United States - MB29MY | ecosystem: Environmental > Terrestrial > Soil > Wetlands > Peat | place: USA: New York...
CCTTCGCCTCCAACAACAACACGATCCGTTTTTCCGAGGTCCCGGCGCTCGGCGTCACCGTCGAGCGCGGCCCGACTCTCGACGGACTGGGCATGTACTACCGCAAGGCGGTCGACGAGTCGCTCGCCCCTCCTGTCGATGTCGCGGACGTGCTGCGCCGAAGTGAAGCGGACGTGCTGATCGCCTACCTCCCGGTAGGGTCCGACCAGGCACAGAAGCACTACGCCACGGCCGCGCTCGAAGCGGGAGTGGCGTTCGTCAATGCCATCCCGGTCTTCATCGCGAGCGACCCCGAGTGGGCCGACCGTTTCACCACCGCTGGCGTCCCGATCATCGGAGACGACATCAAGAGCCAGGTTGGCTCCACGATCGTTCACCGCATCCTCACCCGTTTGTTCGAGGACCGGGGCATGGTGCTCGACCGCACGTACCAGCTGAACGTGGGCGGCAACATGGACTTCCAGAACATGTTGGAGCGCGAACGGCTCGAGTCGAAGAAGATCTCCAAGACCCGGGCCGTCACGAGCCAGATCGATCGCCCGCTGCCCGAGGGCTCGGTGCACATCGGGCCTTCCGACTACGTGCCCTGGCTCGAGGACCGCAAGTGGGCCTACATCCGCATGGAAGGCCGCAACTTCGGTGATGTGCCGCTCAATTTGGAGCTCAAGCTCGAGGTCTGGGACTCGCCGAACTCGGCCGGCGTCGTCATAGACGCGCTGCGATGCGCCAAGCTCGGCCTCGACCGGGGCCTCGGAGGCCCCCTGATCGGTCCGTCGGCCTACTTCATGAAGTCCCCGCCGGTTCAGTTCCACGACGACGAGGCCTACCGCATGGTCGAGGAATTCGCGGGCGCCGACTGAGCCGTCCGGGGCAAGGCGACGATTAAAGCCACCCAGCCGGTCAGCTGGGCAGCGTCCGCTCCGCCCACCAGTCGTCGAGGCGACGCAGGATCTCCTCCTCGTCGAGCAGTCCCTCGTCAAGGCGGATCTGCAGCAAGAACTCGAGGGCGGCGCCGACGTCGCGACCTGGAGGGATGCCCAGATGCTTCATCACCGCGACCCCGTCCAGCTGTGGGCGTATGGACTCCAACTCCTCACGCTCGCGAAGCTCGGCGAGGCGTTGCTCGAGTTCGTCCATTCGTAAGCCGAGCTCGCGGGCTTTGGCCTCGTTGCGGGTCGTGCAGTCGCAGCGGGTCAGCTCGTTCAAGCGACCGAGCAGCGGACCGGCGTCGTGCGCGTAGCGGCGCAGCGCCGAGTCGGTCCAGCCCATCTTGTATGTGTGGAACCGCAGGTGGAGCGCCACGAGCCGCTCGACGTCGTCAATGACTTCGGTCGGGTAGCGCAGCTCTTGCATCCGCCTTCGCGTGAGCTTTGCTCCGACGATGTCGTGGTGGTGGAAGTGGACCCCTCCGGGACCGATCGAGCGCGTCAGGGGCTTGCCGACGTCGTGGAAGAGAGCGGCCAGGCGAAGAACCCTGTCAGGACTCGTCTTCTCGACGACGGCGATCGTGTGAGCGAGGACGTCCTTGTGCCGTTGGATTGGGTCCTGTTCGAGGGCGAGCGCGGGAAGCTCGGGAAGGAATTCCTGGGCCAGTCCCGTATTCACGAGGAACCACAGCCCCTTGCTCGGACTCGGCAACATGAGAAGTTTGTCCAACTCGTCGCGGATCCGCTCCCTGGAGACGATCTGGAGCCGTGAGTGCATTGTCTCGACCGCCGTCACGAGATCGTCGTCGGGCCTGAGGTCGTAGCCGGCGATGAACCGGGCGGCCCGGAGCATGCGCAGGGGATCGTCCGAGAACGACACCTCGGGGTCGAGCGGGGTGCGCAACCGGCGCGCCACGAGATCGGCGAGTCCGTCGAACGGGTCGATCAGCACGAGATCCGGCAGGCTGACGGCCATCGCGTTCACCGTGAAGTCGCGGCGCGACAGGTCGGTCTCGATATCGTCGCCGAAACGGACCTCGGGCTTGCGGGAGTCGGGCGCGTAGGCTTCCGCCCGGTGCGTCGTGATCTCGAAACGGTGTCCCCCGCTGTTCAGCCCAATGGTCCCGAACCTCTTGCCTTGGCTCCACATAGCGCTGGCGAGATCGCAAACGAGCGCCTCGACCTCATCGGGGGTCGCGTCCGTCGTCAGGTCGATGTCCACGTCGGGGCTCGGTTCGACACCCCCGGGCCGGCCGGCGATGCCGTCACGCACAGGCCCTCCGACAAGGAAAAGCCGCTTGCCGGCCGCTTGGAAACGCTCGGCAATCGGCAACGCTGCCTCTATGACCGTGCGGAAGCGCTCGGGCACCAGCATCGGAGAGGTTTGCCCTCCGGTCATGTCGTCAGCGCGGCCCTGTGGTAACGACCGGCCGCGGTGACGACTTCGCGTGCGCGCTCGGTTATCTCGTCCTGCGAGGCCGGCTCGGGCCGGTAGTCGACGCCCCCGAGTGCAGCCACGCAAGCACCGACGCACAAAGCGAGCGAGTCGAGGTCGTAGCCGCCCTCGAGAAAAGCTATGAGCCGTCCGCGCGGCACCAGGCCCAGGCTTCGAGAGCTCAGGTCCGCAAAGTCACCCGCGCTGAGCCCCAGATCGGTCAAGGGATCTGCTCGGTGCGCGTCGAATCCAGCGGAGATGAGCAGCCAGCTCGGGCCGAACTCCTCGGCCAGTGGCACGACCACCTCGTCGAAGGCCAAACGGTAGGCGCCGCCTGCGGTGCCCGCAGGAAACGGCAGGTTCACCGTCGCGCCCCTCCCGGGCCCGGCCCCGATCTCGCTGAGCGACCCAGTCCCGGGATAGAAGGGAAACTGGTGCAGCGAGACATAAAGAACGTCGGACCGCTCGTAGAAGAGGTCCTGGGTTCCGTTGCCGTGGTGGGCGTCCCAATCGAGCACCATGACGCGCTCTCCCCTTGCGGCGATCAGCCCGGCGGTGACGGCGACGTTGTTGAAGAGACAGAAGCCCATGGCTCTCGCCCCGAGGGCGTGATGCCCTGGGGGCCGTACCGCGAGAAAAGCGCAGTCGCCCTCGCCGTTTCGAAGGCGTTCGACCGCATCCAGGCCTGCACCCGCCGCTCGGAGGGCTGCGTCGAAAGACGCTGGGACAGCCACGGTGTCGGGGTCCAAGTGCCCGCCACCGCTCGAGCAATGGTCCTCGATACGCTCGACGTACGAAGGGTCGTGGACGATCTCGAGCTCTTGTCGTGTCGCCCGGCGGGGTTCGAACGGTACGGTCACCGCGGCAGCAGGCGAGTTCTCGACTCCGGCAAAGACGGCCTCCAGCCTCTCGGCACGCTCGGGGTGCCATCTTCCTGTGGCGTGGGCTGCGAATTCCTCGTGTCGTGCGAACAGCACTACCATTCCACGACCGTACCGCCCACAGGACTCATGCGCTGCGTTCACATGCTTATTGCGTGCCATAACCTCTCCTCCGCTCCTTTACCTGAATGAGCACCCCGCGCGTCGATAGGCTCGCTGCGTCTCAGATGTCCGATCGGAGGACAAGACCACCGTTGCCGTCCGCCTCATGGGTCAGGGATGCCCGGTCGGCGTCAACGCCGCCCGCTCGGCTCAGGGCGCGCGCCGGGCTCGTCTTCGTCTCTGTGCTGATGGCCACCGGGGTCGTGAGCCAGTCGCATCTCGCCGGGGCTCAACAAAGCCCAAGTGGCAGCATCGTGCTCAAATCGCAGGATGCCTGGGTGCGAAGCTCGCACGTTCCGATTCGGCTCGGCTTGAGCGTGAGTTCGCCGATCGCGCCTGCAGATCTCCTCGTCAGTGTGGCGCTGTACACCGAGCCCGACGGATCGTCGCTCGCCAGTCGTGACGAGTTCGATGCGACGCTCGAAGGTGATCTGGCCGGGCTTTCCCAGCTGACCACAACCTTCTCGCTGAGCTCTGTCAGCGACAAGCACGGTTTCGTGACCCTTTATCTGGGAGGTTCCGGCCTCCCGGGTCGGATCCCGGCTCGAGCGCCCGGAGATGAAGTGTTCCGGCTTCCCTGCCCGGAGCGTTACGGGGGCTGCGACGGGGTCTACCCCCTCCAGGTGTCCCTCGTCGACGTCTTGACGGGACAGCCGGTCGACTCCTTCACGACGTACTTGATCGTCGCCCCCTCTACGGTTGCGCCACAAAGGCGCCTCCACTTCTCGTTCATCCTGCCAGTCGGCGCATCTGCGGCGCTCAGGGCTGCCGGGACCCCCGCTGTGCCTTCAACGACCGTCGCCCAGATCGACACCATCGTGCGCGAGGAGAGGAGCTGGCCGAGTGCATCCTTGACCCTCGAGCTCTATGGGCAAACTCTGTTGGCCCTCGACAGAAGCCGAGAGCATGCGAGCCTCGTGAAGACGATCGGCGCCACCGGCATCGACACCCTTGTCGCCGGCCCCTTCAGTGCCGTTGACCCGACTCAGCTGGTCCGGACCGGTCTCGCCGATGACCTGGCAAGCCAGCTCGAGCTCGGCGACGACGTCTTCTCGACCGTCCTGCGTACCTCCGTCACTTCCCACCTCTACGTCGCGACGGCACCGGTTGGCACGCGCGGCCTGGCGGCTCTTGCCGCAGACGGCATCAACGAGATCGTGGTCCCGCAGGTCAACCTCGCGTCGCTTGCCGGTGGTCGGCCCTCGGCAGTGCAATGGCCGTACACCCTTTCGGCACCGTTTCGCATCGCAGGATCCCCTGTCGAAGGCTTGCAGGCGGACCCGGGCCTTGCAGCGCACCTGAACGGAGCCGCGAACCCGGCGCTACGAGCCCAACAGCTGCTCGCCGATCTGGCCGAGATCTACTTCGACTCGCCCGACTACCCCAAGGCAAGAGGCGTCGTCCTCGTCGCTCCCCGGTCCTGGGCGCCTGAAGCCGAGTTCCTCTCCGCGACGCTCAGCGGACTCAACTCCAGCCCCATCATCACGACTATGCCTGTCGGCCGGCTCTTCGCGACAGTCCCACTGGGAACCTGCCAGGAGCCACCCAGTATTGCAACCGGCTGCTCGGCTGCCAGCCGCTCGATCGTAAGCCCGACGCTCAGCGGTTACGGGTCGATCACCTCTGCCCAGGTGCAGGCGGCACGTACGCAACTGGCTGAGCTGTCCTCGATCATCCCGAGCGAGACCGGGACCATCCGCAACCTCGATGAAGCGATCCTGTTGGCTGAAACTGCCGGGCTCGATCCCGACATCCGCGAGAGCTACCTGTCGGCGCCCATGTCCATGACGCTCAGCCTCGGCTCCGAGCTCAGCCTGCCAACGGGCAAGACCGTGACGGTGACATCCTCGTCTGCAAGGTTCCCGATCGCCATCACGTCCGGCTCGAGGACGCCGCTACATGCCATCTTGGTCGTCTCCGGCACGGATCTGACATCGCCTTCGGACGCCGCGGTCGTGCTGAGGCACGGCACGAACACCTTCATCGTCCGCGTGAACACACGCACCTCAGGCGACTCGAGCCTCCAGCTACAGCTCGACTCGCCATTCGGGCACTTCGAACTGGCACGTGTCAGTTTGACAATCAGGTCCACAGCGGTCTCGGGCGTCGCGATCGCCCTCACCGTCGGTGCGGGAGCCTTCCTGCTGTTCTGGTGGCTACGGTCCGCTGCCCGCCGCCGGCGGAGGCGCGGTGGCAAACATTTGTCACACGCACAGCACAAGCAAGCACCGGCCACGGCTCAGGGACCCGGCTCGTGAGGCGCCGGAGACACCATATCTACGGTCGTTCCAGCCATCGGACCGTCTACCGGGGACGTCTGCCCCGCACGCTCCCGGGAATTCCAGTAGCTGCCGGCCTGGCGAGACACGAGGGAGCTAACCCGAGTGTCGGCGGAGTGGCGCCACAAGCCGCGACGGTCGGCACCCCGAGCGGTCGGCGACACCCTGGCCTCGGTGCCGCGACTGCCTACGTGGCAGCCGGGACGGTCGTCTCGCGAGTCACCGGCCTGCTGCGCATTTTGGTCGCCATCTACGCGCTCGGGTACTCGAACCTCTCCGACGCTTTCAACCTCGCCAACAACACGCCGAACATGGTGCACGACCTCGTGCTCGGAGGGATCCTCTCGGCCACCTTCGTCCCTGTGTTCGTGTCCCGACTGGCGACGCGTTCGCAACAGGAAGCCGTCGAGTCGATCTCCGCCGTGGTCACCCTGGCTGGCTGTGTGCTCATCGCTGCAACCGTGGCCTTCTTCCTGGCCGCTCCTTTCATCATCGACTTGTACACAATCGGCAGTCACGGGCCCTACATCGGCGTCGAGAGACAGGTCGCCACCTCGCTCCTGCGTCTGTTCTCCCCCCAGCTGCTCGCCTACGGGGCAATCAGCCTGATGACTGCAGTGCTCAACAGCGCCCGTCGCTTTTCCGCGCCCGCTTTCGCTCCGGTCCTCAACAACATCGTCGCCATAGGCATTCTCCTGGCCTTCGCCGCCGTCGGCCACACCCACAACCTTGCCCAGGTCCAACACGATCATCGGCTGCTGCTCCTGTTGGGCATCGGCACCACGATGGGCGTCGTCATCCAAGCTGCGGCGCTCGTTCCGAGCCTGTTGGCCTGCGGTTTGCGTGTGCGTCCTCGTTGGAGCCCGGACGATCCCGCGGTGCGTGAGATCGTCAAGCTGTCGGGCTGGACCTTCGGGTTCGTCATGGCCAATCAGGTGGCCGTCTTTGTCGTGTCGGCCATCGCGGTGAGCATCGGCGCAGCCACGCTCACCGCCTACACCTACGCCTCGACGTTCTTCCAGTTGCCATTCGGCATCGTTGCGGTCTCGGTCATGACCACTCTCGCGCCCGTGCTCGCGTCGCGATTCGCCAGAGGTGACAATGCCGGCTTCGCCGAGCAGTTCGGTCTCGGGCTTCGTCGCACGCTCGCGGGCGTGATCCCGGCCGTCGTCGGCTACCTGCTCCTGGCGCGGCCTGCCATCTCGCTCATCTCACTCGGTGCCGGCAGCGCGCACCACTTGAGCGGGGCCCACCTCACAGCGACGCTGCTCGAACTGCTCGCCCTGGGGTTGCCCGGGTTCTGCGTCTACCTGCTTGCAATCCTGGCCTTTCAGGCGATGCGCGACACGCGAACTCCCTTCTTCCTCTACCTGTTGGAGAACGGGCTGAACGTCGTGCTCGCGTTCGGATTTCGCAGCACGCTCGGGGCCAAGGGGCTGGCTCTGTCACTCGCGGTCGCCTACTCGGTGGCCGCGGTTGCCGCCCTGATCGTTCTACGGGCTCGGGTGGGCGGTCTCGGAGGTCCGAACGTGGCCCGTTACCTGGTGCGCACGGTGATCTGCTCTCTCGTCATGGCTTTCGTCGTCGCCCTGGTTCTCGCAGGGGTCGGATCTGACCAGGGCGTTGGTCTCCTGGTGCGTGTGGTAAGCGCCGTGCTTGCGGGCCTGGTCACCTACGTGCTCGCCGCAGGAATCGCCGGTAGCCTTGCAGGCTGGCAGACTTCGAGAAGACGGCACGCGATCACCGCAAGGGGAGCTCATGGCCGGGATAAGAGTCGTCACTGACAGCGCGAGCGATCTTCCGGCGAATCTCGCCCGGGAACACGACATCCGGATCGTCCCTCTCGACGTCCGGCTGGGTGACTGGGGACCCGACGAGATGCGATCGATCGACCCCGCCGAGTTCTGGCGCCGGTGTGCCATGACAAATGCCTTGCCCGAGACCTCAGCGCCTTCGCCGGGCGCGTTCGCGGCAAGCTTCACGCAGGCGGCAGATGACGGGTGTACAGGCGTCCTCTGCCTCACTTTGTCGTCGGAGCTCTCCTCGACCTACCAAGCCGCCTGTGCCGGAGCAGAAGAGATTGGCGCCTCAGTCAACGTGCGGGTCGTGGACACTCGCACCGTCACCTTGGGCCAGGCGATGATCGTGCTGGAAGCAGCAGAGGTCGCGGCCGCCACGGGCGACCTCGACGCCGCCGAGGCGGCTGCCCGGGCGGTGGTACCCAAGATCCGCGTGTTCGGGGCGCTCGACACGATGGACTATGTCCGAAAAGGCGGCCGGATCGGAAGCACCAGAGCCCTGGTGGGCTCGCTCTTGTCGATAAAGCCGATCGTCGAGATCCGAGACGGGGTTGCCGTGGCCGAGTCACGTCAGCGGACACGCGCCGGCTCGCTCGAATACCTTGCCAACATCGTCAAGCGTGCCGGCAAGTTGGACGGGCTGGGTGTGGTGCACGCCGCCGCGCCCGATCTCGACGTGTTCTTGGACATGCTTGCCGGGGTGTTCCCGAGAGACGAGATCCTCCTCAGTTACCTCGGTCCGGTCATCGGGACCCACGCCGGGCCGAGATGCATCGGCATCTGCCTCAGGCCGGCCGAGACCGCGGGCGGCTAACCTGAGGGACATGACTCCTGAGTCGGCCCCTCGAGACGACTGGGCTGCGCAGCTCACCGAAAAGCTCGGACAGGTGGTCGAGCTCATCCGTGACCACACCGTCCGGCCGGTACAGAAGTTTGTCCGAGCGAGCATCTTCGCGGTGCTGGCGTTCGCGGTCGTGATCTTCGTCCTCGTGATGTTGGTCATTGGTCTCGTTCGCCTTTTCAACAACGAGGTCTTCGATCAACGGATATGGGCGAGTTATCTGTTGTTCGGCGGAATCTTCGTAGGAGTCGGAGTGTTGATCTCCAGGATGCGCCACAGCCGGAGCTAGCCGGCGAGCACGAAGGGGAGCGACGCAAAATGGAGCCCGGCTTGGTACGTGACGTGGTGATCCTCGGTTCTGGACCCGCGGGACTGACTGCTGCCATTTATGCGGCGCGCGCCGAGCTGTGGCCGGTAGTCCTCGAAGGTGAACCTTCCTCCTCGAGCGATCAACCTGGTGGCCAGCTCATGCTGACGACCGAGGTCGAAAATTTCCCCGGCTTCGCCCATGGCGTGCTCGGACCCGAGCTCATGGTCTCGATGCGGGAACAGGCCGAACGTTTCGGTGCCGAGATCCTGACCGAAAGAGCCTCCAGGGTCGATCTGACCTCGGTTCCTATCGGCGTGTGGGTCGGCGATCGGGATGCGCCGGAGCCGACGCTTCTGACGAGGACCCTCATCATCGCGACCGGCGCGCGCTCGCTCATGCTCGGCCTCGAGAACGAGGCGCGCCTGCTCGGCTACGGAGTTTCGACCTGCGCGACATGCGACGGGTTCTTCTTCAAGGGCAAGCGGATCGTCGTCATAGGTGGCGGTGACTCTGCTCTCGAGGAAGCGCTCTTCCTCACGAAGTTCGGCGACTCGGTGACGGTCGTCCATCGCCGCAAGGAGTTGCGCGCATCCAAGATCATGCAAGACCGGGCGTTTCGCAACGAGAGGATCACGTTCCGCTGGGACTCGGTGGTCGTCGACGTGCTCGGTGACGAGCAGGTTACCGGCGTCAGGCTGCGAGACCTCAACACGGGTGAAGAATCAGACATCGCTGCCGACGGCGTCTTCGTCGCCATTGGGCACGCTCCGAGCACCGAGTTGTTCGCCGGGCAGCTCGAGATGAACCGAGCTGGCTATCTCGTCACTCACGAAGGGACCAAGACCGACGTCTCGGGTGTGTTCGCGTGTGGTGACGTCCAGGATCATGTTTACCGGCAGGCCGTCACGGCGGCAGGCTCCGGGTGCATGGCCGCAATCGACGCAGAGCGATACCTGTCGTCGCTCGCAGAGGTCTGACTACAAGGAGAAGATATTGTCATGAGCGATGTCATCACTGTTAGTGACGACACCTTCGACGAGGAGGTCGGCCTCTCGCAGGTTCCGGTAGTGGTCGATTTCTGGGCCGAATGGTGTGGTCCTTGCAAGATGGTCGCCCCCATTCTCGATGAGATCGCCACCGCTCACAGTGGCAAGCTCAAGGTGGCCAAGCTGAACGTCGACGACAACCCCCGTACCGCCCAACGGTTCCAGGTGATGAGCATCCCGACCTTGTTGCTGTTCAAGGACGGGGAAGCCCACGCCCGCATCGTGGGGGCAAGAAGCAAGTCGCAGATCCTGCAGGAGTTCGAACCACTTTTCTGACGCGCGCCGCGCCTTGAGGAAAAGGCCGGTGCGCGCTGACGGCCGTCACGCACTTGCTCCTACGATGTTCGGGATGATCGACGTGCCGCAGGACTCGTGCCCATGAGTCGCGCACGAGCCATGCCGCCACGGCAAGATCTTCTCCCGCTTCGCGAAGGCGACTCAGGTGAAGCCGTAGTCGATCTGCAAGGACGACTGGAGCGACTCGGATTCGGCCATGGACAGGACAGCTTGGGAACCTACGGTCCCGCGACCTCGCAGGCCGTGCAAGCTTTCCAGTCCCAGCGCGGCCTTCGGGTTGACGGCGTCTGTGACCACCAGACATGGTCGAGCCTCGTCGAAGCCGGCTTCCGCTTGGGGGACCGGCTTTTGTACCGTCGCAGCCCGATGCTGCACGGAGACGACGTCGCCGAGGTGCAACAAAGGTTGAGCCGGCTCGGGTTCGATCCGGGTCGTGTCGACGGGATCTTCGGCGACAGCACTCATGCTGCCCTTGCCGAGTTCCAGCGCAACCTCGGTCTCGTGACAGACGGGATCTGTGGCCCGGTAACTCTCGCTGAGCTGAATCACGTCGCGCCGGTGCGGGGAGGTGGTGACCTTGTGACGCCCTTGCGAGAGCAGCTCAAGCTCACTGCCGTGTCGGCGGCGCTCAACTGCAAGTACATCGCGGTCGGGGAGGCGGGTGGCTTCGCCATCGGTGTTGCCGCGATTCATCGTGCGCTCGTCCTCGCCGGAGCAAGGTCACTCGAGCTCCACGACCCTGATCCTCTCGCACAGGCTGCGGCCGCGAACACGGCGAAGGTCGACTGTTACGTCGGTCTTCGCCTCGAGCCGAGCCATCAGTCAGCCGCAACGTACTTCTACCGGGGCTTTCGCTATGAGTCGATGGCAAGCCGGCATCTCGCCGAGCTGCTCGTCGAAGCCGTCTCGACCCGGGTTGGCCTGGATAACGCAGGAGCACACGGGATGGCCGAGGTCATACTCAGGCGAACAGCTATGCCGGCCGTGGTGGTCGAGCTGGGGATGCCCCACCAGGTGGCGATGAAGACCGCACGTCTCGGAAAAGCGGTCCGGGAGTCCCTCGAACGGTGGCTCACGATGAGCACGGAATGATTTGATCCACAACCTCATGCACAGGTTGTGGATCAAGTTGGACCAACAGTAGAGGTCCAGGGGGTAACGCCCAGGTGAACTGCTGGTTAGCTGATGGAAAGAGCAGTGCCTCTGACCAGGGAAAACAGGCATCGTCAGTCTCCCAGGAAGGATCGTGACCGAATTCACAACCTGGGGATTACTGCAGACGATCACCAGCCTTCGGAGGCTGCATCGACCTCAGCTAAAGGTCTCCCCGATGATTACCCGGTAAATCCGCTCGAGATCGTCCAGCGTGGCGAACTCGATGACGAGTCTGCCTCGTTTCCCGCCCATGTCGACCTTGACCCGCGTGTTCAGACGATCCTCCAGAAGCTCCTCGAGGTCGTGCACTCCGGGTGGTCGAAGCGAGCGCGCGAGCTTCGGTGCCGAGGCTCTGGGCGGAGCGTCGTCCTCAGAAGTGGGAGTGCCGATCGGACTCCCGTCCTCATCGAGAGCGTTCTCCTCGGCTTGCGACTCCCGGATCGCGCTGCGGACGAGCTCCTCCAGTGAACGGACAGAAAGACCGAGCCGGATCGATTCGCTGGCAAGCCGTTCCTGAAGAGTTCGGTCCGGTGTGCCGAGCAAGGAACGCGCATGGCCGGCGCTGAGCTGGCCGTCACGCACGTACCGCTGCACCGTCGGTGGGAGCTGGAAGAGCCTCAGTGCATTGGTGACCCCCGCGCGGGAGCGACCTACTCTGCGAGCCACTTCCTCATGGGTCAGGTTGAACTCCTCGATCAGCTGTTGATAGGCGCTGGCTTCGTCGAGAGGGTTGAGGTCCTCGCGGTGAAGGTTCTCCACAAGAGCCTCTTCAAGGCTCATCGCGTCATCGGCCTGATGGACGAGCGCCGGTATCGACTGGAGTCCTGCCCGCCGCGCGGCCCGGAAGCGACGCTCTCCTGCGATCAGCTCGTATTCGTCGGGGCCAACCTCTCGTACCAGCACCGGTTGGAGGATGCCGACGGCCTTGATCGAGTCGACGAGCGCGGACAGTCCCTGTTCACCGAATTGGCTACGGGGCTGGAAGGGATTCGGGCGGATGCGGGCGAGCGGCACCTCACGGAAAAAGGAGCTGGCAGGAGTGCTTGGCGTCGGCGGGATGAGCGCCCCTAGTCCTTTGCCCAGACCGCTACGCCGCACCACCACTGACCTCCTTCGCCAGTTCTCGATACGCGATCGCGCCTCTCGATGACGGCGAGTGGACAGTGATCGGCTCGCCGAACGACGGTGACTCCGAGATGCGAACGGTGCGAGGGATCACGTTCTTGCACACCGCATCTCCGAAGTGAGTGCGAACCTCGGCTACAACGTGATCGGCCAATCTTGTCCGTGAGTCGTACATCGTCAACACCATGGTCGAGACCTCGAGCTCCGGGTTCAGGTTGCCTCTCACAAGCTCGACGTTCCTGAGCAGTTGACCAACCCCCTCCAGTGCGTAGTACTCGCATTGGATCGGCACCATCACCTCGCTCGCCGCGGCAAGCGCATTGACCGTTATGAGCCCCAAGGAAGGTGGACAATCGATCAAGACGTAGCCAAAGTCCTCCCGGATCGGGGCCAGCACCCGCTTTAGCCGGAGCTCCCTGCTGAAGGCCGAGACAAGCTCGATCTCTGCTCCGGCCAGGTCGATGGTTGCCGGCGCCAAGAACAGGTTCTTGATGCTCGTCGGTTCGACACAATCCTCGAGTGCTACGTCACGCAGAAGAACGTCGTACATCGAGAAGTCAAAGTTCCGAGCGTCGATCCCCAACCCAGTCGTGGCATTACCTTGCGGGTCGAGATCGACGATCAACACTCGATAGCCCAGATCGGCCAGGGCAGCACCAAGATTCACGGTGGTCGTCGTCTTTCCGACGCCTCCCTTTTGATTGGCCACCGCGATCACTCTCGGCAGCGACCGCACCGGTTTCGCATGGGCTTTCTCCCGGACGGCCTGAGCCTGATCGACCAACCCTGAAACCCTACGAGCGGCAGCCACACCTGCCATCTGATTTACGACCTCGTCCGGTTCTCTTCCATCTTCGTCCTCTGGGTCGTTCATCACACCTTCGGTTCGGTGGGAACTGTTTCACGTGAAACATCTCGAGCCAGTCTCGGGCACCGTGGCGTTGGCTGGACAGGAGGCTCATCGGGAGCATAACGCGCGAGCCCGGTGGGACCTTGAAATCTCGGCCGGATCGCCCGGCGCGGACAAGATCAAGGCCTCTCCAGCAATCGTTCGAGCTGGGCGGCGACGAGACGATAACAAGAGACGGGAATCAGATGCACGCCTTGGAAGATCCCGGCGTCCCGGATGGCCAACACCAAGCTGCAGGCAGCCTCGATCCCTGCTTTCGGATCCCGATCGACCTGTTCGACGAGTCCGCTCGGAATGTCTATGTCAGGGATCGACTTGGCCAAGCTGCGGGCCATCGCTGAACTGGCCAGTACGATCACGCCCGCGTACACGTCCCTCTGTGGCTGCGCCCGTTCGCTCCAACGCAGAAATGTCTCGAGTGAGAAGCCAACTTGCAGGAACAGGAAGTCGGCTTCGCGTTTCCAATCGGGCAGCGTGCCGAGGCTGGCAACCGCCCCGAGGCGCACGTCTCTGGCTCCGCTAAGACCAGCCGCCGGTTCAAACCTGCGGGCCTCGGTCAGCATCGTTTGAACGGTGAGCTCGCTGGTGCGCCCGCCCGCTCGCGGTTCGTCACCACGGACCAAGAGAAACTGGTCGACCCCGTAAGCCGCGGCCGTCAACAGGTCTCGCTGGAACCCAAGCAAATTGCGGTCTCTCGCATTCAAGCAGGCAATGGAGCGGCCACCCATCTCCTCGACCTCGTGCGCGACGGCAACGCTCGAGACGGTCGCACGGCCGATGTGGTTGTCCGGGATGAGGAACGTCCCCGAAATCGAGCTCAGCACCCCGATCTGGTGCCTGACATGCTTGAGGTCCGGTCGGGTAGGGGGCTCGATCTCGCAAACGAGCTCAAAGCCTGGCGTCACCATCGGGCCACATTATCGAGGTCTTGAACGCAGGCGTCGCACTCAAGAAAATAGCGGCCGTTTCGAGGGGATCCCGGGACGGCGAGGGTATCGCTCCGGGCACGGATGTAACTGTCGCAGCACTGCGAACCCGAACATGCCTCGCACGGTGCGTTCCGGTACCAGACCGAGCTTCGCGCATCCCTCGACGGGCCATCGTCCCGCCGTCGGAGCACTCTCAACCATGCCGGTACCGGAATGAGAGTTCTCGGCAGGAGGCTCGGATACCACCAATCGGCCCTCGACCCTGAGAAGCGGCGCCGCGCACTCGGCGGTTACCGCAGGAGGGCCGAAGCTCCTCGCGAGGACCGCGGCAAAGCCTCCCCGATATTGCCTGTCCCGGCCGAGGTGCTCGGCACGGGCGTTGACAACTTCAACTCGTCTTGAGAGCTGGAGCTCATCGACGGCCCAACGTAGAAAGTCGGTAGAGCGTCGCGCGGAGTCGAGCAGAACGAGACGAAGATCTTGATCCTCCAACGCAATCACGAGACCGGGCAACCCTCCACCCGATCCGAGCTCGAGAACGGGACCGTCGACTGCCTCGAGCGAGAGAACCCTGAAGAACTCCTTCGAATGCTCGATCTGCGTCGCTGCGGGCAGGTTCCCGGCCAGCGATCTCTTCCGTGCTTCGGCGAGCACCCCTTCGAGGAGATCGTAAGACTCCGGATGTGTCATGTGTCAGGTCCCTGCCCAAGCCAAAGGACAGGGCGTAGGAAAACCGCCGTGTGCAGCTCAGCCCAAATCTTCCGGCTCGGGGGATTCATCATCGGTCTCGCCTACCGAGATGTCGGAAGTTTCCGGCTCGGGGCCTTCCGCGCTTGAGGGTTCCGAGATTGGCCGAATGACGACGCGGCGCCGCGGCTCCACACCTTCGGAGGTCGTCTCCAGCCCTTCGAGCTCGTTCACGGTGTCGTGAACCACTTTCCGGTCCGACGGCGACATCGGTTCCAACGCCTCGCTCACGCCGGTGCGTAGCACGTCGGCCGCGATCTCGAGGACGAACTGGCGCAGGGCCGCAGCCCGGCGCTCACGGTAACCACCCACGTCAACGACAATCCTGCTCGTGTGCTCTTCGGTGTGCCTTTGCACGACAGTCCTTGTCAACTCCTGCAAAGCCTCGACAGTCGCACCCTTCGGGCCGACGAGAAGCCCAAGGTTGTCCCCGTCCACGCTGATGTAGATGCCGTCATCCTCGGTCCGACGCGCTGTAGTTGTGGCGTCGATCCCAAAACGTGCGACAACTTCCCTGACGAAGTCGCTCGCGATTTCTTGCTGGGTCTCGATGCTCATTTGCACCTCCTTAGGTGATCCGGTGCCCCGACCGACTCCACTGGAAGTTTCGTCGGCAATTCCTTCCGAGCTGTTCGCCGGTCGCTCCCGGGTCGCGCGTCCACGCCCTCGCGAACGCCGCCGGCCGCTCGTGGGCGGGGCGTCGGCGCTGCTGTCGGTGCTGGCGTCCGAGATCTTCCCGTCTTGCTGTCCGGTTCGTACACGCGGTGGCTGCGAGCCGTTCTGAGCCGCGCCTTGACCCTGGCGGGCCTGGCGCCGGGAAGCTCGTGGCCCAGAGGCGCCGACGGCCTTCCCGCGAGCTTCCTCTTCGGCTTCCTCATCCGGCTTGCGGGCCTCGGGACGACCAGCTTGGCGACGGTGCCCTCGTTCGGGACCGCCCACGACAGCCCTCGGCCGGTGTGAAGGCCGCTTCGCCCTGGGCTGCACGGGGCGTACCCGAGCCCTGATACGCGCACTGCTCCGCCGAAGGCCGAACATCCCTGACCTCGGCTCTTCCACAATGACGATCTCGGCGTCCTTCTCGGCCACACCGAGTTGGTCAAGTGCCACCTGAACAGCTTCCTCGACGGTTCTCCCGATCGTCTCTACCCATTCCACGGACTATCGGCCCCTCCTCGGGCGCTTATCCCTCGAACGAGGTTGCGACTTCGCCCCACCACCAGAACTGGCTGGGCGAGCCGGCCGCTGTTGCGTCGGCTTTCTTGTACCAGAGCCATTTCGCGAAGCATTCTGGTTCACCGAAGCTTTAGAGCCGTTCGCCGTGCTGCGCGTGGACCCAGCGGCCGTCCTCTGCCTCGGAGCAGGCCTTGGTGCAGCCTCAGCCGCCGCTTCAGAGTCGGGAACGCCGGCCGCTTCGCGCATACGCGCCAGGAAGCCTTTGTTGCCAGTGGTGTCGCGCGATCCGCCAGCGGTTCTACCAGATTCGCCCGCCTCGCCAACATTCAAGGCGGGCGCCAACGCCTTGCGCTTGGTGAGTTCCTGGATCGCGGCAACGATCGTCGGGTCGTGCTTGTACATCCATTCCTGCTGCCCGACCCGGAACAGGCTCGAGACGATGAAGTAGACACCGACACCTGCAGGCAGCGCGATGTAGAGAATGAGGAACATGAGCGGCATGTACTTCTGCATCTGCTGCATCTGCTGGTTCGCGCCCGCCGCAGCAGGGTTACGCGTCGTGACCTGCCAGATCGACACGTACTGAAGGCCCACCGCTATCAGCACCAGCAAGGCATAGGGGATCACGTCCACCAAGGAGGACTGGTGGGTGCGAACCGAGTCCGCGAGATTGATGCCGAGGAAGTGCATCTGGCCGTTCGCGACGATGAGGTCGTGGTACATCCGGCTCGTCTTCGGGATGTTCTGGGGCGTTGCGACCATGACCTTCTTGCCGTGGAGGTAGACCTGCTTTCCCTTGGCGTTGAGGAGAGCCGCCGTCTTCGTGAGACCCCGAACGACGTCGTAGAGGACGATCAGGACCGGGAACTGGATGAGCATCGGCAGGCAGCCACCCGTGGGGTTGACCCCGTTCTCCCGGTAGAGCGCCATCACCTCCTCGTTCATCTTCTGGCGGAGCTCCTGGCGCTCTTGGGCGGGCATTCCCGGCTTCGCCTTGTAGCGGTTCTGGATCTTCTTCATCTCCGGCGCCAACAGCTGCATGCGCATCATGGAGCGCGAGCTGGCACGCGTGAGCGGGAAGACGACGATCATCACCGCGACGGTGAGGAGAGAGATCGCTATCCCGTAGTTCGGGATCAGGCCATAGAAGAATGCAATCCCATAGCCGACGATGATGAATATCGGGTGCAGGATCGTCCCGATGACGGAAGTACCGGCCTTGGCCGTATGGGTGGCAGCGGCGAACAACATCTCGTGCCTCAGCCGGGAACCGGGTCGAAGCCCCGGCTGCCGAAAGGCCGGCACCGGCAGACGCGCTTTGCGGCCAGCCAGGTTCCTCGCAGGGACCCGTGCAGTTCTATCGCCTCCACGGCATAGGCCGAGCAAGAGGGCACAAAATGACAAGGCGAAGGCCGAGTGGCGCGCAATGCCTGATAAGCCCGCAGGCACCAGAGCAATGCCCTGGCAGAAGGGGTCGGCTCAGCTCCAAGGTTCCTCATCGGGCGCCCAACTGACTTGCCCGTTGCATCGCTTCGATCACTCTTGCCCTTAGCTCTTGGAACGGGACGTTACGAACTTCCTGGTCAACGCCCACGAGGTAGCTCCCCGGAGGAATTGATGCCGTGGTCTCGACTACGACTGCCCGTAACCGACGGCGGCAGCGATTGCGTTCGACTGCGGTCCCCACCTTACGAGGTACTGCGAACGCGACTCTCCGAATCGCGTCGCTTTCCTGTGTCGGGAGGAATTGTACCCTTACCGGCCCCGACCGGACCCGTCGCTTGGAGCGGCGCAGCTCGCTGAACGCCTTACGGCCCCGAACCGGGCGCGTCCGTGGAGCTCGGGGTTGTTGCTCCTTGGCAATTGACAACGCAGTACCCAATGTCGTCCGGAATCGAAACGGCGCCGCAGGGTGGCTCAGGCCGACAGCCGAACACGCCCGCGGCGGCGGCGCGCCTGAAGGACAGCTCGTCCCGCGCGCGTGGCCATTCGGTGCCGAAATCCGTGCTTTCTCGCTCTTTTGCGGGTGTTGGGTTGGAACGTCCGCTTCATCTCAGCCTCGTTTCGTCGTTCCGGTGCCGCGCGTCGGGATACCTGCCAACGCGACGATGGTCCGGTGAAACAAGTGCGTTCGCCCCGCCATGACGTCCATTCTATTTGGCGCGCGAAAACACGGGTCCACCAGACGGCAGGGACCGGCCGGGGTAATTTAGCGCACGATCGACCTTCGGGCCAAGCGGGAAAGCCCCGAGGCAGGCGCCGCTCGGGCGCAGTACGATTCCGACACACCCTGCGTGCTCGCCCCGCTGTCCACACCTGTGGATGCTGGTGTGGAGAACTTCTCGACCGGAGGGCTTCGAGCTGGTGACAGAGGCACAGCAATTATGGAATGGCTGTTCGGACGCTCTGCGTTCTCAGGTGTCTGAGGCAACTTGGAGAGCATGGTTCTCCGCGATCCGACCAGTCGCGGTCGCGAACGGGACTTTGGTGCTCGCCGTGCCGAGTGGTGTGGTTCGCGATCGTCTAGAGGGCCGTTTTCACGGTCTGGTCCACGATGCCCTCCTCGACAGCTCCGGCAAGGAGCTCCAGTTCCGCTTTGACGTGCAAATCGACGATCCCGTGCCCGATGAGCTTGTGCCAACAAGGGAAGAGACGCGACTTAACGACTACGAGCCCGTTGGAATGGCGTCCGTCCCGCACAACGGCAGGCCGCCGTTACGGGCCAAGGAAGTTTCTGGTGTTGACGACGTTCCTCTGAACCCAAAATACACCTTTGACACCTTCGTCACCGGACCTTCGAATCGCTTCGCGCATGCCGCCGCGTTGTCGGTGGCCGAGGCCCCTGCCCGTTCGTACAACCCTTTGTTCGTCTACGGGGCCGCCGGCCTCGGCAAGACGCATCTTTTGCAAGCAGTGGGCAACTACGTGCTTGAGAACTTCCCGCGCATGCGTGTCCGCTACGTCTCTACCGAGACTTTCATGAACGAGTTCGTCGAGACCCTCCGTGCAAAAGACGACATGGGCGCTTTCCGAAGGCGATACCGGGAATGTGATCTCCTACTGATAGATGACGTGCAGTTCATGGACAAGAAGGAGTCGCTGCAGGAGGAGCTTTTCCACACCTTCAACTCGCTGTACGGCTCTTCCAGGCAGATCGTGCTCACTTCCGACCGCGCACCTAGAGCGATCGCGACCTTGGAGGACCGCCTCCGCAGCCGGTTGCTGTCCGGTTTGACCACCGATATCCAGCCCCCCGAGCTCGAGACCCGCATTGCCATCTTGCGCACCAAGGCCGAGCACGAGCACGCGGTGGTAGGTGACGACGTGCTCGATTTCATCGCGTCCAAGGTCAAGGAGAACATTCGAGAGCTCGAGGGTGCACTCATCCGTGTCACGGCCTACGCGAGCTTGAATCGCCAGTTGCTTACGCGCGACCTCGCCGAATCGGTTCTGGCTGACTTTGTCGGCTCCAACCAGCCTCGACAGATCACCGCCCAGCAGATAATTGAGATAAGCGCCCGTCATTTCGGCTTCAGTGTTGCCGAGCTCATCGGCCCGAGTCGGCGACGTCCCCTCGTAATCGCTCGCCAGATAGCCATGTACCTGTTCCGCGAGCTCACCGATTTCAGCTACCCGGCCATCGGTCGCGAGTTCGGAGATCGCGATCACACGACGGTTATTCACGCAGTCGAGAAAATTTCAGGGCTGATGAAGGAACGTCGACAGGTATACGACCAGGTGACCGAACTCAGTGCTCAGATCAAGAACGGTTTATGATCTGTGGAAAATACTCTCGCTGACAGTGGATGAGTCATCTGTTGGTCCCCAGGCGGTACTAACCACAGACGACGGGCTGTGTGCTTCGGAGGATAACCCCGCTGAAGGAAAAACCCTCCCGAACAGGAAGAAGCCTGGGATGTCCACAATCCCCAGGACCTACTACTCCTGTTGTTCTTTTTCTCTAATTGGAAAGGAGTAGAGCATTCCGTGAAGTTCCGTGCCGATCGTGACACGCTCCTAGACACCCTCGTGACTGCGTCGAGGGCGACGAGCGCCCGTTCCGGACCGAGTTTCGGAGTTGTCGGTCTACGGCTCTCCTTACGTGGCAAACAGCTGGACGTATGCGGCTCGGATCCCGATCTCGTGATAGAGGCTCGTTGTGAGGTGTTGGGAGAGACTGACGGGTCAGTCCTCGTACCGTCGCGTTTGGCGGTAGACATTGTGCGCTCCTTCGAACCCGGAGCGGTGACGGTAGCCACCGGGGAGGAAGAGGTGCGCTTTTCGTCGGGACGAGCAGAATTTGCCGTCCGGGTCGCGGCTGGTGCGGAGATCACACGACTCGGGGTACCAGAACAAGAGGGAATCGAGATCCCGGCAGCGGTCTTTGCAGAAGGACTGCGTCAAGTCGTTCGGGCAGCGCTCGTCGACGATTCTCGGGCGCCACAACTGACCGGAGTGCTCATGGTTGCACGAGAAGACGGCCTGAGGTTGACTGCCACAGACTCCTACCGTCTCGCGTTTCGCGACTTTGCGGGGATGACGGCCATCGAACCGGGTCGTCACGTCCTAGTCCCCGCGAAAGCGCTATCGGAAGTTCAACGGCTGGCTGCAGGGGCCAAGACGGACGAGGACCGCAAGCTCGTGTTCCGCTACAGCGACCTCGACGCTGTTTTCGACCTTGACGATGTTCGCATTACGACGCGGCTTCTCCGCGGTCAGTTCCCGGAGGTCGAACGACTGATCCCGGCGTCTTACGCCTACCATCTGCGGGTCGGGCGCGGCGATCTCGAAGCAGCACTGCGCAGGGTTCGTCTCGTGGTCAGAGACACCAAGGACGCCACAACACCGGTGCGGCTCGCTCTGCACGACGGCGGTGTCGATCTGACCGTGCTTACGCCTGAAAGCGGCCGTGCAGAAGAGAGCGTGGAGGGCGACTTCCATGGCGACGATCTGACCGTGGCCTTCAATCCTACTTATTTGCTGGACGGCGTCGAAGCAGTTCGAGCCGACACTCTGGTCCTGGAGGTGAACGACCCCGGCAAGCCGGCTCTCGTGCGCGGCGACGGTGAAGACGATTACAAGTATCTCCTCATGCCAGTGAAGGTGTCCTGAAGCCGGACCGGAAATCCACATGGACGAGACGGTGATCGTGCGGCTCGAGTTGCACGACTTCCGTAACTTCGATGTCGTCGAGTTCCGCCCCTCACCGGATGGGTTGACTGTCATACGGGGCGAGAACGGCGCCGGAAAGACGAGTCTTTTAGAGGCCATCGTGTATTCCTCGACGCTTCAATCGTTCCGAGGAGCACCTCGTGAGGCGATAGTGCGGCAAGGCGCATCCGAGGCCAAGGTGCGTTGCGATGTCTTCACGGGCAACCGAAAAGTCGAGATCGAGGTAGAAGTCCTACCGGGCCGACGTGACCGTGCTTGGCACAACGCGCAGAGAGTACCGGGTACAAGGGGACTTCTCGAGGTGCTGCGAACAACGCTGTTCACCCCGGATGACTTGGCGCTCGTGAAGGGCCCGCCGGGTGGGCGCCGGGATTTCCTCGACGATGTGCTGGTCGGATCACATCCCCGGCTCGGCGCCGATCGAGCTGGCCTGGACCGTGTGCTGCGGCACCGCAACGCACTCTTGCGCCAGCTCGCAGGCCGCCTTGATTCGCAAGCGGCCACGACTCTCGAGGTTTGGGATGATCGCCTGGCTCTGATCGGGGAACGTCTCGCCGACTCGCGTGCCAAGCTGGTGGAGGATCTGTCACCGTATGCCGTACAAGCCTTCAGGGTGCTCGCTGGCGACGCGGGCGAGTTCAAGATGCGTTATGTGCGCTCCTGGGACGGGACGTTGGCCGAGGCACTGGCGGCGTCGCGCCGAGAGGATCTCCGACGGGCAACGACGACTGTCGGCCCGCAGCGCGACGAGCTTGAAATCGAGGCCGGTGGACTGGACGCGCGCACTCGCCTTTCCCAGGGACGGCAGCGTTGTGTCGCCCTTTCCCTTCGCCTCGCGAGTCACCACCTCATGACTGTGGTCACAGGGATCGCGCCCGTGCTGCTCCTCGACGACGCCTTCTCCGAACTGGACGAGGAGACGGCGCGGGCACTCGTGGGCGAGTTGCCCGAGGGTCAAGCCCTCTTGACAACTGCCGGTGGACTTCCGCCAGGGGCAACGCCGAGTCTCGTGGCTCGCCTTGTCGACGGTAGGCTCGAGTAGTGAACGGTCGTCGGCCGCGCTCTTCCCAGATGGAAGACGGCTACGACGCGGCTCGTCTCGTCGAGGAAAGGCCAGACGATGGCCTGACGGTACCCATCGGCAAGGCCGTCGACCGGCTGTTGCACGAACGCGGCATGGAAGACGCTCTCGTTCTCGGCCGTGTCGCCAGTTGTTGGGAGGAGATCGTCGGCCCCGAAGTCGCGCGTCAGGTGCGTCCACAACTCGTTCGCGACCACGAGCTCGTCGTTTTGGTCGACCACCCTGCTTGGGCTACAGAGCTCGAGCTTGCAGGATCCGCAGTGCTCAGCCGCCTTGCCGAAAAGCTCGGGGACATGGCTCCGCAACGGCTCCGAGTCCGTGTGGAGCCTGGCTCGCACAGGTAGACTAGAGGCATCGTCGGGAGTCGTACCCGCATCCGTCAAGGGTTCATCTCCGGCCTGGTTCGTCCGCCATCGTTGGAGGGTCGCGCCTATGGGCTTGGGCAGCGGTTATGAGGATGACACCGACAGACCCGTCGATGCGGATTACAAGAAGGAGCACAGCAACGTGGTTTCAATGCCAGTGACGCCCGCTTCCTACGAGGCGGAGGACATCACTGTGCTCGAGGGTTTGGAGCCTGTTCGGCTCCGGCCGGGCATGTTCATAGGCTCGACAGGCCCGACCGGCCTTCACCATCTGATCTGGGAGGTGGTCGACAATGCCGTCGACGAGGCGATGGCCGGGTACTGCACTCGCATAGACGTGACCTTGCTAGCCAACGGAGGCTGTCGAGTAATCGACAATGGGCGAGGCATTCCCGTAGACCCCATGCCGGGCTATCCGGACAAGACCGCAGCGGAGATTGTGCTCACAGTCCTGCATGCCGGCGGCAAGTTCGGCGGCTCGAGCTACAAGGTCTCCGGCGGCTTGCATGGTGTCGGCGTATCGGTCGTGAACGCGTTGTCCACGCGGCTTATCCTCGAGATCGACCGAGGTGGTAAACGGCACCGAATGGAATTCGTCGACGGCGGCAAGCCAGAGGGCCCACTCCAGGTGGTCGGGCCTTCGCCACGAGGACGTACGGGCACACTGGTCACCTTCTGGCCAGATCCCACGATCTTTGAAGAGACGGAGTTCCGGGCCCAGACGGTGCTCGAGCGGCTGCAAGTCATGGCCTTCCTCAATCGGGGGCTCGAGATCCGCTTCAAAGACGAGCGTCCAGGCCGAGAGGCCGAGGAGACGTACCGCTATACGGGCGGCATTGTCGACTACGTGAAGCACCTCAACGCCTCCAAAGAACCTCTCTTCAGGAAGGTGGCCTCCTTCTTGCAAGCCGAGACCGACCAAGAAGTAGAGGTCGCCTTACAGTGGAACACGGGCTATTACGAGAGCATTTTTTCGTACGCAAACGGCATTGCCACCGGTGAAGGCGGTATGCATGAAGAGGGCTTCAAGAAGGGCCTCACGAACGTCCTCAACAAGTACGCGCGGCAGCGCAATCTCGTGAAGGAATCCGCCGACAACCTCAGCGGTGAGGACATCCGCGAGGGGCTGACGGCGATCGTGTCAGTGCGATTGACTAATCCGCAGTTCGAAGGTCAGACGAAGGCGAAGCTTGGCAACGTGTCCATCCGATCGCTCGTGGAGAAGGCCACTAACGAGAAGCTCGCCGAATGGATGGAGGAGAACCCGAAAGAGGCCGGGCAGATAGTGCAGAAAGCGCTGCTCGCCCAGCGCGCCCGTCTCGCCGCACGCCAAGCCCGGGACCTCACGCGGCGCAAGAACGCGTTGGACGGTGCGGGGCTGCCGGGCAAGCTTGTCGACTGTTCGTCACGGGACCCACGTGAGTCCGAGCTTTTCATAGTTGAGGGTCTTTCGGCCCTAGGCACCGCCCAGGACGCTCGGAACCCGCGAACGCAAGCGATCCTGCCCATAAGGGGCAAGATACTGAACGTCGAGAAGGCTCGGCTCGACAAGATGTTGAAGAACGCCGAGATCCAGGCGCTGATCTTGGCAATAGGCGCCGGCGTGGCCGACGAGTTCGACATCACGAAGATTCGCTATCACAAGGTGATCCTGCTCGCAGACGCGGATGTCGACGGCTCGCACATACGTACCTTGTTGCTGACGTTCTTCATGCGGCAGATGAAGGCCCTTATCGAGGAAGGTTACGTATATGTCGCGCAACCTCCCCTCTATTCAACTCTTGTCGGGAACTCGAAGGTGTACCTAAAAGACGACGTCGAGAGGGCGCGGTTCGTCGCGGAGCATCCGAATCACACCAAGGAGTTCCAGCGGCTCAAGGGACTCGGGGAGATGGACTTCACTGAGCTGCGTGACACGACTATCGATCCCGGCCTTCGATCGCTGCTGCAGGTGACGATGGACCAGGCGTCGATCGCAGACGACATCTGCTCGATCCTCATGGGGGACGACGTGGATGTGAGGCGCTCTTACATCCAAACGCACGCGAAGGATGTCCGTTTTCTAGATATTTGAGGTTCGCGCGATCGGGACGGTCGCGAATTGGAGGTCGCCCAATTTTAGAGACGAGCGGTGGAGGCAGTTCGGTTCATGGCACGAGGTAATGGGAACAGGTCGGGTGCATCCGGTGGTAACGGCGAAGGTAACAGCGCGGTTATCGGAGCGATCGAGCCAATAGAGTTCCAGGAGGAGATGGAGCGCTCCTACCTGGAGTACTCCATGTCGGTCATCGTGTCCAGGGCGCTCCCGGACGTGCGTGACGGTCTGAAACCCGTTCACCGGCGGATCCTTTACGGGATGTCGGACACGGGCCTGCGACCGGACCGGCCGCATGCCAAGTGCGCCAAGGTCGTGGGTGATGTCATGGGTCGGTTCCATCCCCATGGCGACATGGCGATCTATGACGCCTTGGCGAGGATGGCCCAGGACTTCAGCCTGCGGCACCCTCTCATCGACGGCCACGGCAACTTCGGCGCACCCGGGCCCGAGGCCGGCCCTGCCGCGATGCGCTACACCGAATGCCGATTGGCCCCGCTGGCACTCGCCCTGCTCGACGGGATCGACGAGGGAACCGTCGACTTCATCCCGAACTACGACGGCAACGAGGTCCAGCCGGTCGTCCTGCCTGCCCGCTTCCCTAACCTCTTGGTCAACGGCTCGCAAGGCATCGCCGTCGGCATGGCGACCAACATACCGCCCCACAATCTCGGCGAGGTCATCGACGCGACGCTGTACCTGCTCGAGCACCCTGAGGCGACGCCTGACGAGCTGATGCACTTTGTGAAGGGTCCCGACTTCCCGACCGGGGCGCTCATCCTCGGCCGGGCCGGCCTGCTCGACGCGTACCGCAGCGGCCGTGGCTCGATCAAGCTACGCGCGGTAGCCGAGATCACCGAGTCGCGAACCGGGTCCGAACAGATCATCGTCACCGAGATCCCCTACCAGACCTCGGTCTCCGGCATCGAGATGAAGATCGCAGATGCCATCGAGTCCGGCGAGCTGACCGGGATCAGCAATGTGCAGAACGACTCGGCCGGGAGGGTCTCGCGCCTGGTCATCACCTTGAAGCGGGACGCGAACGCCAACGTCGTGCTGAACAACCTCTATAAGCACACGCCGTTGCAGACGAGCTTCGGCGTCCACATGTTGGCGCTAGTCGACGGCGTGCCGCGTCTTTTGAACCTCGCCCAGGCCCTCAAGGCTTACATCGCCCACCAGGTGGACGTTGTAACGAGGCGATCGCAGTTCCGCCTGCGCAAGGCACTTGCACGCGCCCACATCGTCGAGGGGCTGCTTCGCGCCATCGACATGCTCGACGCGGTGATCGCGACAATCCGTGCCTCCGAGGACCGCCCCGAGGCGCGGGCGAACCTGATGCAAGCGCCGTTCTCCTTCAGCGAGGAGCAGGCGAACCACATCTTGGACATGACCCTCGGCCGGCTTACGCGCCTTGGCCGCAGCGAGCTCGAGACCGAGATGGCTCAGCTGAGGGCGACGATCGAGGAGCTGGAAGCGATCCTCGCCGACCCGGTCCGGCTGCGTGCGGTGATCTCGACAGAGCTCGAATCGATCAAACAGCAACACTCGCAGCCACGGCGGACTCGCGTCGTCCATGACCCCGGTGAGCTTTTTGTGGAGGACCTGATCGAGGACGAAGAGCTTGTCGTCACCCTGACGCACGCGGGTTACATCAAGGCCGTCTCAGCCGACGCCTTCCGTGCCCAAGCGCGCGGCGGGCGAGGAGTGCAAGGCACGAAGCTGAAGGAAGAGGACCTCATTGACCAGGTCCTTCACACCACGGCGCACTCTCACCTCCTCTTGTTCTCCAATCACGGGAAGGTGTACCGGCTAAGGGCGCACGAGGTCCCGGTGAAAGAGCGCAACGCTCGGGGAACGCCGATCGTCAATCTCCTGCCGCTGGAGCCGGGGGAGAGCATCCAGGCCATTGTCGAGACGCGGACGTTCGATCCCGACGAGTACCTGCTCTTCGCGACCAAGACCGGTCAGGTGAAGAAGACCGCGTTTTCCGAATACGACAAGTCGCGGCGGGAAGGCTTCATCGCCATCAAGCTGAACGAGGGCGACGAGCTGGTGCGTGTCGTCCGGACGGCAGGTGATGACGACCTGCTGATGGTGTCCAAGCACGGCGTCGCCATCCGTTTCGCAGAGTCCGAGGTCCGCCCGATGGGGCGTAGCGCGGCCGGGGTCCGGGGGATGCGGCTGCGCCCGGGCGACGAGGTCGTGTCGTGCGACGTGGCGCATGAAGGGGTCGACTTGCTCATCGTCACCGACGCCGGGTATGGCAAGCGCACGAAGCTCGATCACTTCAACACCCAGGCCCGAGGCGGCCAGGGTGTACGGGGCATCAGGCTCACCCAGCGCCGGGGAGCCGTGGTCGCCGCGCTCATGGCATCGCTCGACGACGAGATCATCGTCGTCTCCTCGGCCGGCGTGATGATACGCACGCCGGTGCGGCAGATCGCGGCCCAAGGACGGGACGCGACCGGGGTCCGGGTCATGAACCTCGATGACGGCCAGACAGTCGCCGCGGTGACGAAGGTGTCCCAGGAAACGGAAGTCGCCGGGGCTCAGCCGCGTTTGCCCATAACGTGACCGGCGGCGCCGCCGTTTCAAGGACTGCGACGGGCTTGGTGTAGCGTGACCGTTTCGTCGGGGCTATAGCTCAGCCGGTTAGAGCGCAGCACTGATAATGCTGAGGTCGCTGGTTCGATTCCAGCTAGCCCCACCGTAAAAGCCCTGGTTGGGATAAGAGAGAGGGAGGACGGAATCCCGACCACCCGCCCGTTGAGAGGGAAGCGGCAAACCCGACAGGGCAGGAACCAGCCAGCCAGGCCTGAACCGTGGCGTCGGGAGCCCAGACCAGAAGTTGGGATGGGTTTGGTATGCAACCCAAGTCCAGCCAATCGGGATAAGGGGCTATGCCGGCGGTTCGTTGCCCCTCGCATCTTCCTCTGAATCACGTCTCGGCGCCCCCGAGTCGTTCTCGGTCTCGTGTCTGGCTAACAGTCGGAGTCCGGGGCCCTCGTTGGTCTCGACCGAGGTGACACTGATCCTCAGGTTGTCGAGGCTGACGCCAAGTCCGGTTGCGAGACGCTCCATTGCCTCGTAAGCATCTGCGAAAACAGCGGGCGTTGTTCCGGCACGAACCACCTGGGCCGTCCAGCTGTCGCCGGTCGCTACCGGGGAGAGCTCCCTTCGCCGAGGCCGCACGAGCGAACCGGGCAGGCGAAGCCCAGTGGGTCCGACGTGGCCCTCATAGCCCGAGAGCAACGCGATGACCTGCTGGCGCACTCGAGGCAGGTCGGCGCCAAGGCTAACGAGGACTGCTGCGGCCTCGCCCTCGCCCTCACGCACGAGGCCGAGCAAGATGTGCTCCGTGCCGATGTAGTCGTGGCCGAGCTGGAGTGCCTCGCGGAGGGACAGCTCGAGAACCTTCTTGGCACGTGGCGTGAACGGTGGCGACCCTGGCGGGGCCGAGCTTGCCGGCCCGATCGTCTGCTCGACTTTCTCGCGCACGGCCTCGAGCGAGAT
>Ga0326727_10007672_pt1 | contig 28244 bp, 30 predicted proteins | sample MB2enrmetagenome_FD_207643 | JGI IMG/M metagenome (GOLD analysis project Ga0326727, IMG submission 207643) | Lab enriched peat soil microbial communities from McLean, Ithaca, NY, United States - MB29MY | ecosystem: Environmental > Terrestrial > Soil > Wetlands > Peat | place: USA: New York...
CACCTTGGAGCCGACGAGGCGCTCAGCGAATTCAACATGCCGCAGTTCCTCCGTGATCAAATCGTCAATTCCAATGACGTTGCCGCCGCGCTGTTCGAGGCCGAACCGCCGTTTGCACTATACCGGCGTACGCAGGAAGCGCTCCGCAAATACATCCAGCTCGCTGCTCAAGATGATGGTGAGAAGTTGCCGACGGAAAAAAAGAAAACGATCGAACCAGGGGATAATTATCCGGGCGTGCCGCGCTTAGTGCGCCTGCTGAAACTGGTGGGCGATCTGCCGCCCGGCGCTGACGTGGCGCCTGATTTCACGGTCTACCAGGGTCCCATCGTCGACGCCATGAAGCACTTCCAGCAGAGGCACGGTCTGGAGGCCGACGGGCGGATTGGCAAAGATACTCTGGAGCAGTTGAACACTCCACTCGGTGATCGCGTCCGCCAACTGCAGCTCACCTTGGAGCGCTGGCGATGGGTGCCCCGCGCGTTTGACCATCCCCCCATACTGGTCAACATTCCAGAGTTCACTTTGCGAGCTTTCGGCAAGGGAGAAACCATCGAATTGACCATGAAGGTGGTGGTGGGCCGCGCCTACCGGACTCGGACCCCGGTCTTCGCGCAAGATATGTCCTACCTGGTGTTTCGGCCGTACTGGAATGTTCCCCTGGCCATCCAGCGGGGTGAAATTGTGCCCAAGCTCAAGAAGGATCCGGATTACCTGGGGAAAAACAATTTTGAGGTCGTGGATCGGCGCGGCAACGTGGTATCCACGGGGGTCGCGAGCGAAGAACAATTAGCGCAGTTAAGCTCCGGCGTTCTCAGCATCCGGCAAAGGCCAGGACCCAAAAACTCACTGGGCCTGGTCGTGTTTATGTTTCCCAACGAGCATAACGTCTATCTCCACAGTACCCCGGCGCCGGAATTTTTCTCTCGAACCCGGCGTGACTTCAGCCACGGGTGTATTCGCGCGGAAGATCCTGTGGCGCTGGCGGAATGGGTCCTCCGCGAGAACGAAGGCTGGACCAAAGACAAGAATGCGGCGGCGATGAACCGCGGCCGGGACTCACAGCAGGTCAATCTGGCGCAGAAGATCCCGGTGGTGATTATCTACGCCTCGGCAGTCGTGCTGCCGGATGGAGAGGTGAAATTCTTCCAGGATATCTACGGTCACGATGCTCACCTGGAGAAGGCTCTGGCCAGGGGGTATCCCCAGCCCCGGTATAATACAGCTACCACCGCCGCACCTTTCCCACTTCAACGTGCACGAAGTTAGAAGCGGAGTAATATCCCACGCCCCCGCGATGCAGCCGGAGCGCCGCATCGCGCAGTTCGGAGGTCGGAATCCCCGGCAGGCGAATGTCAATGGCCTCTGCCTGCATGTGGAGGCTATGTTGGGCCACCCCGGAATGGGCGCTGCGGGTGCGGAGGAATTCATTGGTCTTGGGGGTGCGATAACCGCAGATCACGTTGATTTCACCGCCCGCATCGTGCAGGGAGTCGGTCAGGTCGTACAACAGGTCAAACAGCCGCGGATCGAAGTGGCGAACGTCCCCGGTGCGGGAATCGCGCAGAAAATGGTCCAGCCGGTCGAGCGCGGAAGGCAAATACACATCGCCCTGGCGATAGACAATTTCCAGCCGCTCGTTGGTGTGGGTGTTATAAAAACGGAGCTTGTATTCGCGGGGAGGCGGGAGGGTGGCGTCGGTACCGCGTCCCGGCCGCGGGGAGATCAGCACTATCAGGAACAGACCCCAAAAACCGAGCATGAACTTTGACTGGAAACGATGGCACATTGAAAATGACATTCGGCTCGGGTAAGGAGCTAACCTTGGGTGCCTACACAAGACGTGTCCCGGGAAGTGCGATCTCCATTATGGCGGGCGGCGATGCAGAGGAGATTGAGGATCAGCCCGGCGTTCCAACCGGACGGAGCGACCCGCCCGCATCATTTCTCAAGCTATCTAATTGCCGCATCACTGTCAATCTGCCGGCCGTCTGGCAATTCATCGGGGCGAGGGTCGGCGCCCTCGATGCCAACTGGCGTACACATTTTCTGGAACGGAGACCATTCAGGGCCCATTCGGCGGGGAGGATTCGCCTTTGTGCGGCCGTTTGGTCAGGAAAATGAGTGGAATCAGGGCGAGGACCATCACGGTCATATATTGAAACACCCGGACCAGCGCCACCATGGCGGCCTGGCGTTCCACCAACCCAAATAGCGTGGCATAAGCCTGCTGATCAGCCAATACCGGGCCGGAACCCACGTATAAACCCTTCAACCCACGGATCAAACTAACCGCCGATGGAGAGGTCTGATCGACATTCGCGACCAGAAGATTGGTGTGCTGCTGCCCCATGCGGGTCAGCATGGTTTCCACGATGGATATGCCTACTCCCCCGCCGATGTTCCGCATCATGTTGAACAGGCCGGTGGTGTTGCCCATTTTTTCATTGGGGATGCCCACCACGGCCAGAATGGAGAGCGGCACAAACACCAATCCCAGCGCGAGACCCTGGAGGAACAGCGGCAAAAACACGTCCCCGAACGTGACGTTCGGGTTGAACCCCATCAATAGGTAGAAGGAGGCGCTGAAGGTGAAGATGCCGCCGATGAAAATATGGTGCGGGTCAAGCATGGTCACCAGGAAGGCCGCCAGGGGCATGGAGATGATTCCTCCCAACCCCAGGGCCACCATGGCCACACCTGCTTTGAGCGACGGATAACCCATCAGCGTCTGGAGCTAGAGGGAAATCGCCATCTGGCTGCCGTACGTCACAAAGATCAGAGCGCCGTTGACAAAGGTGGCGGCGGAAAAAGAGACCTGCCCGAACGCGGGAAGGTCGGCAACCGGATACTCTGTCGTCAATTCGTGCCCCACCCAGACCACGAGGCCGATCACAAAAGCCACTGCCATGAGCACGATGAAATGGGAACCAAACCAATCTAGCGCCTAAAGGAGACCCCCCGACTTTGCCGGGGAGGCAGAAAGAGTTTGACAGTTCCGGGAGTCCATCGCGGAAACTCCTCAACGTGAGCCGCCAAGCACACGAAGAGGAGAACCACGATGGACGAGACCAGCAGCCTAAACCATACGAAGTGGGAGTGCAAATACCATGTCGTGTTTATCCCGAAGTGCCGCCGGAAAGTTTTGTACAAGGAACTGCGGGGGCATTGGGGGGAAGTGTTCCGGCAATTGGCGAAGCAGAAGGAGAGGCGGATCGAAGAAGGGCATCTGATGCCCGACCATGTGCACATGATGATTGCGATACCGCCGAAGCATGCGGTCTCGCAAGTAATCGGGTATATCAAAGGGAAAAGCGCCATCCATCTGGCGCGGGTGTATGGAGAGCGAAAGAAGAATTTCGTGGGCCAGCACTTTTGGGCACGAGGTTTTTATGTGTCCACGGTGGGACGGGATGAGAATGCCGTTCGAAAGTACATTCGGGAACAAGAGGACGAGGACAAACGATTAGACCAAATGGGCCTGTGGTGATGGGCGCCACGCCACGAGTGGCGCGTGATCTGCGGGGCCGCGTTAGCGTCCCCGCCTAGCCGCTTTGAGCGGCTCACAAACTAAAGCCCCCGGCTTTGCCGGGGGATACTTACTTCCTGCCCCTTGTCGAGCATGATCTGGAGTCCAGCCACCCAGATAACCAGGGTTGCCAGTCCCCAGGAATCGACCCGCGAAGAAGAGCGCCGAATGTACGGCAGATCCTTCAGAAACGCGTTGAGCAGGAAGAGCGAGATCAGACCTGTCGGCAGGTTGATGTAAAAAACCCAACGCCAGGAGAAGTTGTCCGTCAGCCATCCGCCGATGAGCGGGCCCATCACCGGCGCCACAATCGCCGCGAGCGCCCAGAGACCCATGGCTTTGCCGTGTTGCTTGGGAGGAAACGACTCCAGCAGCACCGCTTGCGAAAGCGGTTGCAGGGAGCCGCCGCAAGCACCCTGGATGACCCGGAAAGTCACCAGCAGTCCCATGCTGGGGGCGATGCCGCAGAGCAGGGAAGCAAGGGTGAAGCCTCCCGTCGCGACCATGAAGAAGTTCTTCCGCCCAAAGCGGTTGGCCAGCCATCCGGAAATCGGAATAACCACCCCATTGGCCACCAGGTAGGAGGTAAGCACCCAGGTTGCTTCGCTGGTGGTGGACGAGAGGCTGCCGGCAATGTGCGTCAAGGAGACGTTGACGACGGTCGAGTCCAGCACTTCCATGAAAGTCGCCAGAATGACCGCCACGATGACGAACAACCGGCCCTTGGCTAAGCCTTCCTCCTGCCGAGTCGCCGTCAATTGCCAGTCCTGTCCCACTTGGGGGAGGGAGCTCATCAGCTGTTCCCCTCAATGGGAATTCCCAGGTGGTCAACAGAGGCTTTGGGCAAAGGGGAGGTGCCCAGAAAATGCCGATGGTCCTGCTGGAGGGATAGAAGTGCCTGCTCTCCGGCGAGGTCAGCGCAGGTGATACCATCCAGATCGATATCAACCGTTTCACCGGGTGGGCAACACTGGGTGATCGCTTTAGGAAGATATTCTGCCCAACCCGCGACAAGTTGCCCGGTGAGAACGACTTTGGTTCGGTCATGAAGAAACAGCACCGTAATTCGTAGCACCTAAGAGTAAATGCAAGTCCCCTGCCATGTGGCGATGGACAGGTAACCCTATTTCCTGTACATACTTACAAGTACTCACGAGATGTTGAGAGATGCCGCGCGTGACCGCAAGATATCACTTGACCAATATTGGCCACTTGTCTGGGTAACTCGGAAGGATCATGGGCCTGTCTTATCTTGAGGATGCGCGTTCGATATTGGTGTGTTGTGCGTTTCAGGGAGAGCCAAAAGAGCATCATTGACAGCAAACGGCGACGGCGAAAGTGCAGGAGAGAGAAGCGTGGACGGAGGGGTATATCGCAGCATCACTAAATACTATTTACAGGGACTTAGTGCTGTTATAGTATACCGCTATGGATCAAGGTAAACCCATTCGCAAAGGCCGCGCACAGCTAAGCCAAGTGTTGCAGAAGGGGGGGGAACTCATCTCGGTTGACGATGTGACGGCCGCACTTCAGATTGACAGGCGGCAGGCAACCAAGCTGTTGGCACGATGGAATGGGCAGGGGTGGATCAAACGATTGCGGCGGGGAACATATGCCCCCGTGCCACTTGCCTCAATGGGCCAAAGCCAGGTGCTTGATGATCCGTGGATAATCGTACCGACACTCTTCGGGCAAGGGTATATCGGCGGCTGGACCGCAGCCGAACATTGGGGGCTGACGGAGCAAATCTTTCGGAGCGTGTGTGTGTTGACGACCCGTTCGGTGCGGGGCAAGGAACAGAGCATCCAGGGAATTGATTTCTTCCTGAAACAAATCCCGCCACGAGCCCTGTTCGGCACGAAGCCGCTTTGGCGCGGGAAGATAAAGGTTGAGATATCGAACCCGGCAAAGACCGTCATCGATATGCTCGACGATCCAACTATCGGCGGCGGAATTCGTCACGTGAGTGAGTGTCTTGATCGATATCTGAGGGAGAACAAAGGTACTCCGGAAGAGTTGATCAGCGCTGCTGAACGCCTCGGGAACAGGGCGGTGTTCAAGAGGCTTGGGTTCCTGGCGGAACGGCGAGGAGGACCGGAAAAACTGATCGCGGGTTGCCGGGAGCGGCTAAGCAAGGGAAATGCGAAGCTGGACCCCGCGGTTGCGAGTCGAAAGCTGGTAAAACGCTGGCGGGTGTGGGTGCCGCTCAGTTGGAGGGAGGCGAAGGCATCGTGATCGATCGTGCGGAAGTCCTGCGACTTGCCAATGAGTTTGGCCTTGAAGCGCGCATTGTCGAGAAAGATTACATTCTCGGTTGGGTGCTCGCCGGTATTTACCTCGATCCGCTGATAGCTAATACGTGCGTCTTCAAAGGCGGCACTTGTCTCAAGAAGTGCTTTTTCGAGACGTATCGGTTCTCCGAGGATCTGGATTTTACCGTTACGGACGCGACCCAACTGGACGCAGGCTTCCTGGAGGCGCGATTCGCGGAACTCGGAGGCTGGCTCTATGAGACAGCGGGTGTCGAGCTGCCTGCCGATCAGCGTCGCTTCGACGTCTACAACAACAGGCGGGGCGGCCGGTGCTGCGAGGGGCGGATCGGGTATCGTGGTCCGATAGCGCCTCGGGGCGGCGATTTGCCGCGCATCAAACTTGACCTCACGGCGGATGAAATTCTGATATTGCCCGCGGTTATGCGGCCCGTTGGACACATCTACTCAGACGCACCGGCGGAAGGTATAACTGCGCGTTGCTATGCGTTCGAGGAGGTTTTTGGAGAAAAAATCCGTGCGCTTGGCGAACGGTCGCGCCCGCGTGATCTCTACGATGTCATCCATCTGTTTCGCAACGGTGAGTTTCGGGCTGCAGCGGCTGTAATTCGTGACGTTGTACAACAGAAATGCGCTTTCAAAAACATTGGCTTTCCCAGCTTCGAGGATTTGGCAGTTTTTCGAGACGAATTGGTTGGGGAGTGGGGGAACATGCTGGGGCATCAATTGCCCGCGTTGTCACCGGTGGAGTCTTTCTGGAACGCTCTGCCGGAGTTCTTCGGCTGGCTCGCGGGTACACGAACCCCGGCAACTCTTATTGCTTATCCCTTGGCGGCGGGCGATCAGGTCTTGCGGATACCCGCCGGTGCTTTCCGGCTGCCAGGCCGAACCACTCCATTTATAGAAGTCATCAGATTTGCGGCAGCAAACCACCTCTGTGTTGATCTTGACTATGTGAGTGAGGAGGGCAGGCGGAGTACACGAACCATCGAACCCTATTCACTTCGGCGAACCCAGGAGGGGAATATTGTGCTCCATGCAGTCCGATCGCAAAATCAACAGCATTGTTCCTATCGGGTTGACCGCATTCTGGGCGCACACGTCACGCAACGAACATTCATTCCGAGGTATACGGTGGAATTGACGCCGAGTGGTCCGTTGGGCTGAGCGAGGTCCTATCGTTTGTTAAGATCTCTCTCGTAACGAATGCGCATCCACTCCAGGTCGGCCCAGGGATCGGCTTTCTCTGCACTTTGGAGGGCTGCAGATTTGTCCGCGGCGGGCCCTTCCCAAACAATCCATTCGTTGGTTCCCGGCCGGTCTTGAGCGGCCGGGCCCAAAACGGCTTCGATATTACCGCTGACGAGCGCAATGACTTTCCAGTTGGCCGTGTGGTTGTCGATGTTCCTTTCGAGGTATTTTACCAGAGTCGGGAACGAGATCCAGAATAGGAATAGATTGGGATGGTCATTGAGCCGAAGCCCGGAACATATGCATTAGTCCTTTGCTGTGCGAGTAGTGCCCGCATTCGAGTCGGACGACTGGGAACGATGCAGCTTCAGCGCGGGTATTACGTTTACCTGGGGAGCGCATTGGGTCCTGGGGGTCTCCGTGCCCGGATCGCCCACCATCAAAGGCGGTCCACACGACCGCGCTGGCACATCGACTATTTGAGAGGGCATACGCGGTTTCATTCCGTGTGGCTCTCGTACGATGGAAAACGGCACGAGCACGAGTGGGCGCGCGCGACGCAGAAGGTTAAGGACGCAACAATCCCTTTCCCGAGGTTTGGAGCCTCAGACTGTAGCTGCCCTTCGCACCTTTACTTCTTCAAGGGTTGTCCCACGCAGATCATGTTCCGGGCGGAATGCCTGTTTGAAGCTGCTGCCGACGAATCGCTCGCATATGTTTCAGTACTTCTCCCAATGCAGGACGTCTGACAGGGGCCGTTTGCCTTTTATTGGGGTTTCTGCCGGATACCCAATCGGAACCAGGCTGATCAACCTGTGGCCTGGGGGTGCTCCCACCAGCCGGCAGATTTCCGCAGCGTAGGGCTTCTTATCTCCGGCGACCCAGCAGGAGCCGAGACCGTGGGCCCGAGCGGCCAACAGGATATTCTCCGTGGCAGCGCTGCCGTCTTCGAGGTAGTATTTGGTCTCCCGGCATATAACAACGACACATGCCGGGGCATCAGCAATGAATCCTCCGAAGTCGGTGGTGTTGGCAATGCTGCGCAGCGCCTCAGGATCTGTCACGACCACAAATTCCCATGGCTGGATGTTGACCGCTGTGGCCGCCAGGCGTCCGCAGTCGACGATGTCTTCGATGGTCTTTCTGGGTATTGCTTCGCGCTTGTACGCCCGGACCGACCGCCGTGTCTTCAAAACTTCAATTGCGTCCATGGCTATATTTTCCCCGAATCATTTCTTTGCCCCTGTATATCACCGGTAAACCAACTTGCTGTCCACCGATCGCGGCGTCGCGCAAAGAAACCTCATTTAGGACCGGACACCCGCCACCGCAAATGAGTATTCCGGCGTCACCCACCGTGGGCACATCGTATCATAAGGCAAACTCGGGCTTTTGCTGGCTTTGAGCTGATTTTGCCACTGAGGGCCAGTCAGTCCACCTATTTCCCGTCTCCGAATGACGGCCAGCGGTCCCTTCGTTCCCACCTTTTCGTGGAACTTCAATTCCGTAGAGGTTTGAGGCGGTCGCCACTGATTTTTGTCGGCGGTTGCCGTGCCGCCAATCCCCCGTTTTGTTGCGCTTGCGACAAGATCCGGGAGGATTTGTGTGCGAGATGTGTGCCTGCTCAAGACCAAAGATGTGCGTGTCCGCTGTCCGCGTGTCGTACTCCAGTCAGCGTGCATTTAACAGCGTCGGCAACGAGGGCGCGCCGCCGGGCCGATCAGTCGCGGGCTGAGCGATAGTTCGGCAGACGTCTCCGCTTTTCACTGGACGTCGCGCTCCACGAGATCGACGAAGCCATTCCCCCTTCTGTGACATGACCACCGAATCCAATTCGTAGAGATTTCGGCACGGAGCCAAGGGAACCGCACCGCGGCGTGTGCTGGGCTTGCCCCAAAACCTCTCCTATCAACCGTAACCTCCTGATTCTGCAAAGATACGGGAAGCCGGATTCATCGCCCCACAATCACCAGTTTGTGGGCAGCAAGACTTAAAGTAACTGGCGGATGGAGAGGTTGCCACCCCGGACAGATCCATCTCGAATGTGAAAGTGGGGAACGCGGCAGGGGAGATTGGACTCCAAATGTGACCGCCTGTATAGCAAAACGCTGAACTTTTCTTGTCGTTGAGCTGCACTTCCAAACTGCTTGGTCTTCTTGCCCACGCATAACGGATCATTCCGGAACATTAATGTTGCGGCAAAGCCGATGCTGGCAACTCATGAATCGTTAGAAACTTCTGCTGCCTTTCCGCACATAAATAAGAGAGAATATCACGAGTATGAGTATGTTGGTTTAGACGGAGCTAAGAAGCTATGAACCAACTCCCTGCCCAATGCCCTCAGGGGGAACCGCCCGCTATGGGCGAAAGGCGCGCCCGCTGGGGATACGGTTACCAGGACAAGGTTGCTACAGAGCGTATTCTCGGACTCTTGCGAAAGGACATCCGTGACGGAGCTACCCGCTTCGAGGGTGTCCGACTCGCGGATCTCGCTGCCGGTCGCGTAGACGACTTCGTTCTGGTGTGTTCAAATTCGGTGGAGGGAAACTCAATTAAATGGTCTGGAGAAGCGTCTCCCCTTAACTGGGGCGACCTCATAGGCGCATCGGGTTTGCTGAGAGAACTAGCGGACGGGTATCAGCGCCTTTGCAGCAAATGGCCCGGAAGGGCTGTTTCGGTCCGGCTTCAGAGCAATCGTCCCGCCTCTGTCGAGACGTATCACGCACAGATAATTAAATCTATCAGCGTTGCCGAATTTCTGGCAAAGTACTGGCCCCTGGGTCCAATAGCCAGCGACTCTCCTCAATCAACCGAGGCATGGAGTAAAATCGCCGAGCACGTAGGCATGACTGACACTCGATTGTCGCAGTTTGTCTCTTCCTGCGAGTTGGCTCTTGGACGACCTGCACCGCCCGGCGATTCACAAGACAAACTTGACTGGCGCCACTACGAACAACAGTTTGATAGGCTGCACAAGGCCATTGCGACCTGGCTGGCGAACACACCTGACGGAGAATTCATAGACCGGGCTTTCTTGCTCTCAGCAATAGGTTTCCGGGTCGGCCGTTCAGGTTTAATCCAACGCTTTCCCGAACCCAAGATTCCGTACGAGAAAAACCAGACGGCAGCGGATCGTCTTAAGGAACGGGTTGGACTTCGTCCCGGTCAAAGGGCTCGTATCTGGCAAGAGAAGCGGTACGCGATTTCTGGTGCAAACCCTGACCGGAATGGGAACTGCCGCGGCATACCTTGTAGGCGGAAACAATTTAAGCGGGCCGATTTCGAACAGTGCGCTCTTGCGAGAACGTCTTGCCGACAACGTAGCGATTGCCGGGCAGAGTGAGATGAACCAGGTTGCGTTCAACCAGAATATCATGGTGACCGTGCCCGGGAACACGCGGTTCTACATCGTTGTTCAGCAGACTCCTAACTCCTCCGGCCAGCCACCAGCCGCTCGGCGTGCGAGCTCTGCCTCGGGCTTTGCCGGTGGAAGCCAGGCCGTCCCCAACATACAGGAACTGCGGGAACTGCTGCAGTTAAGACAGGAGCTCAGCCAGATTTACCCGCAGGGACCGGGCGAGAAAGCCGCGCCGGACGACAACCCGCAACCTTAGGGCGAAAGACCGGATTCCCACGACCAACCACCCACCTCACTGCTTCCCACCATTAGCTGGTTCCCTCGAAAAGGGCCGTAGCTGGCCCTGGGGGACGAACCATTTGTTATCCATACCGGTTTTTTCACATTGCGTTTTTAGCTACGTCAGACCCAATGCGGGCTCGAAAATCCACTCGCCAAAGAGGGCTTCTATTGCCCCAGGGCCGTCACACGACCGGGACCTCCGCAATAAAAATACGTCGATCCCACGGTTAGACAAAAGAGTCCTCGGCGCATCTTTTTCCCGTCGATCCCCCTGTCCCAAGCTGTGCAGCCGTTTGACAGAAAATATTCTTCATTAGAAAACATCCGTGGCTAGGCCGGGAAGCGAGCACGCGGCCCAGCCAGAAAGGAGGTATCCATGACTAGCAGGGCTCAGCGGGTCGCGGGCTGGAGGCGGCCCCTGGCAGTGGCGGGGATCGCGCTACTTCTTCTCGGGAACTACGCGTGAGGGCAAAACCTGGGCGCCTCCCCGCAGACCAACGTCGCGGTCCAGGGCGAGACCGGAGCGCAGCCGGAAGGAGCGTTCCTGAACTTCATCAACTGGATCGGCAACGTGATCGCCCCCGTAGCAGCCGGTGGCGCGGTGGTAGGCGCCATCGTTTGCTGGCTCACGGGGCGGGGATTCGGCCGCTGGCTTTTCGCGGCCGGGGCCTTGCTTGCCGTGTCGGGCGTGACGCGGTTGATCGGGTTCTGGATCACCAACGGCACGGGCGGCGTTCACTAGCACGAGCGTAAGTCCCCTCTAACGTTAACCCGGGCGGGCAGCCCTGGACTGGACCTGGTTACCCGGTTTTCGGCCGCCTGCCCCCAACCCAAAGGACTTAGGGAATTAGCTATGCAGACACCACAACTCCTTACCGACATGGCGAACGTGATGATACTCCTGGCTCCCTCGGCCGCGCTCTTATGCCTGGTGCTGGCGGGAATCAGCCTGCGGCGAGTGAACTTCGCGATGGGTGGGGGATTCACCAAGTGGATGTTTTGGGCGGTGATATTCGTAACCCTGCCCGGACTGCTCACCTGGTTCGGCAACTCGGGTGTAAGCGTTCCTTCGCTCGGTGGAGGCATCAGTTCCGCATGGCTTTCGAGCTTCGAAACCAGCGTGTCTGCTCGCAAGTAGAAAAACACCTGTCGGCGTGCGGATAACAGAAGAGTCGATCGAGCAGTTTAAGCGCGAATATGTAAGTATGGCGCGACTTGCGAAAACATTGGACACCAGTTCGCGGGCGCTAGAGTCCTTCTGTCAGAAAAATGATATTTCGCTGGTCATCATAAGATCGGAAGATGAATCGCGGACGGCGACTATTGGTTCGCAAAAAAGATGCCCAGGTACTTCTTCGTATCAAAAGCAGATAAGAGCTAACTCCCTATGGTCCATGCCTTGCGGCACTCGCGGCCCTTGCGGATGCGGAATCACCGGCGACACGATGGCTGCAGTATGGCTCAGCAGGGAAGTCCTCCGTTTAAGCGGTATTCGCACTTTATGCGTAAATTCGTAGCGACAGTCGCACGTTATGGGGGGTTCGAGTCTCACGTTATGGGGTCTCACGCAGCGTAAGTCCTTGATTCTTCAATGCGTCGATTCTCAGCTTATGCGTCAACGCACAATGGCTGTGGGTGAACGCATAACGTGTAACTCGGATTGATAATGGGGCGGGTCACATCTGCATGCGATAAAGAAATCATGTTGACATACCGAATGTAGCGCTCCCGCATGGTTCAGGGGAAGCGCCTCCGGTGAAGCGGCATTCGCACCTTATGCGTAAATTCGTGGCGACAGTCACATGTTATGGCGGCTTCGAGTCTCACGTTATGGGGTCTCACGCAGCGTAAGTCCTTGATTCTTCAGTGCGTCGATTCTCATCTTATGTGTCAACGCACAATTTAATCGTGTTTCCCAACCCTTCCTAGCCCTCAACAATCCTCGAATTAGATTCCACTAAAGATCCCAAGAGTTGTCTTTCCCAGCGCAAATAGCGGGCTTCCCCGAGGTCCGTTGGCCTGACCAGCGCCGAAAAAATCTGTGCGGAACGGAACCTTCATGCAAAAGGAATTGTTCGAAAAGTATTACCGGGTGTTGGGAATTCCGCTGCTGGTCCTGGCGCCGATAAACCGTGGGGCGGCTTATGCGCTGTGTCCTGAGCATCCGATTATGGCGTTGGCTAATGGCGCGATGGCGGCGGCGATCGTTCTAGCCGTCATCCTCTTCTGGCACCCAGGCAGGCGCGGTTGAGATCTGCAACAAGAAAACCGCAGTCCGACCGAATGGAAGCGAAACCAAAGGATTAGAGTGGCGTACTTCAATGGAGAGAGAAAACAGAATGCGTCGCAAGACAATAGGGAAGTCATTGCCCCAGGAGGTGTTGCTATGGAGTTTTCTGCCGATACGAAATCGCTCGCTGAAGCCTTGGACCAGGTTGAGGAAGCGGTGGAAAAGAAGAGCACGATCCCGATCCTGTCCCATGTCCTCATCGAAGCAACCGCCAACAGGCTTCGGCTGGCGGCGACGGACCTCGATCTTGGCATTCGCACGTTTTGCCCAGCACAAGTCAAGGTACCGGGCAGCGTTGCCGCACCGGCGCGACGATTCCTCGGAATCGTCAGATCCCTTTCCGAAGCGGAGGTCAATGTCCGTGCTCTGGAGAACCACTGGCTTCAGGTCAGCGCCGGTCGATCCGTCTTCAAGCTGGCGGCGCTTCCCAAGGATAATTTCCCGGCGTTACCTGACGTTCCCAAAGCACTGGCTGAGGTGCCGGCTGGCCTGCTGGCCGGGCTGATCGACCGGACCGCCTTCGCCATCTCGAACCAGGAGTCGCGCTACACGTTAAACGGCGCACTGCTGGTGCTCAAGCCGGGCAGCATTGAAATGGCCGCCACGGATGGGCATCGCCTGCCGCTGGGAGCGCGAGATGTCGTTATTGTAGGTTTGGGCAGTGAGGAACGACTCTTGGTTCCCAAACGTGCTGTAATCGGGCTCCGCCGTCTGGCTTATGGTCAGGAGGCGGACAGTCCAATTCATGTCGCCAAAGATGACCGTCATTTGTTCTTTTCCGCCGGGGATAGCGTCTTCTGCGCGCGCAACCTAGCGGGGCAGTTTCCCAACTACGAAGCCGTCCTGCCCAAGTCCAACACCCTCCGGGCGACGCTCGATGCGGCAACATTGCGGGAGTCGCTGCAGCGGGTCACGCTGCTTGCGCCCGAGCAGACGCACGCGGTTTGCCTGACCCTGGAGTCGGGCCGGCTTACCCTATCCGCATCAGGGGCCGACACGGGCGAGGCAACCGAGTCATTGGACGCGGCTTGCCAAGGCGAGGGGCTGCGAGTGGCTTTCAATTCGGCTTTCCTGCTTGACCTGCTACCCGCTATCAAGAGCGGTAACGTCGAAATTGCTCTGAAAGATGCTGAAAGCGCTGCGGAGCTACGATCCTCTGACCAGGCGGATTATCGTTACACGTGCGTGATTATGCCCATGCGATCATAATTTTGCGACCTTCCGACACGCCATCGGGGCGGGTTATGACCCACGCGGCAAGCAGTGGTTCCGCGCACGATCGAGGAACGCCAGCCTCCGGTCGGGGCCCATGCCTGCCACGAGCCGCTCGAACCCTGGCATAAACCCCACCTTACGGTAATGCTCTCGGCGCACCACAGTTACTGCGAACTTTTGCTTCAAATTACAACCAATATTTCAGAGGAAAGGAGAAAAATTCGTGTCGAAATATGGTGAGATCCATACATTTTTACGCGAGGAGAAATACCTCGTGGAGGCTTTGAAGGAGATGGGCTACGAGGTTGAGGTCCACCCCGAGGACGAGCCCCTGAACTCTTACTACTCGGACCAAGACGGATAGGTCGCGAACATTATCATCCGGCGCCAATACCTTCGCGGCGCTTATGGCGATATCGGGTTTACGCGGCAGCCGGACGGGCAGTTCGTCATGATCAAGGACGAACTTGACGAGTACCGTGGTTACGGCGCCAGGTAGCTTGGCCGCCTTCAGCAGATCTACAAAGAAAAGCAGACCTTGGCCACGGCGCGGGCCAAGGTCTACACTCTGAAAAGTCGCGAGGTGATTAAGACCTCGCAAGGTGAACAGGTGTAACTCCAATTTGTCGCGCGGAGGTAGGCCCCGATGCAAGAGAAAACGATTACAATCACAATTGACGAGCGAGGTAATTCCACACTCGATCTAGAGGGCTTTGCAGGACAAGGCTGCGAGAAGGTCTTTGATGATTTTCGTGGCGGGGACATGGTGAAAGTAGAGCGGAAGAAGCCCGTCTATTACACCGGCCAGCAGAGCGAGAAGAGAGCCGACGCTGAAGGAGGTCTGCCATGCTGCTTCATGCGTTTGTTCCCGCCAGCCGCCCGAATGGGCCAGGTATCCGCGCCGTAGTGTTTTTCCAGGGTTGATCAATCGGTTGTCCAGCGTGTTGGAACCCCGCGACCCATCAGTTTCGGGGCATGGAAGTCACGGTTGATGCCGCAGTTCGGGAAGTGCTACGGGCGCACCAAGAACATACATTAGAACGTGTCACCTTCTCCGGTGGCGAGCCCATGCAGCAGGCGGACAGCTTGCTGCGATTGATTCAATGCCTGCATCAGCAAGCCCCAGAGCTAAGCTTCGGCATGTTCAGCGGGTATGCGGAACACGTACTCGCCAAAGGTCAATATTGAGCCTGGGGCGATGGTTCTTCTGAACCGCGCCGGAAACGTCTCTGGCGAGAAATCCGTGCGTGCCTCGACTTCGCCATCCTCGGACGTTTCAATCAGGCTCAGCCAAGCAGTTTACCACTGCGCACGAGTTGCAATCAGGTTCTGCGGCTGTACAGCGACCGTTATACCCCTGCCGATTTCAGTGAAGAGCTGGTTGAGGTCAGCATTCACGATGGCGGCCGAGCGGAAGTCACGGGATTCCCGATCCTTGGCCTTCCCTGGTAGAACCTTCCTCGGCTTGCCTCGTTACTTTCCCCTTCTGAAAGTCCTTCCCGAAAAGAGCCCCGACATGATTCGGTCTATGGAAGAGTTTCGGTCGGCGTTCCATGCCGCGCGGTGTGTCTCGACGCCGCTGGTGGCGGTACGCACGGCCGATCCGGCAAGCACAACGCATTTCATCATCGAGACTCTCAAGCAAGGCCGCAAGCTTCCCCCGCTGCTTGGGTGGGACGTGGTCCGCGGCCTCTATGCAATTGGCAAGGATAGCGGCGACGAACTGGCGCGGCTGCTGGGCGAACGTCAAGGTGCGACGATTGGGCCCGTCGATGCCCTGTATTTGGCGCAGCAGCTGTGCGATGACGGGATCTTGGTCTATTCGAACGGTCACCGCTTCTGGAATGACCCCGGAGTGATGCAAGGGATCTGGGACCTGCGCGACCCTTTCAAAGCGACGGGGCGGATGCTGGTATTGCTGGTAGCGCCCGGCGCGACGTTGCCGGCGGAATTGGGTCAGGACGTTCTGGTTCTTGACGAGCCTCTCCCCTCGACCACTCACCTGGAGCAAATCGTACGGGAGACTTTCAACGCAGCCGAGTTGCATGAGCCCGAGCGCCCGGTGATCGATAGGGCGGTAGATGCCCTCGTCGGCTTGGCCGCCTTCCCGGCAGAACAGGCACTGGCGATGTCGCTGGTTAAGCGCGAACTCGACACCGCGGACCTCTGGGAGAGCAAGCGCCAAATCATTGAGCAAACGCCAGGTCTGCCAGTGTGGCGGGGCGGCGAGACCTTTGAAGATATTGGCGGGGTCGAAAACGTGAAAGACTTTCTGCGAGCAGTGCTCCGAAGTGTCGATCCTCCCCGAGGCGTGGTGTTCATTGATGAGATTGAAAAGGCGTTTGCGGGAACCGGCACCGACCTCTCAGGGGTATAGGCGGAGATGACGGGTACGATCCTCACGTACATGCAGGACCGCGAGGCAGGTGGCTCGGTATTTATTGGCCCACCGGGGAGCTGCAAGAGTGCCACGGCCAAGGCCAGGGGCGGTACCGCAGAAATTCCTACGATCGCTTTCGACCTGCCGGCCATGGGGAGTTCACTGGTGGGTGCTTCGACCGAACGGCTGCGCACGGCGCTCCAAATCATTGACGCGGTTTCGCAAGGACGGATGCTGTTCATTGCGACTTGCAATTCCATCGCGAGCTTGCCACCCGAACTGCGTAGGCGCTTCACGCTGGGCACGTTCTTCTTCGACCTCCCCACGGCCGAGGAGCGCGCGACGATCTGGAAAATCTATCTCAAGAAGTACGGCGTGTCGGGCGAGCTACCGAACGATGAAGGCTGGACGGGCGCGGAAATCAAAGAGTGCTGCCGGAAGGCGCACCGGTTGGGAATAACTCTCGCCCAGGCATCGCGGTACATCGTGCCGGTTTCACGTTCCGCGGCCGAGCAGATCAAGGCGCTACGCCAGATGGCGTCCGGGAAGTTCATTAGCGCCTCCACGCCGGGCATCTACCGTTACGAGGAGCAATCCGCGGCGGTGGGGCGGCGCGTCATGCGGGAGTTGGAGGGGCCGCTTACCGTCATGCCACCCTCGAAATCGGAGGTCTGAATACCTCTTGCCAGACTGTGTAGGGATTGCGAGGGAATTCCCTCGACTTTGCCCCATCACAGAACTTCTGGCAAGCCGAAGTCCCGTCTGAAGAGTTCCCACTACACAAAGGACGATGAAATGGCAACTGCATTACCAATCCTGGACGTCCAGGAACCTGGCACAGACCTTGCCAAGAAAACGGTCTTCATCAAGGTTCACCTGGGCTTGCAGGTGAACAGTCGCAAGGTGAGTTCATCCCAGGTCGAAGTGGATGCCGATAAGGCGCTCATCCTGGTCTCAAAGAGGCTGCTCGACTCGCCGGAGCTCCAAGCCATCAGGTCGCTCGATGGTGACATCCGCCGCTACCTCTACGACACGTGCCTGCCGTTCGAGGTGGGCATTCATCTCTTGCCGCTGGGGTTGCTGGAGACGGTGGATGAAAAGCTGCGCGAGTTCAGCGAGAAGCGCAGCGCGTTAGTGGAGGTGTTTCTCGCAGCCTATCCGCGCCTGTGCCAAGAGGCGGCGGGGCGACTGCGCACGCTCCATAACCCGGCTGACTATCCGCCGGCGGGCGAGGTGCGTTCCCGCTTCACCTTCAGCTGGCAGTACGTCAGTTACGGCGTCCCGGACCAGCTTCGGGAGATCTCGGCCCGTATGTTCGAGACCGAGCGCGACAAGGCTGTACAAGCAATGTCGGAGGCTTGCGCCGAAGTCCAGCAGGTCATGCGGGCTTCACTGCTGGAATTGGTCAGCCACCTGCGCGACCGGCTGGCCGATCAGGCGGACGGCAAGGCGCAGCGTCTGCGGGAATCAACCCTGCAGAAGCTGCGTGATTTCCTGGGGACGTTTGACTTGCGCAACGTGGTGGACGACCAGGATTTGAAGGAACAGGTCGATAAGGCACGAGCCCTGCTTGAGGGAGTCAGCACGGATGCCTTGCGGAACATGCCGCTGATTCGCGCCCGGGTACGGGAGGGCATGGCATAACTCGCCACTCAGATGGACGCGCTGGCTAGTGATCGCGTTAGCCGCAAATTCCGCCTCGATGAGGAAGGAGGACACAACTCATGTGCCAATGCGTGAACAGAGTAACGCTTATCGGGTTTCTGGGGGACACGCCAGAACTTAAATTCAGCCAGCAACGCAAGCCCGTCTCTACGTTCAGCCTTGCCGTCATTGACGCCTACCTGTCCTGGCGACTCCCCACCCTCCGGCGCGCGAGCCGATACGACGTATGTAAAATTCTGCGCAGCCTGCTGCGTTATCTGTATGCGGCGCGGCTGGTCGATAGGGATTTGTCGGGTGAGGTGAGGGGACCTATCTTGTATCACAACGATGAAATACCCCGGGCATTCACTCAGGAACAGGTGACGTCTCTGCTGGCCGTCACAAGCCGCGACCTGAGCGCCAAAGGGAGGCGGGATCGTGCCATACTCTCGCTCCTTGCGACCTACGGCCTCCGCGCGGGCGAGGGAAGGCACTTGCGTCTGGACGACATTGACTGGCGAGCTGACCGCGTTCGGATTCGGCACTCAAAGACCCGTGTGGAATCTTATCTTCCGCTGGTTCCTGCCGTGGGAGAACCCTTGCTGGAATACCTGCAGAGGGCACGCCCACAAACACATTGGAGGGAGGTCTTCCTGCGTACGCGCGCGCCCATAGGCCCATTGAAGACGACAGGCTCGCTCCATGGTGTAATTAAGAGTCGGATGAAACAAGCTGGCATAGTGGCGCAGGGAAAACATGGTGCGCATGCCTTCCGGTTCGCCCGGGCCCGAAGCCTTCTACAAGCTTCGGTCCCACTAAAATCCATCAGTGATCTTTTTGGACACCTGCGCACGGCGAGCACCGAGACCTACCTGCGCCTGGCCATCAACAACCTGCGGGCCATCAGCTTGGACATTCCAGGAGCGCCAATCCATGCGAGTTTGGGTCGATAAGGGCGATACACACCTGCAGGAGTTCCTTCAGCAGGTGCCCTTTCCAGGAAAGCGGCCGAGTTATTTGCTGGCGGTGCACCACTTCCAGCGCTTTGCGTGCCCACGGACGTGCTCCCACAGCCTGTGCGCACTGCGCTCCTGGCTCAAGGCCTGCCAGAAGCGGTGGGTCCTGTCCGAGGTTATCCGAAATGCCCAGCGAGTAAATCGATTTGCAGACTGGCTGGTCGCCCATGGCTCAATCAAGACCCATCCCTTCGCTGAACTCAAGGCCCGCTACGAGGTGCGTGCTACAGCGAAGCTGGTGCGAGCCATACTAAGTTCCACGCCTCAAGCGGCGCTTAAGGCTCTTCGCCCCGCGCCCCCTTACGGCAGTCACCTTGGTTCGGTGATGCGCGATCATGTCAATCGCATGCGGATCCTGGGCTTCCGCTATAAGCACGAGTGCCGTCTCCGCCGCTTCGATTACTTCCTGCAGCAGCGCGCCGGGGCGGCGAAAGAGTCGCTTGCAACTCTCGTGCGCGAGTATTCCGCTCTCGCTCCTTCTGCCGCTGGAAGACTGGAACGGATTACTGTTGGCCGGCTTGTGGCCGCGGCATTAAATCGTAGTGGGGTTCCTACTTCCCTGCCAAAAGCAGACCGTTTGTTGAAGCAGCGAGTACTTCGCGAGGAGCGTCGGCCCTACATCTATACCGAAGCAGAAATTCTTCGTCTTCTCCAGACCGCCCTCGAATTACCATCACCTCTGGCGCCGTGGCGTCCTATCACGGTCTACACCATGATGGTTCTGGCTTATTGTGCCGGCCTCCGTCTCGGTGAAATTGTTGGTCTCGCCCTGAAAGATGTGGACCTGGAAGAGGGAGCTGTTGAAATTCGTGACACCAAGTTCTTTAAATCACGCCGCTTGCCGATCTCGACGACCGCCCTGAATGCCCTGCGGAGCTATTTGGCCGTTCGCCGGAAGATGGCTGCTTCCGAGAGTCCTGATGCTCCTCTGTTCTGGCACGTCAAAGGGCCTTACCACTACGTCACGGCCGGCGCGTTACTCGCTCTCGTTATTCGCCGCGCCGGCTTGAAGAAGGAGCGTGGTCGCGTTGGACCCCGCACTCACGATATTCGTCACGCTTTTGTGGTCCATCGTATGGTCCACTGGTACCGTGAAGGAATCAATCCCGAGAATCATCTTCCCTATCTGGCAACTTACCTCGGACACCACAACGTGCATTCAACGCTCGTCTATCTCACGATCACCCAAGAACTCCTCCGGCACGCCAGCGATCGGTTCCGGGCGGCCGAGCCCGAAGTGAGAAAAGCGATCGCCAGGAGCTGCTGATGCCCCAAAATGGACTTCCCCCGCTCGCTAATCTCTTGCACGCCTTCTTTTACGACTGGCTCGAGGAGCAGCGAGATGCATCCCGTTGTACGGTGATTGCTTATCGCGATGCATGGCGGATTTTTCTTCGCTTCGTGGCCGGGCGCCACAAGCGACCGGTGGCAGCACTTCAATTCGACCACCTCTCACAATCGGAAGTCCTCGCCTTTCTGCACCATCTCGAACATGACCGCCACGCCAGCATCACTACCCGGAACTGCCGCCTGGCCGCACTGCGAAGTTTCTTTTCCTTCGTCGCGGATCGAGAACCGCTGGCGGTTCGGCAATGTGCCGACATTCTCCGTATACCCTTTAAGCGGGCGCCGGTGCCAGCAATGAGGTATCTTGAGCCGGTCGAGGCAACGGCGCTGCTTGAAGAACCGGATCGTTCAACACCCAAAGGACGACGTGATCATGCCCTGCTCTCGCTGCTGTACAACACGGGCGCACGAATTCAGGAGGTACTAAGCCTGCGACCGCAAGATATCTGCCTGAAACCGCTTCCCTATGTACGGCTCATGGGTAAGGAATGTCATTCATACTGCATCTCCCTCCGTCCTCGCTATGGAACTACGGGAAAACACACCGGTCAACAAGCTTGTGACCTTGCATTTTCCTTGGCGGATGTTCTCCCGGTGGTTCGTAAAGGCATTGGCCTCGGTCGGTATAGGGGTGCGCACGGAGCAAGCCGTGTCGAGCCCATGTCCGAACCGTATCCGGCGTGATGCCCAGTCTCTCAGCCATCTCCTCTTGCCTGAGGAATCCCTTATCGCGCAATCGTTCATAACGACTCTTGAGCAGCTCGTTATCTTTGACAAGATCGACAACCATCTTCCGCGTAAAGAGTCTCCCGTCGCCGGAGCGATGCCCGTTCTGGTTAAGTATCGAGGCAATGCGACCGGGCGTGTGAGCCTCAAGCAGCGTGTCGACCTCGGCCATGACCGCAGGGCTTGTCTTCTTCAGCTCCCAGGCGCGTAGCGGGATCGGTAGGGTGAGCGTTCGCGTGCTCCCGCCGCGGAAGCGCACATGTGCGGTGATGGCGTCGGCTCGATTCACCGTGACATCTTCAATCAACAACCGGATCATGCGTTTTCGCTCCCGGGGTGGTGTCTTCGGATCCCGCCACAGTCTGGGGAAGTCGGTAGCCAGGGCCAGCACCCGCGCGCGTTGCTCGGCAGTCAGCGGCGCTCGATCCGCGGCCTGCTCACGGTCGCAGCGTTCCTGGGCCTCTTGAAGGGCTCGCAGTTTCGCATTCCAGTCCGCTTCCAGCCCGTCCGCCACCAGGCGGTGGTTGGGATCGACGTTCATAAACCGCTGACGCGCGAGGTCGGCTTCGTATTGCGCACGCTCTACTTGCATCCTCCGCAGCCGGCTTGCTTCCGCCAGGTGGGACTGGATCTCGTCCTGCACAGTGAGCGCCACCTCCAAGGTGAGGGGTGTGACCAGTTCGACCAGCAAGGCGCTGATCGCTTCGTCGAGGCTCGCCCCTGGGATACTCTGGCAGGTGCGCGCCCCGGCTCGCGTGCGATCGCGATCGCATAGATAGAGGGGCACCTGCTGTCCGCCGGCACGCACGGAGTAGCGCACGCTCATCCGATCGCCACAGCGTCCGCACAGCAGCAGCCCTTGCAGCAGGGCCGGCCCTTCGCGAGGTGGGCTCTGCCGGCGATCGTCCCCGTGAGCCTTCGCATTCTCGAGCAGTCGTTGCTGGTTGGCTTGGTATTGCTGCCACGGGATGTACCCCGCATGTGCACCCGGGACCAGACTGATCCACTCCTCCGGGGCCACGAATTCGACCGCGGTGCGGCCATTCGGGAGCCTACGACCTTTACGCCGTCCCCACACGAAGGCCCCCGCATAGCGCGGGTTATGCAAGACCTGCAACACGCGCTGCTGATGGAGGGGTTCCCAGATCAGTTCTCCCTTCTGTGGACCTATGCGTACGCGTCGAGGAAAGAGCACCTCGTTCTTCCGAAACACCTTCATCGTCGCCGTGGCCGATCCCGTCCGCTCAAAGGTTGTAAACAAGAAACTGACCGCCTCTTGCACCTGCTGGTCGGGATCCAGTTGCACCTTCTTCTGAGTGTCGTACACCAAGCCTGTCGGCAGCGTAACTGGTAGCTCACCCCGCAAGGCTTTGCTGAGGATGCCGCCGTGTAAGCGCGCCTTCATGACATAAATTTCGGCTTCTGACATCTGGCCCTTCAATCCGAGCAAAAGTCTGTCGTTAAACTCCTTGGGATTATAGACTCCATCTTCGTCCAGGATCAGCGTATCGGCGAGGGCACAGATCTCGAGCAGTCGATGCCAGTCGGACGAGTTGCGCGCCAGGCGCGAGACCTCCAAGCCGAGCACGATCCCGACGCGCCCCATACCCACCTCAGTCACCACCCGCTCGAATCCTTCCCGATCCCCTGCGACCGTGGCGGTGTGACCCAGATCGCCATCGACCACGACGATCTCGTCACGCGGCCATCCCAGGGCGACGGCGCGGTCATGCAGCGCGTATTGCCGCTTGCTGCTCTCCGTATTCTCGAAGACCTGTCGCATCGTGGATTGCCGCACGTAGAGTAAAGCAGTTCGCTTGAGATGACGTGGCGTGACCTTCTGGTGCTGCTCTCGATTCATGAGGAAAGCCCCCTGGGCTGTCGCCCACTATTTACGATGGAAACATCCTGGAGAGTTGCCATCGCCATGCTGGCCACGAGACGCACGACGACGGCGACATCGCCTGTCAACGTCAGAGGTCCCACTCGATGGGAGTCATCGGATGGGTCACGCAGTGGGCGAGCCTCTCGGGTCGTGCAGGTCGACCATGCGTCCAACCACACCTTCATTCCCTCCCGTTGAAACAGCGCCCGTCCCAGACGGTGCCCTCCCCCGTGACCGATCACGTGACGACGCAGATCTTCATAGCGCTCGACTTGATCCGGGTCATCCGTACGATCGTGCCCGCTCACCGCTGGCGCCGTTTTTTTTTCGCTCGCGCCAACGCCCGCTCGATGCTCCGTCGGTGCACGGAGATGCCGAACCTCTGCTGTACGGCAGCGACCAAGTCCGCTCTGGGATCGCCGGCGAGGGTCTGCTCGACGAATTCCACGACCTTCGGCGACAACTTGTGCGCGCGTCTCGGCCCCCGTTTCTGCGGGACTAGGGCGCCCAGGCCACCGCGGGTGAACGCCTCCTGAGCCTGATAGAAGGACGGGCGCGAAAAACCAAAGACCTGGGCGGCTTGCTGCACCGTGAAGTCGTCGCGGCGAACGCGACGCAGCATTTCGTATTTCACCTGCAGGAGGTCGTTGGGATCGAAGAAATCGCTGTCGGCAAACAACTCGTCGGTCACCCGGCCGGGTCGCGGATTGAGCGTGCCCGTCTGGCGGAGAGCTTGGCGCTTCGGGGTGCGGTTTGTGTGGCTCGCCATATGTAAATATAATTATGCCTATATATCGGATCGTTGTCAAGCCTTTTTGCTTCCTCCAATCATCATCGATATGGCTCTATGCGGCTACCTTAGGTTATCCAGATAGGATCGGGCTCAGCCATCGCTTTCGCATTCGGGCATAATGTGCCTAACACGACAGGCGAAATTATCTTTACATATTCGAGGTACGTCATGAGCCCCGCCGACGTCGGCGTGGCTTCAGCACCTCGATCAAGTCGGCGAGCTCAAGGAGATCGGCCACACGGAACGCGGATCGCCCGGCAGACACGATCACAAATGGATCCTCTGCGACAACGTCGGTCCAACCAGCAGGGATCTTCCGCAACCTGCCGGCGTCGTCGTGGAAATAGACCCGATGGTTTCCCCAGCCGTGGCCGTACGTCACGACCTTGTACTCTCGTCTGAATAGCGGATGGTACGGATGCGTGACCCGGAAGGTCTCACCCGTCTCGGCGGCATTAGCCGTAGTTGACCGTGTTCTCCAAAGGGAAGAAGGAACGGATCACACCCATTTGGCCTGAAACTGCCAGCGTCCTTGAGGCCTTTATGCGGGATCGCAACACCGGAGCGAACGAACCTCTATTCCTTAATAGATATGGTAAGCCTCTGGGAGCCGCTGGATTCCGATTCTGCCTGCACAAATATGTTCAGTGCGCGGAGGCTAAAGTGTCCTCGCTTTCACAAAAGCGTGTTACCCCTCATCTGTTCCGCCACACAACTGGGATTCGCCTCCTTGCGGCGGGAGTCGATTCCACTGTCATCCGAAATTGGCTGGGGCATGCCCACCTGGATACCACCAATCGCTACGCTCGGGCTAACCTCGATACCCTTCGAAAAGCCTTGGAACAGGCGGATTCGAAACCTCGAACCAGCAAACCACCCCGATGGAAACGCGAGGCGGACCTGCTGGCCTGGCTCGAATCGCTTTAGCAAAAGAAACGAACTGGATGGACACCCACCATTCCCTGGCGGAATGCGGTTCGCACTGGTCTTCTCCATTATCGTAAGCAAACTGTGCCTCCACTCGCACTGACAGGCGGCTGGAACGCATTCCTTTAGATAAATTTCTGCTTATGATAAAGGCATGTTTACCTGGAAGGCCGGTTGCAGACCCGGAAATGGGAAGACCGGGGAGGCGAAAAGCGCACGGCTATCAAAGTCGTGGCCAACCAAATGCAGATTCTTGATCGAGCCCCCCAGAACGGGAACGGTGCGAAGGTGGCGGAATCATTGAAGCCATCGGAGCCCATCGATGCGGGCGACAATCCATTCAATGGACCGGGAAGCGAGACGACGGATCAGATTCCATTCTGACCGGGTGCTTCCGACATTACCCACATTTACTTCTTGCAGGATGCGACGATCCTCCGTGTGGACCGAATAATGTAAGCCGTCAGCTCCCACAAGTCCCTTCGGGAAATCGCCGCCCCCCAAGGAACTACGGTGTGCGCGAGCCAGCGATTTCGATATGTCACCAGCCGCCGTCAGGGGGGTGGTAATGGCGGAAGGCATATATTCCCAAATTGAATGCACAGACGACCACCGCCCCGGCGATTAACCAGGACACGGGGATATCAGGGTAGACGATGGCCTCCAAGTAATGCACCAGAAATGAGCCTTGATACGGGGTGACGCCCGCGCACGCTTCCAGCCATGCTTCCAGAAGGGTGAGTGGGCAGGGTGGCCAAGGCAGCGCCTCAATCAGGACGCTGTACACCAAGGAGATGATGTGCAGCCAGCGCAACGTGCGCCGGCGACGCGTAAGCAGGGCGCCGCTGATGACCCAGAGAATCCAGAGGAGATGCAGCGTCAGGACTGCAACTGCCATCCCGTGGTAAACCTTTACACCCATCGTCGGCAAGGTGACCTTGGTTCCCCAGAAAACCAGACAGGCACAGAGACCCACCGCTTCTCCAGCCAACCTCCGGCTCAGGAGCATGTTGGCGATCTTGATTTTTCAAACCAGGGGCCGATGATCGGCGAACCCAACCACGCCCCCACCCATCCGGCAATCACCTTAACAAGTTGGACTGGACCTGATTGGATCATTGTCTCTTCATGGGGTATCCAACCGTCCCCGAAGAGCACGCGTTGATCCTTACGCAGGTTGAGCTTCGTGGAAAGTTGCGACTTGTCACAGTTGTGGAACCAGGCCGCCAGACCCATGGACGCGGCGAATAGGTACACGTTGGCAGCAATCAGGCCCGTGTCGACGTAATAGTACGACCGCTGGACATCGGGGTCGCGAAGGCCGGGCTCCTGATAACCGGACGTGTGGACCAGTTTGTCGATAGCCGCGACGTAGACAAGGCGAACCGGAGCTTCGGCGCCAGCCTCGGCCTGGCCCCGGCCGATCGCGAGACGTCGCAGGTCACCCGCAACCACCGGCACCAGCCAGGGATGAAATGGGTCATACAGGTAAGTCCCCTCCTCAAGGGCAACGTAGACGTCAATCTCCTGCGAGTTGCTTGCCGATGCCGCAGTCCTTCCGGGAATTCCGAAGGGACCCTTCCGGCGGTTTACTCCGCAAGCCGCCCAGAGAAGATTAGAGAGAGTCTGCAAAGGGAGCTTTTTGGCGCTGATCTCGCGAGTAGTTTTCCTGAGCTGCAATGCCCTCGCGAGCGACCTGCTGGGTGGGAGCGCGGGTTTCGGCAGTTTGATTAACTGAGAAGCATGCGAGGCGCTTCTCGGTTCTCGTTTACCAGACTTCTTCTGGATCATCGTAACCTCCCATGCGCGCTTGGCCCGAAAGATCTGTCCTGGGAGCACTGCTGGGCAGCAGGATTCTAACATGTCCGACTTCGTCGCCTTGCGTCTGCCCATGCCTGCGCACGATATTTCTCCAACTGATAACACCGTCAGCTCGGTTTGAACAATTGCAACGATCGATTCCTGCCCCAGCGGAAGAGCGTGAGGCGTAGGCCGCCGGATCATTTCATGGCGTCACTTGATTATCGGTCCTAGCATAATGCATAATTGCGTTATCGGTGTACGCGTTGTGCGGGGCCGTGCGGCACATAGTCCCGCGGGTGGGGAGGGCCGATGAAAAATCCCTTTCAGTTCGGGCGGGAACTGGCGCCCCCGGACCTGGTTGACCGACAGGACGAAATCGCGACCTGCGTGCGTACGGTCCAGAACCACGAACGCCTTTTTGTGATCGGACCCAGGCGTTACGGCAAGACCTCGATCCTCAAGGCCGCTTCGGAAACCCTTCAACATGGCGGCGCGATCGTCTTCCGCTACAGCGCAGAAGCCTACCCAACTTTCGAGATGCTGGTATCCCGCCTGGTCGCCGATGCCACCGAGAAGCTGGCGGGGGGCTACGAAAAGGCCAGCGAGAAAGTGCGAACTTTTTTTGCGCGCCTGCGCCCCGAAGTAAGTTTCAGTGTCACGGAGCGGACCTGGTCGGCCACTCTGGGCGTGGGGAGCCAGTCGCCCGCCCAACAGACCCAGTTGCTCGTCGACGGCCTGGGCGGCGTGGAGCGTCTAGCCGCCGAAGCGTCCGCGCCCGTCGGGATCATGCTGGACGAATTCCAACATCTGATCGAACTTGGCGGTCGCAGCGCGGAAGGTCAACTTCGGGCCGCCGTGCAGCAGCATGTGTCGTTGGGCTATATTTTCGCGGGCTCGAAGACGCGCATGTTGACGGATATGACGAGTGATGCATCCCGTCCTTTCTATCGTCTAGGACAACGCCTTTTTGTTGGGCACATCCCACGGACAGATTTTCAGGACTTTTTGCATCGAGGTTTTGCCGGGGCTGGTTTCAAGGTGGGGGAGGGGGCCCTGGAGGCTATCCTGGATCGGGCGGAAGAGGTGCCGTATAACGTCCAAATGCTGGCCCATGCTTGCTGGAACGAGCTGGCGCTAGCTCGCCCGGGTCGGACCCTCACGGTTGCCATCGTCCGCCAAGTTCTGGAAAAAGTGGTCCGGCAAGATGACCCATTCTACACGCAGGTTTGGAACTTGCTCACCTCGGTCCAGCAGAAAGCTCTTATGGCGGTGGTACGAGAAAAAGGGCAGAACCTTCATTCCACTCGGGTCCTCCGCGAGAGTGGCTTAAGCCAATCTACCATGCAGCGCGCCCTGGCCGCCTTGAAGGGCCGTGATTTAGTTCGGGAGGAAGAAGCGCGCGGACAAACGCATTTGCGCCTGGAAGATCCATTCTTCGGCACGTGGTTGGCTCTCATCGGGCGCGCCTAGGAGCGTGTCCGAGAATTGGCTTAAGCGGCCACAAGGCTTGGGTAGAAATATGATCGGTGGCTAAGAGCTGGGGAAAAGTAGGCGGGGTGCACGGGAAGCAGCCGGTTGCACCGCGGGA
>Ga0326727_10007673_pt1 | contig 28237 bp, 21 predicted proteins | sample MB2enrmetagenome_FD_207643 | JGI IMG/M metagenome (GOLD analysis project Ga0326727, IMG submission 207643) | Lab enriched peat soil microbial communities from McLean, Ithaca, NY, United States - MB29MY | ecosystem: Environmental > Terrestrial > Soil > Wetlands > Peat | place: USA: New York...
CCTCGCCCAGGAAACTCTCACCCGAATGACCAAACTCTGCCCCCTCTGAATCATTTTCACTTACTTCAGCTACTTTGCTCCGCAAAGTACGCCGGATTCAGGTTTCAGGGCTTAATTCCAAAATAATGGGGTTGGACTGTCCGTCCACCCAGGCCGTTGGCCTGGGCTATGATAGGTCGCCCCCTTGGGGCTCAGCAACAGCAGACCTGATTCGTCAATCACTGCGGGAAATCGGTGATTTCGTTTACGCCAGCTCGATCGATACCCGTCGCCCCACCATGGCCAAAGTCGCAGGGTTTCACCCTGCGCCACCCAGCCAACGCCCAGTGCGTGCCGCTGCCACCACATCGCAGCAACGTTCGGATCTTCGTGGAATCTTGATCAGTTTGATTGGGGTATTCCAAGCGTCATACTCTTTTCACGGCAGTCACCCACCAGTTGTGAGGAAAGTTGGGAGTCTTAGTCGGAAATACAGGGAGTTTCCAGCGTCCGTGGTTGGCTTCAGGCTGACCGGCCTGGGTCAGTGCGGCTATCCAGCCGCGCGAAGACAGGAAAGACTCGGGGTCGTCCATGGTCCCGATCCAGGGAGCCCCCGATCGCTCCTGCATTTCCACCCACGCCTTTGTGTAAGGCGAAGTCAGCATGGCGCCGTTCATGACGTCGAAGCCCAACCGGGTCCCGGGCGCGGATAGCAGCGTGACCGAATCGAGAATCTCCGTCGCCCTTTCGTTTGAGAGGTAGAACAGAAAGCCTTCCAGCAGAAAGCACGAAGGCCGGGCTGGGTCGAACCCAGTTTCCACGAGGGCTTCGTTCCAGCTTCCCGTGAGGTCTTTTCGAATGATCCGGCGTTCGCAGACGGCTGTTGCGCCAAGCGACTGCAGGACAGTCTCTTTGTAGTCCATAACCGAAGGCTGATCCATCTCGAAAACGCAAACCCCAGGCGGCCATTTGAGGCGGAACGCGCGTGTGTCGAATCCGGCAGCGAGGAATACAACCTGGCGGATTTTATCAAGGCTAGAGACTTGTTCGAGGAAATCATCAAAGTAGCGCGCGCGCAGTGCCATGGTGATTGTGCTGTCTTCGGGACGCTGTGCAATCCAGGACGCCCCCTGCTCGCCCGCCAGCGCTTCCGCCCACGGATCGTGGAATAAACGATCCTCCCGACGGCTCTCCCTGGCGCGTACCGCAGCGGTCCAGCAGGCAGTTGCTGCCAACCTTGAGTTTGAGCCTTCGCATTCGGCCATCGCAACTGCCTCCAGGATTTGAAATGGCCCTCATTATATCTGATGAGCTGGTAGCGCACAGGCACGCGTATTTCGGGTTCCTGTGCGGCTTTTTATTTCATGTTCGCGACGAGAAACGTCCTGCTCGAATTTGGGAAGATCCGCGGGTGGCGCACACCTCCCGGCGCTCTTTGTCGGGATGTATGCGGCCTTTAGAGGTCGTAACATGACCGAGTGCCTCGGCAGAAACCCGAGGACTGGCCATTGTGAGCGCATACATGCCAAAATGCAGAGCGTATGCGCCACCCGCGACGTCCAAGCAAATCACGAGGTCGTATAACGGCCTAACCGCGGTTGTGCGTGGCAGGCAGGTGGTAGCGCAGCGCGGCGGAGCCGCAACCCAGCAAGGATTCACCACAGAGGCACAGAGGTCACGGAGTACGGACGCAGATAACAAGTGTGCGTCAGCAAACTCGGGAGCCGTAATTCCTACCAGCGGATTAATTTCCAACCTTCTCCCCGGGGAGAAGGTGCTGAGGTACGAAGCGGATGAGAGGTCTCTGGGATTTCAACCGGCGCCCCAAAATGTTTGCCAAAAAACAAGAAATTACGGTATTGCAGCGCAGAGGCACGCGCAGTTTGCGTTCCTCTGCGGCTTTTTGTTGCTTCGTATTACGAACTATGTCAGTGCCCATCGTGTTAATCGCCGTGGAGGAGGGCTCAGATGCGCCCATCTCCGCGCTACCCCGCTGGCAGGCTGTTGAGTTCGGTCTTCTTATGCTTTGATCCTGCTGGTACAATCGCTGGGTGTCCGTTCGTGCACGCGCGAGGGGATGAGTGCCGGCGGGCGAAGCGCCATCATGACGAGGAGCGTGCTGTGAGTGATCAGTCGGAAGACTTTGCCGCGATGTTCGAGGCTTCGATCCAGCCCAAGCGCCTCGATCAAGGCGAACTCGTTGAGGGCAGGATCGTCGCCATCGGCCCGGAGGTGGCGTTAGTCGACGTTGGTCGCAAGGGTGAGGCGGTAATTGATATCGCCGAACTGAAGAACGCCGACGGCGAGTTCGAGGTGGCGCTGGGCGACCTGGTTCAGGCGATGGTGGTATCGACTTCAGGTGGGCTGACGCTCTCCCGAAGGCTGGCGGGAGCGGCCGCGAGCGATCGGCAGTTCGAAGCCGCCTTTCAAAGCGGCCTGCCGGTGGAAGGGAAGGTCGAACGGGCGGTAAAGGGCGGCTACGAGGTGCGCATCGGCCGACGTCGCGCGTTCTGTCCGATTTCCCAGATCGACCTCCGCGGCGCAGACGCGTCGGCGCACGAAGGGCATGTCTATCAATTCCGGATCATCGAGTACAAGGAAGGCGGCTCCGACCTCGTCGTCGCCCGGCGTCCGCTGCTCGAGGACGAGCAGCGGGCGAACGCCGCCAAGGTCCGCGACCAGATCGTCCCCGGTGCAGTCATGACCGGCCGTGTGACCTCCGTCCGCGAATTCGGCGCCTTCGTCGATCTCGGCGCAGGTGTCCAGGGGCTGCTCCACGTGTCCGAGATGGCGTGGTCCCGTGTGTCGGACCCTGCGGAGATCGTCAAAGCGGGCGAGGAGATTACGGTCAAGGTCCTGCGCGTGGACGGGGAAAAGCAGAAGATATCGCTCGGGTTGAAGCAGCTCTCTCGCGACCCCTGGTCGAGAGTGCCCGAGGTGTACAAAGTTGGCCAACGGCTGTCTGGCCGGGTCACGCGCGTCGCGCAGTTCGGCGCGTTCGTGGAGCTCGAGCCGGGCATCGAGGCGCTAGCCCATGCTTCCACGTTCGAGCCGACCGGGCGATCGGGAGGCTGGGCGGGTCAGGTCGCTGCCGGGATGACGGGCACATTCGAGATTCTCGCCATCGACCTCGAGCAGAAATGGATTGGCGTAGCGCTCGTCGAGGAAGCCTGGGCGCGGGCCGAGGGAGCTACGGGAGCCCGGCCGGGCATCGTTCCGGGCGCGCGCCTGACGGGGAAGGTCGAGCGACACGAGAAATTCGGCGTGTTCGTCTTCCTGGCCCCCGGGCGTACCGGTGTCATCCCCTTAAGCGAAACCGGCATCGCGAAGGAAGGCGATGTCCGGCGAGCCTTTCCGGTCGGGGCCGACGTCGAGGTCATCGTGCTGGAAGTCGATCCGACAGGCCGGCGCATTCGCCTGAGCGCCAAGGCAGTCATGGAAGCGCGCGAGGCCGAGGAAGTGCGTGAGTGGACGGAGCGCAATGCTCCTCCCGCCGAGGGCTTCGGGGTACTCGCCGACAAGCTGCGCTCGGCGCTCAAGTCGCAAGAGAAATGACTCACCGTCCCGCCTCTTTGGGCTTCCGCTATCGAAGGCGCTACCATTAAGGAAGAAATAATGAATCGTGAGGACAGACTTCCTGCCGTACATCCGGGCGAGATTCTCAGGGAGGATATTCTTCCTGAGGCCGGACTGTCTGTGACGGCTACCGCGAAGGCGCTGGGCGTGTCGCGCCAGATGCTTCATGATATTTTGGCCGAGCGGAAGCCTCGGTCGGCGGTCATGTGCCTGAAGGTATCCCGCCTGCTGGGCAGTACTCCGGAGTTCTGGATGCGCCTGCAAGCTGAGTACGACCTGAAGAAGGCGGCCCAAAACAAGAAGGTCATGGAGCGCGTCGCGCAGATCGTGCCGGTGAAACCCCAACAAGAGCTTCACGCCTGATGTGAGTTCGATTACTCGACGGCGTCCATGGCCAGCCGAGCTCTCCGTGATGGGGTGTTTGGGTATTCTTGCTGGTTTTTGGCGTCGGTCCTTCCCCGCGAGCTAGGGGGAAAGCGCCAGGACGGTAAATCCCGCGGAGGCCGCGGCTTGGCATAGCTGCTGATCGCCGGAAACAAAATTGCGGTTCCTGGGTTGTTGGTGACACCAGGTGAGAGTGGCCGCCAGTTGCAAGCTGTCGGCCGCTCGAAGCTGATGAATATCCAACAATTGCCTTGCCAATTCCCGCACCGAATCTGCGGGGAGGATCTCTCTCCATCCCCGGCTCAACAGTTCCAGCCGAGCCAGAGCTCCCTTGCGGTCGCGATCGCTCAAAACGGCCAAGCGGTGGAGGCGGGTCACCGCGCTATGGATCTCGGCCGGAGTTCCCCCACCACACCACCGGCAGGCTCTGTCGCAGGTGGGCCTGAGCTTGGCGGCTGGTGCCCTCCCCAACGCGTTTGCTGGGGACAATGTCCACCTCAGAAGCACATAGAATGTTAGGATTGGCAGGACTTGGAACGAATGGAGGGAGGGAAGATTCATGTGCGGGGTCGTCAGGCGTATTTGCTTCGTCTTATTTCTGGCCGCAGCCTTGGGGCAGAATGGTTATGCCCAAAAGGCGTTCACGTGGCAAGAGATTCGAGCCAAATTCGAGGCATCGAATCCGACCCTTCAAGCCGGACATATCGGCATCGATGAGGCCCACGCCCAGGAGACCACAGCCTATTTGCGCCCGAATCCGGGCCTGTCGCTCACCGTCGATCAGATGAACCCGTTCCCAGGAGGCCCGCCCCATAGTCCCTTCGGAGACCTGTTGTCGATCGCGTCCGTCAGCTACCTGCACGAGCGTCAACGAAAACGCGAATTGCGTTTAGAGAGTGCGCAGGATGCGACCAAGATCGCGGTGTCCGGCCAGTCCGATTTGGAAAGGACTCTGGTATTCGATCTGCGCGTGGCCTTCGTGCAAACGCTGCAAGAAAAGGCTATTCTCGGCCTCGCGAAGGAAAATCTCGTGTATTACGATCATGTGCTTGACGTGAATCGCGAGCGTTACAAGGCAGGCGCGATTGCGCGGGTGGATCTGGATCGGCTCGAACTTCAGCGCGTGCAGTACGAATCCGACTTGCAAACGGCTGAAGTCAATCTGCGCACGGCCAAGATTCAGCTTCTCGCCCTCTTGAATGATCGGACGCCGGTCGAGCAATTCGATGTTGAGGGCCCGTTCGACTTCTCGGCACAAATTGCTCCCCTCGAGGACATTCGGCAGGCGGCTCTGGTGACGCGACCTGACTTACAGGCCGCCTTGCAATCCGTCGACAAGGCGAAGACCGACCACCGGCTGGCGGTCGCCAATGGGTCAACCGACCCCACATTCGGTTTCGATGTGGCGCGTAATCCGCCCATCGATCAATACATCGGAGTTAGCGTCAACATTCCGTTGCGCATCTTTGACCGCAATCAAGGCGAAAAGGTGCGCACCCAACTGGACATCGGCCGAAACGAAAGGCTCGTGCAGGCCGCGCGGGCGCAAGTCTTCAGCGATGTCGATTCTGCCTACGCCATGGTCAACAGCACCGTAGTTCTTCTCCAGCCCTACAAGGACCGTTATCTGCAGCAGGCCTCCAGCGTCCGCGACACCATTGCGTTTTCTTACCAACACGGCGCAGCATCGCTTCTGGATTTTCTCAACGCGCAAGCCGATTACCGCAGTGTCCAAGTCAACTATTTGAACCTGGTTGCATCCTATCTGAACGCAGCGAGCCAATTGAATCTAGCCGTAGGACGCGAGGTTATCCCATGAGCGGCAAGAGAATTGCAACCTTGGCCTTGGCTTTGGCCCTGGGCTGGTTCGACGGGGGTTGTAAGCGCGAGAGTGATCCGCAGGCGGAAGCGCCCCCACCGCTGAAGGTCCAACGTGTTGAGGACCGCAATCTGTTTCAAGTGGATCATCCCGAGAGGTTCCCGTTAGCACAGGCGGCGGCCCATGTGGCCACCTCACAGTTGAGAGTTACCGGCACAGTCAGTCCAGACATTTCCAGAAATGTTCCCGTGATTTCAATAGCGACTGGCCGGGTGGTGGAGATTGGTGCGCGCCTGGGCGACACCGTTACCAAGGGCCAACTGTTGTTGCGGGTGCAGAGCGCGGATATTTCCGGCGCTTATTCTGACTATCAAAAGGCGGTTACCGATGAGCAACTCGCCCGCACCCAACTGGAGCGATCACAGATCCTTTATGACAAGGGCGCCATCTCCTTGAACGATCTCCAGATTGCGCAAGACACCGAGGCCAAGGCCAAAGTTGACGTGAAGACTACAGCCGAAAAGCTCCGGGTGCTGGGCAATACCAACCTCGATCAGCCCACGGGTGTGGTGGAGATTCGCGCTCCCGTTTCAGGGGTCATCACGGACCAGCAGGTCACGAATGCGGCGGGCGTGCCCGGACTGGGCTCGCCCAATCCGTTTACGATTGCCGATCTAACTTATGTCTGGATTCTCTGCGACGTCTACGAGAACGATTTGTCACATGTGCGCCTGGGAGAGACGGCGGAGATCCGCCTCAATGCCTACCCTGATCGAGTATTTACCGGAGTCATCAGCAATGTGGGGCCGGTTCTGGACCCCAATATGCGGACGGCAAAGGTGCGAATCGAGGTACGCAATCCGGGACTCATGCTCCCGGGTATGTTCGTTACGGCTACCTTCCACGGTGGACAAAAAGAGAAGCACGCGGCCGTGCCCGCTACTGCCATCCTTCACCTCCACGACCGCGATTGGATCTATGTTCCCGAGAAGGACAAGCAATTCCGGCGGGTGGAAGTTGTGGGTGGCGACATGCTTCCCGACAACATGCAAGAAGTCGTTTCAGGAATTGCCCCCGGCCAACAAGTCGTTGCCAACGCGCTCGAATTCCAGATTACGGTAGAACAGTAATGATCCGCTGGCTCGTCGATTCTGCTTTAAACAACCGCTTCGTGGTGTTAAGTGCCGCCGCTCTCCTTTTCATCGTGGGAATTGTCGCGTTTAAGAAGCTGCCCGTGGAAGCCTACCCCGATGTCGCGAATACCTGGGTCCAAGTGATTACCCAGTGGCCCGGCCGGGCCGCGGAAGAGGTTGAGCAGCAGGTCACTGTACCGATCGAAATTCAGATGAATGGCATCCCGCATCTTCAGCATGTGCGGTCTTCTTCGCTCGCGGGACTGTCGGTCGTCAATCTGATCTTCGATGATGATTCCGACAACGACTGGGACCGTCAGAAAGTGTTGGAGCGCATTTCGATGGTTACGCTCCCGCCCAATGTTACCGCCCAGATTGGTCCTGATTACAGCCCGGTTGGCCAGATCTATTGGTACACGCTGAAGAGCACGAATCCGGCATACGACGTCATGGAGCTCAAGAGTCTTCAAGATTGGGTGATCAGCAAGTACATGAAGTCTGTGCCGGATGTCGTGGACGATTCCTCCTTCGGCGGAATTACGCGCGAATACCAGGTCCGCGTCGACCCCGACAAGTTGATCTCCTACGGTTTGAGCCTCGCGCAGGTTGAGCAACAGATCACCAACGCCAATGCCAATGCGGGTGGCAGCTTCATCGAACAAGGCGCGCAGCAGATCAACGTCCGGGCTGTGGGTCTAGTCACGAATGTGAACGACATCGAAAAGACCGTCATTAAGACCCAGAACGGCGCCCCTCTGCGCATCCGCGATATTGCGGTGGTCACGCAAGGGCCCAAGATTCGTCTCGGGCAGATTGGGAAAGCGATTCATCGGGCTGACGGCGTCGTGGTCGATGATAATGACGTAGTGGAAGGTATCGTATTTCTACGCAAAGGCGCCGACACTGCCACCACGCTCGATGGGATTCACGCCATGGTTCGGAGGTTAAACGATCAAATACTGCCGCCGGGCGTAAAGATTGTTCCTTACCTCGATCGCGACGACCTGGTTCATTACACCACCCACACGGTGCTACACAACCTGGCGGACGGCATGATCCTGGTGGTTATTGTCCTCGTTATTTTTCTGGGCAATGCCCGTGGCGCCCTCATCGTGGCGCTGACCATTCCTTTTGCTTTGCTGTTCGCCTCCATCTGCTTGGACCTCCGCCATATCTCGGCAAACCTTCTCTCCTTGGGTGCATTGGATTTCGGCATGGTCGTGGATGGCTCCGTCGTGATGGTGGAAAACATCGTTCGCCACCTAAACCGGCACGAGGCAGGTCATGCCACAGTGCTTGACCAAGTCCGCACTGCCGCGCATGAAGTGCAACGGCCTGTCTTCTACGCCATCGCCATCATCATCACGGCCTATCTTCCCATCTTCACCCTGCAGCGGGTCGAAGGGAAACTGTTCAAGCCGATGGCATGGACGGTGGCTTACGCCTTGCTTGGGGCGTTGATGTACTCAATGCTCATTGCGCCCGTGATGGCAAGTTTCATGTTTCGGTCAGGGGCCAAGCAGTGGCGGAACCCCGTGATGGAATCTCTCACCAAGAGCTACAGAAAGAACGTCACTTGGGCCATCCGCAACCGCTGGCTGACGGTCGGAGTAGCCTTACTTGCATTGGGAGCTTCGATTTACTTGGCTTTCAGCGGCGTGATCGGTTCAGAATTCTTACCTCACCTCGATGAAGGCGCCATTTGGGTGCGCGGTACTCTGGCACCCAGCACCGGACCGGCCGAGGGTGTGCGCATCGCAGATAGAGCCCGCGAGGTTCTATGCTCATTTCCCGAGGTCCCGCAAGTAGTGGACCAGGTGGGGCGTCCGGACGACGGCACGGACACCACCGGCTTTTTTGATACTGAATACTTTGTCGACCTTTTGCCCAAGAATAAATGGCGGCCGGTCTTCCATCAGGACAAAGATCGTTTGATCGCAGCCATGGACCGCGAATTGGAGAAGATCCCGGGCGTCATCTGGAACTTCTCCCAACCTATCTCCGACAATCTGGAAGAAGCGGTGAGTGGGGTCAAGGGCGCGCTCGCGGTGAAGATCTACGGCGACGATCTTAAGTCTCTTGAGGCCAAGGCGGATGCGATCGCGGGCGCCATGCGAGACATTCGAGGCGTGGAGGATCTTGGCGTGTTCCGCGTCATCGGCCAACCCAACCTCAATTTCGCGGTGGACCGCGACCAAGCGTCCCGCTATGGCATCAATGTCTCCGACGTGCAGGATGCCATCCAGACCGCGGTCGGCGGCAATGCGCTCACTCAGGTGCTCATCGGAGAACAGCGCTACGACTTGGTGATGCGCTACCTGCCCCAATATCGAGACACGAAGGAGGCAATCGCGAAGATTCGTTTGTTAGCACCCACGGGCGAGCGTGTTTCGCTGGCGCAATTGACCAAGGTCCGGGTGTCGGACGGGGGTTCAGAAATCTATCGCGAGGCGAATTCCCGGTATATAGCGGTTAAGTACAGTGTGCGCGGCAGAGACTTGGGTAGCACCGTGGAGGAAGCGATCCGAAAGGTCAACCACGCGGTCAAGTTGCCGTCCGGCTATACCCTCGATTGGGCGGGCGAGTATGAGAGCGAGAAGCGCTCGGAGAAGCGGTTCTTAACGATCCTGCCGATCACCATCCTACTGATTTACATCATCTTGTATACGATGTTCAAATCGACAAAGTGGGCGCTGCTCATTCTCACCAATGTGGCGATGGCTCCCATCGGTGGCCTGCTGGCGCTACTCGTGACACATACGAATTTGAGTGTTTCATCCGGCGTCGGGTTCTTAGCGCTTTTTGGAGTCTCGGTGCAAACGGGTGTCATCATGGTCGAATACATCAATCAACTTCGGGCCCGAGGGTACTCGATCGAAGAGGCGGCGGTGGAAGGAGCAGTACTGAGACTCCGGCCAATCATGATGACGATGCTGGTAGCAACCTTAGGTTTGCTGCCCGCCGCCTTATCCCATGGTATAGGATCAGACTCGCAGCGTCCTTTTGCGATCGTGATCGTCGGAGGTCTGATCTCTGACCTGGCGCTGAGCATTTTTCTCTTGCCGACTCTCTACGCGTGGTTCGCTCGCCCTGGTGACCAACTTCCCGTGCCGGAAGCGGAGGAAGGCTAATGTCCTGGCCGCTGGCCAATTGTCAAAGGTTAGGTGCTACGAGACACCGGGAGATCTTTGTAATCCGCAGATAGGACCGTGATCCATGAACAAAAACGAAGTCTGCACCCTTATTAGGGATATCGGGATCATCCCCGCGATTCGCGTGTCTTCGGCCGAAGATGCGCACTTTGCCGCCGAAGCCGTCATGCAGGGGGGAATACCAATCGTGGAAATTACCCTGACCGTGCCAGGAGCGGTGGAGCTGATTTCCCACCTCGTTCACTATCACCCCAAGCTGTTGGTCGGTGCGGGTACCGTCCTGGACACGGAGACAGCGCGCCGGTGCCTGGAGGCGGGGGCAGGCTTTTTAACCAGTCCGGGATTTGACTACACGATTGTCGAGTTAGCCCTCAAGGAGAACCTTGCGATCATACCTGGAGCCTTAACCCCTACGGAAGTGATCACGGCCTGGAGGGTTGGGTCAGACTTCGTCAAAGTCTTTCCTTGCGCGGGGGTCGGTGGGGACCGCTACATCAAGTCGCTGAAGATGGCGCTGCCCCAGATTCCCTTGATCGCAGCGGGAGGTGTGAACCAACAGACTGCCGCGAGCTTCGTCTTGGCAGGGGCCAGCGCGATCGGCGTAGGCACTGAATTAATCCCCAACGAGGCGATCGAACGGCGCCAATCGAAGCGAATTCGGGAATTAGCACGCCGTTTTTTGGGATTCGTCAAGGAAGCCCGCGATCGAATCGAAGCGGGGAAACAGAATGCTGCCGTTCATAGGCGCCAAGGCATCAAAGAATGCGAGAAGCAATGAAATGTCAAGTACGACCCTGGGGTTGACCGTTCTTAATGTGGATGGGTTCTCCCCTTTCACTTGTCGTTGACGCAGAAGAGCCAGACGAAGGCAAGGGTAGCGGCGATAATGACAACGCCAATATAAAGCCAACCTGCGGGCCCCGGGAGGCGCAAGTCAACCGAGGGGCCGGCAAACCCTATCAGCAGTAGCACTGTTGTGACGGCCAGCAAAACCGCCGCCGCGACAGCCCGGTCTGCGCCCAGATCTCGTGATCGCGCAGGTTTTCCGCGTAAGCTCTTCAAGCTAATTCTTAGGAACATCCGGGCGGTTCCACCATCCGCCGCCTAGAGCCTGAAATAAGGCGGCCGTGTCGGCATAACGATTGGCTTGCGCCTGAACCAGGTTAATCAAGGCTTGCTGATACGCTTGTTCCGCGCTCAACAGCGCCAGGTAGCTGGTGTAGCCGGACTGATACTGCTTTCTGGCCAGTTCGAGGGTGACGCTGGAGGCATTTTTTGCAGCGGCCGCGGCCTGCAGGGCATTGGCGTCCTCTTCGAGCGCATGCAGTGTGTCAGCGACATTCTGGAAGGCGGTCAAGACCGTGCTGCGATATTGCTCGGAGGCTTGAGTATAAGCGGCTTGCGCGGCGCGCTCTCGATGCCGGAGGATGCCGGCATCAAAAATGGGCTGCGCGACGCCTGCGCCCAAATCCCAAAAACCATTGCCTCCCGAGAACAGCCGGCTTATGACCACCGCCATGCTGCCGGCATCCGCGGTCAGGGCAAAGCTCGGGAGCCGGTTCGCAATGGCAACGCCAATTTGGGCGCTGGCGGAATGCAGATTCTCCTCAGCTCGGCGCACATCCGGGCGCTGCTCCACGAGTTTCGAAGGAAGGCTCAACGGCAGTTCCTGCGGCAGTTGCAAATCCGCCAGCTCGAACTTTTCGGCCAAATCCTGGTTGGGGAACCCGCCCGCCAGCACCGCCAGCAGGTCGCGTTCTTGCGCCAACTGCTTCATCAGGGGGGGCATGGTGGCGAGGACTTGCGCCAGTTGCGACTCCTGTGCCGCCACGTCGAGCTCGCTCGCATACCCCTTCGCATACTGTTCCCGCAAAATCTTGAGCATGTCGGTATTGATGGTGATGAGCTCCTCGGTGGCTTGCATCTGCCCCCGCAGGGATGCCTCTTCGATGGCTCCGGCGGCAACGTTCGAGCTCAGCGTGATATGCGTCGCGGCGAGAGCAAAACGCACCTGCTGCTCCTGCGCTTCGAGTGACTCCACGGTTTTCCGGTTCAGACCGAAAACGTCCGGCACAAACGAGACGCTCACCTGCGGCGTGTAGAGGCTGTAATTCAAGGCACTGGTGTTGGTCACGGGTGAAAGGTCGTTCGCTGACTTCGCCCGCGTCGCCGAAAAACCGCCCGTAACGCTGGGATAGTAAGCACCTCGTTGGGCTAGCACGTTCTCTCTTGCCGCTATCAATGCCGCCTGCGCCGCCTTGAGGTCGGGATTGGCTTTGAGTGAGCGCTCAATCAAATCGTTGAGTGGCTTGGAGTGAAACAATATCCACCACTCTCCCGGAATATCCTGCCCTTTCACAAAGTGTTGCTCCTCTCCCCCGGCGACGTTGGCCGTGCTGTTGGTGGCCGAAATCGGAGTGGGGGTATAACCGCCGACGTCCGGAGGAGCAGGCTTCTTGAATTTAGGCCCAACCACGCAACCGGCGGTGAACAGTAAGGCCGAGGTCGCGATGAAACGGGCGCAGCGCAATTTGCGAGTGCCAAACATACGCAGTAATTCCTTAAGGCTTGCGGTTCATACGGGCTCCGTTGATCGCCCCGGCATTGCTGCTATGTAAGTTCGGCGATCCGCCCACGACTGCCGGGTTAGGACTGCGATGGCGTAGATTGTTGAGCGAGGGCGTGGCGGGTCGGACGACACTTGACGTTTGAACCGGCAAGGTGCGGTGAACTGTTCCACCCTGGATTAATCCGCCATTCAGCCTACTACCGGGTTTGCATAAACCGGTCTGATGAAGCGCATTTCCAGGTAGGGAGTGTTGCAGCCAATTCGGAAGTGCCTTCGGGCGATTCGATCTGGTCAGGCTCACACGATTGGCCGGGTTATTCGAGCCAGAAGCCCGGCCGTGATTTCTCTGTTCATCAGATCCCTCTCCACCCTCCGGATGTTCCTGCTCGCGAGGCGAAGCGGCGCGCCCGGCATCGACATTGCTGACCAGCGGCTCTGCCGCCCCGCTGTGCGGAAAGGCTTCGCCTTTCCGTGGCGCTTGTACCTTAACCAACGTTCTCCGCGTCGTCTGGAAGGCTGCGCCTTCCAGACGACGCGGAAAAAAAGAAATGGAGAGGCCTGGCCGGAAAGCCATAGGCTTTCCGCACAGCGGGGCGGCGGAGCCGCCTTGGCTACTCAAGGAGCTCTCTAATTTGGACAGCCGTAATGCCGAACTCGACGGAACTGCGTAACCAGTCCCCCGCATCAACGCCGCCCAGCTCATCGTCAGGAAAAGGAGGCACGTAGTCTTCACTCCAAATCAACCTCCGGTCGTGGCTGAGTGTCGCTGCCAATAAATATCATTCGTAGCGCGGGCACAGCGAGAAGCAGCATGACGGGGCCGACGAGCATGCCGCCCACGATCACGGTGGCGAGCGGGCGCTGCACCTGGCTGCCGATGCCCGTAGAAATTGCCGCGGGAAAGAGGCCGATGCACGCCGAAAGCGCCGTCATCAGCAGGGGGCGCATGCGGGTGGTGGCGGCGCGGAACATTGATTCCACAGGCGCCAAGCCCTTAGCCCTTTCGTGTTCGTAAAAAGTAATCATCAGGATGCCGTCCATTACGGACACGCCGAAGAGCGAGACGAAGCCGATGGCGGCGGAGATGCTGAAATGGAGACCGGAGATATAGAGTGCCAGGACGCCGCCCACGATCGCGTCAGGAATGCCGGCGAGCGCCAGAAGGCTGTCGCGCAAGTTATTGAACAAGCCGTAGAGCATCCCGCCAATCAGCACGAAGCTGATCGGTACAATGACATACAGACGTTGCTTGGCTTCCTGAAGGTCTCCGAACTCCCCGGCCCAAATCAGCCGGTATCCCGGTGGAAGTTTCACTTTGTCGGCAATCCGCTTCTGTGCCTCCGTGACCGTGCCCCCCAGGTCGCGGCCCCGGACGCTGAACTTGACCGGGATGAAGCGCTGTACGCTCTCGTGATAAACCCAGGCAGCACCCGTATCCAGGGTGATCGTGGCCAGTTCGCTCAAGGGTATATAGGCGTTGGCGCCGCTACTGGTTTGATAGGCCACTTTGATGTTGCGGATTTTTTCGATGTTGTCGCGGTATTCCGGCGTGTAACGGACGACGAGGTCGAATTGCCGGTCGCCTTCCAGGACCGAAGTCGCTACGGCTCCCCCCATGGCCGCTTGCACGACCGTATTTACATCACCGGAATTAAGGCCGTAGCGCGCCGCCTTGGCACGATCCACCTTGATGTTCAAGTTGGGCTGTCCGAGGACGGGGAAGATGCCGAGGTCGGTAATTCCCCGCACCTGGCTCATCTGGTCCCGGACCTGCTCGGCAAGATTGGTGATGGTTTGGAGATTGGGACCGACGATCTTGACTGAATTGACGCCCTTCACCCCTGAGATCCCTTCCTCGATGTTGTCCTCAATGTATTGCGAGAAATTAAAAACAACCCCCGGCAGCTCGTTATTAAACTCCGCTTGAATCTGGTCGGTTAACTTATCCTTGGTCAAGCCTTTAGGCCATTGGTCAAAAGGCTTAAGCGGTGCGAAGAGCTCGACGTTGGAGAAGGGCGAAGCGTCGCTGCCGTCGTCTGGCCGGCCATGCTGGGAAACTACGGTAAGGACTTCGGGATGTCGCAGCAGAATCTGGCGCATTTTTCGCGTGGCCGCCTCGCCATCTTCAAGCGAGAGCGTGATGGGCATGGAAGCGCGGATCCAAAAGTTGCCTTCTTCCAAATGCGGAAGAAACTCGCTGCCGAGTCTCGGTGCTATGAAGATGAAGGTTCCCAGAGAAAAGGCAATTTCCATTCCCACCACGAGAGCGCGGTGATTCAGTGAAAAACGCAGTGCCGGATTGTAGATACGGTGCAACAGGCGGACGACGAACGTTTCGGCTTCCTTCACGTGCTTGGGGAGCAGGAAGGAAGCGATTACGGGCGTGACGGTGAACGTTGCTATCAAAGCTCCGATCAGGGCGTAGCCGTAAGTGCGCGCCATGGGGCCGAAGATCTGACCCTCAACTCCCTGCATAGTGAACAAGGGCATGAAACCAGCCACGGTGATGAGCGCCGAGAACAGAACGGCTTTGTCCACCTGCATGGCGCTGATCAGAATCAGCCGCAATCGATTCGTCCAGCGGCGAGCTGCCGTAGTATGGTCGGTGTTTCTCGTCGGGTCGGGCCCCCAAGTCCCCCCCGCCAGACGCTGGAGCAGGCTCTGTCGTTCTTCCGGGTCGCGCTGAAAATTCCGGAAGATATTCTCGACCAGGATCACGGCCGAATCCACGATGATGCCGAAATCCACCGCGCCCACGGACAGCAGGTTGGCGCTTTCGCCCCGAATCACCAGAAGAATGGTGGCGAAGAACAGCGCGAACGGGATGTTCAATCCCACGATGGTTGCGCTGCGGAGATTGCCCAGGAAAATCCATTGAATCAAGAAAACCAGCAGGCATCCGAAAATCAGGTTGTGCAGTACGGTGTGCGTGGTGATGGCGATCAAGGAGGAGCGGTCGTAATAAGGGATGACCTTGACTCCGGGGGGCAGACTCCCGTCGTGATTCAGCTTGTCAATCGTCGATTTGACCTTGGGAATCATGTCGGAGGTCGTTTCCGTTCGCCGCATCACCACGATCGATCCGACGACGTCGTCTTGCTCATCCTTGCCCAGAATGCCGAGCCTTGGCCGATAGCCGACCGACACCTTGGCGACATCCCGGACCAGTACCGGGACACCGCCCGACTGGGCCAGAACCACATTTTCGATGTCGTCAACCTTGTAACCCTGCCGCAAATCATCATTGCCACCATCGTCAACCAGACCGACGCCGCGGATGTTGATCGATTGTTGGCCAATGCGGATTTCGCGTCCGCCGACGTTGACGTTGGCATTGCCCAGCGCCGTTAGGACTTGGGGCACGGTGACGCTATAGGCTTCCAGCTTGTGAGGGTCCACCTCGACCTGGAATTCCTTGGTGGGGCCTCCCCAACTGTTGATGGCGGCGATGCCGGGAATGGTCAGTAGCCGCCGCGCCACGATCCAATCCTGGACCGTGCGCAGATTGGTGATTCCGAAATGCTTGGGACCCACGACCTGATAACGATAGATTTCCCCCGTCGAGCTGTTGGCCTGGATGGTCGGCACCAGACCGCCGGGCAGGCTGACGTTCTGTTGCATCGCCACCGATGCCTGAGCGTAAGCGAAGTTGTAGTCCACCCCATATTTGAAGCTGACGCGCACAAAGGACAATCCATAGAACGAGGTCGAGCGGATAACGTCAATGCCCGGCGTGGTGTAGAGACCAATCTCTGTGGGGAGCGTGTAGTAACGTTCCATCTCCTCGGCCGAGAGGCCCGGCGCCTGGGCGGTGATTTCCAGGATCACGGGCGTGGGGTTGGGATACGCCTCGATATTGAGCATCTTGAAAGCAATAAGCCCGGCGAGGGTAAACAAGACCAGGCCCAGTACCACCATCGCGCGGCGGCTGAGACAAAATGCAACGAGAGATTTGAACATCAGTGATTCTCTCTTCCCTAACCTGTCATCCTGAGCGAAGCCCTTCGAGGGCGGAGCGAAGGATCCGCATTGCCTTTTTCCCACCACCCAAATGCAGATCCTTCGCCCCGATAAAGAACATCGGGGCTCAGGATGACAAGACCGCCGTGTCTTTCAGCACCTGTTAGTCGCTAGGTGGCGCTTCCAGCATGTTGCTGAGAAATACGGCGCCGTCCGTCACGACCAGTTCTCCGCGCCGCAAACCCTTGAGAATCTGAACCTGGTTGTCCTTGTGCAGGCCGGTCTGGATGATCCTTTGCAAAAAACGATGGCGATCGGTTGTCACCCAGGCCGTCATTGTGCCGTCGGGCTCGCGAACCACGCCATTAGCTGGAATGGCGATGGATTCCACCGGGTCGTGGACGCGAATCACAAAGTTAGCAAGCATTCCGGGATGCAGCTCATCGTTGGGATCCGCGATCTCGGAACGGATCGTTACGCGATGAGTATTCGGATCAACGGTCTCGTAGATTTTCGAAACCCTCCCTCTAAACACGTGGTCAGGATAGGACATCACCCGGACTTGGACTGGCTGGCCCAAATGAAATAGCGGGATCTCACTTTCCACGACATTCGCCAGCATCCATTTGATCGAGACATCAGCCACCGAGTAAGGCGCCGGCAGGTTTCCCGGCTGTACCAAGAATCCCGGCTGGGCGTTCTTGGAGGTGATTTTGCCGGAAATGGGACTGCGCACGACCAGGGCGGGATCGATTTTGCGCGAGGCGACTATTTGGTCAATTTCGGCATACGTCTTGCCAAAGACGCGGACTGCATCGCGCGCGGCTTTGAGCGCGCCTTCCGCGGTTTGTTGATCGGAGGCCGCCTGTTCCTTCTCGCGCTCGGCAATTCCGCCCAGACCCTGGACGCGCGCCAGCTCCTTGTTGGTCAGGACGAAGGTCGCCGCCGCGCCGATCAGCGTTGATTCCGCCTGGATGAGGTCAGGGCTTTTAATCGTATAGAGGGGCTGGTCCTTCTGAACTTCGGCGCCAAGTTCCCCTAAAGCCTGGATGATGGTTCCCTGGTAAGCCGGAAAAACTTGAACGGACAGGTCTTCGTCATAATCGATGTTGCCCACTGCCTCCTTCTCAACGGGAAACAGATGGCTTCCCACCGGCTCGATCTTGATCGAGTTCAGTTGGCTGGGTGACAGGTCCAAGGTCGCTTCCGAGGGGGAGGGCTTGGATTTTGCACCTGCTTCCGACGGCGTATTGGCGTTTGTCGCCTGACCACGACTGTGGCCGGATTCCAAAAGTCCAGCGGCGACCACCATTGGCGCTACCGCCACCAACGCCAGGGCGAATCTCTTGCTGATGTGAACCGGATGTTGCATCGTTTTCCTCCGGCCGCCAGGTCTCTCAACTTGCTAAAGTGAGGGTGCGGTCATTTTGGTTCTGCTGGCGTCGGCGCCTCGTCAAGACACTTCCGATCACGGCGGCAAGACCGGCCTCCACAGGGATATTTTAAGAAGCTTGCTTTATTGCCTGCCAGTTATCTTCCGGGCGCCGTGGCCTATCTCTTGGGCACTATCTTTCGGCCAGGGTGAACCTATCTTTTGGTTGTCGACGCAGCGGCAGCCGGATGTTTTGGTAGAATTGCCAGCAGTGGTCTGCTTCGCACGAAAGGATAGCCGGGCATCATGCGGGCGGTAGCGAAATGCTTTCATTCTTCCAACGGTTAAGCCGCACCAAACTTCTCCTCGCCGCAGCGGCAATGATCTTGACCGTAGCCCTGATCGATTGGCGTGTCGAGCTGAACGTCTCTTTTGGCTTTCTATATCTTTTCCCCATGCTCATCGTGGGGAGCTGTCTGCGGCCCTGGCAGGTCGCGATGGTGGGAGGACTGTGCACTTTTCTGGCTGAAACATTTGGTCCCTTTCAGTGGGAGGCCGCTGCCGGAGTTCCCCGCGACATCTTCATGTTCGCGGCATTTTTCGGAACAGGCCTGTTTGCTCACGAGTCGGCCAAGAACCGGCGACTCACTGCGCGGCACGTCCGCGAGGTTGAGCAAGAGGCAGAGTTGCGGCGGGACGCTGAACACCAGTTGAAAGCACTCATCGAAAGCAGTCCGGCAGCTATCCTGACCATGGATTCAGCGGGCAAGATCGTGATGGCCAATCAGGCTGCCCATCGCTTGCTGGACTTTGAGCCAGAGACCTTGCCGGGCGAATCGATCAAGGACTTTCTACCGCCCTTGGCCAGAGTCCCGCCGGCCGATGAATCCACGCCCAGCTTCCGCACCGCATTGCAGTGCAGCGGCCGGCGTCGGGATGGGGATGTGTTTCTCGCAGACGTTTGGTTTTCCACTTACAGGACCAGCGCCGGACCAAGATTGGCGGCCATGCTCGTGGATAGCTCCGAGGATCTTCGCGACAATGAGGAATCCAGCTTCCATCACCTCCTGGTGGCGTCGCGCTTGGCAGTCGGAGCCGTATCGCACGAAATCCGCAACGTATGCGGCGCGATCTCCGTCGTCTATGAAAACCTTTCGCGCAAGGGCGAGTTGGCACAGAGCGAGGACTTCCGCGCCCTGGGCACTCTCGTGGAAGGTCTGGGAAAAATCGCAACCCTCGAGCTTCGGCAAAGCGCGGGAAGCGAGGAACTGGCTCCTGTGGACCTGGGCTCGGTGCTTGACGAATTGCGCATTGTGACCGGGCCTTCCTTGCGAGAGTCGGGTGTGCTGGCTCGCTGGCACGTGCCCAAGACCTTGCCCCGGGTGTGGGCGGAGCGCCATAATCTTTTACAGGTGCTCCTGAACCTCACCAAGAACAGTCAGCGTGCCATGCAGGACCAGGAGGTGAAAGAGTTCATAGTCAGCGGGTGTGTAGAAGACGAGCGGGTCGTGCTGCGAGTCCGCGATACCGGCCACGGCATTTCCAACCCTGAACGTCTATTTCAACCGTTTCAAGAAGGGGCGGAAGCCACCGGGCTGGGACTGTACCTCTCACGGGCACTCGTGAGAACATTTAACGGTGATCTCCGATACGAGCCAGGACCCTCGGGGTGCTGCTTCGCTCTGGACCTCATGCCTTTTGCGGACCAAGGGGACGAGGAAGGAGCGCCGGAAAAGCATGGATAAAATCAGCATCCTTTTACTGGACGATCACGCTCTCTTCCGAGAGGGCCTGAGCCGGCTGTTGGAGGGGCAGCCCGATTTGGAAATGGCCGCTTGTTGCGCATCGGTAGCGGAAGCCCGCGATGTCCTTCGCCAGAAACCTATTGATCTCGTCTTGCTGGACTATGACCTCGGGAAAGAGCGGGGCTTCGAGTTCATTACCCAAGCCCGGCAGTGGGGATTTAAGGGTCGATTCCTCATGGTAACGGCAGGGATGAGTGACGCCGAATCCGTGCAGGCGCTCGATCTGGGCGTCAGCGGAATTTTCCCCAAACACAGCTCACCAGCACTCCTCAAGCAGGCCATTCGCAAGGTCATGGCAGGTGAAACCTGGCTGGATGAAAATGCGATTCAGGCCTTGGTCAGGGTGTCGAAACACCCGGAAGGGGCGGACCAAACCAAACCGTTTACGGAACGGGAGACTCAGGTGTTGCACGGGGTGTTTGAGGGACTCAGCAATAAGGAAATTGGCGCGCGTCTCGACATTTCGGAGAGTTCGGTGAAAGCCGCACTGCAACAACTCTTCCAGAAGACGGGCGTGAGAACCCGCAGCCAGCTCGTCCGAATTGCCCTGGAAGAGCATAGTGCCCGCTGGAAGTAAAACCGCAACCCGCATCGCCTACTGGGGCCATGATCCCTGTCTTTATTCTACCAGCCGTCGCAGGCTCAGGAACTTCACCTGCTGTTGTGCTTCCGTGGTCGCCATGGGGGAGTAGTAATAGATCAGTTCGGCTTCCACCTGGGTCCGCATGCCTTGCGGCACCTGGAAAGTAAAACTCTCCTTGCGGGTCTCGCCGGGAGAGATGCGTGTATCAGAGACCTCCTTTGCGCCCTTGATAAAGGCCTGCGGCTCACGCTCGATGGTCGCGCCTTTCGCGTCAGCCACGGTGCGGCGAAAAACGCGGCGCTCGCTCATCGGCGCGCCACCATAAGGATCGGCACGGACTTCCAGGATTAACTGCCGCATGGGAGAACCCGTCGGCACGGAATGCCCGGCGCCCCGATTGGTGACTTCCACGACGATCCGCAGGCGGCCGCCCTCGTGCGTCGTGGAAAGCTGTGCGTGGAGGGCCTTTTCCAACTGCTGCATCGAGTGGCTGCCGGGAATCTGATGGAGATTGATGCCGGCATCGGCAGTCCTTTGGACGCGCGGGTCCACGACGTTTCCCTGCACCTGGTACATATGGCAGGACTGGCAACTTTGATTTTTTGCGCCGTACTCACTCCGGTTCCACTCCGAGTAAGTACTCAGAACTGAAAACCCCAGCGCATTGCGGTATTCGTGGCAGGAAGCGCAAATCAGCGCGGAAGTGTGTACGGCCGAAAAAACCGTCCCGTGCGCAGGCGAAGTCACGTCTTTCCAGGGGCCGCTCTTGACGAGCGAATAGTCGACCGTGACTTTGGGGTTCGATCCAGTGAGCGTGACGTCCCGAATGGAGTGGCAATAGTCGCAGGTGATGCCTTCCCAACTCACTTTTTTGACCAGCGCCAGGTCTCCGCTCTGGACGGCGATGGGGGAATGGCAACCCAAGCACGTCTTGCGGGCTGACGCGCCGTAGTCGGTTTCCGCCAGCTTCATGGCGTCCAGGAAGAGACGGCTCTCCACGGCTTGCGAGTGCGCGGACTGCTTCCAGCCTGCTTCGATCGCGCGGTGGCAATCGCCGCAAAACTCCGCGCTGCTCGGAACGGAAAGCTCCGCCGCCCAACCCAGGGATGGCGCAAGGAATAAAAGAGAAACTACAAAGAGCGCGCGAGACAAGCCTCACCTCCTACGAATTCTAGAGGGACTAGCCGCTAGACATGGGCTGGCCTCGGGTCAAGCCAGCCCCGCATTGGGGACAGATTGTATAACAGTTGTTGTCATAAGCAACCCTTTTTAAAGATGGGGAGGGCATATTGTCGCTTATACTAAGCGGGGATCTTTTCATCATGCGTTTCGAAGGGCGGGGCTTTACAGGCTGAAAAGCGCCTCCACGCTATTACCCTAAGGATCGCATTCCAAATGAGCCCAGCACCTTGGTTGACAGCCCTGCGGGCACATGCTACAAAAGAGCATAGCGTAGATTTCCCAGTATGGGCCTGTGGCGCAGTTGGGAGCGCGCATGACTGGCAGTCATGAGGTCGAGGGTTCGAACCCCTCCAGGTCCACCAATCCAACGAATACGATTGAAAGCACGAATTCACCAAGTCCTTTTCGTGTGCCCCTGGCGACCGATCTGATCAAGCGAGTCGGCCCGCGCGGTGACTACATGTTGACGGAGCACACCATCAGCCGGCTGCGTGGCGATGAGTTCCTCGCGCCCCATGTTTCGGTACGGTCTTCCCGCGCTACGTGGGAGGCGGCCGGTCGCAAGGATACTTATCAAATGGCTCGCGACAAGGTGCGTCAACTGAGCAAGACGGCGGGCCGTCCGCTCGATCCGAAACGGGCGGCGAAACTGGCCGAGATCGTTCGAGGTCTGAGTTGATCTGGTGAAATGCCGGCCCGGGTTTCCGGGTCCAGACCCCCTTGGCACCGGCCGGGGCTGGCCATCGGGAGATCGGGTGATCCGGTGATCGGGTAATCGGATGATTGAGCGATTGGCGATTTGCGATGGGTGATTGGTGATTTGCGATGGGTGATTGGCGATTTAGGGTTCTGGAAGTCAGGGATTTGATTCATCTTCTCACCTGATTCTGCCGATAACTGATACGGGGAAGTGTGTCACATGGGGTTTCGGCGTCGTCCCCGCCGCACTGTCATCCCGAGCCTCGCGAGGGATCTGGCTCTGAACGTCCTTGCCCTCAGGTTTGGCCATTTCTTGTCGCCACTTGTCACTCATCACTCGTCACTGCCCCTGTCCTTTCCGGCCTTTAAGTCCCACAAATCCCTTTTTTTTATGTCTAAAAACTGGTAATTTCGCCTCGAATTGCTGCGCAAACTGTAAATCAGTCTGCAAAACAGCATGACATATTGTCATAGTTCCTTTGTTTTCATACACATAGTCGGATCGATCATCATTTTTAACATCTCTAAGGGGTAGGTTCCCCAGATTTCGGACTTGATGACCCCATTCGCGAGCCATGGTCATTTCAGCGCAAGTGGGAATCCGGTCCGTCAGGGACGCATTTCCGAAGGCTTGCGCAGCAGAGTCTCGCTCTCCGCGTTTGCGGGAACATGCTTCGCGGGAATGACGGGGAAGCGCAGGCTGGAATCCGATTTGCGTCAAGAGCGTTTTCGCCATACGAAGCTGCCCTCCGATTTTCTGACGATCTGGCCGGCACGCCCCACGCCGAGCCCGAGAGCGTGTTCTTTCCAGATTGACCATCGAGGCCGACCGTGTGCGGCCCGAGGACGTACGCTGAAGCCTAACATTCTATTTACCTACTTGTCAAGCACTTTATAGATAGCGACGCCTACCGATAGGACCTATTTTTCTGGAAAGCGCCCAATTGTCAGAAAGAGTATCCCCTCCTGGCTCAGGAGGGGCCGGGGGTGGTCGAGTGGCCTGTAAATTCGCGGCCGCCCGCACAGATGGTAGCTAGAGTCAGCGCCTTTTTGCCTCCTTTACCGTCCTTGTGACCTGGAGTTTGGCGGCGATGGGCCAAAACCACGGTTAGGCCGTTTTACGGCTAGGTGGCCGTGTGGAATAGCTCGTCGTTGGGGTTTAAATCCAGGACCTCTTGGTCCCGAGCGAAGCTATTTCCAGTATAATCAATGAATTGTGGGCACGGCTGGCACCGTGAGAAACGCTCAGGAATGCTCAGGAATAATGTAATCGTCCGGTGAACCCACCTTCCTGCGAAAATCGCGTATCGATACCTTCTGGTTTGATCGAAACTAATTAATAATTCTACTCGATTTCGGCACACAGAAAGCGATTCTCCGCCCGTTGGTGCCAGGGATCACGGCGCCAGGAAGAAGGCCTTGCAGACAAAGCAGGGTAGTGGTAAGCGTGGCCTTCGATAAGGTTAGTCCTCGGGACGTTCTTTGCCCGCACCTGCCGACTCCGTGCCCCCAAGCAGCGCCTGGGCAGCATGGCCCAACCTCTTCTGAAGGTCATGCAGGACAAATTCATATGCCTTGCTGTTTTTCTCGAGTGCGGCCTTGCTCAGTGTCGAGATTTGTTTTTGGAATTCTTCGATGGACTGCTGGAAGTAGGTGTGGAGGCTTACGCTGGCTTGCGCCGCGGCCTCGTTGAGCTCGCTGACGCTTACGTTCACGCGCTGTTGCAGGGTCTCGGAGGCTTTATGAGAGAGGTCGGCGAGAGTGGACTCACTGAGCGCCCCGACATGTTTCTGAGTCTCCTCGATACACGTCTTAGCCGATCTCGTCAATTGCTCCATCAAAATCTCAAAGCCGACGTCGGCACGTCGCTTCATTTCATTGGCGAGGTCGCTTGCGACCGTCCGGAGATGCTCGGAGAGATTGCCGGTGACCTTCTTTTCTGAATCTTCCAAAGTCTTCTGCAATTCGATCCGCGAATGGTCGAAAAGGGCTTTTCCCGTGTGTTGAAACTCCTGCAACGTGGAACTTGAACACTCCGTCAGCTTCTTCTGGTACTCTTCAAGGGCCTCCTTTAGACCGCGCTGGATTTCCTCGCGGGTTGCGTTGGCACATGCCAGGACGTCGTCAAGTAGGGAAGCCTTTTGGGCGGTCACCTTTTTGCCGAACGCGTCGAGGGCATCCGACGCCATCTGGTGGGCACGCTGGCGGATGTCACTTGCAAAACTTGCCGCGGCGGCTTCGAGTTCCTGGTGCAATTTGACGTGAACTTCCTCGAAAAGCGATTGGACGGTCTGCGAACTGAGCCTTTGGATCTCCTGAGTCTTGGCAAGCAGGCCATCGACTTCCGCACGGGTGTCTCGCAAGAAATTCGCCAGGCTCTCTGAGCGGGGTTCCGGAGCCATCTGCCCCGATGGTTGGTCGAGATTCGTTCGCGGGTCCGTTGGGCCCACAGGCTGGATGGATGCACTTTCAGGGGCCGCCTTACTGCCAGATGCACCTTCCGCTTTAGGGTTTGGGAGGAGAGTTGATCCCGGATTCTCTGCCGCCCGGGCGGGAGGGTCAGGCGTGGCGGAGCCTGAACTAGGTTCGCCGCTGGCGCTGCTTGCTCCCCAATCCTGGGGTGGAATCTTGGCCTCCCAAGCGTCTTGCGGCTCTGACAATTCAAGGCCAATTTCGAAAGCGCGCCCCTTTTCTGCCACCCAGGTCACGCGCGCCTCGGCAGAATGCTCCAGGGCAGGATTTCCAACCAAAACCCGGTCGCCCGCTGCTAAACGGTAGGCGGTGGAGATTCTTGCGCCGTTCCTGCTGACGCCGATGGTCCAGGTATTCTCTTCGAAGACTTGACCGTTGAAATCTATTCCGCTGATCATGATGGGGAGAACGTCATACCTACGCGGGCTACGACGCGCATCCATAAAGCCACCCCCTGCGTTGGTTACCTTGGTTGTGGTGAGAATTATGTTCAAAGCCGCGCGTAAAGTCAACTGTCCGAAAATCAGGGTCAAACGCCCCACCAAAGCCGCTGGTTTGAAGAGTGGGGACCCCGCCAAAGGCGGTCACCGCTGGCTTTGAGGGGCTGCGACGGCAAGGGAAATGGAAATGGGCAAATTCGCGGGGGGCACCGTGGCATGAGGGTAGCCACGCTCGCTTGCCGCGTTAACTCAGGACGATGGCGGTTGCTCGAAATCCGTAATGCCCATTGTTTTCAGAACGCCCCGATTCCGAAAGCATCCACTCGTGTAAAACTTCTTCGCATTGAGGTAAAGGGTGTTCTGCTGAGAGAGAACTTGGCCCATTGCCAGCGCCGTATCATAGATATTCAGTCCATAGGTCGTTTGCAGCGCGGATTCAAGATTATCGCAGGCGCTCCGATAGCTCTGTGGAGTCGTATCGGCGGTCGCCTTGAGTAAGTCCTGGTAGGACTGCTCCTTGGAGATCTGCTGCAATAGTGTTTGGGTCCCGGAGGGGGGGCCGCCCACCGTCGCAGCAAGAATGTTTTGTAATTGCTGGAACTGTGGAACGTGCGTGGAATCATCCGTCGTTGGAACGACCGGGACGGGATTTGCTATCGAGTTTGTAAACGAAACGATGAGTCTCACCGTCGCTAAGGGACGGTTGGAAAGATCTCGAAATCGGTACGTGAGAGTGCGGTCCGGACCCTGGAGCATGTCAAAGTGATACGAGTCGTTCCCGTTATTGATCTGGGTGAACACTGACTGAGCCAAGTTCTGCAATACCGTCTGACCGACGGAGAGATAGGCGTTTGCGGCCGGGGAAAGGAGGGAGGTAGCCCCACCGGCGCCCGCGATCGCAGTGACGATGCCGTTAAAGAGGTTCGCCGTGTTGATTGAGAGATTCGCATTCGCGTTGTAGGAGTACTGCACGTCGAATGCGCTAGTGACCTGCCAAGGGATCACTCCCTTACCTACTGTCTGAACGGTGTACGTCGACTTGGCTTCATCATATGCGTAGCTGAAGGGCACGACTTGGGGGTACTTGATGCCGCCCAGACCGTCTCCCGTCTGGGAAATAGTCGCGGCAAAGGATCGCGCCTTAGTGATTTTGAGAAAATTTAGAACTTTCTCTAGTGCGCTCCGATCTTTCGAACTCAGTGTACTGTCCGTGCACAACTGGGTCACAAGAACGAGACGCGCATACAGGTTCTGAAGGTGGGGCGGGGAAGGGAATTCGTATACAGCACGCGAGCTCAGTCCGCCGATGGACGTTTCGTTCGGATCGGGAATACCCGACGCCGGGCACATATCGGGGTCGGCATCGCTTACGGAGCCCGGCGCTATGACACTGAGATTATCGAGTTGCAGCACCGTTTGGTGCAGTTGTGCCAGCTGAGGGCGTACAATGGCCGGACGACTTTCCTGGCACATTACCTGGCACGTGGTGGCGAGGACGGCTAGCACGAGGATGCAGGAGTGCGAGCCGAGCCTTCGAAAGCAGTCGTCCTTCCGGTCTCTACGCTGTACCTGTGTCATTGTCATAACCTCCAGGTGGATTTACTGATTGTCTCAGCGCGTTTCTTGCCCGGACGATGCTCGCGGGGCACACATCCGCTTGGCCGTGTCGACCACAAGGACAACGGAGGCCTTCGCATCGACTCGGGAGAAGAATCCTAAAACTCTTTCTAGTTGATCACGAGCGGACCCTAAGAGATTTGGCTGATCCATGTGTTTAGATTCGTGCCTCGCAGGTTACGATTCACTCAATAAGTTAGCGACACTTGCCTCAAATCATACTCCAGATTGTGTCGAATTCAAAGGTCGATAACCAATGGGATGAATCAGTTTCAGGTGGGGAAATTTGCCGCCGGCTGGCGCAGACCCCGTTCTTTGGGAGCGGGGTAGCGCAGCGCGGCGGAGCCGCAACCACACCCAAATCCTTCGGGTAAGCAATTGACCCGTCTAAAGCCTCTATTTATGCGCCTTTCGTAAGGCAGCCGGGAAAAAGCTTGCTAAAAAAACAAGAATTTACGAGCTTGCAAGGCAGAGTGTGTGCCATTCACACTCTGCGGCTCTCTATTTAATAAACATCCACTTCTTGTTAATGCATCGAGGCCGCGTCCCATGGCCTGTTCCAGCCCCTAAAGGGTCGCTGACATAAACGCGACGTCGGCGCCACCCGCGGTGGGCGCTCGGCGATCGGCCCTTTCCGGCGATCGGCCGCGGTCATGAAAACGATACGCTCCCTCCTTCTTCTTCCTCCGCGCGGACCGGAAGGCTGAGCCTTCCGGTCGGTGCGGAGGAAGTTGTCCGGAACACACGCGTCCCGGAAAGGCGCAGCCTTTCCGCACAGCAAGCGGCGGAGCCGCAGCCAAGTGGTTGTTGGCTGGCGAAGTGACCCCTCCCCCCCCCACCCGCAAAACGTGAGGCCCCCTCACCAGCAAAACGTGGGGCCCCGGTCCGCCCCGGCTGGTGAAGACGCCGGTTGCGGTCCACGCTCTCCCCTCTGAGAGGGCAGTAGAGTTTCCAAACTTCTCCCCGGGGAGCGGGGCAGAATCCTGGAGGCACATCCGAACCGCAACCGGCGCAACGTGTCGAGGCGCGCCGCACTCCCTCACTTCACCAAAGCCAAGAGCCGAACCACGTTTTCTCAACATCCCGCAAGCATTTCCCGCCCAGAGAGATCGCTCAGGCACGGCCCAGAAACGGGATTGACAGTCGATGACCCGTGGATTAGCTTGTAGTCCGCAGACTAGTGTCCTGATTCAGAAGTTCGCTAAATAAATCTTCGTTGGAGAGTAGCGCATTTTGCAGCCCCGTAGGGGCGGAATAACTTAGCCCAGGGCGCAAGCCCTGGGTAGACGGCCCTCACCCCGCCTTCGGCGCCCCTCTCCCGCGCGGGCGGGAGAGGGGAAGGGGGAGAGGGTGCGCTTGCTGACCCACGGCTTGCGAGTCCGTGTGAAAACTCGATATAGGTTTCGGTTCGAGCAATTTTGTGACGTCGAATTGGAATTCATGCGATCCAGTTTCTATCCCGCTCCTTTCCGGGGGCCTTTGGAGGGTTCGCGTC
>Ga0326727_10007674_pt1 | contig 28236 bp, 31 predicted proteins | sample MB2enrmetagenome_FD_207643 | JGI IMG/M metagenome (GOLD analysis project Ga0326727, IMG submission 207643) | Lab enriched peat soil microbial communities from McLean, Ithaca, NY, United States - MB29MY | ecosystem: Environmental > Terrestrial > Soil > Wetlands > Peat | place: USA: New York...
CGCTTACTAACCACGGACTCCTAAGTCCGAGAAGCTTCTGATAGAGTTCTTTATCCTGCATACCTCAGGATTTTGACAGAATCCCTGCTTTTTTTCAGCCTACCCACACAGAAGTCCGAAGCCCCATTTTTTAATTCATTATAATCGAGGTAGCGAATGACCGCCCATAAAGCTCAGTATTCCGTAGAGAAGGTGAAGTTAGGCGGCGATGATCAATGGATATCCATCCGCACGACAGACACGACCAACCCCGTCCTGTTGTTCCTCCACGGCGGACCAGGCACTGCCGAGATGCCCCTGGTCCGCGAGTACAACCATGGACTCGAGGAGCGCTTCACCGTCGTCGTCCTTGACGAGCGGGGCGCCGGCAAGTCCTTTCACGCGGGAAAGGACGACGCGAAGATGCGCATCGAGCAGTTCGTGTCTGACATCCACGAGCTGACCGCGTTGCTCAAGGGGCGCTTCGGACATGAGCTCATCTACCTAATGGGCCATTCGTGGGGCAGCATCTTGGGAGTGCTCGCGGCGCAGGCTTATCCCGAGGATTACCGGGCCTACATCGGCATCGGCCAGGAAGTGAACGTGGAACAGGGCGAGTGCCTCTGTTATAGATTCACACTGGGCGAGGCGGTGCGTCGGGGCGACAGGCGAGCCCAACGGAGGCTCCGGAAGATAGGAGAGCCGATAAAGGGCCTGTATCGACGGCCAATTCGCGACCTCTTGGTACAGCGGGCCTACCTCGCGAAATTCGGTGGCGCGCTCTACGGCAAGAAAGGAAGCGGCGGCGCAATCAAGGTAGTCCTGCGCGCGCCTGAGTATAGCCTCGCGAATAAAGTGAACTATCTGCGTGGGAGCCTGCGCTCGATGAAACTCCTCTGGCGGGAGCCTCTGGCGCGAATCGATTTTCTGAGCAGCGCCACCAAATTCAAAGTTCCCGTCTATTTCTGCGTCGGCAGGCACGACTACAATACGCCCTTCACCCTCGTTGAGCGCTACTTCGACTGCATTTCAGCCCCATCGAAGAAGCTCTTCTGGTTCGAGTGCTCGGCCCACTCCCCCAACTTCGAGGAACCCGAGGCCTTTCAGAAGGCTATCGTCGGCATCCTTGATGAGCGCGTCGACTAAACACCAGGTGACCGCCTTCCATCCAATGTGCGCTCGTGAGCGCCCGCTTCCTACTAGCCTCCCCACTCGCGTGGGGAAGACTACAATAGAATGGGCGAGGTCAGTTTCCACCGACGACCTGCTCTTAGCAGTTAGGCCACTTTAGGGTATAGGATAAACTATTCCAATATTGAGGCTCATCATACCAGTCAAACAGGAACCAGCGTTGACTACCTCAATCGGGAATTCTCTAGCCTAGGTCTGGCATCGATAACCGTCGAAGCTTCCTCGGTTTCGGACACCCTGTTCCTGCGCATAGGCACCTCGGACGCTTTGACGGTTCCCTCCGAAGCCCGAAATGACATTCGGGAAACACTCTATACTACTTACCTAATGATATATTCTCTCACATTGACTTGTTGGGGTTATAAATGGCCCTATAGGACATTACAGAAGCCAAGCTAATTACTATCTCTTTTTAGCAAGCACTACCAATGCAAAGCTATCTGGGAGCACGGTCTTCGCCTCAGGGACAGCTCGCGAAAAGCACGGATAAAATGACTCGCTGTTATTACAGCTGGATTCATGCAACCCTCTTTCGTCCCTCCACAAGGAGAATAGTTTAATATTTACGCCACGTCATTACACTGGTGTCTCCGTTTTTACGCTATATTTAACTTAGGGAACCCATAGTGCCTTATCTAGAAAAAAGCGCCGTCTTCCTTCAGGAGTACAGCATGCCAATGCCGAACAGCCGAAAAATTCTCCTTGTCGAGGATGAGGTCCTTATTGCCCTGTCTGAAAAGCACAGCCTAGAGAAATTCGGGTATGCTGTCGTCATCGCCAATACTGGCGAGGCAGCTGTCGTGATTTGCGTGGATGAAGGCACCATCGACCTCGTCCTTATGGATATAGATCTAGGCAAAGGCATAGACGGCACGATAGCAGCCGGCATTATTCTACGGGAACGAGACGTTCCCGTCATTTTCCTATCCAGTCACACAGAGGCCGAGATCGTGAATAAGACCGAGGGGATTACGAACTACGGCTATGTCGTGAAAAGCTCGAGCATTACCGTTCTTGATGCCGCGATTAAAATGGCCTTCAAGCTCTTCGATGCGAATAGGCAGATAAACCAAGGAAGCGTGGCATGCAGTGAGGCTCGGGAGTTCTTGTCTAATTCCGAAGAACACTATCGTCGTCTCTTCGAGACTGCACAGGATGGTATCATAATACTTGAAGCAGATACCGGCGTAATCCTGGATGTGAACCCTTTCCTGACAGGCTTGCTGGGCTATTCAAGGGACCAGCTCATGGAAAAGCGAATCTGGGAGATCGGCTTTCTTCGCGACGTCATTGCAAACAAGGATGCTTTCCAGGAACTGAAAAACAAAGGATACGTCCGATACGAGAATTTGCCCCTCGAGACCGCAAACGGCCAAACGCTCGATGTGGAATTCATAAGCAACGTATATACCGTAAAAGACTATAAAGTCATTCAATGCAATATACGCGAGATCTCTGCGCGCAAGCAGAAAAACGATATACTACGCGCTTCCGAGGTCCGCTATAGACGGCTCTTCGAGACGACAGGAACAGGTATCCTCATTCTTGATGGAGAGAGCGGACAGATTCTCGACGTTAATCCCTTCCTAATCGACTTGCTAGGCTACTCGAAAGAGCAATTCATCGAGAAAGAAATTTGGGAAATTGGTCTATTCAAGGATGTCGCCAACAGTAAGGAAACCTTCAGAAGAATCCAAGATAATAAGGTAACAACCTACGAGAATTTACCCCTCGAAACCTCGGCGGGGATGATCATCAACGCGAAATTTGTTTGCAACACCTACGACGTAGAAGGACAAAAGATAATCCAATGCAATATCCAAAACATCTCCGAGCGTATCGCCTCGGCGAAAATGTTAGAAAAAATTGCTCAGGAAAAACAAAACATACTTCAGGAACTGCAACATCGCACTAAAAACAGTTTTACCCTGATTACGATATTGATAGCCATGGCTGCGGATAAGAACGATTCTCTCGAGCTAAAAACCATCCTTGATGAGCTGGATGGTCGGGTTAGGTCTATATCCGAGCTTTACTCGCTTCTTTATATATCCGGCTCCTCCCTTGAAGTTCAGCTTGACGAATATTGTGTTTCGGTCGCAAATGGGGTCATCAGCCTTTCAAGCGCCATTACCCTTAGTACTGAAATGGAAGCAGTAATCATCTCTGCAAAGGATGCCATCCCGATTGGGTTAATACTCACGGAAGTAATTACTAATGTGATGAAATATGCCTTCCCAAATGGCCAGAAGGGACAGGTGACAGTATCGCTCCGTAAGAATGAAGGTGGTGCGATTCTTGACGTGGAAGACGATGGCTGTGGGCTAAACGCGGACTTCAGTCTTTCCAAAAACTCCGGCACTGGACTTGAGCTCATAGCTGATCTAGCAAAGCAACTTGGGGGAGATTTCCAAATTGAAGGCCGGACAACGGGTACTCTATGCCACCTTGAGTTCCCGCTGGTTTCTAATTGAAGGAGTAGTGAACCGCCGCGGCTTTACCGGCGACCGAATCCTTCCCGAGGCTACGGTAAGTCAAGTACGCCTATGGCTTGGTCCTCGATGGCGCCTTAATCGTCCAGGCCTGCTTTCGGAGCTCCCGTCCCGGCCGGAAGGCCGCAACTCCATGGTCCGCGACGCTCACGGTCTCCCCCGTCTTCGGGTTCCTAGCCCTTCCCTTCCGCTGCCGCACCTCGAGGGTCCCAAATCCGTGGAGCTCCACCGCCTTCCCGGCCAGCATGGAGCGCTTAAGCTCCTCACTTATCCCATGTAGCCTCTTTCCCCCGTCCTCCAGCACAGCCGCCGCCTCGCGGGCGCGAACGGCATAGGGGGGCAGTAATCCTTCGCTGTTGGCCTCGACACGAAGCGTCCTTCCATGCTTGGCGAGTGAAGCCTGGGCTATTTGGCTCCGAGCCTGGCCCGCTTAATACTAGTAGTGGGTTTTTTTAACACCAAGTCGATGCGTTTCTGTTCTCAGTTCTGCTCCTACAAGAAAGCGAGCGGAGGTAAGCAAAGGGCATTGGACCGAGAAGGCCTCACGAGGGAGTTCAGCATCAAGTCGGCGGTCCCCCAGGATAACCTGTCTCCCGAACAGGGGCGAGTCACTCGACAAGTCGGTGGACCTCAACGATATGAACGTCAAGGCATCGTGGCTTGTGGGCGAGTGGGACGAGGCCCTTCGCGAGGCCGGGAAGGCTCGTTCATGAGAATGTACTTCGGCGAGGGCCAAGGCCAGTCCTTGACCATTATTGGAAGGCAATGGGGGGGAAGGCGTTCAATCGGCATGGGTATCGACGGCCCTTTGCCGCGGCAAGGTCCGTGGTCGGCAAGCCGCTCAGGCAGCAAGGCATTCCTTGGGAAGTCCATCCTTGAGACCCATGTGTCCTACGGTCTCAAGGCGCTTGGCCATAGGGTCCTGAACGTGTACGACGGCTTGTCCTTTCGCGATGACTTCTCGGTCGAGGAAATCGAGGCGTATGTCTCGGAGACGGCCACGTGCCTCGTAAGGGGGAAGATGGCCAAGGCAGGGGCATCACCCAATCTATATGGGCGTCGCTCCCGTTACGATTACCGCCCGATGCCCTCGCAATTTCCCGATTTGGGTCTTTCCTTACGAATGAGACTAATTACATGCTGCCAATGATGGCGTCTTGGCCTTAAAGCCCGCGGAACATCCCCTGCGGGCTCGGGGCCGAGACTTTTTATTAAGTATAACGGTCGAATCGAAATGTATTGACGAACAGTATCTGGATGATAGACTCGAACATGGTGGTAAAAGGGCTCTCGAGTCCGACAAGAACCGCCAGCCATCTGGGAAATTTCGTCCAACTCGGAGGGAGACATGGAGTATCGCCGTCTCGGTAGTGCGGGGCTCAAGGTATCGGCTCTTTCGCTCGGCTCCTGGGTGACCTACGGCCCTCAGGTGGACATAGACTCCGCAGTCTCAATCATGAAGGCCGCCTACGATGCGGGCGTCAATTTTTTCGATAACGCTGAGGCTTACTCGGGCGGAAGGTCCGAGGAGATCATGGGCGCCGCCCTGAATAAACTCGGTTGGCGAAGGGCAAGCTACTCGGTATCCACCAAGTTTTTCTGGGGCCTCAACGAGGGGCCGAATGAGAAGAACACCCTCAACCGTAAATACCTCATGCAGGCTATAGACGGCTCCCTAAAGCGTTTCGGCTTGGACTACCTTGACCTGGTCTTCTGCCATCGCCCCGACCCAAACACGCCGATTGAGGAAACTGTCTGGGCCATGAGCGACATCATTGCCTCGGGCAAGGCTTTGTATTGGGGAACCTCGGAATGGAGCGCTGAGGAGATCCGCGAGGCCTGGGAGATCGCCGACCGGCGAAACCTTCGCAAGCCGCAAATGGAACAGCCCCAGTACAACCTTCTCCAGCGGAACAAGGTGGAAAAGGAGTTCGCCCGGCTCTACGACGGGATTGGCCTGGGCCTCACGACCTGGAGCCCTCTCGCCTCGGGCATACTCACAGGCAAGTACTCTAAAGGCATACCGGCTGGCTCACGCCTCTCCCTCCCAGGCTACGAGTGGCTCAAAGATCTCGTTTATAGGCCCGAATCCGTTGCCGCAGTGGACTCCTTCTCCACAATCGCTCGCGAGCTGGGCGCCACAAGTGCCCAGCTCGGCCTGGCCTGGTGCGCCAAGAACCCCCATGTAAGTACTGTTATCACCGGCGCAACCTCGACTGGCCAGGTCGCGGAAAACATGAAAGCCCTGGACTTCATCCCGAAACTGACGCCGGAGGTCCTCGCCCAGATTGACCAAGCCCTGAAGCCTGCAATGGGGCATGTGGGGACCTAGTTTCGCGATTCCAGCGTATGTAAATTCTGACCTGAATGACCATCCTTGGCTGTTTGGTTTCTTGGGCTCATTATAGTCTGCCTCGCGAGGCTATCGATGAGCACTAGGCCGAATCCGGTCTCGAGACTCGGCGCGATTACCTCGGGCTGAAATCAATCTCCGGGTTGGGCGGTGGGCAAGAGGCCGTGAATAGTAGGCTACATGATGCGGCTTGAGTACCCTCCTGAACCCTAACTAACTTTTGCAATATCTATATTTATCTTGCAGTTGGACAAACACTGACCATCAAGCTTAACGTAGATTGCTAAAAGTAAGCGACATCGTTCATTTTGCACCGCCGTAGCGCCGCTCGCGTTTCTTGTAGGCCTCGATGGCCTCGACCAAATCATCTTTGGTGAAATCAGGCCAAAGCTTTTCGCAAAACCAGAGCTCGGAATAGGCAGATTGCCAGAGGAGAAAGTTGGAGAAGCGTATCTCGCTTGTGCGGATGATGAGGTCGGGGTCAGGCAGCTCGGGATGATCGAGGGCTGCTCGGAAGCTTGACTCGTCGATGGGCTTCCCCTTGTCGATAAGTTTCCTAGTCGCTCTGACTATTTCGTTGCGACCGCCATAATTGATCGCGAGATTGACAGTAAATCTATCATACTGGGCGGTCGCCGCTACAACTTCTCGGATGTCCCCCACGATGTCCGCAGGCAGGCCGATCTCTGCTCCAGAATAAAGGACACGGATGCCATTCTTCCGGTAGAAATCGAATTCGTTGATCAAGTGCGTGCGGATAAGGCCCATGAGGAAGCCAACCTCCTCCTCCGTCCGTTTCCAATTCTCGGTCGAGAAGACGAAAATGGAGAGGTATTCGATCCCAAGTTCCTCTGCAGCAAGGAATACGGCTTTCGCCGTTTTGAGCCCCTCGCTGTGGCCATCGGTGCGGGACAGTCCGCGAGCCTTGGCCCATCTACCATTCCCGTCCGTTATGATGCCTACATGGACAGGAACGCTCCTATCTTCCTTCGCGACGGTCATATCGTATTCGTCCGCGATTCCTAGCTGAGTTTCCCCAGATGACTTGCCATTCGTGTTTTGCGTAGGGCTATCCATACATTCGAACCCCATTTTACTAAGAGAGGGTCATTAGTCAAGACAGGTCCGAATCACCGCCTACTAGATACCTTCGTTCAGCACCTACCGAATATTTCCTTTTCTGGCCTTTTATTCTCGGCACCCGAGGCAGTTTATCTTCAAGCTATACTTGACAGTGGTCGCGTTTTCCCAGACATTGAAGTAGCACCAGCACTGTCCTCACTTAAATCAAAGCTCACCACTATAGTCACCTCTGCTCCTGAGCAAGTTTTCGTAGAAGATGCACGACGGTCTGACCTTTGCAGCAATGCTTCGAATAATCATTCATCGTCATCATCGAAGTCGCCATTGCCTTCGTTTTCTTCGTCGTCTTCTTCGTCCTCTTCCTCGAACTCATCTCCATCGACATTATCCTCATCGTCTTCTTCAAGGTCATCATCGTCTTCGTCAAGGTCGTCTCCATCCTCGTCCTCGTCGAGGTCATCATTGTCTTCTTCATCTGACCCCATCGCCTCGAATTTCTGCTTACCGAAAGCCGAATTACCACTCATGATGACCCCCTATATGTCCGGCTGGCCTAATCTCAAGACCAAGCAGCCCTTCCGATTTTTTCAACCATGGATTCCGAAATGCCATGACACCTCAGCATCGTTCATGAAGCCAGAAACCCTATGGCCGCCACTCGCTTGAACCTCGCCACGTCCTCTTTAGACTCCATTTTGTCCGCCATCGCCAGGTTATACATCTCCAGGCTCGCCGAGAGCACATTCTCGAACGTGGAAAGGGCATGAGAAAAGACGACGTCACCTCCCCATGATGTCCCATTCCCTGCCTTCAAGGTGATGATGTAATAGATGTTCCTATTGACTTCAGAGACACTCTCCTGAATTTCAAGAGCTGGAGGTATCCCTTGGAAACGCTCGTCCGAGAGTATCGAGAACATGAACTCGGGATTCGTGTCCTTCGGCAAGCCGAGCCAAAACTCCCGCTCGAACATCCATCCATCAGAGCTTGCGGAAATGGTCCCCTTGAGGAAGGGAAACCCGAGGAAGTCGAACAGCATGAAATCGAGGTTCCGGACGAGGGAATACGATAGCCCGGACCTAATCTCGGGTCGCGCCGGATGCACCTTGTAACCGGTGGCATTCAGCCTTTCCCAAACCCTGTCGGCGAACTTGTCCCGGAGGATGCCATCAAGATATTCCTTTGTTTCCGGGTTCTCGATTATGGCAATGTCGTTGCTTTCATCCGCTTTTGCGGCTTCACGCTGAATCCAGTTCATGATGCGTAAGAATACCGAAGGATGGGACGCTGTCAACAAGAAATCGAATATCGACTTGAGCGCAATGATGGGTTCGGATAGCCTCCGCTTTTCGCTCCCGGTAAGAGAGGGAGGGGGTAGACGTACTCCACCATGCCCTTCCTTCGCTTACGGGTTCGATGCCTAAACAAAAGCCAGGTGATTTCAAGCTGTCCGAGGCTCAGACAATACCCCTTTCTTGCACAGAACTCGGAATCAATCGGCGTGATGCCTCTATATGGCAACGATTCGTTTGGGAATGAATTGGAGTAGAGAATATGGCCTTCACCGTTGGGTTCTTTCACGACATCTAAATATTGTCCGAAAGCAATCATTACGGAGCCCATATATCCCGCAGCCTATCAATATAGTCCTCCATGAGCGTCGCGGAAATTTCGCTGGTCCTGCACACCAGGTCCTCGACGATGAGTTCGGTCAATTTACGCTTTTCGTCCTCGGTAAGTGGTGGAACGTAGGAGTACACCATCACGCGCCCCTTTCGCTCACTGGTTCGCAAGTTTGTGAAGGACTACGGGGAGGAGTCCCCTCGGATAGGCGAAGGCGCTTCCCATCAACCACGTCCTGAACGAGCCTATAGCGGCGGCCATCAGGACGAATCCTTCCCAACCTTAGGAGTTCCTTGACGAGGCGCTTCCCTTGTCCAAACGAGAGGCCGAGGGAGAGGGCAACCCTATCCCGACCGGCAAGATAGGGGAATTCCGGCGAAGCCTCCAGCGCGGCCTTCAGGAAGTCTTCGGGGGTTATCCTTGGCTTTTCTTCTTGGATAGGGCCATAGGACGGGCTCAGGACGCCCTCGGATGGGGGAGACTCGGGGATTCTATCAATTTCGGGAAGGATGGCCTCTCTGGGGCTTTTTTGCGCGCCTCCCTCAGGACGGGTTGGGACGCTTAGGACGAGCGCTCCAACCTCGACGCAGGACGCTACGGCAATCAGCAGGGCGAGGAGCAGAAGTTCAGGACGCAGTCCTAATGTCTTCCCAAGCAGGACGACCATGCTCGAGCTTTCGTAGGACGGGCTTCCTGAGCTTTCTTCGGAGGCAATCGAGTCAAGGAGAACTTGCTTCCTGTCCCTAAGGACTGAGAGGGAAGCCTCGACCTTGCCCAAAGCCGTCGAGTAGTCAGAGGGGAGAACTCGTAGGCGACCGACTAGGACCGAGATTTCGGAGCTTAAAGACTCTATCTCTTCCTTCTTCTCGATGTAGGCGGGCGAGTCCCTAACCTCAATGGCGAGAAACGAGCCCTTCGACTCTTCGACGATTTTCAAGGATGCGGCCAGAGAGGCTACTGCGGAGAGGGTAATTAGGATAACGGCAAAGGCACGAGCTTTACCTCCTTTACGCCACGCGAGAATTTTTGAGCCCTCGAGGCCTACGCCAACGACGCCCAAAAGAATCTTCTCAAAGAGTCCTCCCCTCCCCAGTGAGACAAGGAGGGTTATCGTGAGGCAGGCGCTTACTGCCCACAAAAGGAAGCCAAAAAATAAGCGGAGGTTCGATTCGAGACTGGGTAAGCGGGTGGTGGACATTGTGTAGCCTCCTATGGTTCGCTATATACAATAATATATCTGATATTGCGAACTAGTCAATTGATATGTTTGACTATTCGTATTAATTATTGTAGTATTGAAATCATTTGTTTGACTGGAAGGACTGTATGCCCGTCAGCTATCGACCGCTATGGATCACGCTCGCCGAACGAGGACTCAAAAAAGGATTCTTGAAGGAGCCGCCGATTTCCCTTGCAACCTCGACTTTGGCCAAGCTGGGGAAGAACGAGCCCGTTGCGCTCGAGGTAATAGAAAGAATCTGCCTTACGCTCGGTATCCCAATCGAGAAGGTTGTGGGGGTAGTAAAAAAGGGAGAAGACTCAGCGACCTCCGGTTGAAGTCGGAAGGATGACGGTCGGCGGACTGAACCGCCGGCTGAAAATCGGTGGTTTTCAATTCTGGGCCGCTACTCGGCGAACGCCGTGCTATGTCGAAGCAAAGGGCGGGGGATTATAAACGGTCGCAAGCTAGGACTCTTGGCCCAAATCGCGGGGGAAAACACGAAGAAACCGGGGATATATCAGCAACGGTATAAACTGGATACCGTTGTCCGAGGGGCCTCCGCGCGGGGCCCTCTTTCCCTTCTTAAGTCCCCCTTGGACCGAATACATTCCAGGCTTCAACCCGTAACTATCTCGTTCTGGTGGAGGAACCTCCTTACGTTCTTGTCCTTAGGAGGCCTTCCTTGGAGGCTCTGCATTGAAAGGCATTTGACCAATATGCAAACTTGCTATATGACGCAACATACTATTTACCATTAATGCGTCATATAGCATACTATCCTCATGAAAACCGTCTTGAAAGGCATAACGCAGCGACAGGTCGAGGCGATGCTAGCCCCATGGAGGGACGCACGACTGCCTCCTAAGCCTCCCAAGGGCTGGATTAGGGCCATCCGAGAGGGACTGGGAATGCCTGCCAGTTACTTGGCCAGGAAGATGGGCGTGGAGCAATCCACCGTCAAGCGCTACGAGGACGCCGAGGCCAGCGGCGGGATTAGCTTGAAAACCCTACAGCGCATTGCCGACGCCCTGGGCTACGAGCTCAAGTATGCCATCGTGCCCAAGAAACCCCTTCCTCAGGTGATTCAGGACCGGGCGGTCGTGGTCGCGCAGGAGCGAATGAGGGCCATCTCGCGGACCATGGCACTGGAGGACCAATCAACTTCCACGGCCGAAACCGAGGCGCTGGTTCAGGCGCAGGCCCAGGACCTCATTAACGGTTCATGGCGAGACCTATGGCGCTGAATCCTCAGTATGCCCCCGGAGCGACGCCGCTGTCCCCCGACGAGCTACAAGCCTTGATCCCGTCCTTCGTCACTACCCAAGGTGCGCTGAACGAGTTCGAGCAGGCGAATATCTCCGAAGGCGCGGCATGGGCATACAGGTCCAGGCGAGACATCCTGACCGAGAAGTTCGTCATGGACCTTCACGGGCACATGTTTGACGCGACTTGGAGATGGGCCGGGAAGTACCGGGGTAGCGACAAGAACATCGGCTGCCCCTATTGGGAAATCCCCGTGCGGGTGGTGGAACTTCTGCGGAACACCCAGGCGCAAATTGACGGGAAGTCCATGTCGCCGGATGAGGTCGCCGTTAGGTTCCATCATAGGCTTGTCTCCATCCATCCCTTTCCCAACGGCAACGGACGACATTCCCGCCTGATGGCGGACCTCTTGATAGTTCGCCTCGGGGGCAGGCCCTTCTCATGGGGCGGCAACGTCAACCTCGTCTCGCCCTCGGAGACACGAGGCGCCTATCTATCTGCCCTCCGGGCGGCTGACGCTCAGGACATTAACCCCTTGCTGGACTTTGCCCGGTCATAGGCTCTCGTTCCCTCAAAGGTCTTCCCGTTCCCATGGGAACTTCTACATCCTTATTTCACTTTCCGAAATCCATTGGTATTACATAAATGAACGGAAGACACTTACATTTAATGTCGCACGTACACGAGTGGCACATAACCGAGCGCCCGGTAGAACGGCTTCCACGACTTCCACCTTGAACCGCTCACCGTCGCCTGGGGTGACCAGTTCCCGTATGTAACTTCATCCCGTCCCCTTAGAGACTTTCTGCCCAGTAACTAGCTTCCCATCGCCTCCCGCTATGGAAGGCCGCGTTCATTCGCCCATGAAAGTTCTTTCAACCCCGATGCCCAGCCTCGAATGGGCCCAATGTTTTTTGATCTTCCAATCGACGGGACATTGCCAACGGGCGCTTCGCCCTCTAGGCCCTCCAAGTGCCCCAGGCCGCCCAAAGCCAAGGGACAGTGATTTCTCCTACCAAACTCCGACTGAGAATTTTCCTCCCGTTAATATATAGGGTAGCGTGAAGACATAAAGGAGGTCGAAATGGAACGTTGCCCTATTTATTCTCCGCCTTAGTTCGCAGTCCGCATCTTGAACAGCTTGCGAACTATATGGGATGGGCCCTCTCTCACCGTGAGGCTCCGTTCGTATGAACGGGAGTGATGGCCCGGCCCCACCCCGAGGGAGAATCATTTTGATAGAGAAGAACCTATATTACATCGAGGTCCACATGTTCTCAGGCGACGACACGCTTTCCGAGGAATTCCGCGTGAATTTCGCCAATGGACGGGAATGCCTACATGTAGACCTGCCTTATGATGGTTGCCAGGACATGGACCTTGAAAGTCTCTGGTCCGCTGAAGCGGAGGTATTTCGTACCGTCTCTCGCTACCAGATGAAGGAGGACGAGACCATGGTCGTGATGGTGGGCAACGCTGACCACTACGATCTTTATATCGATACTGGGACCTCGGCCATCGACACTATAGCGCGAAGGATATGCCACACCCCGGATGATATGTATGGGTACACATCTATCCGTGCCTAAGAGGAGTTTGGCATCTCTGATTTTGGTTCCTATTCAGCAGAGATAGCAGTTTTCTCCATCGACGAGGCTGGTGGGGTGTCTCCCTCGATTGGTTACCTAAGAAGGTTTGGCGCGGATAAATTGGGACTTAATGCGAAGGACTTCGATACCAGCAGGGCATGCGACCAGCACGCCGCTATCTTGGAAGCCATCGCGGAAGTTCGCGGCCACGAAATGAAGGCCAACGATATCGTGATTCTTATGGCTGACGCAAGGCCTTTCATGGTTGGAATAGGAGAACACGGATTCGAGGAACTCCTCGACCGTGTCGAGGAGTACGGGACAAGTGACGTGGGCCTAACGGAGAGGTTCATCAATACATCGGAAAGGGCCTCGCTTAACGCTTGAGCCAGACGCCCTGAATCCGACCGAATAAAGGCTGAAGGCTAGGGCCGGCCTCCTCTCATCGAGAGTCATCTCGAATAGGGGATTCCGGCCTTATGCCATGCGTCTTGGCGTGAAACCACTCGAGGACGCTAATCACTGCCTCGGCTTATTCGCAATCGCACCAGCTCTGCTGGCGTGAAGAGCGCTTCAGCGACAGACGAATGACATTGATGGTGGGCCACGCGTTCCTCGGCTAGGGGAATGCTTTCCATAGAGCCTATTTTCTTTCGAGAATCATGGATCTGATGAAGCAGGTCAAGATATAGCTGTCCCGACTCTCGCCGAGTCAAGACAGTTCCTACGGTCGTGGCTCAGTGTTGGCTAATGCGTTTCTCGATTAGTGAATGATATTTCATATCTTTTTCGATGAGGACACAGTTCCTCCCGCAATTCCTCGCCGCAATACCCGTCGTCCCGCTTCCAGCGCAGAAGTCGAGGAGGGTCTCACCCTCGAGAGAATAGGTCCGAATCAAGTACTCGATAAGCGCAACGGGTTTCTCCGTTGGGTGGAGTTTCGACCCGCAATGGATTGGGTAACGGAGAATGCTCGTGGGGAAATAGAGCCCCTCGGGATTATCCTCTTGCTGGAAATCGGAAAGGGACATGCCGTTACCGATTAGCCTGTTGGAATGATTCCCCCCGGTCTTTCGACCGAGATATGGCTCTCCCTTCCTCATCTGAGGGTAGTACCGGCTTCCTCCGAAGATGGAAATGTTTTCGTGCGAGGACATCGGTCTCTTCTTGGAGAGGAGGGGATTCGAGCCTTTGCCCTTATCCCAAATCAAGTCGTATTTGTAAGCCTCGAGGTTGCTGAACCGAAGTTTGGAGGAGAAGGGTTCCGTCCCGAAGAGGGCGATGACGCCATTATCCTTGATGACCCGCTTCAATTCCTCCCACATAGGCTCGAACGGAATGACCTCGTCCCATGAGCACGCTGTCGTTCCATAGGGAGGGTCGGCGACGACGAAATCGATGGATTTATTCGGGATGGTCGGCAGTATGTCCAGGCAATCGCCGAGGAAGACCCGTATCGAAGTCTTGGGGGCTTTGGCTGAAACGGGATATGAGATGGCTTCCCTACTAATCCTCGCCATTGGTCGGGAGACCCGGAGAAGCCCTATTGTCGTAACCTCCTGTTTCTCTTTTCTGGTATCCTTGAGGTAGTCTTGGAAGGCGTCCTCGGGAATCTGCGCCAGGCACTGAAGGATGCTGCTCTTCGATTTCGATATCCCAATTTGAGCTAACGTCGTTCGATCAGACCTTAGCTCCTTTTTCTGGTGTTGGTTTGAGCCCTCCCCTCCACGCTCTATGTTCTCGGATATCCACATCCCTCTTTTCCGGTCTACCCGGAGGCGGAACTCGGCTATCTTGTTCTGCGTTTCGAGGCCCTTCTTGCTCTGCTTCGAGAGGACCCGGATTGTCTCGACTTTCGACCGGAGCGCATTGAGGTCCTGAATAGTGGTGGCGTCGCCTATCGCGCGGGATAGGGAGTCCAACTCGATAAGCGCCCGTGTTTCCGTTCCCATAGATGAAGGATAGACGGTGCGCAATTGATTGAAAACCCCCGAAGCTTAACCCTCTGAGCCCTTCTCAAGACCCCAGGGACCGGAAACTGCAAATCGAGATTCGAGCGTCCTTACTTCATTTTCCCGAAGAGATAGGTATTATAAACATGAACAGAAGACACCTACTTATATTGTCGCGCGCACACGAATGGCGTAGCCGAGCGTCCCCGGCAGAACGGCTTCCACGATTCCCCTTGGAACCAAACCGGGGAGAAGCGGAAGGTACGGTCTCCGTGGCAAGGTATCCAGGCGGCAGACGGTCATCGACTGGATTGACATGACTGACGCCCAGATCGGGGAGGCATGAGAGATGGATACCACAACGATGAATGATCCAAAGGCCATGCTTTATTTCGCCCTCAAGTATGCAAAGGAGGGATACTCAATCTTCCCGCTCTACTGGATCAAAGAGGACGGTGGCTGCTCCTGCCCCAAGGGGAAAGCGTGCGGGAAGAGTTCGGGGAAACACCCTTTGACCCCCAACGGCTTCAAGGATGCCTCGTCCGACCCTGAACAGATAAGGCAGTGGTGGACGCAGAATCCGTACGCGAACATTGGGTTCCCGACCGGCGTAAAAAACGACCTCACTATCCTCGACGTCGATGGGGAGGAAGGAGTCCAGGCACTGGAACGGTTTGCGGCAGAAGGGAAGGTGCTTCCGGAGACGAGGACAGTCATCACCGGAAGGGAACAAGGTAAGCACCTCTACTTTACCTATACCCCAAGGTTCCTAAAAACAGTACTAAGAAAACCCTTTTTGTGACATAATATCGACGACACTAATAGCTGGATGCCGGTAGAAATATCCTTGAGGCACAATCCCACCTTGAATTGCGTGTACTGGACACCAGTTGTAACAGGCAAGACAATTCTCGCAATGGCCTTTCCAGAAAGGTTTCCCATCTCTTAGTTCGATATTATCAACAGGACATACTCGAACACACTGACCGCATGACGTACAGGTGTCCAAGCTTTTGTAACTACGGTCGGAACCCTGTATTAGCCGCTCCGGGGATTGGTTTTCCGGTACACCTGAAAGGCTTGCAAGCTGTTTTCTAAAAAGCTTCTGTACCGTTGGACACAGTCGGATCATTAACCAGCTCAATAAGTGATTCGTGAAAGCGGTACCGTTACGCCTGTTCCGAATTATCTCTGAGATGACTACTAATCTTGATTCCGCCTTTCGAGTAATGGATATGGGATTCTCCCATGGTTTTCTAAAGGAGTTTTGCGGCATATGGAGCCCGAACCAGGAATTCAGATGACCACCACGCTCTTCAATTATGCTTCCCAATTTTTGATAAGTTTCTCCAGCAGCGCCTCCATAATTTGCAACTGCGAAAATGTAGGCTTGCTCAATCCCAACTAGTTTTCGAGCAAATCGGGAAACAATTAGAGGCAAATCGGCAAAGTACACGAAATAAACAGGGAATACTAACCCTACGACATCTTCTTTCGGTCTAACTTCCAGTTCGGACCCTAACGATACCATCGAAACTAATTGGGCTCCGAGTATCCTTGCTAAGTTTTTCGCGAGGACCAGGCTATTACCTGTACCAGTGAAATAGTAGATTGTCGATTCCATTGTTCTTCTCCATTAACAGTATCGTGGATACCAAAAGACACATTCCACAATTGACAGCCAATCGGTGTGGTCCAAGTTCCTGACTACTCAGAAATTTCCTTGAAAAGGCTCGACATCATCGGTTTTGGTCCAACGTTGTCATATCATCACAAACAAACACTCCATCAGTTAGGCAAGCGACCTTTCAGTGTCTCCACTATCTTAGTGGCGCTTCTTCATATCCCCTCCTAGTGCGCGGAATGTGTCAGTGCCGAAGCTCTGCTTGCACAATGTGAGTGTGCAATATGGAAAGAACGATATAAAATTACATTGTTCAGTATTTTTACGGCCCACTTGCAGACCGCCTAAGTTTCATTCCGGAGTAGTGGAGCCAAGGTCCTTCGGCATCCTGACCCGCAATAATCCATTCCCCTGAATTGCGGCCATACCCCTCCGTGACAGCCTCGCAGTCGTTGACCGGCTTAATGGCTATAGTTCCGCCCTCGGCGCTCAATATGCCGTTACTGCGATCATAGGCCAAGGCGAATGCTGCTTTGCCGCTGGACTGTCGCCATAGTCCAAGGCGGTTCTGCCATGCGGGAGATAGTGATGTTGGTTCGAGCTTTTTTGCCGCTACGGAGGCGAAATCCTGATACGGTCCTTCTATTCTTTGTATACATAGAACAGGCACGTCGTCGATAGGGATAAGTTGTAGCCGAACTTCCTTTCCCCAGGCATTGCCGATATCAATCGGCAATATACCGAAAGCTAGCTGTTTTAGGCTCATGGTCGAGTCCTGATGAAAAATTACTTGTGCCGTCGTTTGCCGAGTCTCGAGAAACAGTTCTTTCCCTCGTTGGTAAATCTTGAATATCCCCTTTGTCGGCAATTGGTACACTCCACACAACTCATTTCTGAATTCCGGGCCTACGCTTATTGCAGGCAAGCAGGTTGCTTGATAGGGTTGCTCCGGATCGCGGGCTGTCCGAGACATAAGCTGGAGCCGCATCCCCTGCACGATCAGCGGCTCGAGAGTGGCACTATCAAGGCTTTCAGAATTAATCGCCACAAAAACGCCGAGACCCTGCGAGGGGTCAAGGCAAAACGCCGCATGGAAAGGCGGCAAGTCCCCGCCGTGCCATACGACATTCTCCAACCCGAGTGATGTGATCGGATGCCGCCAAAAAGTCAGTCCGATTCGGAAATCTAGGTCGAGCCTTACGTTCTTGTTCTGAACCTTCCAAAGCTCCAGGACGCTGTTCGGTTTCAAGACCTTCCCCGCTCCGGCCTGATCGCCCAAGAGCCCGCGGGCGAAGCGGGCCATGTCGCGGGCCGAGCTGCAGAACAAACCAGCTGGAAGATCACGAATATAGGGAACCGGCATTTCCTTCCGCTTTAGGAACCCTTGCGCAATGCTTCCAGGATCCAAGCCGTCATACGCGAACCCACTATCCGTCATTCCCCAGGGCAGCAGGATTTCCCACCGAACGAACTCGGAATAGTCCTGCCCGGAAGCCCGTTCTACAGTCACGGCAAGGAGACTGAAAGCCACGTTGGAATAGGAATTCTGCGTCCATGGCTCCCTGGTGGTCCTCGTTAGATTCAATAATCCGACTATCTGCCGATACTCCTTGCCTGTCGTTCCTGCCTTTCCGCCCGGAGCCTCGGGTTGCAAACCTTCCAGAATATCGGATACGAGCCCGCTCTCGTGGGTTAGGAGGCTGCGTATTGTGATCGCTGTTGAGGAGCCGGAAGGTGATCTGAGCGTGAACTCGGGAATATAGCGCGCGACGGGAGCATCCAGGTCCATCTTCCCCTGCTCTACCAACTTCATGACGGCGATAGGCATAAGCAGCTTGCTTGTAGATCCAATGTCAAAGACGGAGTTTTCATCGACCTTGCGGCCCTTACCAGCATCACCGAAGCAGAAGTAGCTATCCTGACCTCGGATATCGATCAATGCGACACTCAGGCCATGAATATTATGCTTGTCCACTTCTCGTTCTAGAAACATATTGTACCAACGGTTTAAGGTTATCGGATCATAGGCTCTCGGCGCAGTGATAGTTTTACCGATATTGGTGCAGGAGCCCGCTATTAGGACTACCATTAAGAAGAATGCAATTTTAAACGAGGGTATGGTGTTCATTTTTTTCTTTCCCTATTCTGGTGTTATGCGGTTGCCGACCGGCCGGCTGATTAGTACGCAATACCGAAACCGAGAAAGCCCGGTCCGATCAAAGGCTCGAAGATCTGCTTCCCTTTGTCTATGCGCTGCTTCGCTTCGTTGCCAGCGGCAATCGAGGACCATACCTTGACTCCAAGGTCAGCGAGTTGGCATGCTGCCGAAAGATATATCGCGGGAAGAAAATCATTCAGGTTATGTGAGGCGTATGCATTCCATATTCCCGAGTATGATCTATTGAGGTAGTCCATCTCACGCAGGTCCTGGGGGAGCAAGAGAAATGCTCCCGCCGAGGCTCCGGTCAACAATGCGAGATGCAGGCTCAAGAAGCCGATTCCCTCTATTTTATTGCCCATCTTCTTCTGGCCTGCTCCAGGCACTTCGAAAGACAGGGTGGCCATTTTCTTGATGAAAGCGTCCTTCTGAGTGGCTATGCTGAGGCGGTCGCGGTAGGGCACTAACTCGGCAAGTGTCATATTGGCAAGTTTCGCCGTCGAGAGCTCCTTGCCTATCGAGGCGGACTCGGTCTGAAGATAATGTCCTGGCTTTCCAGTCGGGAGCATAGTACCCATGATCTTGGGCGCAAGCTCACCGGTGACGTCAAGCGATGGAATGGACAGTTGGGCGATCACCGATACCGGAAAAGCCAAAATAATGAAGAAAAAAAGAATAGCTTTCATGGCCAGTCTCCTTTACCATGACGAGCAATGAGGATATGAGCTAAAATTCTTCAGTAAAATGTAAGATATTAATTGTTTACTTTAGATACTTTCTCTTGAGGCTCATCCTCGACGTATTCCAGTATGTCCCCAGGCTGACAGCTAAGATGATGGCAAATTGCGTTCAACGTAGAAAAACGGATAGCTTTAGCCTTATTGCTCTTCAAGATCGAAAGATTCGCCATGGTGAGCCCTACCTTGTCCGCGAGCTCAGTAAGCGAGGTCTTGCTCTCGAACATAACTCGATCAAGATTGACTTTTATGCTCAACCTGGCGCTCCTAAACTGTGAGATCTTGCTCAGCCTGGAGGGCTGTTCCGTGGCGGAATATCTCAGCCAATACAATAAGGACTAAGCCGGTGAAAAGACCTTCGGAGTTCAGGTGAAAACTCGGCCCGATGGTCACTCCGGCGATATTGAAATCGCCTGCTATGAGGCTCCCGATGAAATAAGAAAAAAGCGTATTTGCGATCGATCCGCCCAAAGTTAATAGGCCGATAGCCCGTACGCGCCGTGCGTTTTTATCCTTGAATATCTGGCCGATGCGTAGAGTCCTGAATATCCGCTTCATTTGGTAGATGACAGCTAAGGCGAAGCCAGACTTCACGAAGGCCAGGGCAAAGAATCCAACGAGAAAATGCGAACTTTTTAGAGTCTGCGCTGGTAGCTTTAGCCATACAAGATCTGATTTGAGGATAAAAGTGAAGTTTGGACGCTGACTCATGGCTTCGAGTAGCTTATGTTGGTTATTTAGAAGCATAACGCTACTCCACAGAATCCCCGCCATGAGAACTATGCAGAGATACCATGCTACGGTTAGTGATACTTCGAGGATGGATGAAACCGACTTTCTACCAAAAAAGTTCATGCTGGTTCTCCCATTCGATTTATACGAAATATAGCATGTATTTATTGAATGTCAATAAATGTATATTGAATATCGATGCTATTATTAGACCCTAATACTATTCAAGTGTATGGGGTATTTGAGGAGTTGGGGAGTGGGAAATGGCACTTTTATTACAACGGGACACAATTCTGTATCTGGCACAAAATCCTAGGGTGTGACATTCGGTCAGAGGGCGGTTATGTCGTGGCGCCGCCTTCCAAGCACTACTCGGGGAATAGGTACCACTCGGATTCGGAACAGGATACGGAAATCGCCGAAATGCCCGATTGGCTCATCAAGGAGCTCGCCACCGCGAGGGTTGGTAAAAAGTCTCCAGCGAAGGGACCGACCACCCCGCGAGGGACGGACAAGGGCAAGGATGGAAAGCTTGTGCCCGAAGGGGGACGGAACGATTACCTCTTCCGCTTCGCGTGCAGCTTCGTAGATTCCGGCCTAAATGACGACACATTCGCTCGACTCGTCATGGCAGAAAATGAGGCCACGTGTTCCCCTCCCCTTGATCAGGCCGAGGTGGAGACCATCATCAATAGCGCCCTCGGATACAGGAAAGAGAAAGAGGCGGACTACGGGGATACCCCCGAGAACAAGATGAAGCCACGCATATTCTCCTCACCGTCCGAGTGTATCTCCTTCTTTGACGCCTACTATTTCAAGTGCATAGTAGGAGGGAAAGTTTCCGTCCTCTCCCGGAGCGGAGGCCTCGGCGAAAGCCTCCTCAGGCCTGCCTTCTGCGAGGCACACGCGAACAAGGACCTGATCATAGGAGAGGACAAGCGTGATGCTTCAACGTATTGGTTCGACCATACCGACCAAAACTTCGAGAAGCTCGTGTTCGACCCGAACCCAAACTACCGGCCTAAGACCAATGAGATAAACATCTGGCAGGGCTTTCCCTTCGAGCCCGAGGAGAACGGGAAGGCGGCTAGCTACATCACCCTCATCAAGGATGTCATCTGCGACGGGAAGGAGGGTACCTCTGACTTCGTCCTCGATGTCATGGCTTGCATCGTCCAGAAGCCGCATAGCAAGGCTGGAGCCAACACTTCCATAGCGCTCAGAGGGACTCAAGGTATCGGGAAGAGCTTTTTCGTCGAAAACTTCGGGAAGCTCTTCGGTGATGCTTACATCATGGTCGATGACGTCAAGCAGATAACCGGCAGGTTCAACTCGTTCCTCCTGAACAAGATTCTGGTCTTTGGGGATGAGGCGATTTGGGGAGGCGGCCGGGCGAACAACAACATCCTAAAAAAACGCCTCATCTCCTCAAGCTCCATCAACATTGAGCCAAAGTTCAAGGACTCATTCATGGCGTCCAACTACTGTCGGTTCTTTTTCGCCACGAACTCCGACTGGGTCGCCCCTGTGGAGCGGGGCAATCGGAGGTTCCTCGTCCTCGATGTCAACGAGACTCACAAGAAGGACAAGCCGTACTTCGCGAGGATCAAGAAGGACTTGGACGAAGGGGGTTACGCGGACCTGCTTTCCTTCCTTCAGAAGAGAGACGTCAGCGGAAGGGACTTCGAGAATGATCTCCCGAAGACCGAGGCGATGACCGAGAACCAGCTGAATGGCCTCGAACCTGTCGAGCAGTGGCTGTATGAGGAGCTGACCAACCCAAGCCCCGAAGTTTTCCTCATGGATGCCTCAACCGGCATCACGACAAGCTACTTCCATAACAAGTTCGTGGAATGGGCAGGGGTAAACGGTGTCTACAAGGTCCCTCTTGCCCCGTTTACTTACAAGGCAAGGAAAGCCTTGCCTTCAATAGAGCTGAGGCGAGTTCAGGTCGAGGGAATACGGCAGAATACGTTCGTGCGCCCCGGAATCGGGATACTTCAAGCTGACTTCTTCAAGTACCTCGGCATCAACGAGGAGGACAAGGGGCAAGAATAAGGCGACTAGTTCCAGATAGTTAGTTCAAGCCCCTTCTCCAGTAAAGCGGAGGAGGGGCTTGTTTTCTTTGGGAGAAGTGGCATAGGTGCCATAGGTGGCATAGTCTTTTTTATAGAAAAAAAATCGATTCTAAAAGTTTATGAAATGGCTATGGCACTTACGCCACCTATGCCACTTGCTCTGTTTTTCAGGAAAGGCTCTTCTACTATACATGGAGGAGGGACTTGCACATGCTCTTTTTTTTCAGGCAAGGTCCTTCTCCAGTAAAGCGGAGGAAAGGCTTGTCCTTTGTGAGGAGGATGAAAGTGGCATAGGTGCCATAGGTGGCATAGCCTTTTATATAGAAAAAAAAATCGATTCTAAAAGTTTATGAAATGGCTATGGCACCTACGCCACCTATGTCACTTGCTCTGTTTTTAGAAAAAAGGCCCTTCTTCTAACATGGAGGAGGGACTTGTTCTTTGGGTGGAGTAGCGGAAAAGTGTGCCTCCTCTCTGCCGCCGCGAGGACAGTCAAGGCCGCGTGGGCTCGACGGGAAGAGGCCGTTCGCGGACCTCGCCCTGCGACCCTGTGCGGAACGCCTTCAAGTCCGCGGCGTAGAGGCTCAGCGAGGCTGCGTCGATGGAGGCCATGCTCCGTCCACGGCATCGGGCACCGCTTCGCCATCGACGAATATAAAGGAGAGACGTGGACATCTATCGGCTCAAGGCGCTCCTGAACAGCGCTTTCATTTGGGTCTCCGAGGACAGCTTTTCGCGTGATGGAGGCCTGTGGGGAAAAAGCTTGTTTTTGGGGTCTAGCTTCATTTCGCTTGTCCCGGAAAAATCCAGTTCGGGAACCATTCCGCGAACGGGCCAAAAGGTTCATCGGTCGGATTTCCTCGCCTCGGCCACCTCGATACCGCCGCCTAAGCCCTATCACGACTTCATCCCGGTCTTGAAATGGGAACCGATGTAGACCTTGAAGTGGCGCGAGGGAACGTGAAAGAAAATGCTGCCTCGGGAACGGCGGGGTAGCCGTCATGAAGGGCGAGGGAGAGACCGACGAACCGAAGGAAGCCTTCGGGATTGAACCACTCCCATTCATCGAAATGGGAAGTTGGATAGATTCGGTAGTCGCCGTAGAGCTCGTCCTCGGCTACGGGAAGCGAGGAGTCACAGAGTATGCCGGATAGGTCGGGCGTAAGCTAAAAATACCCCGACCTTGGGGACAGCGAGGTCGTCGAAGCTGGGGGAGTTTGACATGGAGGACCTCCAGGGAGATGAGCGACGTCAGCGTGGGCGACGGTTATGACGATTGCTGGTGGCGATTAGCCGGACGTGGAGATGAATAAGCTTCAGGTGGCGCGTTGGTGAACTCCGAAATATTTCCCAGAATTTGAATGAGTCAAGTCTACCTTGACGCACTACCTAGGCGTTGTAAAATGGTGACTGTAAGTAGTGCTTTTTCTGCCAATGACGATATTGGCTGTCTATCAAGGGAATCTCGGTTCAATGACTTTCGGAGGCCAGATATCGAGGCTGTTGATCCCCCTATTCCGCTTGTCCTCGGTGATGGGAGCGCGTCCGGGTTCTTCCAGGCTCTTCTTGTGCTGAAAGGCGCCGTCCGGTCCGAATACGAGGGCGGAAAGGCAACCCTCCTCGCCGGGAGCCTTCTCCTCGCCCCGCCGGGTTCGCGGCTTAGCATACGCGAAGGAACGGGTGCGATAGTCAAGTCCTTCTTCTTCGGCCCCTCTCTTGTTGATGCCTTTATAAGCGAGTCGACCGTGGATCGGGTTGTGGAGACCCTCGCCTGCGACGCACCTTGCTTCACTCGTCTCGAGGGCGTCGACTTGGAGGAGGCCTCGGCGGTCTTCGCCTTTTTGGAGCGAGCGGCTGCGGAGGAGCAACCGGGCTACCTCCCGATCATCAGGCTCAAGGTGATGGAGCTCGTTCTCCTTCTCGTCAGGGAGAGAGACTTGGGCGCATCTCCCGACAAGGCGGCGCATTTCAAGGCCGAGGATCTCGAGCGCTACATCGAGGAGCACTACACCGAGCCTCTGTCCTTGGATAAGTTCGCTACCCGTTTCGGGCTGAACCCCGCCTATCTCTCGCGGGCGTACAGGATGCAAAGTGGCCGCACGATTGTCGAGTATGTCAATCAAATACGCATCCAAAAAAGTTGCCTCCTACTCAAGCGCTCGGAAGTGAGCATCCTGGATATCGCGCTCTCCGTCGGCTACAACAGCCTCTCGCTCTTCAACCGCAACTTCCGCAGGATTCTGGGGATGAGTCCCCGCGAGTACCGGAACCGCAGCGCAAAGTAAAAAGAATGCCAATCGCTTTCTAGGAAAGTGCCGGAATCCCTATGCCTGCCCGCGTCATACTGAAGGCCGGAGGCATTCATGGACGATTTCAAGCGTTTCCTCGAGGAATCACCGATAGCTGCCGAACTCCGCCTGCCTACAAGACTCATCCTACACCGCGCGAGCATGGGCCCTGGAGCAATCGGCGACATGGCAGAGAGCGGAACCTACGTTCCCCTGGGCGGCGAGATCTGCGAGCTCGAGGTGGGCGAACAGTGCATCGCTCGGGGACGGATAGTTAAGAGGATGGGCAAGAGCTACTTCAAGATTGTGGAGATGGGAGAGGGAGGGATGCGATGAAGATGGGCTATGTGAAGGACGTCAAGGTCGAGCTCTCCGTTGAGTTGGGCAGGACTACGCGCAGCCTTTCCGACCTCGCGGGTATCGGGGAGGGCACCATCGTGGAATTGAATAGTATCTGCGGCGAACCAGTGACCCTCCTTGCTGCGGGCAAACCGATCGCCTGGGGCGAAGTCGTCATCATAGACGAAAACTTCGGTATCAGAGTCACCGAGGTCCTGGGAAAAGCGAGCTCCCGATGAACGCGAAGCTGCTCACCTCGAAGGCTCGCTCCGTCGATCCCGCTGTCCTCTTGAACAGAATTAAGGCCTATGACTTCAGGCGGCCGGACAAATTCTCCAAGGAGCAAATCCGGACTGTCCAGATTATTCATGAGACTTTCGCCCGGCTTGCCACAACGACTTTGTCGGCGACGATGCGCGCCATAGTCCAGGTCCGCGTCGCCATGGTAGATCAGATGAACTACGGGGAGTTCATCAGGTCCATACCGGAGCCCTCGACGATAGCCGTGTTCGGCATGGATCCCTTGAGGGGCATGGCAGTGCTCGAGATTGACTCCTCCATCGCTTTCCCTTGTATTGAACGTCTTTTCGGCGGCGCAGCCGATGGCTCGGGCGAAGAGACCGACCCGAAGCGGGGGCTCACTGACATTGAGCTTTCGGTAATGGAAGGCGTATTCCTCCGCCTCTTCGGCAACCTTCGCGAGAGTTGGGCTCAAGTAATCGATATCAGGCCTCGCCTGTCGCAGATAGAGACCAATCCCCTGTTCGCCCAGATCGTGCCGCCCTCGGAGATGGTCATCCTCGTAAGCTTCGAGATGAAGCTCGGGGGAACTACTGGGATACTGAACCTCTGCATCCCCTACCTGACGATCGAGCCGATCATTTCTAAGCTCTCGGCCCAGTACTGGTACTCAACGCGGCGCCCCGCCTCTAAAGAGAGCCTCAAGTCTATCCTCGGCCGCATCGAAGCCTTCGACATCGAGGCAGAGGTCTTGGTCGAGGGGGAGAGCCTGAGCCTTCGTGAGCTCGGCTCGCTGAAAAAGGGCAGCCTTGTGCGTCTACCCGGCTACGAGCGAGGCGAGGCTCTCTTCCGGATGGGAGAACGGGAGCTCTTCCGCATGAGAGCCCGACCTAAAAAACGTGGCAAGGCTCAGGAATACGATATCATCGAGAAGCTCTTCGAGGAGACGATTCCTTCCCATGAAACCACTGAAGCTCCGGCCACGGGCAAGGAGCTTGAATCGACCCTGCGCAATGTCCTCGTCGATTTCCAAACGAGCTTCCACGATCAGCTTGCGGAGCTCGCCAAGGGCATTTCCGAACTCGGCCGTAGGCAGGATCTCCTTACGGACCAGCTCGCCCTCGCTCCGCCCGAGGCCGAGGGGCCGGGGGATAGCGGGCATCCCGAACGCAGGCGCCCCTTCGAATTCCTGGCCGGGGCTGATCCCGTCCATGTCCTCAACTTCCTCGCGGGCGAGCATCCACAAACCATCGCTCTCGTGCTCTCCTATCTGGAGCCGAACACCGCAGCAGCCCTGTTCGGCAGTCTTTCCGTGGAGCTCCAGCCAAACGTCGCCCGTAGGATAGCCACCATGGATAGGACCTTGCCCGAGGTGGTTGGGCAGGTGGAGCGCGTCCTGGAACGGAAACTTGAGGCCATGAGCTCGGAGAAGTACACCAAGGCAGGCGGCGTAGCAAGAGTCGCGGATATCCTCAACATGGCGGACCGTTCCACCGAGAAGCACGTAATCGAGTCCTTGGAACGAAGCGACTCGGGGGTCGCGGACGAGATAAAGAAACGGATGTTCACTTTCGAGGACCTTGTCCACCTAGAGGCGAATACGGTGTTGAAGCTTGCCGAGAGTCTGGATGCCGAGACCCTTGTACGCGCATTGAAGGCCGCTACCGACGAACTGAAGTCCTTCATCTGGGCCTGCCTGCCCGAGCACACATCGGCCGCGCTTAAAGCCCGTCTAGAGAAACTCGGTATGATTCGCCTCGCCGAGGTCGAGGCTGCCCAACAGAAAGTCGTAGCTAGAATTCACGAGATGGAGGAGAGCGGTGAGATTGCGATAAAGCAGCCCTGATCGCCCAGCCCACGGCTCAGAAATGCGGGCCGCGGGCGAGAGCCTCCCATGGCGCTAGTCCTTCTCGAACGGGGTTGCCCAGCGCCATTATAGAGCGGAGTTGGCGGGGGGCTTGAATAGTCAGCGGAATATGCGAGTCAGGGATGCGCGCGAAGTCGCAATGTCCACGGAAAATGAGAGACAAGAAAGCGAGCGAATTGATCGGACAGAAGACTGGGCAGGAGCCCTCTTGGGCGCTTGAAATTAGGTAAACGGCGAGATAGCCAGTAGACCAAGATTGCATATTACAGGCTATTTCCCCCGTCGATAAAAGTAGGCAGAGTGGTAATGCCCCAAACTATCCCAAGCGACTGCTGAGATGTCATTGCCACTTTCATTTGATCCAAGAAGGCTGTTATCTGCCCTCGGTGATGGGTCTGCTGATTGAAGGCTTTTAGGAGGCATCGCCAGAGACTTCCCCATCTTCGACGTTCTCTCTGACTCATTCTTCATGAACACCGCGTCATTCACCGCCGCCCAGCTCGTCCATGACTACCTCGTCGCCACCGGAGACACCTTGAGCGCCAAGGCCTGCCGTACCTTGGGATTGCCGTACGGGAAACACTACCTTCACGACCTTCGCCGCCGCTTGGCCGCTCTCGATTGTCCCGGAAGCGTCCGTTCTGGGAACCGTTCCGCGAATGGGCCAATAGGTTCGTCGGTGCCAGCCGCCGCCGCCCTGAAATCAGAGGGTCGGGACTCAGCCCTACGATGTGTTCCAGGCCCTCACGACCGCTACGACAGGGAGCGAGACGGCGATAGTCCAAATTGGAAACACGAGCTACCCCATCGAGATTATGGTCGACCCTGTCTATCTCGCCGACGGCCAATCTCTCCTCAATCTGCCGATATGCTCGTCAGCCCTTCAGTCCAATCTCCAAGTCGGCCAGCTCGGAAGTTTCATGCTCAATCAGGCACCCACGAGCATGACTCGCTACAACCGCGTGTACTACGCCCAGTACACTATCAACCTCAAGCCGGGTGCGCCGCCTACACTCTCAATGCAGAGCCAGCTCGGACAGGAGCTCCGAGCCAAAGGAGTGTTTACCGATGACCTCCAGCTCACTGCAGGCAGCAGCATGGGCGCCTCGGGCCTCGCCTCCCAGGTGCAGACCCAGGCCCCGATGCTTTTCCTCATGGCCATATTTCTCGCCTATCTGGTCATGGGCGCTCAGTTCAATTCCTGGCGCTATCCTCTCTACCTCCTCCTCCCCGTACCTCTCGCTGGGCGGAGCCCTGTGGGTGGTCTTCCTCAATGGCAGCGGACTCGACGTATTCGGTCTCCTCGGCATGCTCATGCTCATAGGCCTGTCGGCCAAGAACGCGATCCTCTATCTCGACTTCGTCGTAGAGCGTATCGGCAAGATGCCCCTCGAGGAGGCGCTCATAGAGTCGGGGGGCCTGCGCT
>Ga0326727_10007675_pt1 | contig 28225 bp, 11 predicted proteins | sample MB2enrmetagenome_FD_207643 | JGI IMG/M metagenome (GOLD analysis project Ga0326727, IMG submission 207643) | Lab enriched peat soil microbial communities from McLean, Ithaca, NY, United States - MB29MY | ecosystem: Environmental > Terrestrial > Soil > Wetlands > Peat | place: USA: New York...
GCAATCCGTCCCCCTGGCTGCGGCAGCCTACGAGACGAACTCGCTCGACAGGAGACTGTCGAGTGCGCCTCAAAACGGCACGCAACCGAACGGGCGGAAAACCGCATTTGATTCACAGCCTCTCAGCCCTGGGCAGCGCCCAGGGGAACGAGGCGCCGCGATTTCTTTATCGGCCCAACGGGCCAATCGCTCTTCGGGGCGAATGCTTGGCCCGTTGGGCCGGAATCCACCAACGCGGGCCTCCAGCCCCCTGGGCGATGCCCAGGCTCCGCGGATTTGGAAGGCTCCGCGCGTTGCACTGCCGCAGGGCTGAGACTAGAATAGCCTGGTGTTCCAAGGAACGAACCATGATTACTTCCACGATTGACGAAGCACAGTCTCAACTCGCCAAGCTTATTACGGCGGCCGAGCAAGGCGAGGAAGTGGTCATTGCCCGGGCGGGAAAACCGGTGGCCAGGTTGCTTGCCTACCAACGGCAGGACGGCCCGCGGCAGGGAGGGCAGTGGCGCGGACGCGTCCGCGTTGCCCCGGACTTCGACGAGCTGCCGCCCGATATCGGCGAGGCATTCGGGCTAAATGAACCTCCTGCTTGACACCCACGTTCTGCTGTGGTGGCTCGACGACCCTGGGCAGCTTTCCAAGGCGGCCGGGGCGGCAATTCGGGACGAGGGCAACGGCGTCTGCGTGAGCGCGGCGACGGCGTGGGAGATCGTTATCAAGAAGGCTCTCGGGAAACTGGACGCCCCCGACAACCTGGACGAGGTTCTGCGCGAGTGCCGCTTCACGCCGCTCCCCATAACGGTCGCGCACGCTTTGGCGGTTCGCTCGCTCCCGATGCACCATCGCGACCCGTTCGATCGAATGCTCGTTGCCCAAGCCCGCACGGAGGGAATGACCCTCGTCACGCGCGATCCGAAGGTTCTGGAATACACCGTGCCGAATATCGTGGCGTGAGTCCTCCTTGAATATCGGTGATGTGCCCTTTTCCGCCTGTTTTCTGTGCACACTCTACACCTTGGCTGTAGCCTTCGCTCACTTCCTCTTACGCTGTGCCAGTATCTTCCGTAAGTCCGATATGCTCATTGCGGGAATGTCGGTATGAAGGACCGCATGGCAATTCGGACATACGGGCCGAAGGTCGTCTATCGGATCAACTTGGTACTCTTCCCCAATGGTTGCCAAGTCCTTCAGGTGATGGACGTGAATGACACCTTCCGCGACCTTGCCGTACAAATCGGCCATGCTTCGTTCGCACACCGCACAGTCATAGCCATAGTGGTCGATACACGCCTGCCGAGCCGCTGGACTACGCTCGTAGGCATTCAAGGAGACTTTGTGGGTCGCACCTTCCTTGAATCTTTCAGGCGTTAGGATTTCTTCGGGAATGCAGGGACGGGGACACCAGGGACGGGGACACCACAGGGACGGGGACACAATACTCATTTTGGCAGTTTGCGAAGGGGCGATGGGCGGCCGCCAGGGCCTTCCACAACGCCTCGCCTGCGCCCAACGGCCAGCGACGGCCCCACCTTTCTTTGCACCCTCCGCCGCCAAAGCCAACGCCCATCGGCCCCACTATAGCGACCCCGCGCGGACCGTCAAGGTAGCGGGCAATGGGTGGGGGTACCGCCCGACCAGCCGCTGCCAACCACCAGCCGGCAATCCGAATCCAAAATCCAAGATCTCAAATCCCCTCCCCCCGCCCCGCAAACTGGCCCGATTTCCGCTATTGAACTAATGTCCACTATCCACTATCATGGAGGGCGTGAGAAGCAGGCCCAAGACCAAAACCCGGCGGGCAACCAGGAAGACGGCGGCGGCCGGCAAGGCCCGCGCTGGGAAACGGCCCGCCGCCGCGCGGCGGAAAAGGCCCCCCACCGTCGAGACGCGGGGACGCGGAGACGCGGAGACGGGGAGGGCGACCCCCGCGCCCGCCCCCCAGCCCCACGCGGGCGTCGCGGTCCCCGCTCAGCCGGGTCCGCGGGCCGGGCCAATCCCCTGGCCGCGTGCCCCGGATGTGGGGGCGGAGAGGAGCAACCGATTGGAAAGTCGCAAAAGCGCTGACCAACACGCGCATCCCGCCCCGGGCGGGAATTCAGGGCACGCATTCCCTAATTCCACGGTGTTTGGATTTGGAACCGCGTCTCAGGGCCACGCAAGCCAGAAGAAGGTGTGCCCCCCTTTACTCGACCGTCCACAGGGTCAGCGAAGTCTGGTCCTTGACGTAGATCCGCTTTCCGGAAACCAGCGGATGAGCGTAGATGGGGCCGGCGCCCACCGGGTAGCGGGCCAGCTCTTCGTACTGTTTGCCGCCAGGCTTGTAGACGATCAACGGGGAGTTGCTGGGCAGGGCCAGCATGACCGAGCCAGCGTCCACGACGGAGCCGAAATTGTCCTTGCGGGTCGCGCCGTCGGTCCAGGCCGTCTGGCCGGTCCCGGCGTTCAGGCAAAACAAACTCCCCTTATCGGAGAGCCCGAAGAGCAGCCCGTCCTTGAGCACGGGCGTGTTGTAGCCCGTGCCGAGCTTGTCGTTCGTCCAAAGCTCCTTGGCGGCAAAGCCGTCGCCCTGTTTCTCGATCTTCACGGCCTTGGTGCCCTGGCCCTGGCCGGTGTAGATCACCGTCTGGCCGTCGATGATGGGGGTGGCCGAGTTGTAGAAGCGGAATTGGGTGGGGGTGGCGATCTGCCAGAGGAGTTTTCCGTCGGCCAGGGCCAGACCCACCAGGTTGTTCGCGGCCTGCACGACGAGCTGCTTGGTCCCATCCACGGTCAGCAGGACGGGCGAGGCATAGGCGGGGGCGTCGCCCGTCCATTTCCAGTTCAGCTTTCCCGTGGCCAGGTCGAAGGCCGCGACCGCTCCCGCGCCCTTGCCGCCGAGGTGGGCGATGCACGTGCCGTCCACGACGATCGGCGACATGCCGGTAAAGAACATGGGCACGGCCTTGAACTCGTCGTTGCGCCAGGCCAGCTTGCCGTCGGCGGCGTCCAGGCAGGAGAGCACCCCGCGCGCGCCCAAGGTTACGACCTTGCCCTCCGCCACGGCCGGCGAGCCGCGTGGCCCGGGATGGCGGGCGGCCGGGCCGGTGAGGGGCTGCACCGCGCAGGCGTTCTTCCACTGCTCTTTTCCCTCCGCGGCGTCCAGGCAGAGCAGGGTTTCGTCATCGCCTTGTCGCGTGAACACATAGAGCCGCTCGCCGACCAGCGCGGGCGTGGCGTCGCCCGTGCCCACCGTGATTTTCCACTTCTGCGTGAGCGTCTTGGGCCAGGTCTGGGGCGCGGTGAACGCCGTCGCCTTCCCATCCCGATTGGGCCCGCGCCACTGGGGCCAGTCCTGCGCGAAGACGCAGCTCGCGCTCATCAGGACCACGCACGCCGCCAGCACGCCGATCAATCGACTTGCGTTCGCCATGGCACACCTCCCTTATTCCTTGTTGGATCGCCGTGGAACACCGGTACCGGGCCGCCCCGCGACGGCATGCGGGGATTATAGGGCATACCGCGAGATGTTTGTAGGCCGCGGGCCGATTGGTTATCATCTGACCCGTATGCGGAATGCCTGGCACCATGCGCAAGAGTTGCCGGAGGCACCCCGCAATGCGGATGGTTGCAGTCGCGGCGGCCGCTAAGCGGGCGTCCAAAAATAACTTCCAGATTCCCGCCCAGCGACCCCCGGGCACCCTCTGGGTGCCTCTCCCACAAGGGGAGAGGGGAGTAATAATTGGACGCGCGCTAAGGGAGACGTTATGAGCACAAGCCCGTCAGGCGGCAGCCTCGTATTCCTGGCCGCGGTGCTGTTGGTCGCGCCCGGTCCGCTCTTCGCGGCCGGCGCGCCGCCGCGGCCGAACATCGTCGTCATCCTGGTGGACGACATGGGATTCAGCGACCTCGGCTGCTACGGCGGCGAGATCCCCACGCCGAACCTCGACAAGCTGGCCGCGGGCGGTCTGCGCTTCACGCAGTTCTACAACACGGCCCGCTGCTGTCCGACGCGGGCCGCGCTCTTGACGGGCCTGTACTCGCACCAGGCGGGCGTGGGGCACATGGTCGAAGACCTCGGCGCGCCCGGCTATCGCGGACGGCTCAACGACCGCTGCGTGACGATCGCCGAGGTGCTGCAGGCCGCGGGCTACTTCACGGCCATGACCGGCAAGTGGCACGTCGGGCAGAACTTCGGCGTCGTGCCCTGGGGACGCGGCTTCCAGCGGAGCCTCGAGGCCCCGGAAGGCCGCTACTATTATTGGGACGGCGAAAAGGCGGAGGTCTTTCTCAACGGCAGGCACCTGGCCAACGACGATCCCGCGCTGCCGCGCGGTTGGTATACGACCGACCTCTGGACCGACTACGGCATCAAGTTCATCGACGAGGCGCTGGCGGCGAAGAAGCCCTTCTTCCTGTACCTGGCCCACAACGCCCCGCACTTTCCCTTGCAGGCGCCGCAGGACGAAATCGCCAAGTTCCGCGGACGGTACAAGATGGGCTGGGACCGACTGCGGCTGGAGCGCCACGCCCGGCAGATCGAGCAAGGCATTGTGGAGCGGGGCTGGCGGCTCTCGCCGCGCCCGCCGGCGGTGCGTGCGTGGGACAGCCTCTCGCCGGCCCAACAGGACCGCTTCGACCACATCATGGCGATCTACGCGGCGGTGGTGGCCCACATGGACCGTTCGGTGGGCCGCTTCGTGGACGCGTTGCGGCAGCGCAAGGTGCTGGACAACACGCTCATGCTCTTCCTCTCCGACAACGGCGCCAACGCGGAAAGCGGTCCCGACGGCCGGCTGGAAGGCGCGGTGCCCGGCTCGGCCCGCTCCGTGGTCTTCGAGGGCCAATCGTGGGCCACGCTCTCCAACACGCCGCTGCGCCGCTACAAGCACTTCGACCACGAGGGAGGAATCGCTACGCCGCTGATCGTGCACTGGCCCCGGCGCATCAAGACACCCGGCGAGTTGCGCAAACAGCCGGGGCACGTGGTGGACATCATGGCGACGTGCGTGGACGTGGCCGGCGCCGCGTACCCGGCGGAGTTCCGGGGCAAGCCGATCCTGCCCATGGAAGGCAGAAGCCTGGTTCCCGCCCTGGACAACCGGCCCGTCCAGCCGGTCGCGCTGTACTGGGAGCACGAGGGCAACGCGGCCATTCGCGCGGGCGACTGGAAACTGGTCCGCTTGGGGCGCGGCGGCCCCTGGGAGCTTTACGATCTCAAGGCCGACCGCACGGAGCTCGACGACCTGGCCGCCGCCAGACCGGAGGTCGTCCGCGAGCTGGCCGCGAAATGGGACGCCTGGGCCGAGCGAACGCAAGTGAAACCGTACCCCGAGCAGGGCGCGCAAGAACCGGGCAAGAGCCAGGCGAGGGGCAAAGGGCAGGCCCCCTCAGGTCAAGCAGGCCAGTTGCGGATTGAACACGTCGCCGGCAGCAAGCCGGGCACGCCCCCGTAGCTTGACGCCGCCGTTCAGGTCAGCCCCTTGTGCACGGCCCACACGGCCGCCTGCGTCCGGTCGGAGACGCCGATCTTCCCGAGCATGTGCTGGACGTGTTCCTTGACCGTCTCATAGCTGATGTGCATCGCTTCGGCGATCTGCTTGTTCGTCAACCCCAAGGCGATATGCCGCAGCACCTCGCCCTCGCGTTGGGTCAAGGGGACCTCGGTATCGGTGCTAAGCCGCGGAGTGGCCAGCGCGCCGGTCACGCGCCGCAGCCCGTCGCGGGTCCAGAGGTCCTTGCCGCCGGCCGCCGTGCGGATCGCGTTGAGCAACTCGTCGCGGCCGCAAGTCTTCAGCAGATAACCGCTGGCTCCCAAGGCCACGGCACGGGCCTCGTAAGTCGGGTTGTCAAAGGCGGAGAACATCAGCACGGGCAGGTCCGGCTTGTCCAGCTTGATACGGCCCAGGGCGGTCAATCCGTCGCCATCGGGCATGCGGACGTCCAAGAGCACGATGTCCAACTCGTTCTCCAGGACATATTTCACGGCGGCCCGGCCGCCGGCCACCTCGGCGGAAATCTTGATCTCCGTTTCCGCCAGCAGGCCCTTGATGCCCGCGCGGGCTACTTCCTGGTCGTCGGCAACTAACAGTCGGATCTTGCTTGTGTGGGGCATGAAAAAACCTCGCGTGAGGAAGCTATGGAAGAAACGTGGTATGTGAGTTCCATGGCAATACCCCCATAGGTCGCTAGAGCATGCCACTGGCCACTATCATAGCAGACTTTCGGCGGGGGGGAACGGGTGGGGCACTGCATCGCGATTCTGCCCCTCGCGGTCCGCCGCCACCCCCGTCCCCTCCGTTGACGGATTGCCGGGCGGGTCTCCGGTCCTTCCCCGCTTTGCCCGGCATAGAACTGATTGACAATTGTGTATTTGCTCGGTACACTGGACGATCCCGGAATGGCCAGCGGCGAGGCCCGTTCGGCCCCGGGCGTCGAAGACTCCTACAGTTTGCCGATACAGTAAACGTTCTTTGCACCGAGGAGGAACATCTTGCCGCCGGCCACCGCGGCCGAGGCGTGATTGGTGTCGCCCAGGTCGTTGGCGGCCAACAGCTTGAACGCGGGCCCCGCCTTGATCACCAGGCTCTTGCCGCCGTTGGCAAAGAAGATATTGCCGTTGGGGTCCGCGATAGGGCTGGCCCATTTGCTGGAAAGACCTGCGAGCCGCTCCGCATAGACCGTCTTGCCGGTCTCCGCTTTCCAGCATTTCAGCACGCCGTTCTCGTGCAGCCGATAGAGGTAGTCGCCGACGACGATCGGCGAGGACAGCGAGCTGGCCACTTGATCGATCTTCCAGCGGGTATGGGTCGCGGTGACGTCTCCCAGGCCGGTGGGATCGACGGCAACGCCCGGGCCGCCGCGGCCGCTGTCGAAGTAGACGATTCCGGCGCCCGCGGCCGGCGAGGGCACTTCGCCTTGGCCCCAACACCACCAGAGCCGTCTTCCGCCGGCCGGATCGAGGGCCTGCAGCGCCGCGGGATCGTTGTGGAAGCACCCCGCCGACGCGATGAGCATCTGTGGCTTTCCCCGCACGTCGATAATGACCGGCGTGCTATGGGCGAAATCCATGTAGGGCATCTTGTGCTCCCATTGCACCGCGCCGCTCTGCTTGTTGTAGGCTACGACCTTGGAGTCCTCCTTCTTGTTCATGGCGAACAGGTAGATCAGCATGTCCTGGTAGAGGACCGGACTGCTGCCGACGATGACGTCGAACGACTGCCAGGGAAGCAGCTCCTTGCGCCAGGCGATCTTGCCCTGGAAGTCCAACGCCGCGAGGACCGCCGAGCCGAAGACGCAGTACACGAGCTTGCCGTCGGTGGTGGGCGTGGGGCCGGCGTATCCCTCGCCGCGCAAACCGCGGATGTCGCCGGGCCGCAGCGGTCCCGGCGGCACGCGCGTGTCCCAGAGCAGCTTGCCGTCGCGGGCATCGTAGCACAGCACGTGGTGCTCGACCAGGTTCCCCTCCCAGATGCCCGTACACGCGAACAACCGTGGCCCCCACACGATCGGGCTGGCCAGCCCGCGCCCCACCAGCGCGGCCTTCCAGCGGACATTCTCCTGTTTGCCGCCGCCCCACGTGACGGGCAGGTTCCGCTCGCTCGTGTAACCGAGGCCGGTCGGCCCGCGAAATCGAGGCCAGTTGTCATCGCTCCGCGCCAGATCGCCCCGCAGCAGCACGAACCCCAAGACCACCGCCGCAATCGTGCGTTTTCGCATCGCGCATCGCTCCTGGTGTAGAATGAATTCCGTCCCACGTAGTTTCTGCTGCAGAAATGCCACCCTACAGCTTATCCCGCGACGGAAACTACGCAGAGCGGACTCACTTGATCCTCGTCTCGGCGTCGGGGCGGGGGCAATTCCGCTCCTGGTCCCAATACGGGGAAAGGCGGCGGAGATTGGCCACCACCCCCGGGAACACCGCGAGGATCTCGTCCACGTCGGCGTCGCTGTTGTAGCGGCTGAAACTGAAACGGATCGAGCCGTGTACCGCCGTGAACGGGACATTCATCGCCCGCAACACGTGCGACGGCTCCAGCGAGCCCGAGGTGCAGGCCGAGCCGCTGGAGGCGCAGATGCCGGCGTCGCTGAGCTGATAGAGCATCCCCTCGCCTTCGACGTAATGGCAGGAGACGTTCAAGGTGTTGGGCAGCCGCGGGGCGCCGCGGCCGTTGACCTGGATGAAGGGGATGCGCTCTGCGATGCCCTGCTCCAGCCGGTCGCGGAGGCCGCCGACGCGGACGCGCTCGTCTTCCTCGTGCCGGGCGGCCAGCTCCATGGCCCTTGCGAGGCCGACGATGTAGGGGACGTTTTCGGTCCCTGCCCGGCGGCCTTCCTCCTGATGCCCGCCGATCATGAATGCGCGGCAGGGGGTGCCGCGCCTGACGTACAGCGCGCCGACGCCCTTCGGCGCGTGCAGCTTGTGGCCCGAGAACGACAACATATCGACGTGCGGCAATTCGTGCTCCAGATCGATGCGGATTTTGCCCACCGATTGCGTGGCGTCGGTGTGGAAGAGGATTGCCGGATCGGTCTCTTTCGCCAGCCGCGAGAGTTGCTCGATGGGAAACACCACGCCCGTCTCGTTATTGGCGTGCATCACGCTGGCCAACAGCGTCTGCGGCCCGAGCGCCCGCACGAACTGGCCCACGTCCAGGTTGCCCTGGGCGTCCACGCCCAGGAACGTGACCTCATAGCCGTCGCGCTGGAGGTCCTTGCAAACTTCCAGCACGGCCGGGTGCTCGACCGCCGTGGTAACGACGTGGCGGCGGCGGGGATTGGCCTTGGCCGCTCCCAGAATGGCCGTGTTGTTGCTCTCCGTGGCGCAGGAGGTGAAGAGGATCGACTGCGGGTTGCTCACCCCGAGGTGCCGGGCCACCGCGGCGCGGGCCTCGGCCAGGGCGCGGGCCGTCCGCCGCGCCGGCTCGTACATCGAACTCGGATTGAAATAGTCGTCGGCGAAGAACGGCGCCATCGCCTCGCGCACTTCGGGCGCGACCTGCGTGGTGGCGTTGTTGTCGGCGTAGATGATTCTCATCGGGAGCCGTTCACACCTGGACTACGCGAATCCGCTCGTCGACCATCTCCTTCAGCGTCTGCTCGACCAGCATCCGCAGCGTCTGGTTGGCACCGGCGCAGCTCTTGCAGGCGCCCGAAAGCGTGCAGTAGACGAGCATCTCCTTGATGTCGACGATCTCCAGGTCGCCGCCGTCCTGCCGCAACATGGGGCGCACGTACTCGTCCACCGCCTGCTCGATCTTCTTGCTCAACTGGTAAGACGAAAGGGCCGGCTGCTCCGCCGGGGGCGTAGCGGACACCAGCGGCGCGCCGGCCGCGGGCAGCGTGATCTGCGTGAGCACCGGGCCGCCGGCGCCTTTGCCCCACGCTTCGTCGAGCAAGTCCTGCAATCCGCCGGGAACGTGGTGGCAGGCCATGCAGGCCCCGCCCGCCTTGATGGCGTTGGTGATGTCCGGAATCGTGCGCAAGTTCAACTCGCGGATCTTGCGGCGGATATACGGCTCGCTCAGCGAAAAGCACTTGCAGACGATGCGGCCTTCCTGCTGCTCCTCGCGGTGGATGTCGATCCCCAGCCGCTCCAGGTCCACGCCGCGCTGCTGGGCCCAGTTGAAAACGGCCGACTCCAGCGCCTCGGCCCCCATCACGGAGCAGTGGATCTTCTGACGCGGCAGCCCCCCGAGAAACTCCACGATGTCCTTGTTCTGCACCTGCAGCGCCTGGATGGGCGTGTAGCGGCCTTGCTCGATCAGCGAGCACAGCGCTTCCGAAGCGGCAATCGCCGACGTGCAGCCGAAAGTCAAGTAGCGGGCGGCCACGATCACGTCTTGCGTGGGGTCGGTCGGGTGCCGCTGGACGCGAAACGTGAAGCGCATGGCATCGCCGCAAGCCAGCGAACCGTGCTCGCCGAAGCCGTCCGGGTTTTCGATCTCTCCCAGGTGGGTGCCCGGCTTGCCGTGCACCGCGTCCATGAAAAGCTGTTTTGTCTTCTCGCTATATTCCCAGGGCACGCTCAACCCCCTCTCAGCGGCACGACTGCCTCGCAGATTTCCCTCTCATAATTAGCATCGCACAAACCATACCGTGCGGCAAGTGGGGCGGGGGGGAAAGGGCCGCAAATGCCCCTTGCCAAAGGCTTTGATGCCCGGCCGGGTTTCTCGACCATGCCGCGCGCCCGCTATTCCAGCGTGGGCCGCGCCAACTCGCCGCGGAGCTGCGCCGCGCCGCCCTCCTTCTCATACACGCCGTAGAACAGCGACGAACAATCCAACCACAGCGTGAGGCGGTGGAAGTCGTCCGGCGAGAGCTTTACGTCGTGGTGGCCCTTCTCCAGGATCTCGAAGAGTTTCGACGCGCGGGCGCCGAAGCGGCCCGGCGTGGTACGGTAGGAGTTGTGGTAGTCGTGGAAACCGTACTGCGGTGCCAGCGCCAGGTACGAGGCGAAGAAGTTCCGCTGGATCGGCTCGCGCGCCAGGCTTGCGGCCTTGTTCGGGTTCTTGGCGTGGCAATCGACGCACAGCCGATCGAGCACCGGTTGCACCAGGCGGGGGTAGCTGAACGGGTTGGAGCCGTCCACGTCGGACGCCAGCTTCGAGGGCGGGCGGCGCAGTGCCAGGGGCACGGCCCGCGGCGGCTGCGGGGCGCGGCCCTTCGGCTCATGGCAGCCCTGGCACGTCAGGTGCTCGCCCTCCTTGAGATACGTCGCCGAGCGCATCGACTGCACCGCCAGCCCGCGCCCGTCCAGGGCCTGGAAGAACATCTCCTTGTTGGCCGGCACGACGAAGTGCGCGCTGCCGTCCGCTTCCACCGGGATCGTGCCCAGCACGTAGCGCACGGGCACGACCGAGTCCCCGGCCGAGGCCTCGCGGAGCCCCGTCTCGTGCGGCGGGCCGCCGGACGGCACCGACATCGGCAGCACCTGCAGCACGCGCAGCGCCTCGATCTTCGTCCCCGCCGGCCAGGGCAGCAGGGCGTCGTAAACGTTGATCAGCGAGAGCGTGGCCTCGGTCTGCCGCTGTTGGGCCGCGGGCCGGGCCGAAGGGTCGTAGCGCGGCATCGGCTTGGCCGGCTGCAAGGCCAGAGGGGGCGGCGGCGTCGGGCGGAGCGGCATCGGACTCTGGCAAGCGATCTGGGGGTCGCGGTAGATCAGCTCCTTGTTGCCGAAACTGTCGAGCAGGTAGAGGCCGTAATTGCCCGGAAGGTACTGGCCGCCTTCGCCGCCCGTGCCCAGCTTCGCGGTCGCGTCGTACACGCAGAGAAAATAGTCTTCGCTCAACGGCCGGGCGGTGCCGTAAGCTTGGGCCCCGCCTTGGCTCTCGGGGAAGCCCACCTCCGGCGTGACGCGGCGGACGGGGGCCCCGGCGTCGTCGTCCGGCACCTGCGGGTCCAAGAGCACCAGTGAGCCGAAGGCCTGCCCGTGGTGCGCCGCGGCGGTGGCCGTGTATTTGCGCGAGCCGGGCACGGCACGGCAATCCAACTCCATGTCGGGCCGCAGGTTGCGCGGCGTGAAGTTGCCGTGCAAGGCCCGCGAATCGCGCCCGTCCAGCGTCGTCAGCCACGGCATGTGCGCGGTGCAGCCGTGCCGGTCGACGTAGTCCCATCGCGTGTAAATGATCCGGCCGTCGTGCGTCACGCTGGGGTTCCATTCATTCGTCTCGTGTACGCTCAGGCAGTTGATGTCGCTGCCGTCGGCGGCCATGTCGTAGAGGGTATATATCGGGCACTCCCGGCCGCAGCGGAGGTAGCCCCCGCGGCGCTCGCTGATGAAGGCGATCCGCCCGTTGGGCAGCGGGCAGGGATCGAAGTCGTTCCACGTGCCGTCGGTCAACTGCCGCAGGCCCGCGCCGTCCACGCCCACCGCGAAGATGTGGTAGCACCAGCCGGCCGGCCAGTGGCCCCGCGTCGGGTCGGTATGGATCATCTGCCCGCCCGGGCCGCTGCACTCCACGTAGGCGAAGTAGATGGTCTTGCCGTCGTAGGAGAGTTCGGGCGAGAGGAACGAACCGCCGCAGAGTTTGCGGCCTTGCAGGCGGCCGTTTTCCACCACGGAGTCCGCCAGCACGTCGCGGAGCCGTGGGCCCGGGCCCAGCGGGCCGGAGAGCACAAACAGCCCGCCGCCGGGGCGCGCCGTCATCCCATAGTACTGGTCGCACATGTGGCTGTAACTGGAGCGGTGGCGCTTGATGAAGAGCAGTTGCTCGAAATCCAGCAGCGGGTTCGCCAAAGCAATCTCCCGCCGCACTTTACAGGCCGCGCGGAAGAGCACGAAACGGGCCTCGCCGTGCGCGGGGTCGATCTTGCCGCCGGCCGCCGCGAGCTCGTCAAGCTGTTTTTCCAGCCCGGCCAGCCGCGCCGCGGCCGAGGTCCGCTTCAGATCGGCCAGCAGGGCCGCCGTGCGCCGCAGGACCACGTCGGCCGGGTCGCGGTCCGATTTCGCAATCAGCGATTCCGCGCGATGCGTCTGCGGCGCCAGCCGCGCGAAAGCCTCGCGCTGGGCAAGGTCCTGGCAGAGGACCTGGAACTGGACCTTCCACTCAGCCTCCAGGTCCAACGGTTCCAGGGGCCGCTCTCCCGCGGCCCCCCGGGCAGCACTGCCGAACCAATCGCCCGGCGCGAATGCAAGCAATACCAGGCAGCAAACAGAACGCCGCATCGCTGGCTCCTCTCAAGGGGCGGGAAGTTCATCGAGCCGAAGGCCCTGCTCGTCAATGTGATAGGGGATCAGTCGATCGGTGCAAGCGCTGCCGCGGTGCTTGCCGACGTACATCGCCCGGCGGAAGCGGGTCCCCTCGCGGATCTTGCCCAGGTGGATGACCGTGTTGGCGTTGGCCAGCAGATCGCCTTCGTCCAAGGGGCGCTCGATCAGGCCGTCCAGCGTGCTTTCGTGCGAAGTGTAGAGCAGCAGGCAGCCGATCGCGGCCGGGTCGTAGACGTGCCCCGCCACCGCCTGCGCCTGGCGGAGGTAGTCCTGGCGGAACAAGTCCCGGGCAACCCACTCCGCCTCTTTGCGGAGAATCTGGTGATAGATGTACTCGAAAAGCTCGATCTGCACGGAATCGCCGGGGTGGTCCACCGGCTCGATGCCGTCGATCACCACCCGCCGCACGCCGCGCACGAAATTGCCGTAGCAGAACGCGATGGTCGCGCCCAGGCGGCGGGCCAGCTCGGCCTGCCAATCCCGCCAGGCCTCGAAATCCAGGTCGCGGCGCGTGACGCGACGCCCGCGCCGCTCGAATACGTGCAAGTAATCGCCCGGCCCCTCCGCGGCCTGGAAGAACCGCCCCGGCTCAACCGTCGCCTCGGGGTCGGCTTGCCGCAGGGTCCAGTCGAACATCCGCCGGGCATAGTCGCCATGGTTTTGCGGGTCTCCCCGCGCGGCCATGTCCAGCACGATGCCCGCACGCCCCTCCGCGGACCGCCCGGCGTGGGCGAACTGCAGGCCGAACTGGGTCTTGCCGATGCCGCTGGAGCCCACCACGACGGTCAAAGTCCCCGGCAGCAGGCCGCCCCCCAGTAGCGCATCGAGTCCGGCCACGCCCGTTGACAGTCGGGACTTGTCGGTCACGGGTGCCATCGCCCCGGCGTCGGACTCCATGCTACGTCCACCCATGTTTCCGGTTTCGGCTCCGCTGGGACCCGCTCCGAGCAGCCACACTCTCCCCATGCTAACAAAGCGACTCGCGACCTTCCAGTTGGCGGGCCGGTCGGGTCTGACAATATTTCTTGGCGGCTGCATGCCAACGCGCGGCGCCAGCGGGGGCCACGGCGACCAGGGCGACGGCGATGGTCCGCCGCTTCGTCAAGCCGCCCCAGATCGTGCCCGCCGTCGGCGACCCTATTTTGATATAAGATTCCCCCCACGAGAGTAGGTGCGAGATCAAGGTGGGGATGCAACGGGGGAGGGCTCTCGCGGAGATGCCGGAGCCAGTCCCTTCCCCCCTCCGCTGGCGACAGCATATCAGCCCATAGAACGTGTAATCGAGCGGCCGCAGTGACAGATAGTGGTCGGGGGCTGCGAAATACTGAAAAATCCCTCGGAGTTAGGTCCTTCGGGGGGGTATTAAGTTATTGACAGGTTTGTAGAGGCATGGTCAAATCAGCCTAGGCTACAGCACTCTGGCGGTAGACCCTGCGCAGTCGTGAGGGTCTGCCGGAGCGGTTTCCGCAATGCCGCCAGAACCAACAAGGGTCGCCATTCTCAGGGGGTGCATCATGCGTCGCCAAGTGTCTCGTACGCGCGTCTTGGGTTTTCTCGTGCTCGCCGGGATAGGGTTGCTGGCCGCACTGCCGGCACACGCCCAAACCATCTTTACCTGGACGAACGGCGGCACGACCACCTTCCTTTGGGACACGTCGACCTACAACTGGAATACCGGCGCCGGCACGTGGCTCAACGACTATAGCCCCACCGGCAGCGTGGCCCTGTTCACGTCCGCTCCCAGCACGGTCGGCACCATCACCGTTTCCTCCGGCATTCAGGCTTACGGGCTTACCTTCAACGCCGGGGCAGCCGACACGTTCAACTCCGGCGGCATCACGCTCGGCGCCGGCGGCATCACGGCCAACGAAAGCGTGATGATCAATACGCCCATCACCATGGGCATCGACCAGACCTGGAATGTCGCTGGGGGCAAGACCTTGACCGTCGGCAACCTCAGCGACAACACCAGCGGCTTCGGCCTGACCAAGACCGGCCCGGGCCTGCTCGCCCTCGGCACCGTCAGCTACAGCGGGCCGACCACCGTTTCCGGCGGCACGCTCCAGCTCGAGAACGCCAGCTACCAATATATCAAGTTCCTGGTGACCGGCACGCAAGGCAACATTATTATGCAGTTGTCCGAGTTCGCCCTGTATTCGGGCGGCATGACTCCCGGTGGCACCTATGCGCAATACGCGATTCCCGCTGGCACCCGGGTTATCCCGAGCGGTGGTGTCTATTCCTACAGCGGCGGCTTTAACGGCGGCGAGGGCCCGACCAATCTCTACGATAACAACTTCAACACCAAGTGGTGCGAGAACACCGACACCCCCTCGCCGACAGACCCGCAGTACGTGATCTTCAATTTCGGCAGCCCCCAAGTCTTCAAGGGGTACGATTGGGCCACAGCCAACGATACCACGCCCGGCAGGAATCCGGACAATTGGCAGGTCCTCGGCAGCAACAACCTCACCACTTGGACGGTGTTGGATACCGAGACCAACCAAGGCCAGACGCCCACGAGCACCTTTACTTATGCGGCCGGTTGGGCGCTGAACGGCGTCCAGATCAGCTCCCTGGCGAGCGGCGCCAACATTACGGTCAACGCCGGTGGGACGCTGGACCTCAACGGCGCGTCGCAGACCGTCGGCGCAGTCCTGACGGCCAACGGCAACTCGATCAGCAATGCCGTCGTGCTGAACGCGGCCGGCTCGCTGGCCGTCAGCGGCACGGCCACCTTCGGTCCATACAGCAACTTCACGCTGGGCACGGTCACGGTCGCCCCCTCCGGCACCAATACCAGCCCCCTGTTCACCGCCCTGGGCACGGGCACCATTAACAGCCTGACCCATTCCGGCGGCACCACCACGCTCGGCGGCGGCGTGACCATCGGCACGCTGGACGCCTCCAGCGGTATCGGCACGGTCGCCGCCGGCGCCGGCGGCGGCAGCACCCAGATCCGCAACCAGTTGGTCCTGCCCGGCGGTATCACTGCAACCCTCACCAACGGAACCTCTTTCGGCGCCAGCGGCTCCAACCTGGCCAACACGGGCATCGCCTCGGCCCTCACCCTTTCCGGCGGCACGCTCACGGTGACGGCAACCAGCGCGCCCGCGTACCGGTATTACGAGTTCGCGGTGTCCTCCTCCTACAACGGGGGCAGTGGCGGCAATTCCGGTTATAACCAGATCGGCCGGCTGCGGTACTTTGATAACGGCGTCTGGCAGTCCAACGTCCAGGCCGCCACGCCCACCGGCGGCGGCGAACAGAACGCGTGGAACGTGACCCTGGGCGGTGACAGTAATCCCACCTTTGGTGGGAATTGGCCGGCGCCGGCGACGAATTACAAGTACGGATCGGGCAGCCTGCCGTATGCCATAACCTACGACTTCGGCCAGCCGACCCAGGTGACCTCATACAACTGGTCGACCGCCAACGACAGCGTGCCCCAGCGGAACCCTTACGAGTGGCAGGTGCTGGGAAGCAACACCGACAACGGCACCGACTGGGTCGTGCTCGACAACCGGTCGACCCCGCAAGCCTCGCCGAACAATGGCGGTAGCGCCACTTGGACGTGGGCCGGCACGAGCAGCAACTACCTGGCGCTGGGCAATCCCAGCGCCGACTTGGGTGCGACCAATGCCTACTCGCTGGTCACGGTCGGCGCAGCCAGCCTCCCGCACGCGGTCGTCAACGTCACGGCTCTCTCGACGCTGGCCTCGCCCGGGGGCGCGTCGACCTTCGGCGATTTGTACATGAGCGCCCCGCTGACGCTGTCCGCCCCCGTTGCGAACAGCCCCTTCACGTTCAACAGCATCACCTGCACCGCCACCGCCAGCCTCTCGGCCGACGCCGCCGGCAACGCCCAACTGGTGATTCCCGCGGGCCCGGTCAACGTGGTCAGCGCCAACAAGACCCTGACCATCGGCGCGCAGATTCTGAACAACGGCAGCAGCAGCCCGTTGTCGCTGGGCGGCCTGGGCACGGTCGCCCTGACCAACTCCGCCAACAGCTACCTCGGCGGCACCAGCGTCGGCAGCGGCACCCTGCTGCTGGCTTGCACGGCCACCGGCGGCACCCCGGCCGGCTCGGGCGCGATCAACGTCTATACCGGCGGCACGCTGGCCCTGAAGGCCGCCAGCGTGAACACCGTCCCCGGCGGCGTCAACGTGGCCGGCGGCGCCACCTTCGGCGGCTCCGGCTGGCTCACCGGCACCGTGGCCATCGCCGCCGGCGGCATCGTCCAGCCCACCCTGGCCGGCACCGGCACCAGCACCCTCACCGTCGTCGGCAACGTGAACGTCGCGGACGGCGCGATCTTCAACTACAACGCCGCCGCCACCAGCTTCCAAAGCGACCAAGTCGTGGTCAGCGGCAGCGGCAACACCCTGACGTTGGGTACAGTTGCGGGCGGGGGGCCCGAGACCCTGAACCTCAGCGGCTCGCTTGCCCAGGGCACCTACACCCTCATGACGGCCGGCGTCAACAACTACCTGGTGGACAATACCAATGGCAACTGGGCGATCACCGCACCCTCGGCCTACAACGGCATTTTCAAGTATTCGGTGACCGACGCTTCCCTTGGCGCCACCGGTGGGATCGTCCTGCTCAACGTCCTGCCCTACAACGGCTTTGCCACTTGGAGCGGCGCGACGGACGGCAACTGGAACCTGACGACGGGCAACTGGATTACCGGCGCCGGCAGCGACCCGGCCAGCCCGTACCAGGACGCCATGGGCGTCAACTTCGACGACACGCCCAATACGAATAATCCGAGCGTCACCAGCCAGACCATCAACATCCGGGCGGCCGGCGTGAAGCCGGCCAGCGTCACCTTCAGCAACAGCGCGGTTACTTACACCGTCACCGGCGGGCCCATCACGGGCCCCACCGGCCTGCTGGTCCAGGGCAACACCGACAGCGCCACCACCAACAACGGCATGCCCGGCACCGTCATCCTCAACAACTCGAACACCTACACGGGCGGCACCAGCGTCCTGAGCGGCAGCAAGCTGATCATCGGCAGCAACGGCGCGATCCAGAGCCCCTCGATCTTCGTTGACGGCAGCCCCAGCTACCTGGTCGTCAACGGCAACGTGAACGCCGGCTACGGCCTGCAGGGCAGCCCGCAACTGGCCCTCTACGGCTCGGCCGACTTCTACGCCAGCCAGACGCTGGGCGGGCTGAGCGGGGGCGGTTGCCTCACGCTCCACAACGGCAGCACGGTGACCGTGCCCCTGCCCGGCCTGAACACGAATTTTAACGGCGGGACGATCACCGGCACCGGCGGCGTGGCCTACGACCTGGCCGGCCAGGTGGCGGCCGGGCCCAGCGGCATCACCCTGACCTACACCGGCCTGACGACCCTGCTGAGCTCGTCCGGCACGGGCACGTTCCAGGCCTCCGGCGATGCGAACTTCGGCACCTCCAGCGGCATTCAGATCAACAACGCCACCCTGGAAATCCTGGCCAACTACAACGGCACCGGCAGCAGCAACACCAGCAGCCTGCCGATTACCGTGGGCGACCCGGCTGCCACGCTGCAGGTCGATGCGGGCACCTTCACGATCAGCAAGCCGCTCACCCAGGTGACCGGGCCCAACGGGCCCGGCGCCCTGACCTTGACCGGGGCGGGCAACCTCACCTTCGGCCCCGGCGTGACGCTGCCCACCGGCATGAACTTCGCCGCCGACAGCGGCGGCGTGATCAACCTGGGCAACCAGACGCACAGCCCCGGCCTGTTCAGCGTCGGCACCTCCGGCGGCACCATCCAAAACGGCATCCTGGCCGCGACAAGCGGCGTCGCGCTGGCCGGCCCGACCAGCGTCACCGCCGCCTTGCAGGGCAACGGCGGCCTGACCCTGTCGGCCAACGCGGGCACCTCGAGCTTGACGAGCGTCAGCCCGGCCAACAATTACAACGGCAACACCACCATCAACAGCAACGCGCGGCTCAACGTCGGCCCGCTGAGCACGCCCGGCAGCTCCGCGAGCTCCATCGTCCTCAGCGGCGGCACCCTCTCGCTGAGCCTCAGCAGCTCCGCGCTCACAAATCTCTTTGGCGTGGGCCTGCAAGCCCAGCTCCTCAACGGAGGGATCAACCAGGCCAACTTTAACAACTACGCGGCGATGGCTGCGATGGTCGCCAACCCGTCGGGGAACGGCCTGACGCTGGCCGGTTCGGCCCTGACCTCGGCCGGCGGGCAAACCAACCTCGACTACAGCCATTACTACACCGGCAACAACACCGGAGCGGACTTCGCCTCGCTCGGCTTCCCGAAGCTGGGCGCCGCCGGCGACAATCAGAACTTCAGCATTGTCTTCAGCGGCCTGATCAACCTCCAGGCGGGCACTTATCAGTTTGGCACCGCCAGCGACGACGGCGCCATGCTGTTCATCAAGGACCCCACCAACGGCTGGACCACCATCTCCAGCTACAATCAATGGTCGGGGATGGGCGCAGACCAGAACCCCCAGGCGTCGGGCTCCTACACCGTGCCCGCCGCCGGCGCGTACCAGATCGCCATCGGCTATTACCAGGGGGGCGGCGGTTTTGGCCTCAACGTGGAGTGGCAGACCCCGACCAACGGCAACTGGGTGCCCATCCCCAACTCCGCCTTGGGCGGTCCGGCCAGCGTGGTCAGCTACGGCAACCCGGTCATCGTGACCGCCAGTTCGACCCTCGACACCCAGGTCAGCGGCACCTCCGTCGGCATCGCCTACATGGGCCCCTTGACGGTCAACGCCGGCAGCACGCTGACCACCACCGGCATCGCGCCCGTCATCTTCCAAGGCACCTCATCGCTGAGCAACGGGCCGGGCAACTACGGCTTGACCATCAACAACCCGGAGGTGGTGCTGGGCCAGTTCACTGACAGCGGCGCGGCCACCATCAACGTGGGCGGCAGCGGCATCCTGAGCCTGGTCGGCGGCGGCGGCTCGGTCACCCCGGGCACGAACTTCCAGGTCAGCGGCACGCTGCTGTCCGCCTCCCCCGCCGCCTTGCAGGGCGCGGCGGTCAACCTGGGCAACGGCGGCACGGCCGTCCTGGCGTCTACTGCCAGCACCGCGACCTATGGCAACGCGATCGCCGTGACCGGCGCCGGCGCCTCGGCCACCCTCGTGATCGGCAGCAGCCCGCTGAGCGGTGTCCCGGTGGGCGCCTTGCAGATGGTTTCGCTAGCCAGCGGCGCCGCGGTCACCCTGAACGGCTCGCTGGCCGTCGGGCAGGGCCAAACCCTGAACGTGGCGGGCAACGGCGGTTATACCCTCAACCTGGCCCCGTCACTGACCGTGACCAATAGTGGCATGATCGCGCTCCAGAGCGGCGCCGCGGTCACCCTGAACGCCCCCGGCCAGATTACCGGTGGCACCCTGAGCATGGCCGGCGGCAGCGCTATCTCCACCGTGCAAGGGGCCTTTGCCGGCCCCGCGCTGCAGTTCAACGGCGGCACCATCGGCGCCAACACCGCCAACAGCCTCAGCAACGTGCTGACTTGGGGCAGCAACACGACCATCAACATCGGCGGCTCGGCGAACCTCAACTTCACCAACACCCTCCCTCTGCCCACCAACGGCACGTACTACTACATCAACGACGGGAGCGGCCACGCGACCTTCTCCGGCCAGATCACCGGTTCGGGCAACCCCGTCTTCAACGGCTACACCACGCTGGCCGACCCCAGCGGCAACGCCTACACCGGCACCACCTGGCTCAACGGCGGCGACACCTACGTCACGACCAACCAGGCCTTCAGCAGCGGCCAGATCGTGTTCAACGGCGGCGGCATCGCTTCCGCCAGCGGCCCCTTGACCGGCGCCAACGCCATCGCCAACCCCTGGACCGTCAATGGCAACTGGCAGACCATGCACTTCACCGGCACCCAGCCCATCGAGATGTCTTGGCAGGGTCCGCTGAACATGGGCGGCACCAACTTCAACCTGAACATCGACCAGAACATCGCCGTCACGGTCGATACGGCGATCACCGGCAGCATGATGGTGTACAAGCACGGCTGGGGCGGCAGCACGCTGACCCTGACCAACAACCAGAGCACCTTCACCAACGGCCTGGGCATGGACTCGAACAATGGCAGCATCAACCTGACCGCCAGCAGCCTGCCGCTGGGCGCCACGGGGAGCAACATGGCCAGCGGCCCCGCCGGCACCGGCATGATCTACATGCCCGGCAACGCCACCCAATATAATGGCAACACCATCCTCGGCAACATCACCGGCGCCAACCCGGTGAGCCTGGGCAACGCGCTGCAGATACAAGGCACCATGGAGCTCTGGGGCGGGGCGGGCCTGACCATCAACGGCCCGGTCACCTTCAACGGCCTCGGCGCGCAGGGCTGGTGGTGGGGCCTCCCCAAGCCGACAGCGTTTGTCTTCACCCAGGGCAACGTGACCCTCGGCGGCCCCATGACCGACAGCGGCAACCTGTTCTACATGGGCGGCGGCAGCAACTGGAACACGGGCGGCGGCCTGACCTTGAGCGGCAACAACAGCAACTTTAATGATGACATCTTGATCAGCCAGGGCACCCTGGTCGCGGCCAGCCCGACGGCCCTCGGCCCCTCCACCAACAACATCACCCTGAACGACCCGCCCAACGGCATCGGCACCGGCGCCGGCGAATGGGGTTACAAATCAGGCGCCGGCAACACCGACCAGACCAGCGCCCTGCTGATCTCGGGCGGCAACACCGTGGCGAATGCCATCCACGTGCAGAACTACGGCGCCGGCATGAGCTATTTGGGCGGCAATACCGCGAACAGCTCGATTTTCTCCGGCCCGATTACCCTGGACAAGACGACCACGCTGGTGGCCGCCACCAACGGCACGGTCACGTTCTCCAACGCGATCGGCGGCGGCGGCGGCGTGAACGTCGGCGCGGCCCCCGGCGCCGTCAACTACAACGGCACCGTGGTCATGAGCGCCGCGAACAACTACAGCGGCGACACCAACGTCAACTACGGCACCCTGGCTGTCAACGGCACGGGCGTTATCAACAGCGGCATCGTCACCGTCGGGTCGGGCGCCACCCTGGCCGTCGGCGGCAACGGCGTGGTCGCCGGCGCCGCGCTCGAGGTCACCTCGGGCGGTGTCCTGACCCTCGGCGGCAACGCCGCCCTGACCAACGGCGCGGTCACCGTCGACTCGGGCGGCCTGTTCAACGGCAGCACCACCGGGCAGGTCACCGCCACCAACAGCACGGTGAATATCGCCAGCGGCGGCATACTGAGCCCCTCATACAGCCACCCGCTCAACATGGGTACCCTCGGTGGCACCGTTTTGACCATGAGCGACGGCGCAATCTACAACATGGTCGGCAGCGGCGGCAGCGTGAGCACGGTGAACGTGGCCGCGCTGAACACCCTCGGCAACGTCAATCTGCAGATCACGGCGAACGACAACACCTTCAACGGCGTAACCACCTATCAGTTCCTCACTTACGGCGCCGGCAACGGCCCGAGCGGTGGCCAATTGCAGACCAACTGGATTCCCAATTACAGCGCCACTGCCACCTGGCTGGGCACCGGCAGCGGCGTGTGGGACAATTACCCCAACGCCAACTGGGGCGGCTTCGAGGTGAGCGGCGCCCAGGTGTGGTCTAACCCCGCCGGCACCGCTTTGGACCTGGTCGGCGCCCTGGCTGTGGCGTACTCGACCGCCGGCCCGACACAGAACGCCAATGTGATCATCCAGAACACCGCCGGCGTGAACGTGGCGGGCCCGTCGGCGCCTACCCCCATCGCCAGCCTGACGCTCGGTTCGGCCACCGGCAGCACGAACACCCTGGCCCTCCAGGGCGCGGGCTCGCTTAGCGTCACCGGCGCCGTCACGGTCAACCCGACCGGCGTCCTGAACGTGGGCACGAGCAGCTTCACCGCCGGGGCCCTGAACGTGGCCGGCTCGGTGGGCGTCGGCTCCGCCGGCAGCCTGTCGGTTTCCGTCGGCGCGACTACGGTCACCGGCACGGCCAACTTCAGCGGGGCCAGCGGCGGCTACCTGAACAGCCTGACCGTCTCCGCCGGCAACGTGGCCTTGGGCAGCCAGAGCATCGGCACCCTCACCGTCAACGCCCCCGGCTACGCCGCGCCCACCGCCGGCCTGCTGCGGCACTTCGTGTTCAACAACGGCGTCGCCGCGGACATCAGCGGCAACAACGGCCAGGCCGTCCTCGCCAACCAGGCGGCCGTCACCAGCGGCGGCAAGTACAGCAGCGGTTATCTCGACCTCTCCGCCAACGTCAACGCCTATCTGGACATCGGCGACAGTCCCGCCACCGCCCCCGTGATCGGCAACAACTACACCCTGACCGCCTGGTACGAGAATTCCACCAGCAGCTCGAACTGGCGGACCCTGTGGCGCGGCGGCGACGGCAACGGCGGCAGCTCCGACCACCTGGTCATCGTCCAGCAGAACAGCAATGAGCTCGGCATGTACTCCAACGGATCGGGCGGGCTTAATTTCCTGCAAGCCGGGAGCGCGCAGATCCCCGGCGGTGTGACCAGCGCCACCGACGACACTTGGCATTTCCTGGCCGTGGTGGACAACAACGGCACCCAGACCTACTACACGAACAACGCCAACGGCACCTTGTCGGTGCTGGGCACTTTGACCAATAACATGAACAGCAACTGGATCACCGCGCTGGGCAACATGCAGGGCACCAACGGCCAGCGCTTCGCCAACGGCATCGACGACGCCTGGGTATACGACACGGCCTTGAGCACCAGCGACCTGACCAACATCATGAACAACGTGACATACCCGGCGCCGGTGCTGGCCTTCAACGCCGGCAGCCAGGCCCAGATCGCCAACTTCAACTACGCCAGCACCAATTCCGTGGCCGTGCCCGCGACGGCCGCCGTCGGCACCGTGGCCGCCAGCGTCTCCGGCGGGTCGGTGGGCTTCAACAACACCAACCAGATGCCCAGCCTGACCGTCAGCGGCGGCATCGCAAACCTGGCCGGTGCGAACATCGTGAACAACCTGGCCGTCAGCGGCGGCCAGGCGACCGTGGGCGCCGCCGCGGCGGTAGACACTGCCAGCGTGACGGCAGGCGCGGCCAATTTCTATAACACCGCCCCGATGAGCAGCCTGACCGTCAGCGGCGGCAACGTCACGCTCGGCGCAGGCGTCACGGCCGCCACGGCCGACTTCAGCGCGGGCGCCGGCACGGTGAATGCCGCCCACCCGCTGGCCGTCACCAGCCAGTTGAGGCTGCCCGGCGCCTTGGCCAGCATCAGCGCCGGAAATTCCTTCACCGCCGGCGGCACCAACCTGGCCAACACGGGCAGCGCCTCGATGCTGACCCTCTCCGGCGGCACGCTGAGCCTGACGGGGCCCGCGGTCCCGCAGAATATGCCTGCTGGCCTCCTCGGGTCGAGCGTCGCCAACGGCTACCAGGAGTTCTTCACGCAGGACACCTCGATCAACACCTCGAATTGGATCACGAGCGGCACGACCGTCGGCCCGAATTCCAACTATACCTTCAGCCTGGACGGCACCAACGGCCTGCACGTGACCGGCAACGGCACCGGCAACCACGACCCGGCCAGCCTGGTGTACGCCCCGCCCGGAGTGACCGCCTCCCCCAACTGGACCGAGCTGGCCCTGGTCAAGATCAACGCCTACCCCAACGACCGCTGCGGCATCGACTGCGGGATCTCCACGAACGGCAGCAACGGCCAGAACGGCTACGCGTTCCTTTTCGGCGGCGAAAACCAGAAGAACTGGATCCAGGAGCTCGCGGATAACGCGTCGTGGGGCCCCAACGTCATAGACCCGAAAACGGGGCAGAACCTTGTCACCAGTACGGGCACCTGGTACTGGATGCAGGAGACGCTCAACGGCACCACCGAGTCGGTCGCGTTCTGGCCGGCCGACGGCACCACGCCGCAAACCGCGGCCGCCACGTCCACCGCGTCCCCCGGCAACGGGTTCAACAACAACCCCGGCGTCAGGACGGGCTACGCCGGCATCGTCTCGGCCAACGGCAATCCCTGTGACATGGACGTGGCCTACGTCCTGATCACGGGCAGCAACCTGGGCCCCCTGAGCGGCATCGGCCTCGGCGGCGGCGTCAACCTGCCCAATACCAGCGTGACCGCCACCACCACGGCTGGCTCGACGTTGAACCTAGGCTCCTCCACCTTGCCCGCCGTGCTGGGCAGCCTGAACGTCCAGGGCACGACCTTGACCCTGGCCGGCTCGGCGTCCACGCTCACTGTTGCCGGCGTCACGGGCACCGGGACGGCGGCCCTTAACGGCCCGGGCAACGCCATCGGCTTGGCCATCGCCAACGGCAACAGCGTGAGTGCGACTAGCAGCGGCGACAGCCTGACCATCGGCGTGCCGATCGTGAACGGCGCCAACCCGACCTCCCTGATAACGGCGGGCGCCGGCACGGTCGTGCTGACCAACAGCAACAACAGCTACAGCGGCGGCACCACCGTCAGCAGCGGCACGCTGCAGCTCGGCAACGGCCTGCTGGGCGGCAACGTCCCGACCGACATCACCAACCACGGCGTGGTGGCCTTCGCCAACCCCGCGACGCAGGCCTACAACGGCAACATCACGGGCAACGGCGGCGTGCTGATGTTGGGCCCCGGCACGTTCAAGCTGGCCAACGCCCAGGGTTACAGCGGCGGCACCAGCATCAACGGCGGCACGCTGGAAGTGGACGCCTCGCTGGCCAGCCCCACCGTGACGGTCAACAACGGCGGCACGCTGGCTGGCGGCGCGGCCGGCCTCGGCTCGGTCAACAGCCTCGTGGTCAACGCCGGCGGCACGCTGCTGTCGGGCGGCACCTTGACCGCCGGCGCGCTGAGCTTCGGCCAGTCCAACGCGACCGCCAGCGCCGTGATGGGCATCAACGTCGCGGGCGCGAGCACGTCAGACCTCTGCCAGGTCACCGGCACAGTCAACCTGGGCACGAACAACGGCCTGGTATTGAACGTCAGCGGCACGCCGGCCATGGCCCCCGCCAGCTACACCTTCCTCACGGCGGGCAACATCACCGGCTCGGCGAACTGGAGCTTCACCGGCGCCCAGCCGACGCCGACCGGTTTGACAACCTATACCGTCAACTGGACGAGCGGCGGGGACCATACGAACTGGTACGACGCCAAGAACTGGGACCTCACCAGCGGCGCCCCGGTCGCGACGGTCACGCAGACCAGTTCCAGCCTGTCGCTGTCGTTCACCGCCGGCGCGTCGTCGCCGTTGGCGGTCAGCGATGTGGTGATCGGGCACGGGGCCAGCGTCCTCGGCCCCACGGCGGCCAGCACGACCACGTCGGTCAACTCGCTCACCCTGGGCGGCAACAACGGCGGAGCCACGCTGCAACTGGCCGCCGGCAACATCAACGTCACCAAGGCGGCCGGGACCAACACCACCGCCAGCAACACCCAGGTCAACAGCAACGGCACGCTGCTGATCGGTCCGCCGAACGGCTATCCAACCTATGTCGGGGCCTTCACCACCAACTCGCTGGTTGTGGCGGGCTCGGTGGGCGTCGCCAGTGGCGGCAGCCTGACGGTCGGGGCCACCGGGGCCACGATCTCGGCCGGCGGCAGCTTGAACATGGCCGTCGGCTCCAGCGGCACCATCAGCACGCTCGGCATCAACGGCGGCAATGTCACCCTGGGCGGGGCGCAGACCGTCACCGCGGCCAACCTGGTCGGCGGCGGCGGCAGCCTGGCCGCCAACGGCGGTTCGATCGGCACCTTGACCGTCAGCGATCCGACGGCCAACGTCAACATCGGCGGCGCCGCGGTCGGCACCGCGAACATCTCCAACGGCTCGTCGGTCGCGATGACCGCCGGCACGATCACTAGCGCGAATGTCTACGACACGGCCGGCCTGACGGCCAGCGGCGGCGCGCTGAACGGCCTTACGATCGACCCCAACTACGCGGGCACGACCACCATCGGCCCGGCCGCCACCGGCCCGGCCAACCTCATCGTGCCCAGCGGCAACGTGAACCTCAATAACGTCAATCCGACGACCAGCCTGGCCGTCTCCGGCGGCAACGTCACGCTGGGCAACGGCTTCAACACCGGCACGCTGACCGCCACCGGCGGCAACGTGAGCGTGGCCACCACCCTCAATGCGGTGGCCAGCGTCGGCACGCTGGACGTCTCCAATGGCTCGCCCATGGTGAGCACCAGTCCGCTCACCGGCGGCAGCATGCAGATCAACAGCCAGTTGAAGCTGCCGAACGGCCAGACTGTGAGCGTGACCAACGGGGCGGCCTTCGGCCTCAGCAGCGCCAACGTGGCCAGCACTGTCACGGGCAGCACGCTCACCCTCAGCGGCGGCACCGTGACCGCCGCGGCCCCCGCCGCGTCCACCGGGGTCGCGCTGAACCAGGGCTTGGGGAGCTATAGCTACCAGAGCGGCACCTGGACCATCAGCGGCCAGGGCAGCGACATGTGGGGCGCCGGCCAGGAGAACTCTTATTACGTCTACACGTCGCAAAACAACAGCAAGAGCTTCGACGTGATGGCCTATGTCAACATCACCGCCAACCCCGGCGGAAACACCTGGGCCAAGTGCGGCATTTTGGCCGCCGGCGGCGCGCCGGGCGCCGTCGGTGCACCGTATCTCTTCAACGCGGTCACTTCAGGCAGCCAGACGGCCTTCCAGTGGTCCGACAGCGGCACCAAGAATACCCAAGCCGGCCCAATCCAGTCGTACGGCTGGGTCCGGCTGGCGTACAATGCCCAGACCGGCGTCATGAGCGCCTATTACGATGCCACGGACCCGGGCAGCACGGACCCGACGACGCTTGGGCCCAACAGCGGCAAGTGGAATCTGGTCGACACCGATGCGAGCTGGGGCGTCCCCGCTCTGCCCAGCACGTTCGAGCTGGGCCTCGACACCTGCTCGCACGACGCCAACAACATGACGACGGCCACGTACAGCAACTTCGACTATACCGGCACAGCCAGCCCGGTCATGTCCGTTAACTCCGTGTTCACCGCCCCGGCCACCACCGTCGCGGTGACCAAGAACACCACGCTGGCCCTGGGTGGAAATGCGACGGCAGGGAACTTCGCCGCGCTGACCATCAACAGCGCCGTGCTGACGCTGTCCGCTCCCACTGCGGGCAGCCCGTTCAACTTCGCAAACGGCATCACCTGCACCACGACCAGCAGCATCGTGAACGACGCCGCCGGCAACGCCCAGTTGGCGATCCCGGTGGGCGCCCCGGTCGTCGTCTCCAGCCAGCAAACCTTGACCATCGGCAGTCCGATCATGGACAACGGCGCTGCCCAGAGCGGGCTGAGCCTTACCGGCGCCGGCAAGGTCATCCTGACCGCCGCCAATACCTTCACCGGCCCCGCGTCGATCTCCAGCGGCACCCTGCAGTTGGGCAACGGCGGCACGACCGGCTCGATCCCGGACACCGGTATCAGCGACAACGGCGTCCTGGCCGTCAACCGCGCGGATACGGTGACCATCACCGGCCAGATCAGCGGCAGCGGCGGCGTGCTGCAGATGGGGCCGGGCACCCTGGCCT
>Ga0326727_10007676_pt1 | contig 28218 bp, 25 predicted proteins | sample MB2enrmetagenome_FD_207643 | JGI IMG/M metagenome (GOLD analysis project Ga0326727, IMG submission 207643) | Lab enriched peat soil microbial communities from McLean, Ithaca, NY, United States - MB29MY | ecosystem: Environmental > Terrestrial > Soil > Wetlands > Peat | place: USA: New York...
CAGCGCGGGCGGTTCGCCGCGGTATGGCACGTGTGCGCAGCTCACACAGACTTCCATTTTCTTTCCTGGACCACGCCGGTCTCTCTTTTTGACCATGTTGTCACTGTATTATGCGAGATTCAGTAAGCGATGGCGCGCGAACCGAAGAAAACCACACCCGAGAAGAAGCCGATCGAGCAGTACCAGCACAAGGGGAAGAAGCGGCTCAACAATCCGCCTGTCGGCCTGGTGACGCCGGAGACGGACAACGAGGAACCCAAGAAGACGTATAGCTACGACCCTCATCTGGACCCTCAATTGGTCTGGGCCGGCAAGGAAGAGCACACGTCGCTTGAAGTGCCGTCGGTTTCGCTGCACGTTCACGAGCGTATCGACCCACGCACGATCATAGAGGCAGCCAAGAAGAAGAACGGCGGGCCACAGATGTCGCTGTTTCAGAGCCCCGCCGAAAACCCGCCTCTCCGCGAGGCTATTGAGTTCTACAAGCACAAGCACAATTGGTCGAACCGCCTGATTGCGGGTGACAACCTGCTGGTGATGAACTCGCTTCTCGAAAAGGAGGGGATGGCTGGGCAGGTGCAGATGGTTTATATGGACCCGCCGTACGGAATTAGGTATGGTTCAAATTTCCAGCCGTTCGTCAACAATCGGGACGTCAAAGACGGTAAAGACGAGGACTTGACTGCCGAGCCAGAGATGATCAAGGCATTCCGGGACACCTGGGAACTCGGAATTCACTCCTACCTGACATACCTTCGAGACCGCCTTCTCCTGGCGAAGGAGCTATTGGCGGACACCGGCTCAGTGTTTGTCCAGATTGGAGACGAGAACGTCCATCTCGTCCGGCTCATCCTCGATGAGGTGTTTGGACCAGCGAACTTCTGCGCCCAGATCAACTACCGAAGCATGACCCCGCTCGGACAGAGCGGCCTTGCGTCGGTCTACGACTACATCCTGTGGTACGCCAAGGACCACGCAAAGCACAAGTTCCGCGCAGTATTCGACGAGAAGCCTTTGGAGGAGGAGCCAGAGTACCGATTCCTGGACGAAGATAGCGGTCGGTACAGAAAGCTCACCCGCGAGGAGATCCGCGATTTGACTCCTAAGGATCGTCGACGGGTGTTCAAGCGATCAGATCTGGCATCCTCCGGATACACTCCATCATGCACCTTCGAGTTCGAGTTCGAGGGGAAGCTAGTTCAGCCGAAGTCGGGCAAGAGCTGGCGAACCCATCCGGCCGGCGTCGAGAAGCTAATCAGGAAGCATAGACTGTTCTTGCTCGGTGAGCGCATCTACTTTCGGCAGTTCCACTCCGATTTTCCCTATATGCAGCTTGAGAATAGCTGGCACGATACCGCTGCGGGCTTTGGTGCGCCGAAAGTGTACGTCGTTCAGACGCACACCAAGGTGGTTGCCCGGTGCATGTGGATGACGACAGATCCCGGAGACTTGGTGCTTGATCCCACCTGCGGGTCGGGAACGACTGCGTATGTCGCCGAACAGTGGGGACGGCGCTGGATTACCTCAGACACATCCCGCGTAGCGACAACCCTCGCCAAACAGCGCATCATGACGGCGTCATTCGACTACTACCGTTTGGCCCACCCCGAGGAGGGCGTCGACAGCGGTTTTGAGTATGCCCCGGTGCCTCACATCACACTTGAGTCCATCGCGAATGACGAACCAGCGCCTAAGGAGACGATATACGACGACCCGGTGCGGGAGACCAACAAGGCACGGGTCGCGGGACCCTTTACCGTTGAAGCGGTTCCCGCGCCCGTTGTTCGTTCCCTCGAAGAGTCGAACGTGACAGGTCAGCCTCTCACGGCCGATGTCTCTATTGCACGTTGTGGGGCCACTGCCAGAAACCGACAATGGCGGGACGAGCTGTACCGCTCCGGCATCCGCGGGCGGGCTGGGCAGAGAATCGACTTCACTCGTGTCGAACCTTTGCCGGGAACCCGCTGGCTTCATGCCGACGCGGAGACGAAGGAGGGCGCGCCACAACGCGCCGCCATTTCATTCGGCCCCGAATACGCGCCGATGGAGCAGCGCCAAGTTGAACTGGCCATTGAAGAGGCCAGGAAGCTGGTGCCCAAACCGAGGATAATCGTTTTCGCCGCTTTCCAGTTCGACCCCGAGGCAGCGAAAGACATCGACGAACTGAATTGGCCGGGCGTAACACTACTTAAGGCGCAGATGAACGCCGACTTGCTAACTGAGGATCTGAAGAAGAAGCGCGCCAGCAATGAGAGCTTCTGGCTCATCGGCCAGCCAGACATCGACGTGCATCCCATAGAACAAGGTGAGGACAAGGGAAAGTGCCGGATCACCGTCAATGGCTTCGACTACTACAACACCAAGAGCGGCAAGGTCGAATCCGGCGGCACCGAGAGAATCGCCATGTGGATGCTCGACCCCGACTATGATGGCCGAAGTCTGCTTCCCCGCCAAGTGTTTTTCCCAATGGCCGGCGAGGACGAGGGCTGGGCGAAGCTGGCCGCGAGCCTCAGAGCCGAGATCGATCTGGAGCTGATTAAAGCGTACCGCGGGACAGAATCCCTGCCGTTCGCCGCCGGGGCAAACAAGCGTGCGGCCGTGAAGATCATCGACGACCGGGGGATCGAGAGCCTCCGAATTGTGGATCTGGAGTAGACGATGGCGTCCGGGACTATCGAGCAATTGATCGTCAACTCACCCTATAGGGAACCAGAACAGCACTGGAGCTACGAGCGCGAATCGCGCTCGTTCACATTGAAGCCAGGACGCAGGCCAGCAGGCTACGTGACGGCTACACCCGGGGCGAGGGCCTTCGACGACCCCGGTATCTTTCGTGAGTTGCCACTGGTGAATCAGATCCGGCCGCGTGTGAAAGCGTGGCGGGAGGCGGGTTGCCCAGGAGTATCGGGCGTCACCAGGAAACTGCTTTCGCACTGGCACGACGTCGAGCAGCGGGACGGGCGGCGATTCTTCTTCTGCCAGCTCGAGGCCATGGAGACGATGGTCTGGCTGACCGAGGCGCCGGCATCGGCGCGCGTCGGCATCGATATACCCAGCGACGGCGGTAACTTCACCAGGATCTGCACCAAGATGGCTACCGGCTCGGGCAAGACCATCGTGATGGCGATGGTCGTTGCCTGGCACGTCCTCAACAAGGTTGCGTACCCGCAGGACAAGCGCTTCTCGAAGAACGTGTTCGTTGTCGCCCCTGGCTTGACCGTCAAGAGCCGCTTGGGAGTGCTCGTGCCCGGTTCGGCGGGCAACTACTACGACCTGTTCAATATCGTACCCATGGGGATGCATGACCAAATGCACCGGGGTAAGGTGATGGTCCGGAACTGGCACACGCTAATGCCGCTCGATCCGGACGCCGGACCAAAGGTGATGAAGAAAGGCCCTGAGAGCGACGAGGCATTCACCCGGCACGTCATGGAGGATTTGGCCAGCGCGCGGAATCTGCTGGTAATTAACGACGAAGCTCACCACGCCTGGCGCGTCCCGCCGAAGCTGTCAGCCAGAGATTTCGGGAAGCAGGACCTGGAGAAAGCTACGCGGTGGATCGGAGGCCTGGACCGCATCCATAAGACGCGCGGCATCCTGGCCTGCTATGACCTGACCGCCACGCCGTTCGCGCCCACGGGAAAGAAGAGCGACGAGGAGACGTTGTTCAGTTGGATTGCCAGCGATTTCGGCCTGAATGACGCGATCGAATCGGGGTTGGTGAAGACGCCGCGCGTCGTTGTCCGTGATGATGGGACGCTAACGAAGGACTACAAGTCGCGCCTGTACCACATCTACATGGACGACGAGGTGCGCGATGATCTTAACCGCAAAGCGGAGCCACACGAACCACTGCCCGATCTTGTCCAGAACGCCTACTACCTGCTGGGCAAAGATTGGCTGGAAACCTCGAAGCGCTGGTCGGCGGCAGGGTTCAAGACACCGCCGGTGATGATCACTGTGGCGAATCGGACGGAGACGTCGTCACGTATCAATTACGCATTTGACCGCGGCAAGATCCGTATCGATGAACTGTGCGTGCCGGAGAAGACGCTGCAAATTGACTCAAGGGTCTTGGACAAAGCAGAGGCCCGCGAAGAGGCGCCCGAGATCGCATCCGACAGCGCGGAACCCGCCGAGGAGGAGGACAACGGCCAGCCCGCCGCAAAAGTCTCGAAAAAGGACCAATTCGAACTGCTGCGGCGCATCGTGGGTAGTGTCGGCCAGCCAGGCCAGCCCGGCGAGCAGATCCAGAATGTGATCTCGGTCGGCATGCTCTCTGAGGGCTGGGACGCGAAAACGGTAACACACATCATGGGGCTCCGGGCGTTTACGAGCCAACTCCTGTGCGAGCAGGTGGTGGGGCGCGGATTGCGGCGAACGTCCTACGACGTGAATCCCGATACCGGTCTGTTCGAGCCGGAATACGTGAACATCTTCGGCGTGCCGTTCACCTTCCTGCCGCATGAAGGCGGCGATGGCGCCCCGCCGCCACCGCCGCCGCCGAAAACGGAGATCAAGCCCCTGTCGGAGAGAATTGCGTTCGAGCTAACCTGGCCGAATATCGTGCGAATCGATCACGAGTTCCGGCCGAGGCTCACGCTCGACACAGCTCTGGTGAAACCGCTGCTGATCGATGCCGCTGAAACACGGACTATCGCGGAGTTGGCGCCTATCGTCGAGGGCAAACCGGAAATCCGAATGGTGAGCGAGATCAACTTGCAAGAGTTGGGGCAGAAGTTCCGGATGCAGCGCATTATTTTCGAAACCGCGCGCGACATCTTCGATCAAATGCAGCCAACCTGGAAGGGCAGCCAGGAAGCCCTCCTTGCGCAGTTGATTCGGCTGGTGGAGCGATTCCTCGCGAGCGGCAGGATCGACATCACCCCGCCCCTGTTTAGCCAGGACCCACTGCGGCGGCGAATCGTCCTCACGTTGAACATGAACCGCATCGTACAGCACATCTGGGAAGCAATCCGATTCGAGAACACGCAGGCTCTGGCATTGGTGTTCGACACGGAGCACCCGATCAGGAGCACCGGCGACATGCGACCGTGGTACACGGGCCGGCCCAGCGAACTGACTTCGAGGTCCCACATCAACTTCTCCGTGTTTGACAGTACCTGGGAGGCATCGGAGTCGTACGTCTTTGACAAGAACCCGAACGTATCAGCGTGGGCTAAGAACGATCACCTTGGCTTCGAGGTGCTGTACGTGTTCAAGGGCGTGGTCAGGAAGTATCGCCCGGACTTTCTGGTCCGGCTGAACGCGGGAACCATGCTCGTGCTTGAGGTGAAAGGCCAAGACTCAGCCGAGGACCGAACCAAGCGGGAGTTTCTGGCCGAGTGGGTGCGCGCCGTCAACGAAGATGGCCGGTTTGGGCGGTGGGAGGCGGACGTTTCTTTCCACATCAAGGACATTGAGGGCATACTTGCCCGCCGCAACGCCACCCACCTCACCGCAAATTGAACTTCTTCATCTTGTAGCGCAGCGTGTCGCGGGTAATCCGCAGCAGGCGCGCCGCCTGGGTCTGGTTTCCCGCCGCCTTCTGCAGCGCGTGAATCAGCAGCCGCTTCTCCTGCTCCACCAGCGACATGCCATCCACCGCCTCCACCGGGCTTTCGACGCTGGCCGAAACCGCGACGGCGGCATTGGAGCTGCGCACCGCAATGGGCAGACTGGCCGCCGCAATCACGTTGGACTCCTCCAGAATCATGGCCCGCTCCACCGCGTTGCGCAGCTCGCGGACGTTGCCCGGCCAGTCGTGCGCCAGCAGCAGGTCCTCGGCTTCCTGCGACAAGCCTTCGATGTTCCGCTTGAACTTGCGGTTGTAGTGGTCCACGAAGAAGCGGGTGAGCGGCAGGATGTCCTCGGGGCGCTCGCGCAGGGAGGGCACCAGAAGCTGGATCACGTTCAGGCGGTAGTACAGATCCTGCCGGAACGCGCCCTCTTTCACCGCTTCGCGCAGGTTCTTGTTGGTGGCGGCGACAATGCGCAGGTCCACGCGAATGTCCCTCAGGCCGCCGAGGCGCCGGAAGGTCTGCTCCTCCAGCACGCGCAGCAGCTTGGCCTGCAGCGACAGCGGAATCTCGCCGATCTCGTCGAGGAACAACGTGCCCTTGTCGGCCAGCTCGAACAGCCCGCGCTTCTGCGCCCGGGCGTCGGTGAAAGCGCCCTTTTCGTAGCCGAACAGCTCGCTCTCCAGCAGGGTCTCGGGAATCGCCGCGCAGTTGATGGCGAGGAACGGCTCGGACTGGCGCAGACTCTGGTAGTGAATGGTGGCGGCGATGAGATCCTTGCCGGTGCCGTTCTCGCCCTCGATCAGAATGGACGTGGCTTCGCTGATGGCCACGCGCCGAACGAACACCAGCATCTCGCGCATGGCCTGCGATTCGGCGATCACCTGGCGTTTGGACGGCTCGGCCTCTTCGGTGATGTCCTTGACGGTGGCGGCTACGCCTTCCAGCTCGCCATGGCCGTTGGTAAGCTGGACGGTGCGAATCACCACCATGCGCTCGCGCCCGTTGTCGGTATGCAGCCGCACGGTGCCGCTGGGCAGACAGGACAGCGGTCCCAGACCCTGGCTGATGGCGCAATCCGCCTCACAAGGACCGCACTTGAAGACGTCGCGGCAGTGTTTCCCCACAAGTTCGTCGGCGCTCATGCCGAAGAGCCGCTGGGCAGCCTGATTCACGCCCGTGATGCGCGAGTCCTTGTCGTACAGAAACAACGCGTCCGAGATCTGGTCGAAGACGGCCTCCAGAACGTCAGCGCGCTGCCAGCGAGGGTCCAGAATGGCCACTGAGTGCTCCGCGATTCCCCTTTAACCTACATTATACGCGGACGAGGCGTGCTGAGTCCGGGAAATGGGTGATTTGCCCCAAACAGCCGCTTTCTTGTGTGAGTTGCCCCCTCGCCAAACCGGTGGCGCAGCCGTAAGTGGCTGCGGATCTGTGACTTTGCGCGTCGGACCATGGTCTGGCTGCCGGATTGCAGACTCCCTTCGCGGAAGGTACGCCCGGACTAGCAGGCCGCGTTTCCGAGCCGTGCGCGTCAGGAGGCGTGGAGTATTCGGCGTGTTGACCACTCGCTTACGCTCGCGGCTCGGCAACATCCTGCGAACTCGGGACATCGGAGCCGAACCGCGACGGTCACGGAGCGGCCCGGCGGATACTCCACACCGCGTCAGCAAGCGGTCCTGGAGTTTATCGGCATCCTGTTAGGTGCGTGTTTTCGAAGGAAACAGGACAGACCAACATGAAAACCGTGCAAGTGGCGATTCGCGATGCAGGTTGCGCACAGAGCATCTGCAACGTCCTCCGGCGCGAGGGCAGACACACCGTGCTGGTGGTGGATCAACCGGACCTCTCGCTGGAAGGCGTAATCGTCCTCGATTGCGAGCACCTGGAACGCGTTGGAATCGCGGCCGAGCAGCCGGATCGTTTTGTCCTCATCACGCGAAAGGACCCGGACCGGCTGGCCCGCATCTGGAATGCCGGCATCCGTCACGTGGTCTTCGAGGACGATTCGCCCAACACGGTGCAGTTGGCCGTGAGCGCCGCGGAATTGCGGCAGTCGCGGCCCGCTTCGGGGAAAGAAACCCCGGACCAGCGGGGAGCGGTGGGCGCCCAGCCGCGCCGGCATTCGCAACTTCGCCGCGGCTCCGGACTCCCCATCCTGGGTGGAAACGGGACGGACCGGTGCCGGGCGTGTCATCACCGTTTTCCGATGGCGAGTCCGGACGAGTTCTAAGTGACAGAATTCTGAACAAGGAGATCAGCGATGATTCCACTGGTGGTGTTGTGGTGCTTGATGGCGATCGCGGTGCTTGTCCTGGCCGTGATGCGCAAGATTGCGGCGAAAGACGAGAGCGAAGTGATTCACCCCGAAGACAAGGCCTTCGAGGATCGACAGGCGGCCATTGCGGCGCGCCTGGAGACGATCGACCGCTGGGGCAAGATCGTCACGGCAATTACCGTCGTGTTCGGCCTCTGCCTGTGCGCACTTTACCTTTACAACGGCTGGTTGGAGAGTCAGACTATCCGCTAGGAGCCTTCCTGTGGGGCCGGTCTTCCGGCCGGCCCTCTGCCGAACAGGCCGACGAACGAAGGCGTCGGAGCGTTTTCGACCCAGCGAAGCCCGCCGATGCTTGCCAAAACCGAGACCGATCTCATCGCCCGGCGGCCCACCGCGGAACGCCGCATCCTCGAGTTCTTCTTTTCCCCAAAGACCGTCGCCGTCATCGGAGCCTCGGAGAAGCCGGACAGCGTGGGCCGCACCCTGCTCTGGAATCTGATCAGCAGTCCCTTCGGCGGCACGGTCTACCCGGTAAACCCGAAGCGTCACAGCGTGCTGGGGATCAAAGCGTATCCGGGCGTCGCGGACATTCCCGAGCCGATTGAGCTGGCCGTCATCGCGACCCCAGCCGCCACCGTGCCCGCGATCGTCCGCGAGTGCGGGGAGGCCGGGGCGAAGGGCGCCATCATCATTTCCGCGGGCTTCCGCGAGGCCGGGCCGGCCGGCGCGCGGCTGGAAGAGCAAGTCCTGGCGGAAGCGCGAGCCGCCGGGATTCGGCTGATCGGGCCGAATTGCATGGGTGTCATGCGGCCGGTGACGGGATTCAACGCCACCTTCGCGCCGGCCATGGCCAGCCGCGGCAATGTGGCGTTTCTCAGCCAGAGCGGAGCCCTCTGCGCCGCCGTGCTCGACTGGAGCCGCCGCGAGCAGGTGGGCTTCAGCGCGTTCCTGTCCATCGGCTCCATGGTGGACGTGGGCTGGGGCAGCCTGATCGACTACTTCGGTAACGACCCGAAGACGCGCAGCATGGTCATCTACATGGAATCGGTGGGCGACGCGCGCAGCTTCCTCTCGGCCGCCCGCGAAGTGGCCCTGCAGAAGCCCATCATCGTGATCAAGGCGGGCCGTACCGAGCAGGCCGCGCGCGCCGCGGCCTCGCACACCGGAGCGTTGTCGGGCAGCGACGAGGTGCTGGACGCGGCGTTTCGCCGTTGCGGCGTGCTGCGGGTGAACAGCATCTCCGACATCTTCTACATGACCGAGGTGCTGTCCAGCCAGCCGCGCCCCAAGGGCCCCCGCCTGCTCATCGTGACCAACGCGGGCGGCCCCGGAGTGCTGGCCACCGACGCGCTGCTGATGGCCGGAGGCCAACTGGCCAGTCTCTCCCAGACCACCGTGGCCACGCTCAACGAGTTCCTGCCGAAACACTGGAGCCGCAACAATCCGGTGGATATCATCGGCGACGCCGATGCGGACCGTTACGTTAAAACCGTGGAGGCGCTGGCTAAGAACCCGGATGGCGACGGTCTGCTGGTGATCATGTCGCCGCAGGGCGTGGCCAGCCCGGTGCAGGTTGCCGAGGCCCTGCGGCCGTTCGCGAAGTTGAACCAGCGGCCGATTCTGGCCAGTTGGATGGGCGGCCTCGAAGCCAGTCCCGGGGAAATGGCGCTGAACAGTTCCGGCATCCCCACCTTCCCCTTCCCGGATATGGCGGTGCGCGCGTTCCACTACATGTGGAAGTACAGCTACAACCTGCGCGGCCTGTACGAAACGCCGGTCCTCACCGAGGAGCCGGGCGTGAAGATCGACCGGGCCATGGTCGCGGCGATTATCGATCATGCGCGCTCCTCCGGCCGCACCGTGCTGACCGAGGTGGAGTCGAAGGAGATCCTGAAGGCCTACTCGATTCCGGTGTCGGAGACCGTGGTGGCGGCCAGCGCGGACGAGGCGGTGCGGGCGGCCCGGCTGACCGGCTATCCGGTGGTGCTCAAGCTGCACTCGGAATCGATCACCCACAAGACCGATGTCGGCGGGGTGCAGCTCGATCTGCGGCACGAGCAGGCCGTGCGCAACGCCTTCGAGACCATCCGGCGCTCCGTGGACGAAAAGGCCGGGCCGGGTCATTTCCAGGGCGTCACCGTGCAGCCCATGATTCCGCGCGCGGGCTACGAGCTGATTCTCGGTTCCAGCGTGGACCAGCAGTTCGGACCGGTGCTCCTGTTCGGCGCCGGCGGCGAGCTGGTGGAGATCTTCAACGACCATGCTCTGTCCCTGCCCCCGCTCAACACCACCCTGGCACGCCGCCTGATGGAGCAAACCCGCATCTACACCGCGTTGCAGGGCGTGCGCGGGCAGAAGCCGGTGGACCTGAGCGCGCTGGAGCGCCTGCTGGTGCGCTTCAGCCAGCTTGTGGTGGAGCAGCCGGCCATCCGCGAGATCGATATCGACCCGTTGCTGGCCATGCCCGACCGGCTGGTGGCGCTGGACGCGCGCATGGTGGTGTACGCGCGCGGCGTGGATCTGGACACCGTGCCGCGGCCCTCCATCCGGCCCTATCCGAGCCGCTACGTGTACGAGTCGAAACTCAACGACGGCACCCCGGTTGTGATCCGGCCGATCCGGCCCGAGGACGAGCCGCTCATGGTGGAGTTTCACCACACGCTGTCCGAGCGCAGCGTCTACATGCGCTATTTCCACTGGATGAAGCTGGACCAGCGCATCACCCACGAGCGCCTGACGCGCATGTGCTTCATCGATTACGACCGCCAGATGGCGCTGGTGGGCGAGAACAAGGGAAAGATTCTCGGCGTGGCGCGGCTGGTGAAATCGCCGCTCGCGAACGACGCCGAGGTGGCGGTGATCATCAGCGACGCGTGGCACGCGCGCGGGCTGGGGTCGCAACTGACGGAGCGGCTGGTGGAGTTCGCGCGCGACGAGAAGGTGGCGCGGCTGAACGCGAGCGTGCTGTATGAGAACCGGCCCATGCTGCGGATCCTGGAGAAGCTGGGCTTCAAGCTGATTCCCAGTGCCGACCCGGAGACCGTGGAAGCCACCATGGAGCTGGGGTAGGGCAGGACACGCGGCGGCAGCCGCGTTCTCACCGGGCACGGCAAAAACGCGGCTCTCGCCGCGTGTCCCGGCAACCAGAAGGAAGATCATGACAAGAACAATTTCGCTCCTTTCCATCGTGCTATTCGTGGGCTCGGTGGCTGCGGCTATCAACGGGTATCCTTGCGCAAATGGCACGACGTCCTACGTCGCGAAGACCGGCCTGACCTCGTGCAGGGTCTCCCGCGAGACGGCGTTTGGAGAGGCGCGCGTTCCGGAAGGCTCAACGATCTCTCTGCGGGAGGATAAGCCGGCTTTCGCGTTTCTCAGTCGCGATACCCGGATCGACGGCTACACCTGCCGCGGGGGCGGACATGACTGGGGCACCGCTTTCTACCCGAGTGGCAAGCTCAAGATCTGCTGGCTCTCTTCCGACGAGGAAGTGCAAGGCGTGCCGTGCATGCGGGCTTCGTTTTTCTCGGACGTGTTCAACGGCACAGTCGGTGTTCATTTCTACGAGAACGGGAAGCTGCGGACCTGCAAAGTGGCGCGGGACGCGATCGTTCAGGATCGAAAGTTCCGGCGCGGCGATCATATCTTCCTGGACGGGAACGGCATTCTTCGGTAAGTTTCCCGCCCCGTTACCGGCGCGGCTCGGTAAGCGGCTGGAAACGGGACGCGATAAGGGTGTTACAACGGAAGGATGCCCGAGCTGCCCGAAGTCGAGACCGTGGTGCGCACGGTGGCGCCGAAGCTAACCGGCCGGCGCATCGTCAGCGCGCGGTTTTCCTCGAAGCACGTGGTGCGGGAGAGCTTCGCGCGGCTGGCCCGGCGCGTCGCCGGACGCAGCATCCACGGGGTCACCCGCTATGGCAAGTTCATCGTCATCGCGCTGGACCGGGGCAATCTGCTGATCCATCTGGGCATGACCGGGCGGCTCATCGTGGATGGCGAAACCGGACCGTACACGCGCGCCGTGTTCGAACTCGACGAAGGCGAGCTGGTCTACAACGACCCGCGCCAGTTCGGGCGTATCGAGTGGAGCGAAGGCCTGCCCAAACGGGTGGCGCGCCTGGGGCCGGACGCGCTGGCGGTAAGCGAAGCGGAGTTCCTCGCGCGGCTGAAGGCGCGGCGGCGCGCGCGGATCAAACCGCTGCTGTTGAATCAGACCTTCGTGCGCGGGCTGGGCAACATCTACGCCGATGAAGCGCTGTTCGCCGCGGGCATTCACCCGCGCGCCGATGCGGCCCGGCTCAGCCGCGTGCGCGCGCGACGGCTGCACGAGGCGATGGTGAACGTGCTGCGCGCCGCCATCGCCAACAAAGGCTCGTCCATTTCGGACTACGTGTACGACGAGGGGCGGAAGGGCGGTCATCAGCAGCACTTGATGGCGTATGGGCGCGCGGGCGAGCCGTGTGAGACATGCGGCACGGCGATCCGGCGAATTGTGCTGGGCGGACGCGGCACGCACTATTGTCCGAAGTGCCAGGCGGCCTGAGAGGCCGCCGCGGGCCGAGGGCGAAGGCGCGGTGGTCCTGACCCCGGTGGTCGCGGCTGGACGGCTCTGATCTTCGCCCCTCGCCGCGAGGACAAGATCTGCATTCGTCTCGCTCGTGGTCAAAGTCGCCCAACCCCTGTCCGGGCGAATGGACGCCGCATCGGTTGTCACCGCCCATGTCCCGTGATACCTTCAGATCGGACACACATTTTCAAAGCGAGGGCACGAACGATGACCCGCAATACGTACGTTTTCTGTTTCCTCGTACTTACTCTTGTCGGATTGGGCGGCTGCTCCAGTGAGCCATCCGCCAAAGGACCCGGAAGCGCCGGGACCGCGCCAGACAAGATCCAGGGAAAGGCCCAGGTAATGCTGGCCGAATCGACCGCGTCAGATGCCGCTCTGAACGCAGGTGGACCTTCCGTGTATCTTTTGGATGGCCTGCGCCGCTACCGCCTGTTCTTCAACAAGGCGTTTCAGGTAGACCCCGACAAGGAGTATATTGCCGAGGGCGTCTATGCGCAAAAGGCCATCGATGAGATTGGCGATCCCGACCAGGGCAAGAACGGCTATCCGCTCGAAGCAAGCTGCGACCGTGTCGTGAAGATGGCCTGGCCCGGGCTGGCCTTTGATGTGACGGATTTGTACACCACCAGTCTGCGCGCTAGGGTGAAACGCTTTCCCGCCCGGCCCGTATTCCTGGTGACCCGCATCCAGCCCGTTACCGGCGCCGCCGATTCCGCGAAACAGAAGAAGGATACCGGGGCCGGGCAGAAGGAAGCGCCGGAAGTCTCCGTTCCGGCGGACAAACAACGCGCTCTCCTGGTCGAGGGTCCCACCGCCCTGACCGCGCCCCTTTGGGAACCCGCCGGCGGAACGGCTCGCTGCAAAGTCGTCATCGACGAGGAAGGCAGGATTGCGGAGCTCGACAGCGGCGCGCAACTCTGCGAGACCGTGCCGTGGTCTCAGTTCCGTTATAAGCCCTCGGCCAAAGGCGGCCACCCGGTCAGAGTGGATACCGAGGTGGAAGTGCGCTTCGACCCGCGAAAGTAGAAGCCTCTGTCCCTGGACACGCCAGCGGGAGCCGCGTTTCCAACTCAGGACGCTGCTTATCGCCGGGCCTGCTCCGGCGGAGGTTCGCTCGCAATCCGCGGCATCTCCCGGGCGTCACTGATGTTCTTGTGGGGCAGGCGCTCGGCCTGCGGCGGCCTCTCAGGCCGCCTTCTCCGGAACGGTTATTTCATGACGCGATCCCGCTCCGGAATCCTGGAATCGCCGCCACCAGCAAGCCCGTTCCGAAGCGCGCTTTCGGACCCAGGGAAAAGATCGCGCAATAACAGAACCAGCCTCAGCGACAGGCTTTCGTCGAAGAGGAGCTTCATCCTCCGGAGACTTTCCTCCCCGCAGCCAATTCAGCGGCGTAAGCGATCTCCCCAGAGGGCGCATCGAGCCCCAGACGATCCGATTCCACACGTATCCCCGAAAAGACCCAAGCTGATCGAGCGCCGTGTCAGCGGCTTTGCGAGATGATAGGATTGTCTGCTTGTCAGGCAATCGAAACAAAATGGAATTGGGAAGGCCACGCTTACCCGGCCGCCGCCAGCTATCTGCGGAACTGGGAGACCGCCCCACACGGGACGCACATAGGGTCGCTGCCCCGCCCAATACCTCCGCTAAACCGAAGCGCCATTCCGTGCTATGAAAACGACGCCACACAGGTGGGAAGTGCTCGACAAACTCATCCTCGTGGCCGGGCATGCCGTCTATATTGGCGACAGTCTCGATCCACCGGAAAGAGACGAACATTGGGTTCTGAAGGGCTTTCAAAAAGGGGAGCCGCCTCAGTACATCGAGCACGTCCGTTTCGGCGTAGAACTGGCGATTTCGAAGCCGAATTCCCTCCTCGTTTTTTCCGGAGGCCAGACGCGATCCGAGGCGGGACCTAGAAGTGAGGGCCAGAGCTATTGGGTGCTAGCCGACCATTTTCTCTGGTGGGGCAACGCTGATGTCCGCAGCCGGGCCACCACGGAGGAATTTGCGCGCGATTCGCTGGAAAACTTCCTTTTTGGCATTGCGCGCTTCAGAGAAAGCACTGGGCACTACCCCGAGTCGATCGAGATCGTCGGCTGGAAGTTCAAGAGCGCGCGTTTTGACTTGCACCGGCGCGCCGTCAGATGGCCGGACGGAGATCGCTTCACGTACCACGGCGTCAATAATCCCCCCGACCTTGACACCTCACGGAGTGGGGAAGCCAAAGTGCTGGCCGCATTCACCGCGGACCCGTTCGGCACCGAAACCGATCTGCTGGAGAAACGGAGCCGGAGAAACCCGTTCCTCCGCCAACATCCCTACACAACCAGTTGTCCCGAAATCGCCGCCCTCCTAAGTCACGAAACCCGTGACGGAACGACCTTCGATGGAACCCTTCCATGGAGCGCATAGATGGAAACAACAGCCAGTGACCTAATCTACGAAAGGACCGCCCACTCTTTCCAGGAATTCCTCGATCTGGTAGAGGAAGCCAAGAAACATCTAATTGGCGGCGCGGCGGACCCTTGCGATCCACCTGAGTTCTGGTGCCGGGGCCACGACCGCGATACGTACACCCTAATCCCCACCCTGTTTCGGTACTACGATGCCGAGAAAATGGAACAGCGATTGTTCGACCTCCACATGAAGAACGAAATCCTCCACCCTGGTCAACACGAGCTCTCGTGGGAGACTGTCTTCAAAATGCAGCACTACGGCATCCCCACACGGCTGCTGGATTGGACAGCCAAATTGTGGATTGCGGTCTTCTTCGCTTTGACACGGAACGCCGTCAACCCATGCATCTACATACTCAACCCCCTCCGGCTAAACACGAAGCAGTCCGTTCCTAAACTAGTCAGCGCCCCTGGGGATCCCGAGTTCGACTTTCCCAAGACCTTCTTTCCAGCCCCTCCTCGGGCAGTGCAGCAGCCCCTGGCGATTGTGCCAAGGCTCTTGTACCCTCGGATGCGAAGCCAATGCAGCCGGTTTACCGTCCAGGGTACCAGGCGGGAACCTCTGGAGCGTCAATCGCCTGACTGCCTTGCCCGGATCTTTGTGGCTGAGTCGGCGAGGAAAGGCCTGCGTGCTTTTCTCGACAGCGCGAATGTCACCGCAGTCACGCTTTTTCCCGATGACGAAGGTATCGCGCGACATGTAATAGCCCAGGCCGGCCTCGAAGAACTTCCCTACGACGCAGCCACCGCCAGTGAGATACGCCTCCACCTGCAGCAACATGCGGACGATATCAGGAGTTCAGCGGCCTGCAACCTCGGAGCGGCCTACATCTCCAGAACAACGGAAGAGTCGCAAATAGCTGACTGGTTGAAGAAGGGCCCCCCGGTCCTCTTCGTCACGGGCGAGGCGGGTATTGGCAAGACGAACTTCGTCCTGCATTGCCTGCTCGAACGGGAGGAGTTCCGGACCAGACCCTTTGTGTTCTTTTCGTTTAAGCGCTATGGCTCTCAGTCGCCCAATGAGTTAGTGCACCATTTGTACAAGATAATGATCGGTCCGGCGCCTGCGGATCACCAGCAAAAGGTCGCGCGCCAGATGATATGGGATGGCGCCGTCGGTCTTGCGCTCGATGGTCTTGACGAATTGGCTCGCGTGAAAAGCCAGGAAGCCGTTGAAGCCGTAGTGCTGGAACTGGACCGCCTCGTGGGTGGCAGCCTGAAGGCCCGGGTGGTCATCTCTTGCCGCGACCACATCCTGGAACGGCTTCGCGGAACAGGCGTGCTGGGCAAGAGCGACCAACGGACCGAGTTACCGATCGGACCGTTCGATCGGCAGACCATGCGCGAGGCATTGGAACGTGAACTGGGGCCCGATGCGGGCAAACTCGCCGAGCTCGCGGCGACTCCGCTTCTTTACGAGATGATTCGCCAGGCAAGGAAATACTTGCACAGCCTGGTGGCCGCGAGCGGGGACAAGACTCGACTCCAGGAGGAGTGGTTTAGAGTGATGCTCGAAGCGAGTGGCGAACGTTTCGATGCCCTTCGCGGCCTCGGCAGAATTGCGGGCGCCATGCTGCAAAACCGCAGCGACCTTTTGGAGATCGGCAGCGTCGACGAGGACTTGCAGAGACTCATCGGTAAGCTATCTGAGCTGCCATTTGCCTTGTTCACGAAGGAGGTGAATGATACCTATTCCTTCTGTCATCAGTCACTGCGGGAATTCGTCCTGGCCTGGTGCGCCGCCCAGGATTTGAAAACCCGGCAGTTCGCACTGCTCACGGTGAGTTCTTCTTTCGACTACGAGGGAGCCGAATTCTACGAGCGGGTCGACGGCCTCCTGGACATCGTGCGCGATGTGGTTCGACAACTCGATCGATTATTGGATTCGTCCGGGTTGAACGAAACACAGTGGAACAATCTCACCCGTAATCTTTTCGAAATGATCGGCGAGTTGATGCCCGATGACGCGGTGGCCGCCGCCGCGGTCGTACCGGTGGCCTTGCGGTACGTAGATGCGGCCTTTGAGGGTCCTCACTATGTTTCCTACAAGACCAGATACAACGCGGTGCGCTGCCTCGAGCGAATCCACTACTCCGCGCCGAGAGACCCATATTTCCTTCATATCCTCGACTATCATTGGAGCGCCCGGGTGCTGGACCGCGACCACATAGCTGCCCATGCCATACGCGGCTTCCACATGAAGAAGCAGAAACCCGGCTCGCTGCCGCCGATGGTGTTCAATGACAGGGAACCTACGGAGGACGAAGGCCGGATGGACGTTGAGGTCTCAAATGCTCTGCTGCGTGCCATCGAGACGCTGGCTGCTAAAGAGATACCGGAAGATGCTGATTTTCTCGCATTGAACTGCACTCTGGCTCTGATTCGTTGGCTACCCCAGGAACCGGACTTGGACAGGCTTCGACGACTGCTAAAACACAGGCACATGTCCGTTAGAATGAGGCAAAACATCGTTTATGCGCTGTTTCGGAGGCGCGGGCTTAACATTCCTGGAGAGTTTCTGGAGGGATCATCTCCCAAAGGAAGCCCGCCGGCGCCACGGGCCGGCAAGAGGACTTTCGTCGGCGATGCGGACACAGAGGCCCTATGGGCCTTGATGGCGGCTGGATGAGGCTCAGGCGATCCTACTGTAGATCTCCGTATCTCGGAACGGGAGATGGAGAACCACCTACTGCGGAGTACATCTTGGTAAACGCCGGCAGCTACCGAGCACGGCGTCTGACCTCATGACCCCACAGTCGCCATCCCCCAGAACCACCTCCAGTCCCACGACCGCCAACCCCCGTTCCCCCAGTCACAACAACCCAAACCCCCAAACCACCACATTCCAAACGCCATTCCGCCCCGCCAGCCCCGAAAACCGGCCGCCCTCATGCTACCGTCAGGCCGTAATGTCAACACGATCCCAAATCCTGGCCAATCGGCAAAACGCCCAGGCCAGCACCGGCCCGCGCACCGCGCAGGGCAAATCCACTTCCAGCGGCAACGCCCTCAAACACGGCCTCTCCGCCGGCTTCCGCGTCCTCCAAAGCGAAAATCAGGACGATTTCGACAACTTAATCGACCGCCTCCGCCGCACCTTCCAACCCACCAACGCCTACGAGAGCATTCTGGTCGAGGAAATGGCCCAATCCCACTGGCGTGTCACCCGCGCCCGCCGCCTCGAAGCCTTAACGGTCGACGACATGTTCGCGGCCAGTCCCTGCCCCGACGCCGACGCCGCCCTCCTCACCGCGCTGCGCAACGAAAACGCCGCGCCCTTCGTCGTCCTCCAGCGCTACGCCGCCGCGGCCGAGCGCACCGGCTACCGCGCCCTCAAACAGCTCCTCGCCCTGCGCAAAGTGGAGGCCCAGGCCGCCCGCGCCGCCGCCGTACCAAACGAACCCAATCCCGACCCGCCCGGCGCCGTCGCCCCCTCCGCCGAAACCCAGCCAACTCATAGAAACGGCTCGGACAACGGCGTCCCGCAAACCCCCAGCCCGGCCGCCCGCCATCACGCCTCCCCTTACCGGCGGTTGTTCACGAAAATGTACGAGGGTTCGCCGCGCTCGCGGGCCCGCGCCGCCAGTTTGCGCAACGCCCGGCGCGCGGGGGCGTTGGCATCCCGAAGATTCTGGTCACCACCGGACTATGCGCTCACCGCAGGACGGTGAAAGCGAGCCGGCGGTTGGGGCCGAAGCGGAAAACGGCGAAATCGTCGTCGAATGAAGCCGCGCGATCGATGCCCAGGCGGCGCATCACCGCGAAGCTGGTGCGGTCGACAATCGAGAAGTCCTGGTCGCGCCAGGAGATCCCGATCTGCCAGGCGGCCTCCAGATCGGCGGCGCCGACAGGTTCGATCACCGCCACCCCGCTGCGCAGGCCCTCCCAAAAGCGCTCTGCGGCCCGGCGGTGGATGCGGTGGTGCAACAACGTCCAGGTTTCGATCAGCACGTGGTCTGAGGTGACCAGAAGCTCGCCGCCGGCGAGAATGGCCTTCGCGCGCGCGTTGCCCACATCGCCGGAGACCGCCGCTGCGTACCAGACGGAGGTGTCGACGAATACGCTCATTTCGATGGCGTCAACGGCGGCGTGCCCGGGTGCTGGTTGCGGCGAAGGCCTGGGCGATCATCGTATCCTTGTCCCTTGCGATATCGGAGCCGGCGGATCGGCCGAGGTCGAATACAAGCGATGGGTCGGCCTTTGCGGGACCGCCGCCCAGATCGCGCACGATGAGGTTGCGCACGTACTCGGCGAGCGAGACGCCCAGATCATTGGCCCGCTGGCGTGCGCGGCGCTGCGTCTCGGACTCCAGGGTGATCTGTGTCCTTGCCATCATGATGGCACCATCATAACACGCCATTCAGAACAGCGTGTAGATCAGCGGCGCGATCGCCGACACCTCCGACAGCACCAGCACCAGGCCAAACACGCCCAGCATGATGCAGATCGGCAGCAGCCACAATTTCTTCCGGGTGCGCAGAAAGCGCCAGAACTCCGCCACGAACGACATGCTCACTATTCAGTATGCCGCGCGCCCACAAGGTCGGGACCCGTCTCCCGGTAGATCCGCGTGGCGATGTCCGTATTCACCTCGTCGTAGACGTGCACCAGGTCCCAGAAGGACGCCCGCGCCGGCAGGTACAGGCCGGCCATGGAGACAATGTGTACGCCCGGGTATTCGGCCTGCAGCGCGCGCACCTGGCGGTCCGCTTCCTGGTAGAACAGCGCGAACGCGGCCACCCAGCGGTCGGCGTCTTCCCGCCGCATGGCGAATCCGCGCGCGATGTACGCGGACGCCCAGGCGCGGTCGAGGCCGGCGGTCGGCTGCAGCACGCACATGGGCCGGTAGTGATACGCGGCGGCCAGCGCGATCACCGTGCGCCAGTTGGCCAGATACGCGGCCACGTGCTCCCGCACCAGCGCCGGGTTGTCCATCACCTGTTGCGGGCCCAGAGCGTTGGCGCCCATGTAGAACCCCTCGGCGGCCTGCGCGGCGGTGTTGCCGGGCGCGGCGCGGCTGAGCAGGTTGAACACATAGCTGCGCGAAACCAGCACGCGCCACAACGAGCCCTGCCGTTCCTCGCGCCACGCGTTCCAGGCGTCCTCCATGGTCTGGAAATTGTACGGAAAATTCGGGCGCGATTCGTACGTAATGGGCAGAAACAGATCGTTATATCCGTCGTAAAGAATCACCACGTCGGGCTGGTACGGCGCCACCGTGAACACCAGCTCCGCCACCGACTGCCGCGAGACCGCCGAAACGATCCCCCCGTTGATCACCTCGATGTCGCGCCCCGGCATGGCCTTGCGCAGCACCGCCCGCAGCGACCCCGGCAGCGTGCTCTCCCACGTGCTCCCCATCTGCACCGCCGAGCCGCCCAGCACGGCGATGCGCAGTTGCCCCGCCGGACGCGGGCGCGCCATCCGGTACCCCGGCGCGGGCACGCGAAATCCGTCTTCGTTGGTGAAGTGCGCCACTCCGCGCCGATGGTGCGACATCTCGTACGTCGTCGCGGTGACGAACGACGTGTTCTCCTGCGGCCGGAACATCACATACGGATAGAGGCGATTGTAGAAGGGAATGGCCACGCGGGCCGGAGTCCGCAGCCTCAGCCAGACCTCGCCGGCCGCCAGACCCAGCAGACCCGCGCCGATCGAGAGGACCAGCAACAAAGCGGCCCGGCGAAAGCGCTGCCGCGTCGATGACATCTCAGAACCGAATCACGTCGCCGGTCTTCAAATGGTATTTCGCGGCCGACCCCGCGTTGAGTTCCAGCACGAACAGCGCCGGCTCATGGCCGCCGTAGGTGGGACACTGGGCCGCTTCGGTCTTGCAGGGGGGCGTATCCGTGGACATCTCCACGATCCGCCTGTTCGAGTCCATCCAGATGATGTCCAGCGGAATGAGCGTCTGAAACATCCAGAACGTCTGGCGCTCCTCCTTCGAAAACACGAACAGCATTCCGCGGTCCGGCGCCAGCGAGGTGCGGAACATGAGCCCGCGCTGCACCTCCGATTGCGTCGAGGCGACTTCGGCATGGATCGCCTGCCCGCCCGGCAGGGTGACGTCGCGCGTGCCGAAGTCCTCCAGCTTGACGGTATTGGAATCGCTGCACGCGGCCAGCGAGAACAGCAGGGCCACGGCAAGGACCGCGGGCGCGAGGCAAAACGGGGACAGACTTACAGATGTGGTACGAGCCACCAAACGCGCACGCAGTAGTCTGTCCCCCGTTTTGCCCTGTTCCCCCCCTGCGTTACCGTCAGGAAGTGGGCCATAGTCAATTCGTGTCATGAGTCTCATTGAACTAAAATGTTATCCAATGTCGAACGCCGGAAGCACGCTCCTTCTGCGACGCCTGGTCCTCACCCTCGAAATGATCCGCTTCGAGCACTCTGTGTTCGCCCTTCCGTTCGCGTTGACCGGCGCGCTGCTGGCCTTCCGCGAAGCGCCGCTGGACGCCCGCGCGTTTTTGTGGAAGCTGCTCTGGATCGTGCTGGCCATGGTGGGCGCGCGCTCGGCGGCCATGACCTTCAATCGCATTCTCGATGCCGGCATCGACGCGCGCAACCCGCGCACCAGCCAGCGGCACATCCCCGCCGGACTGCTCGGCACCGGCTTCGCCTGGGCCTTCACGGCCGTCTCCGCGCTGCTGTTCCTGTTCGCCGCGCGCGCGCTGAATCCGCTCTGCATGAAGCTGGCGCCGGTGGCCATGGCCGTGGTGTTCTTCTATTCCTTCACCAAGCGGTTTACCTCTTTCTCGCACCTGGTCCTGGGGCTCTCGCTGGGCATCGCGCCGGCGGCGGCGTGGATCGCGGTCACCGGGTCGCTCGATCCGCGCATCCTGCTGCTCGCGCTGGCAGTGACATTCTGGACGGCCGGCTTCGACATCATCTATTCGTGCCAGGATTACGAATTCGACCTGACCGAGGGGCTGTTCAGCCTGCCCCGCCGGTTCGGCATCGCCGGAGCCCTGTGGATCGCGCGGCTGCTGCATGTCTCGATGATCGCCTGTCTGCTGCTGCTGCTGCGCGACTTCCGGCTTGCCTGGCTGAGTCTGGCGGGAGTCGGTGCCGTCACCGCGCTGCTGATCTACGAGCACAGTCTGGTGAAGGCCAGCGACCTGTCGAGGGTGAACGCGGCCTTCTTCACCGTGAATGGCTGGGTCAGCATGCTATTCTTGCTGTTTTGGGCGGCCGACATGTATGTGGCCCGGCGCTAGGAGCGTGGGGCAGCGCAGTTGCCGAGCCGCGACGGTAACGGAGCGGTCCGCAGGAAATCAGTTTGACATGCAGGTCACCATAGAAGATCCCCGTCTGCGGCCCATCCTCACCAAGGTGGAAGCGGGCGCGCGCCTCGATTTCGGCGACGGCCTCGCGCTCTACCGCAGCCCCGACATTCTGGCCGTGGGTCACATGGCCAATCTGGTGCGCGAGCGCAAGAACGGCAACGTCACCTGGTTCAACGTCAACCGGCACATCAACCCCACCGACGTCTGCGTGGCGAGCTGCCGGCTGTGCGCGTTCGGCAAGAAGGCGAAGGACCCGCGCGCCTACACGTGGTCGCTCGAAGAGATCTGGCATCGCGCCGGCGAGGGCTGGTCGGAAGCCATCACCGAGTTTCACATCGTGGGCGGGCTGCACCCGGAATTGACGCTGGATTGGTATTGCGAAATGCTGCGCGGCCTGAAGCAGCGCTTCCCCGGCGTGCATCTGAAGGCGTTCACCATGGTGGAGGTGGCCTATCTGGCGCGGCGCGGCCGGCTCTCCATCCGGGAGACGCTGGAGAAGCTGAAGGCGGCCGGCGTGGATTCGCTACCCGGCGGGGGCGCGGAGATCTTCTCCGAGCGCGTGCGCCGCATCATCTGCGATCACAAAATCGACGGCAACGAGTGGCTGGAGGTGGCGCGCGAGGCGCATCGGCTCGGCCTCCGCTCGAACTGCACCATGCTGTACGGCCACCTCGAGACCGAAGAGGACCGCGTGGATCATCTGCTGAAGCTGCGCGCGCTGCAGGACGAAACTGGCGGCTTCCAGACGTTCATTCCGCTGGCCTTCCATCCCGAGAACACCCCGCTGCACCACCTGCCGCGAACATCCGGGTTCGACGACATCCGCAATATCGCCGTGGCCCGGCTGCTGCTGGACAATATCGAGCACATCAAGGCGTACTGGGTGATGATGACGCCGGCCATCGCGCAGATCGCGCAACGCTTCGGCGCCGACGATCTGGACGGCACCGTGGTGGAGGAGAAGATCTACCACGACGCCGGCGCCACCACCTCGCAGGCGCTGCGGAGGAGCGAGCTGCTGCGCCTGATCCGCGAGGTCGGCCGCGAGCCGGTGGAACGCGACACCCTCTACCGCCCGGTGCAGCGCACGGAGACGGCGTTCACGGTTCTGGTATAGTTCCCGCGCCTTAGTCTCCCAGTTCACAACGTCCAAACTCCAGTTCCTCAGCATCGCAGGCGAAAAGTCTTAGATTCTCCAGCAAATGTCCTCAGTTCTGCTACTGCATAAACAAATACCTGGGGTCCGCCGATATAGCTACCGAAAGAGGTAACCTCCAATGCAAAAAGCGCTGAAGTACGCCGTAGCAGTCATTCTGTTGTCTGCATACCCACTCGTCGCTCAGACTGGCAAGCCGCGGCCACGGCCTGCGGTGGGCTCGCTGACGACGTTTTACACCCAGGTTGTGCCGCTCGTCATCGTCGGAGAAGGTTGGAGCCAACGTATTGTGTTCCTCAACGTTGACCCCGCGTTGCCCGTGATAGGAACGCTCCAGTTTTACACGCGCGATGGCGATCCATGGGCGGTTCAAACCAAGAACCAGGGAACGGCCTCGGTGTTTGCTATAGACCTCCAGCCCGGACAGACTGCGATCATTGAGACGGTCGCCCTAAACAGCAGCCAACAACTGGGATGGGCGCTTCTCGAATTGAGCACCCAGGGCCTCGGCGATGTGTTCGGTCAGACGGTTTTTCGCAAACAAACAGCGGGGTTCCAGGACTTCATGTGCTCAATGGTACTGGGGGGACAAGGTTTTAAGAAGCTCTCCGTATTCTTTGACAACACCGGCGGAAACTCCACAGGAATGGGCGTTCTGACGTCCCAGATTTGTACCTTCGGCCCCTGCCAGCCGGTCCAGCTCAAGGTGACTGTCACCGCTTTGGACGGCACGGTAATCAGCCAGCGTATGATCAGCCAGAACCTGGGTGTGCTCTACTGGATGGACCTTGCGACCGACTTTCCCGAGACTGCGGGCACAACCGGTACGTTCGTGGTCGAGGTCGAACAGGAGTTCAGCACCACGCTCACCGGGTTCAGCTTACAATATGCGGCGAACAGCGCTTTCACGGTGATAACTCCGTTCGAGCAGTGAACCTGTCGTCGAAGCAGCTTCCGTCCGGTGCATTCGAATGGACCTGATGGCCGCATTTGCAGTCCTCAGGCGCTACGGAAAAGGTGGAACGCGACACGCTCTAGGGGCCTGTGCAGCGCGCGGAAACCGCGTTCACGGTGCTGGTGTAGTGCCGCGGGGCCGCGTGGCCCGCATAGCGGCCCGCATAGCGTTTGACAAGTGGACGCGGGCGCATCTACAGTCTAATTAATAAGCAAGGGCTGGAACTCATGAATACCGACGAAAGGCTCGACCGATTGACCGACAGGGTGGATGCCCTCACCCACAACGTCGAGCTTCTGGCCTCGATGCACAAGGATCATGAGGTCCGCTTCGAGCGCTTTGAGCAGGCCATGACCGGGTTTGCCGGCGACGTGCGCGACGCGGTCGGTCGCCTTGCCCGGATTGCCGAGGCGAACGAGGGCTGACGCGGCTGGGCCCTACGCCTCCGGCGCGGTTTCCGCCTGCACGCCCGTGTAGCGGCCCAGTATGCGGCGGTCGGTGCGCGAGTCACGAGAGCGGATACGAGCAAGCATCGTTGCCGCCGCTTTCATGGGGGCTCAACTGCCGCCTTATGCCGTTGGCACGGTTTAAACCGTGTTATTCCAGATAATTCCGCAATTCCAAACGGCGGCCGAGATTATCATCAGATGAGGACTGGAGTTTACGAACAGCGGCGAAACACCGGACAGGCTTGCGGCGGCGCAGTCCAATTCGCGTGCATTCGTGTTCATTCCTGGCCAACTTCCACGTCCGCGACGCCATGGAATTCGAGATATTTCTTCGCCGCCTGCAGGCCCATGTAGCGGCCCAGCGTGCGCCGGTCGGTGTGCGCGATATCCACCACAATCAGGCCGTCCAGCGTATCGGCGAAGCCGGAGTCCACGTTGAAGGCCACCAGCCGTCCGCCCAGTTTGAGGTATTGCCGCAACAGCACCGGCACGCCCTTCTGGTCCGTCTCGAAGTCGGCGATCACGGCGGAGAGCGCGTCGATGTCCCACTGCGCAGTGCCTTCCACGATGTCGTCCACGTCGCGCCGCGGCTTCAGCCGGAACGGGTTGCGGGCGCGCACCAGACGCGCGAGGTGCTCGTCCCGGCAGTAGGCGTTGAGGAAGCGCACGATGAGTTGGCGGCTCTCGGGATGATAGTCGTTGCTGATGCTCACCGGTCCGAACAACACCCGGTACCGCGGGTTCTGCACCAGAAACTGGCTGAGGCCCTTCCAGAGCAACAGCAGCGCCGAAAAGCTCTTCTGATACTCCAGGCGCACGAAGGAGCGCCCCAGCTCCACCGCGGGTCCCAGGCGATCGAGGAACTTCCGCTTCCATGCGAACAGCGTGCTGGTGTAGAAGCCGCGCACGCCGAATTGCGGCAGCACTTCCAGCGAGGGCGCCAGCCGGTACGCGCCGGCTACTTCGCGTTCCTTGTCGTTCCACAGCACCAGGTGCAGGTAGTGCGCATCGAAGCGGTCCAGATCGAACGGCTTGCCGGTGCCTTCGCCGGTCTGGCGGAAGGTGACTTCCCTCAGCCGGCCAATCTCGCGCAAGGTGAACGGGATGGCCGGCGCACGCGCCAGCAGCACGCGCATCTCTCCGGCTTTCAGAAGCGTGGCTTCCGCGCCCAGACTGCGGATTTCCTCCTCCAGAACCGCGGCTGGAATGGGAGCGGCGATCGGCGCCTGAGCGGGAGCCGGTTTCCGGAACCCCCAGTGGCGCGCCGGCGCGTGGCTGGCCAGCGAGTAGGTGCGGTTGCGGATAAACGCGGTGGCGGCCCGCTCGTTCTCGAATCGCGAGAGAATCTCCGGGTCAATGGGCTGTCCGATGCGCATGGAAACCGCGTGGCCCCGCTTGTTCCACAGCTCGTGCGGCAGCATGGCCGTGCGCAGGGTCGGATGCACCAGCCCGAGAACGTGGAACAGGGCGCTGTTGTTGCCGGTGAAGCGCACCGGGAGAATCGGCGCGTTGACCCTGGCGGCCAGGCGCACGGCGGTATCGCTCCATTCCGGATCGGTGATGCCGCGGCGGGAAAAGTCGATGTGCGACACTTCGCCGGCCGGGAAGAGCACCAGCATTCCGCCCCGGTGCAGCCACTCCAGGGCCGTCCGCAGGGGGGCGAGGTTGCGGCGGGAGGAGTCGGGCCGGTCGAACGGATCCACCATGATCATGCGCGCGCGCGCTTCGGGCATGGCGGCGAGCAAGTGGTTGGCCATGGTGCGGACGTCGGGGCGGACGCGCTCCATCAGGGCGGCGATCACCACCCCCTCCACGAACCCGAACGGATGATTGGCCACCACCACTACGGGGCCGTTGGCCGGCACGCGGGCCAGGTCTTCCGCGGAAACGTCAGTGGTGACGCCCAGCAGCCGCAGGGTGCGCTCGAGGAACGGCTCGGAAGGGTCCGCGCCGGTCACCCGGCCGTAGAACAGGTCGAGCCGGGAGAGGCCCAGCATTTTCTCGAGGACAGGGCGCGCGGGCAGGTTGGTGTGGGGAGGCAAAACCGACTCCAGCGCATCCCGGAACACACGCGGTTCCGTTCTGTTCGTGCCAGGCATATGCAACACGATTCTGGCTCTCTGTGATGACGGCTGTATGACGAGCATATTACGAGGCTATGAACGCCGCAAGGGGGGTACCTGTCGGCCACGTGGCGGTTTCCTGCAACTTTCTCTTGACATCAAGAGTCTTTACATGCATGAGAGACGAGCCGGAAGCAAATCCCTCGGGAGTACATCTGTGGCTGGTGCTGATGAAGGCGCATCGGGCCATCGAACGCCGCGCCAACGCCAGCATCGGCGCTCTGGGCCTGTGCTTTTCCGATTTCGCGATCCTCGAGATCCTGTTGCACAAGGGCCCGCTGCCAGTGAACGCGATCGGCGCCCGGGTGCCGCTAACCAGCGGTTCCGCCACCACCGCCATCGACCGTCTGGAAAGCCGGGGTCTCGCGCGGCGCGAGGTGGAGGCGGGGGACCGGCGCACCCGGGTGGTTCACCTGACCGCGGAGGGCCGGGGTATGATTGAGAACGCCTTCGTCCGGCACAGCGCCGACATCGAGGCGGCCACCGTGGGCCTCACCTGGAAAGAACGGGCCACGGCCATCCGGCTTTTGCGGAAGCTGGGAAAATCGGCGGAAGCCGAAACTACGGAAGGAGTGTAAGAAATGGGTAACTTGTTCAAGACCAGTAACAGTTTTGCCCCCACCATCCTGCGTCTGGTGCTCGGGTTTCTGTTCTTCCTGCACGGCGCGCAGAAGGCGCTGGGATGGTTCGGCGGCTTTGGGTTCGCCAAAACGGTGGACCAGTTCCACATTTACATGGGCATTCCCGCACCGTTGACGGTGCTGGTCATGGCCGCGGAGCTTCTGGGCGGAATCGGCCTGATTCTCGGGCTGCTCGGGCGGGTGGCCGCCTTCGGCATCTTCTGCACCATGGTAGTGGCCGTCTTCAAGGTAAACTTGCCGTTCGGAATATTCATGAACTGGAGCGGCGCGCAGAAAGGCGAAGGGTACGAGTATCACCTGCTGGCCATCGCCATCTGTTTGGCCATCATGGTGCTCGGCTCCGGTGCGCTGTCGGTGGACCGGCTGCTGGCGAAGCGCTCGAAGTGAGCAAGTTCCGACGGGCCGACTATACCCTCTCGCACCCACAATCTAATGGGGAGCACGCGATGAGGAAAAACTTCAAGGACCTGGACGAGCGCGAGATTCTCGCTCTGGCGGTCTCTCTCGAAGAGGAGGATGGCCGCATTTACGGCGAGTTCGTGGAAGGGTTGCGCGAAACCTATCCCCCACGGCGCCTGTTCGAGGACATGCAGGCCGAAGAGGCGTGGCACCGGCACGCGCTGATCGAGCTGTACGGGCAGCTCTGCGGCTAGCCCGACTTTCCGAAAACGCGAGGTTCTTTCTTCACGCAACCCGCTCCGCACCGGGGTTTGGCGCTCTTTGAGTAATAGATGAAAGAAGCTGTGGCAACCAGCGGGCCAGGTCGAAGACGCGGG
>Ga0326727_10007677_pt1 | contig 28213 bp, 26 predicted proteins | sample MB2enrmetagenome_FD_207643 | JGI IMG/M metagenome (GOLD analysis project Ga0326727, IMG submission 207643) | Lab enriched peat soil microbial communities from McLean, Ithaca, NY, United States - MB29MY | ecosystem: Environmental > Terrestrial > Soil > Wetlands > Peat | place: USA: New York...
CCTCGAGCCTCGAGCAGCTCGAAGAAAACTTCAAAGCCTGCCAGGACGCCCCGCTTGACGAATCTCTCCTTGCCCGTTGCGACGCAGCCTGGAAACGGCTAAGAGGCATTACTCCAAAGTACAACCGGTAATCGGGTGATCGGAAGATCCGATGATCGGGTGAGCAAGAGCCTTGCGCGCCTCCGCCACCCTCAACGAGCGGCGATAGGAAGAGAGGTAACATGATTGCAGGTAAGTGGCGTCACAACATGTGTATCAAGTGTTTCCGCAAGCGTTGGCCGCGTCGCAAAATTGGACCGTGGCAGGTAGCAGAAAAGTATCGCGAATGGGAGACCTGTTGTTTCTGCGGCTCTAAACATAAGGACGGCATCCATATGAGAAAAGATCCACGCAGTCATGAGTTGCACTGCAGCGCACCTGTTTCAGGTTCAGAGTAGCCCACCATCCCCGATGATTTTGACTTGACATCGATAAAGCTTGCGCTATCCTCTACCGCAAAGGACGGAATGCTACATGTTCGCTGATGTAGTCAATGAAGTCCAAAATTCTAGAGCCCTAAGCCGAGGGTGGAAGGCACCACCCTTCTGCCCTCGTCTTGTCTTGCTCGGTTTCATTTTGGTGAGCGCCGCTGGGGCAAGTTCAGGCGGCCAGGCGAGCACCAAGGGAGCAGTCAAGGCCGAGGTGCAAGCCGCTCACGCCCTGTCGACGCGCGTTGTCGCCTACCAAATTGAGGCACGTCTCGATCCCGTTAAGAAGACGGTTGACGCAACGGAGACCCTGACCTACCACAATCTCACCGGCCGGCCCCTCGACACTTTCCCTTTCCATCTTTATTTGAACGCCTTTCAACCCACGTCAACCTTCATGCGTGAGGTGCGCCTGTACGGGACGCGAGGGACGGGTCCCGAATCCGGCTGGGACCCTAAACACTACGGCGCCAGCGAGGTGAAAGCCTTCGAGGTAGTCGGGCAAGGCGACTTCACGAAACGCCTCGAGTTCATTCAGCCCGACGATCGGAACCCGGACGACCACACGGTTTTCCAGGTGAAGCTTGCTAAGCCGGTCGCACCGGGGGCGGACGTGGTCTTCAAAATCACCTTTCACGACCAACTTCCGGAAGTGGTGGAACGCACCGGCTACAAGCGGAATTTCTTCATGGTGGCGCAGTGGTTCCCGAAAGTGGGCGTGTGGTGGCACAACGCGTGGAATTGCCATCAGTTTCATGCCACCTCTGAGTTCTTTGCCGACTTCGGCACCTTTGACGTGAAAGCCACTGTGCCGGAGAACTACATCGTCGGGTCAACGGGTGATTTGGTTTCGTCTATTTCTAATCCCGATCACACTAAGACGGTTACGTGGCACGCCGAGGATATCCACGATTTCGCCTGGACGGCCTCGCCGGACTACAAGTTGATTGAAGACTCCTGGACCGGATCGGCGAGTACGGTGCATATCCACCTGCTCCTCTCCCCCGGGCACGATAGTTCCATCCGCCGCTACCTTGCGGTGATCAAGGGCACCCTCGACCGCTTCGATAAGTGGTACGGACCGTATCCTTATGACCGCATCACGCTGGTTGATCCTCCCCAAGGCGCGCTGGATGCCGGCGGGATGGAGTATCCCACGCTCATTACCTGCGGAACAACCTGGTGGATGCCCAAGGGCTTGCTCGGCGTGGAGTTGGTTACCGAGCACGAATTCGGCCACCAGTACTGGTATGGAATGGTGGCCACGAACGAGTTCGAAGAAGCTTGGATGGACGAAGGCATCAACAGCTACACAGAAGCCAAGGTGATGGAGTCTCTTTACGGCACGGGCACCTCGCTGCTCAACCTGTGGGGTCTGACGGCCGACGATGCCGACGAGATGCGAACGGAGTACCTGGCTGCGCCGGATACCGACCCGCTGAGCCACTTCGCGTGGAAGTTCATGAACAGCAATGCCTATGCCGGGATCACTTATGGCAAGACGGCAACGCTGCTGTTGACGCTCGAGGGCATCGTCGGCGAAGACACCATGCGAAAAGCGATGCACACCTATTTCATGCGCTACCGCTTTACGCATCCCACCGGCACGGACTTTGTCAAGACTATTGAAGAGGTCTCCGGCCAGAAGCTGGATTGGTTTTTCGACCAAGCCCTTTACGGCACCAACGTCCTCGACTACGAGGTGCTCTCCATCCGTTCCGATCCTCTCAATTGGTTCGAACAGCACCCTCCGAAGCCCAAGAAAGGTGTAACAGCGTACCGCGACACGGTGCTGGTGCATCGCAAGGGCGATTTCATCATGCCGGTCGAAGTACGCATCGTCTTTGATAACGGCGAGCGACTGCTGGAGAAATGGGACGGGCGCGATCGTTGGGTGCGCTTTTGCTACGACAAGAAAGCCAGGGTGACGTCGGCCGAAGTCGACCCGCAACAGGCGATCCGGCTCGACGATAACTTTTTTAATAACAGCCGCACGGAAGGAGTCGACCGGCGGGCAACACATAAGCTGGCAACGTATTGGCTCTTTGCTTGTCAGTACCTGGCACAGCTGCTCGCATGGCTGGCGTAACTTAATCGGGAGATCGGGTAACCAGATGAACGTGTGGACAGGTTATCTGATAATGCTCTGATCTGACTCCAGCATCAAGGCCGCTGCTCGCGAGTGGTTTTTGTTCGCCTGATCGCCGGATCACTCGATCACCCGATTCTTTCACGGGGACTTATCGTGACCGATCTGAACAAGAGTCCGTTCGTTGCGGGCCTAGGTTTGGTCTGGCGACGCCAGAGTGTACTTTGGTGGATCTTCCTGGTCAATCTCGTGATGGCCGCAATGGGCGCCGTCACGTTTATGCGGCAAGTCAGCCCCGTGCTCGATCAGAGTCTTCAAGGTCTGGCGTTTGTGCATAGTTTTAATCCCTTCGTTTTTTCGGACCTGATGACGGAAGCGCACGGGACTTCAGCGGCGAGCGCCGCCTCCGCCTGTCTCATGCTGGTCTTCTTCGTTTTCGTGCTGTTTGTCGAAGGCGGCCTGCTCGAAACTTATCGGCTGGACCGCGGACTGAGCAAGGGCGAGTTTTTCGAAGCCAGCGGCCGTTTTTTCTGGAGATTTGTGCGCCTGCTGATCTTGTTGTTGATCGCCCTGATTCCAGTTTGGATTGTTTACAAATTGACGACGGGCGCTACGCACCTGTTGGATGAACGATCGCCCAGCCCCATGCCGGGGGTCTGGTCTCAGTTAATCGGGCTGCTCGTGGTGCTCTTTTTGTTGCAGGCGATTCGCCTTTGGTTCGACATGGCGCAGGTTCGAGCCGTGGCGGAAGACGAACGCGCCATTCGCGGCGCCCTCGGCCGTGCCTTCAAGATCACTTTTGGAAACTTCGGTTCGCTTTATTGGCTCTACCTGCGGATCAGCGTCGCGGCCTGGCTGGCGATGGCTTTGCTCGGATGGATTTGGATCAGGTTTGTGAGGCCGGAATGGATCGGCGCGTCTTTCCTTGTCACGCAACTGATGCTGCTGAGTTGGCTAGCAACGCGGCTATGGCAACGCGCCAGCGAGACGATCTGGTACCAGCGCAGAATGCCGGCGGTCGTGAAGGAATCTGAACAACCCGCTCCCGTGCTGGCGCCTGAAGCCGAGGCGCCAGACTTTAGCATTTAGCGGGAATTGCCGATCCAGGAGCCAATGGATTCCCGCTGGCGCGGGAATGACGTGACTTTGGACGGCACCCTATTCGGCATCGTCCGTATCTCGGGGTTTCCTCGACCAGAGCGAACTGGTTGCGCGATAGGCCCAGTAGTAGGGATTCTCGCGCCACAAGTATTGGCGGTCTCCCAGGAAGAAACGGCGCAGGGCGAGGGTGAGGCGCCAGCGATGGGGTCCTTGCAGGTCTGAAATCGCCGGTTCCGGGGCCGAGCAGTCGTCCAGAAACAGTACAGCAGCATTCCCGTCGGTCACGCTCGGTTCGCCACTACCGGGACGCCGGATGGCCTGCGGCCGCGGGACCGATCCGATGCCCCCTGCACAACCGGCGATGGAGAGGTCATTCACCACGGTACTGCGCTCCCGATCAATGAACCTGTCGATGCGATGGGTCAGGCTCATGCGCTTCTCGTCCACAGTGATAGTGGTATCGTGCGTCGCGGCCGCGAGCCAGACTTGGGTGTCCAGCCCAGGAAAGGAAGCCGGCCAGATGCGAATGTGATGCCGCTTGGAGACAGTGTTGAGGGTCTTTTGAAATGAGAGAGTGGCCGTGTTTCCACGGTAAACGAGTGGGGCAATTGGGGCGGTGGGGTCCGCCTTCATCGCCAGGAATGCCGAATACATGTGGGTGAACGAGCGGCGAGTCAGCGGCTGGACGGTTGACCATCCCGCAGCGAGAAACGCGCGCTCTACCTGCTCCCGCGAACCAACAAAGACCAATTGGATGATATCACCCGCTAGTTTCTTGTTCGGCAGGTAGACTTCCTCAGGCTGCGCTGCCACCCACTCCGAAAGCTCCGGAGACAAGGGCACGAGCGGCTCGGGTGAAGGCGCGAAATCATCCGGCACTTGAACCCGCACCAGCAATTCGGTTCCGGTGGGAAACTTAATTTCCGGATCGGGCAAGCGATAAAGGAGCATCTCGGAGGAAATAACTGCTGCCGCGCCTAAAGGGGTCGCGGCGAAATGTGTGTAAATCTCTCCCCCGGCCCCAGTCAATCCGTAGGCCGAGCGCGAAACCAGCAATGTCCCTGGACGATACCACCAGCCATTGAGCCAACTGTAAGGATGGCTTGCCGCCAGCACACCTTTGATCCGATCCCCGTTCGCCTTCTCCCGCGCGTTGTCCACCCCTTCCAGGGATACGGTGCATTCGAGGGCGGTTCCGTCCGGCAAGCGGCATCCGTCAAATCCCACCTCGAGCTTCGCCCGCTCGCGCAGAATGCCGAATCGAACCGAGGCTGATTTGGTCACCGTTCCGGTAACGACGCTGCCGCTGGGAAGGAAATCGACGCCTTCGCGCAACACCGGCCCGATGACCTTGGCTTCGAAGTGCGTGCCGGCAGGCGAATAGCTCGCGATTGGCGTCAGCAGGCGGATCACCATATCCTGACTGCGCTCCCCCGCAACCGTGCACCTTGTCCCCAGCAGCGCCAAGACAAGCACCACCATCCCTGAAACTCGTCCGCATGGCGGCTTGCAGATCTGCAACCGCAGCGATGTTCCGCTTCGCTCCGAGCGATGTGTGTGCTTGTCTCCACAGTTAGAGATGTGATCGCCGTGTTTTGACACCGAAACTGTTTGCGCTTTCATAAGTCTGGGGCACGATAAGTCCGGGACGCGATGCAGCAGACTGCGCATACTACCACGACACTGATGAGGCCATCAACGGCATAATGATAGCGGTAGTAAATGGTGGCCACGTAAACTAGCGCCGCCAATCCTAACGCCCACCACCCTAAGATCGGGCGGCGCGGCAAGGCGGCGAACATTCCCAGGGCTGATGACAGCGCCACGGCGACGTGACCGCTGGGGAGAACGCTGGTCGAGATGTCAAGCCGGTCCAGCAACCAAATCGTGCAACGCCGTGAGATTCCGCTGTAGTGGGGCAGATCCGCGCCCGGGAATGCGAGACGCGGGGCAAGTACGGGGGCGTAAGGCAGCAGAGCATAGGTGGCGAAGGTGCCGGCAAACACCAGCAGCAGGAATCGCGGAACCTGCGAGCGCGCTCCGCAAGCGTACAGGACGCCAATGCACACGGGCGGGATCGCGTATAAAAGCAGATAGACCGTCTCCAGGATTGCCGGCACGAATCCCCCGGCAGCTTCAATCAGGGCTTGCAGGTGCGCGTTATACAAAAGCGCCCGGTCGATTCTGACCAATTCGATTTGCAGGGCTTCGCGCGGTGGAGTGGCGAACCATCCCATCGCCCAGTACCCGGCCAGGATCAAGCCCAGCGGCCACCAATCGCGCGCCATCTCGACGGGCCGCCAGGTCGATCGCGATTGTGCTTGCAAAATCGCCCACAGCGCGGGGGGGATGGATGCCAGAAGCAACAGCGGGCCTATGCTTAACTGCCTTATCACGCCTAAACAGGGCAGGTAGATGAAATAAGCCAGAGCGACATTCTCACAGCCGCGCAGGAGGAAATTTTGCTTCGTTTGACGGAGCGCCGCATTCGGCGTTACCAATACAGAATTCATTATTGTTCATGGCCGAGCAGCTCCCCCTGCGGCGGAGGTACCCGATGCCGACGGCCCCGGCGCTTGCCAGGCGTTGCTCCGAGCCCCTGACGCAACTGCTCGCAACAGGCCAATCCGGGAATTCAGCTTTGCCTTCCCGGCCTCCGCATATTATACACGCATCGCCGACCCACAAGTCAGAGTTCGACTTTCTGAAGGTACGCGGCTACTGTCACAATGTAGTGGAGTTCCTGGTCGATCTTCTGGCGAAGCGATTCGGCGGCTTTGGGTTCGCCGTGGACCAGAAACGTTTTGCCGGGAGGTGCGTGGAATTTGCGCAGCCAGCCCAGGATCTCTCCGTAGTCCGCGTGGCCGCTTAGGTGCTCGAGGGTTTCGATGCGCGCCCGGATGTTAACGAGTTGGCCGTGCATCTTGACAGGTTGACCAGCCTGGATGAGTTTGCCCCGTGTGCCTGCCGCTTGAAACCCCACAAAGAGAATGGTGTTGCGATGGTCGGGAAGGCAGCGTTCCAGGTGATGAACGACGCGCCCGCCCGTGGCCATGCCACTTGCTGAGATGATCACCATCGGGTAGCGCACATCGTTCAAAGCCTTGGAGTCCGCCACCGTTTTGTCGAAGTGCAGGTCTGGAGGAGAAAAAGGTTTGATGCCCTGCGCTTCCAGAGCTCCCGTTTTGAGGTCGTGGTCCTCCTCGTGGCGCCGGTAAAGGCCGGTGACGTCAATGGCCATGGGGCTGTCAACATGGATAGGAAGCGAATGCATTTTCCGCTGCTCGATCAGCTCGCGGAAAAGGTAAAGCAGTTCCTGCGTCCGTCCCACGGCAAACGAGGGGATCACCACGGTGCCGCCGCGCTGGGCCGTCGCTTCCACGATGGCAGCAAGGTGCGCGCCTACATCGTCGCGCGGGTGCAGGCGGTCGCCGTAGGTGGACTCGAGCAACATATAATCGAACCTGTCCTCCGGCGTCTCGGGCGCCCGCAAGATGAGTTGCGGAAAACGGCCCAGGTCGCCGGAAAAGAGGATTTTCTTCACGGCCCCGTTTTCGCGCACGTTGAGTTCGATCATTCGCGCACCCAGGATGTGGCCGGCGGCGAAGCAACGCAGCGAGAAATGCGTGGAAAGCTCGAGCGGCTTGGACTCGTCGATGGCGCGGAACGATTCGAGCGATTTCACCGCTTCGTTGTAGGTGTAGAGAGGCAGCGCAGGAGCGTGTTTGCTGAATCCCTTTTTGTTGGCATAGGCCGCGTCTTCTTCCTGAAGGTGGCCCGAATCCGGAAGCACCAGCTTCGACAAATCCACCGTGGCGGGTGAGCCGTAAATCTGCCCCTTGAACCCGTCTTTAACCAGACGTGGAATGTAGCCCGTGTGATCGAGGTGCGCGTGCGTGAGCACCAGCCATTGAATGCTCGAAGGCGGAATGGGCAGCGGGTTCCAGTTGCGCAGGCGAAGCTCCTTTAGACCTTGGAAGAGCCCGCAGTCGATCAGCAGTCGCTCGCCGCCCGCCTCCAGCAGATACTTCGAGCCGGTCACCGTGCCGGTGGCGCCTAGAAACGTCAAAGTTGCCATAATGAAATGATAAGACCCCCGAGCAATAGCGTCATGCTGAGCGCAGCGAAGCACCCCTGCAATTCGCCGCCAGACTCAAAGGGCAAGAGACACTCGCTGCGATCCTTCGCCCACCCAAAAACAGTGCGAGCTCAGGATGACAGTCGAGTCAAGAATGACAGATAATGGCCAATGAAGTGTCCGGCAAAATCCTCATCCACGCTTGGGCCGCATGCGCTGCCTTGATGCCTTGTCGGCCTCGCGCCGCAGCTTTCTCACCCAAGCTGCAGCGCCACCGGCCTCCTCGATGTCGGGATGATCAGCAGGATCCCACACTGGGGCATGCCGGTTGAGGATCTCCGGCAAACGGCGGCGGCGCACCTCCCACGTGGCCATTTCCGAAGGGGAAGCGCTCCCCTTTTTCTCGCCCACGGCGTGTTTCTGGCTAAATGCCATGTTGGGTCACGCTCTCGACCTTTCGCCTACTCGAACGTCTGCCCGAACCCGCCCCCTGCTGCTGAGCTATCGCTGACGCAATCGGTAGATTTCCTCTAACATTTCATCAATTTCTTCGTCCTCGGGAAAACCGCCCGCAAACACAGGGATGTCCTTGACCGGACCTACCCCTTGCCCCGGGCCATATCCTGAAGCGACTTTGCCTCGAAAAAGCCTCGATCTCCCAGCAGCGCCATCGCAGTATCATAGCAGTTGCAGTGCGTAGCATCAAAAGATCGAAGGCCGATGCAGTGTTATCATTTGTTTGCACGGTCGTCTGTGAGACTGGAGGAGAGCCCATGAAATCGCGGTGGCGGTTGTTATTCAACGGACTGATCCTCGGCAGTTTGCTCTTGAGCAGCAGAGGCGTCATTGCCCAATGTGGCTTCACGTCGGTCGGTAGGGGGCGAGTGTTAACTTACACTTTCGACCCCGAGGTCATTTCCGCGGGGACTATATTGCACATAACTCTCCGATTTGGGGGCGGCCCGGAAGGGACGGAACGGATCGAGGTGCCAGCGGATTGGGCGGGTCAGACCATGCATGCGGTCAAGTATCTGCGCGCTCTCTCGCCCGATACCAGTATCTCCGACACCGCGACGCCGGACGCTGCAACCATCCGCTATCGCCAAAACGGGGAAGTGGCCCTCACTTACGACTTGGTCAAGGATTGGACTGGTCCCCTCGTGTACCCTTTCCAGTTTCATCCCGTACTGATGCCGAACTATCTTGAGATCAATGGCGCCAACGCACTGGTTCATCCCAAGCTGGAAGCTCGGTCGCTCGTAACTTCAAATTTCGATTGGCAAAAACTACCCACTGACTGGGCTTTGGCAACCAGCTTCGGCACGACCGCCGGCCCTGAAGGGCGCTGCCAGTCCTATTCTGGTCCGTGGCGGGCGGTCGAGACTGCTTTGTTCGCTGCTGGCGAGTTTCGCATTCACCACTTCCAGATCGCCAGCCAGCCCGCTGTGCTGGCCGTCCGCGGACAGTGGACCTTCACCGACGAGGAGGCAGTTGCAGACATCCAGAAAGCCGTAAGCATCGTACGCGACTTCTGGCACGACCACAATTTCCCCTATTTTCTGGTCACCCTTAAGCCCTATGACATCGGGAAGGGAAGCAGCGACGGCAGCGAATTCACTAACGCTTTCTGGATGTACCTGTCACCGCCGGACTCGATCTCCGCTCTCCTCCCCGTTTTGGCTCACGAGACTTTCCACGGCTGGAACCCGCGGCGCATGGGCTACACGACTGGGGGTACCGAAACCAGCCTCAAATGGTTTAGCGAGGGCTTCACGCAATATTACGGGTATCTCCTCTCCTACCGCAGCGGACTGATGACGTTACCCGCCTACCTTGAGAGGATCAACGGCTACCTTCGCGACTACGCGAAGTCGACCGATCCCGATGTCCGCGGACCCGTCATTGCGCTGTGGCTGGACGGAGAAATCCGCAGAGAATCTCAGGGCGAGCACTCGCTGGACAATGTGATGTTCGACATGGTCCGGAAAGGGAAGGATACTGAGTTAACAGAAGCGAGGATTCTTGAGACTGCCGACCGGTATCTGTCAGCGGATGTCCGTCGCCAACTCGGCCAAGCCATCGAACCGGGAGCCATGATTCCGGTGCCGGATGCCAGCGCGCTCGGTGCTTGCGTCCGCGTCTCGATAGACCGTGTGCCGGTGTTCGTTCTCGGGTTTGATTTTGAAGCCTCGATGGCCGCCCACCGAGTCACAGCCGTAAAGGAGGATGGACCCGCATTCAAAGCCGGCCTCCGCGACGGTCAAGAGCTGAATGGCTGGTCTGTGTACAACAACCAACCTGACAGGCTAGCGACTTTCCACATCGACACAGCAATGGGTCACCAAACGATTCAGTACTACCCGCGCGAAACCACTACGGCGCCGCAATATCATCTGGACCAGAGGGCCTTCGCAGATGATCCAGCCGCCTGCCAAAGGCATTGAACAAGGTCAGATCACCACCGACTCCTGATATTCCCCAAACACCCGGCGCATGGCGTCGGAGATTTCGCCCACGGTTGCGTATGCCTTAACGGCCTCGAGGATGGCGGGCATCAGGTTCTGGTCAGAGCGCGCGGTCTCCTCGACGTGGCGCAGCGCCGCGTTGACGCGCGCAGCGTCCCGGCGGGCGCGAAGATTCCTCAATCGTTCCATCTGGGCGCGCTCCACGTCCGGATCGATGCGGAGAACGGCCAGCGGCGCGGCTCTCTCGCTCTGGTACCGGTTGACGCCCACCACCACGCGTTCGGCGCTCTCGATGGATTTCTGATACTCGTAGGCGGCCTGCTGAATCTCCCTCTGCACGTAGCCATTGGCGACGGCGCGCAGCATGCCTCCCATGGCATCGATCCTGCGCAGGTATTCCCGGGCGCCTTCTTCGATCTCGGAAGTAAGCTTCTCGATCGCGTAGGAGCCGGCCAGCGGATCAACGGTGTTCGTCACTCCGCTCTCGGCGGCGATAATCTGCTGGGTGCGCAGAGCGATCAGCGCGGAAGCCTCCGTCGGCAACGCCAGGGCTTCATCGCGCGCGTTGGTGTGCAGCGATTGCGTTCCGCCCAGCACCGCCGCCAGCCCTTGAAGCGTGACGCGCACGATGTTGACGTCGGGCTGTTGCGCAGTCAACGTGGAGCCCGCCGTCTGGGTGTGGAAGCGGAATGCCCAGGAGCGTGGATTCTGCGCCTTGAAGCGCTCGCGCATCAGCCGCGCCCAGAGCCGGCGCGCGGCGCGGAATTTGGCGACTTCTTCCAACAGATCGTTGTGGGCGTTCAGGAAGAAAGAAAGGCGCGGCGCGACGTCATCCACGCCCAGCCCGCGCCGGACGGCTGCCTCAACGTAGGTCACCGCGTTGGCCAAGGTGAAAGCCACTTCCTGGACCGCCGTCGAGCCCGCCTCCCGCATGTGATAACCGCTGATGGAGATCGTATTCCATTCCGGTGCGCAGTCACGGCAGAAGGCGAAGATATCGGTCACAATCCGCAGGGCGGGCTCAAGGGGATAGATGTAAGTCCCGCGCGCGGTATATTCCTTCAGGATATCGTTCTGGACAGTCCCCGAGAGCTTGTCGAGCCCCACGCCCTGTTTTTCCGCTACCGCGAAGTAGAGCGCCAGGAGGATTGCCGCGGTGGCGTTGATGGTCATCGAGGTCGAGACCCGATCCACAGGAATACCCGTAAAGAGCGCTTCCATATCCTCGAGCGAATCGATGGCCACGCCCACGCGCCCGACCTCGCCGCAGGAAAGTGGATGATCGGAGTCCAAGCCGATTTGAGTAGGAAGATCGAAAGCTACCGAGAGTCCCGTTTGCCCCTGACTCAACAGATAGCGGAAACGCGCGTTCGATTCCGCGGCCGTCCCATAGCCCGCGTATTGGCGAATGGTCCAGAACCGGCTGCGGTAAAGGCTCGGATGGATTCCACGCGTGTAAGGGTACTGGCCTGGGTATCCGGCGTCACGCTCATAGTCCCAATCGATGAGATCCGCAGGCGTGTAGGCGCTCTTCAGTGGCACGCCGGAGGCCGTGGGGAATCTTGCTTTCACCTCGTGATCGTCGCTCGAACCCATGGTGGCCTTGCCTCGGCAACTATAAAACCGAAATTCGAAATTCAAAATTGGATGCTGCAACCTGAGGTCGGGGCTTAATTTCCGAATTTCGAGTTTCGACTTTCGGCTCTATCGGACGTTTCGCGCCTTCACAAATGAATAAAGGCAGAGAATAACCAGGAAAACGGTGAAGCTTGCATAGAGGACGAAACTCACTAAACCCACCGAGGGACTCTTAAGGTAGTTTTGCCACTCGGCGAAAGCAACGGTTGCCCCAGCGGCCGCCAGGATCAAAAACGTCAGCCCCACCAGCAAGTGGAAGAGCCGCTGCGCATTGCGAAAAAGTTGTTTAAATAGGTATCCGAGTCTGCTCACTCCTTAATCCTGCAACCTCCTGCGGCAGCGCGAAAATCACACTGGCTATCGTACCTCAAATTTTGCGCCTTGACACGGTTTTGAAGTGAATCATACAATGGGGCCGTTGGAAGGCAAGGTGACTCTTGGACCTGGATGATAACTTTAAACGGTTGATCAAGGAACTAGGCGACGCGATCAACGACTCCTTGTCTGAGTCCGACAACATTGCCGAAGTCCTGGGGCGCATCCGCTCTTCCGGATACGATCTTTTCCTCGTCCTCGAAGTGACTATCGGGTTCAACAAGCGGGGTGAGACCAACCTCGTTCACCGCCAGAAGCTCAACGCCGACCTGCGTCAAGAACCGGTTTTCCGTCTGACCAGTCAGGATGCTCAATTCCTAAGGGCCCTCCGCATCAGCGTCGAAAAAGAAGATCCCTAAGCAACTCCCTTGACATTCAAGGAGATCCGGGAATAGGATGCATCCATGCTTTCCCCTCCCTTACGGCCACCAGCGGTTGCGGGGAGATTTTACCCTGGCCGGCCCGACTCGCTAACGCGTCAACTCGATCAGTATCTCGGTAACGAAGCGGAGAAGATCAACGATGCGTTGGGATGCGTCGTGCCCCATGCTGGCTATATGTATTCGGGCCATGTGGCAGGGGCGGTCTTTGGCAGATTACCCAAACGCAAGATCTACATTATCCTCTGTCCTAACCACACCGGCCGCGGCGCGCCCTTCGCGATCATGTCGAGCGGCGAATGGTTGACGCCCTTGGGCCGGGCGCAAGTTAATCCTGGGATGGCGAAATTGCTGCGTCAAACCTGCCACTTGCTCATGGAGGATTCCGAAGCCCACGAGGACGAGCACTCACTCGAGGTTCAGCTTCCGTTCCTGCAGCGCAGCGTCGGGGACTTCAGTTTCGTTCCCATCGCTATAGGTTCAATAGGATATTCAGGGCTGGAATCCCTCGGCCACAGCATCGCCCAGGCCGTGAAACCAGCCGCCGCCGATACCCTAGTCGTCGCTTCCAGCGATATGAACCATTATGAACCCGACGGCTTGACGCGCGAGAAGGACCACAAAGCCATTGATGAGATCCTGGCTCTCGATCCGCAGGGCCTGTATGAAGTAGTACGCCGCGAGGATATCTCGATGTGTGGCTACGGTCCGGCGATCGTCATGCTCACGGCGGCCAAAGACCTTGGCGCCCGTCACGTCCAACTCATCAAGTACGCTACCTCCGCCGACACCACCGGCGACCGCGACGCCGTCGTCGGATATGCCGGTATCATCGTCTCGGCTTAACTTGACCGCACCTTCACGCCGGCCAATTCTTCCAAGAACGTGACCACGGCGGCATAGTCAAGCTCGCCCTTTCCTTGGGCTTTGCAGGCGCCATATACTTCCTTCACCGCCGCCAGGGTCGGCATGGGTACGCCGTGCGCGAACCCGGCTTCCGCGGCCAGTTCCAGGTCCTTGTGCATCAGCTTAAGAGGGAAGTAGGGCGTGAAATCACCCTTGAAGATAAACGGGGCTTTGAAATCCGTGAGTGCCGCCCGCGCCAGGCTGGACTGAAGAATTTCGAGCATCGTCTCCGGCGCCACCCCTGCCTTGGCGGCCAGCACCAGGCCCTCGCAAAAGACCTCGAGTGTCGTAGCCTGGATGGTGTTTTGGGCGAGCTTTGCGGCGAGCCCCAGGCCGTTTTGGCCACAGTAGATGTACTTCTTTCCCAGCACTTGGAGAACCGGCAACGCGCCTTCAAATACTTGCCGGTCCCCGCCCACCATAAAGGTCAGTTCGCCCTTCTCGGCGCCATGCTTGCTTCCGGTTACCGCAGCATCCAGCCAACTGGCTCCTTTCCCCGCCACGTGGCAGGCCAGCTTGCGGCTCACGACGGGGCTGATGGTGCTCGAGTCAATCACCGTGGCGCCGGGAGCGATGGTCCCCAGGATGCCATCTTTGCCAAGCACAACTTCCTCCACCGCCGCGCTGTCGGTTACGATGATGATGACGAATTCGGCATCTTTCGCCGCAGCGGCGGGAGTCGAGGCAACTTGTGCCCCGGCCGCCTTCAGCGGTTCGGTCTTTCTTGCGCTTCGGTTGTAGACCGTGAGTTTGTGCCCAGCCTTGAGCAGGTTCCGAGCCATGGGCTGGCCCATGATTCCAAGCCCGATGAAACCAATCGAATGCGTCATGTGTCTGCCTCCTGAGAAAGGGATTAGGGCTTAGGCGTTAGGGATTAGGGCCAAAAATCCGGCGTCGGACCGGAGCTTGAGGTTCACTAATCCCTAATCCCTATCCCGTTATCCCTAGCTAAAGTACCATCCGCCGTTCACGTTAATCGTCTGCCCTGTGATGTAGCCGTTGCGGGCCAGCATGACCGCGATCTCAGCCGTTTCCTCGACGGTGCCGAAGCGCCCCACGGGAATCAGGTCCGCGCGCGCTTTCGGATTGACTGCCACCATTTCGGTATAAATGAGGGCGGGTGCGATGGCGTTCACCGTGATGCCCTCTTTCGCGAGAAGCGTCGCATAAGAATGGGTGAGGCCCAGAATGCCGGCCTTCGACGCGGCGTAGTGCGGACCGACCACTCCGCCGGTTTGCGCGGCGACCGAAGAGAGATTGATGATCCGTCCCCAATGACGGGCCCGCATGCCTGGCAGGACATGTTGCGTCACCAGAAAGACGGATTTCAGGTTTGTATCCAACAACTCGTCCCAGTCTTTTTCCGTGATCTCGTGGAGCGGCTGGGGGCGCGTGATCCCGGCATTGTTGACCAGAATTTCGACGCGGCCCAGACCTTCCTCAACAGTTTTCACCGACCGCGCGACCTCCGCCGCTTGCGAAACGTCGGCCCGGATCGCGAGGGCGCGGCGTCCAAGGCTTTTGATTCGCTCACAGGTTTCCTGGGCGGCGTCGTCTTGCGTGTGGTAGTTCACGGCCACGTCAACGCCTGCCTCGGCAAGCCCCAGGGCGACGGCCTTGCCGATGCCACGGCTGGCGCCCGTCACCAACGCCACTTTCCCGGAGATGTCATTGGACGGCACGCGTTTGCCCTCGCATGAAGAATCGGCATAATCGACTGGTGTGTGCTGCCCACCTGCCTACCTGCCCATCTGCCTAGCCCTTCCGCCCGAAGTCCAGCCAGACTCGCACATCGCGGAGGTTATTGTCCATGTAACCGCAGTCCACCGTGTCTCCAAGACACCGGAAGAAGGAGTAGGAATCGCTTTCCGCCAGGTACCGCGAAGGGTCCATTCCCAGAGCCAGCGCGCGCGAGACGGTCTGGCCGTCGGCAACTGCGCCGCTGGTCGGACTATTGCCGTCGCGCCCGTCCGTCCCGGCGCTCAAGACTACACGGGACTGGCCGGCGATGGACTGGGCGGCGTAAAGCACGTAAGCCTGATTGCGTCCTCCTACTCCCGGTCCGGTGACGGGGCAAATGACCTCGCCCCCTGCGATGAGGCAAACCGGTTTCCCCGGGTGCGCCTCCGCCAAGGCCTTGACTGCAGCGAGGTGCGAACGCGCCACCTGCTGATAGTCCTCGTCCCAGGGATTGGAATCAATCTCACTTTCAAATCCCAATTTCTCGGCGGCCGCCTTCGCCGCCTCCACGGCGTCGCGGTTGGAGAGCAGGCTAATGCTGCGGGAGTTCTTAAAACGTTCATCGCCGGGCTTGGGCGTTTCTTCCAGTGTGTGCTCCAGGAAGCGTTTGCGGATGCTGGGCGGGAAACGGGGCGCCAGTCCGTTTGCCTCAGCAAGCGCGTAGGCTTCCTCCGCAGTCGATTCGTCCGGCAGGGTAGGGCCCGAGGCGACCATCGAAAAAAGCTGCTCTGGCACGTCGGAAATGTAGATCGTCAACTGCTGCGCGGGGTACGCCCGAACACCCAGGCGCCCGCCTTTCACCGCCGAAGTGTGCTTACGCAGCACATTGATCTGCTCGATGGGAAGGCCGCAGGTGACTAGTACGCGGTTGAATTCATGCAGATCGGAAAGCGAGACATCGGAATCGAACGGTTGTTCGAAAATGGCTGACCCGCCGCCCGAAACCAGGAAGATAACGGCGTCGTCGGCAGCCAGATTCGAAACCAGGTCCAGCGCCGCACACGCGCCTTCGAGCGTTCCCGCTTTCGGGTAGGGATGGCCGCCCACAAAATAACGGAAATGGCCCAGTTTCCTCACCGGTTCTCCCGGTGAGACGCAAACTCCGGCCTCGATCCGGCTCCCCAGGATCTCCTCCAGGACGGCTGCCATCCGATTGGCGGCTTTTCCGAAGGCGACTACGCGCGGAGGCCGCTTGAGGGAAAGCGAGGTACCTCCGGCCTTGAGCAGCTCCCCTTCCCGCGTCAGCTTGGCAAGCATCGCGGTGCGCAAATCCAAGGTTGCCATGGCTCCAAGAAAAACCTGGATGGCTAGTTCCTTCCCGTGGGAGTAATCAAGCTTGGAACGCCGGGCGGATTGGGTGGCCTGAGTCATGAGAGTCTGGCCAGAGCCTCCACGCCCGCTTGAGCGACCTCGACGTCCTGTTCTTCGGTACCCGCGCTTACGCCGATGCCGCCCACGCATTGGCCGTCCACCGCCAGCGGCAAGCCGCCGCGGATGCAAGTGAGCTTCCCACCCGTCGCCAGAGGCAAACCCAGGGAAAGCAAAACGCTGGGCTCGGCGGCGGAAGGCGAGGGGCCTGTGGGCGAGCGCCGGAGCGCCGCGGCACGCGCTTTGGTGAGCGCCACCTCGATCGAAGATAGCTTGGCCCCATCCATGCGAACGAAGACCAGGAGGTGGCCTCCTTCGTCTACAATGGCGATATTCTGAGGAACCTTGATCTCGCGAGCCTTGCTTTCAGCGGCCGCCAGAATGGCGCGCGCTCCTTCCAGGGTCAAACGGATATTGTTGCGTGTGAGCATATCTCCATTATTGGGAAGCGGGCCGAGAAAAACAAGGGGCAGCGAAGAAGAGAAAGCAGTAGGCAGTGGGCAGTAGGCAGTGGGCAGTAGGCAGTGGGCAGTAGGCAGTAGGCAGTAGGCAGTAGGCAGTGGGCAGTAGGCAGTGGGCAGTAGGCAGTAGGCAGTGGGCAGTAGGCAGTGGGCAGTGGGCGGTAGGCAGTGGGCAGTAGGCAGTGGGGCAGTAAGGGCTTAGCGTCCTGCCCCATCCAATCCTTGACAGTGCCCCTCTCCCCCTTGGGGGAGAGGGTGGACCGCAGCCGGCGCTTTCTTCAGCCGGGGCGGGCCGGGTGAGGGGGTCGCGGCCAATCGGCTCATAGTCAACAGTAAAGTGAGACAGGACACCAGCATTCGTAGTTGGAATTCTGCATCCCTCTGCCCCTGAGGAGATTAAAATGAAGTCCTTAGATGACACATTTTTCCGTCGAGAGACGTATTAGCCTCCAGGAAGGCTTACGGCCTGGAGGCCGCCGATGGGTGTGGCGATAAGGGAGGGTCAGGGCAGCATGCTCGATCCCGATCCGAGCATCATGATGAGCGGCAGCGTAGCGGATCCACATGCTGCGGGATTCGAATCCCTCTTCGTCAAGTACTACCCCCGCGTGTCAGGCGTCTTGTACAGGCTAGTGGGTGACCGAGGCCTTGCTGAGGAACTGGCGAACGACGTCTTCTGGAAGTTGCACCGTCAACCCTGGCTGGCGGAATCGGATGGCAATGTGGGCGGCTGGCTTTGTCGCACGGCTACGAACTTGGGGATTGACCATCTGCGCGCGGCGGCTCGGCGCAGACACCATGAGGAAGCAGCCGGGCGCCAAACGGCGGGAAGCGGCGCCTCACCCGATCCTCTGGCAGACGTCCTCAGGGCCGAACGGGCCGGCCGCGTGCGCGCTGTATTGGCCAAGCTCAAGCCTACTCACGCCCAAATCCTGATCCTGCGAGCCAGCGGCCTTTCCTATAAGGAACTTGCGGATTCGCTGGGAGTCAAGCTGGGAACTATCGGAACGATGCTGGTGCGTGCCGAGAGAGCTTTCCAGAAACGATTCCGGCGATTGTACGGACACGAGGAGGCAATATGAATTGTCTTGAGGAAGGGATTCTGCGCGCAAAACTCGATGGTCAATTGAACGAAGAAGAATCCGCGGCAATCGACCGGCACCTGGCGGAGTGCACGCCTTGCCGGAGCAAGCTCGAAACCCTCGCCGCGGATGCCGGACGAGTTGGCGCCGCACTCGCGACACTGGCGCCGGGTCCGCATGAAGCAATCGGCGACCCGGCGTTCGCCTACGCACGCTTTCAGGCTCAGCAGCCTGCGGAATCTGCGCCGGCCACAGTTCTCGGCCGGTTGTTTGCGGCCCGCCTGCGGCCTGTCTGGGCCGGCGCGGCGCTGCTGGCGGTACTTGTTGCCTGCTTCAGCTTCACACCGGCGCGCAGTTGGGCCCAGCGTGTCCTGGCCATGCTGCGCGTGCAGAAGATTGCAGTTGTTCCCGTTGACCTGCAAGCGTTGCAGGGAGCCCAATCCGGTAATAACCCTGGAAAGATGATCGGCCAGTTCATCTCGGACAACATCGTGGTAACGATGCGCTCTGAGCCCCAGATGGTCGCCAATTCGGACCAGGCGAACCAACTTGCGGGATTCGCGGTGCGCCTGCTGTCTGCGCGCGCAGATGCCCCGAAGATCACGGTACAGGGAGAGGGAGCCTTCCAAATGACCCTGAACCGGGATCGTTTGCAAGGCATCCTGGACGAATTTGGGCGTAGCGACCTGCAACTGCCCTCCTCCATCGACGGAGCCCTGGTGGCGGTGCACATACCCAAAGCGGTGGCGGCCGTCTACGGTCAGTGCCCCCAGCCTGGAAAGAACAATGCGCAGAAGCCGCCCTCGGTCGCCGATCTGGCGGGATGCGTGATGCTGGCGGAAGTGCCCAGCCCGACCGTGAGTGTTCCTCCGGAACTCAACGTCCAGCAGCTAGCGACCTTGGCCCTCGAAGCGGCGGGCATGAGCGCGCAGGACGCGCAGGCCTTCTGCGAGACCGTGGACTGGACCTCCACCCTGGTTGTGCCCATCCCGAGGGACGCAGGCTCCTATGAAACGACGAGCGTGGACGGCGTCCAGGGAACGCTCATTACGTTGCGCGGATGGGCGCATGGAATGCCCGGGTACTCGCTCTTGTGGGTAAAAAGTGGCATTATCTACTCGCTGACCGGGTTCGGCAGCGCCGACCAGGCGGTACGGCTGGCGGATTCGCTGGAATAGCCCCGAAGGGGCGGCCTATCACAGCCCAGGCCAACGGCCTGGGATAAGGGTGCGCGGCTGTATGCGCAGAGGCGTAACGCAATTTCGCCCTTTCAGGGCTTGCGGCGAGAGCGAGTGGGTGTTCCAGACCCAGGCCGTTGGTCTGGGCTGTGATAGGTTGCCCCTTCAGGGCTGGCAGAAGAGAGGTTAATCCCACTGCAGCCTGTCGACAGCACCGCCATCCAGACGCAGGGGCTTCGCAAGGTCTATGGCCAAAGAACGGCCGTGCGCAGTCTTACGCTTGAAGTCCCGCGCGGCGAAGTGTTTGGTTTCCTCGGTCCCAACGGAGCAGGCAAGACGACGTCGATGCGAATGCTGTTGGGCTTGTCTGCTCCCACCGCGGGCCGCGCACGGGTTCTGGGGCGGCCCGCCGGAGAGGTCGCCACGCGGCGCAAGATTGGATTCCTTCCCGAACATTTCAGCTTTTATGACTGGCTGACTGCCGCTGAATTGCTCCGATTCCATGGCCGTCTTTACGGAATGTCACCGGCGGACCTGCGCCGCCGCACGCCTGCGCTTCTGGACCTCGTCGGCCTGGCGGACCATCGAGACAAGCGGCTGCGGGATTTCTCCAAGGGAATGTTGCAGCGTATCGGCCTGGCTCAGGCGCTGCTGAACGATCCGGAGCTGATCTTCCTGGACGAACCCACTTCCGGCCTCGATCCCGTGGGCCGGCGCCTGGTGCGTGACGTTATCAAGGCGCAGCGCGAGCGAGGCGCCACGGTCTTCCTGAATTCCCATCTCCTGAGTGAAGTCGAAATCACCTGCGACCGTGTGGCTTTCATCAAGCATGGGGAAGTACTGGAGACGCGCGAGTTGCACGGCGCGGGCGAGGAGACCCTGCGCGTTTCCTTGCGGGTTCGAAAACTCACGGGGGAAGCCGTAACTGGACTTTCCCCCTGGGCATCCTCCGCGAAGCTGGAAGGTGAGCGCTTGTCTCTTACTGTCGCCACTTCCGAGGTCCTGCCGGAAATCTTGCGCTTTCTGGTGGGGCGCGGCGTAGACGTCTACGAACTCACTCCCCAGCGGACGTCGCTTGAAGAGATGTTCCTTCAAATCGTCGGCACGGACGGAGGGCTGTGATGGGCGCCTGGATTATGGCGGGCATAACCTTCCGTGAGGCTGCGCGAAAAAGGGTGCTCTGGATGGCCTTGGCGGCAGGGGTGGCGTTTCTGAGCCTATTCGGAACCGGTCTGTACTTTCAGTTGAAGGACCTGAAGCCTCACACCAACCTGCTTCTCGAACGCCAGGGCGTCGGCGCACTGTTGATGGTGGGCTTCTACGCGGTGGACCTGATGGCGGTGGTCATGACCGTGCTGACCTCCGTGGACACGCTTTCAGGTGAGCTGGCCTCGGGCACCATCCAGGCCGTGGCCACCAAGCCCATTTCGCGCTGGGAATTACTGCTGGGAAAGTGGATGGGCTTTGTCGGAATGGTCACAGTTTATGTGGTTCTGATGGTGGGAGGGATAACGGCAGTAACCTATTTGATGAGCTTGCACGCGGTGGGTGGAGTACTGCCGCATCATTTGCTGCGCGGCGCAACTCTGATTTGGCTGGAATGCCTCCTGATGCTCAGCCTGACGTTCCGGATGGGCGTCAGTTTCTCCACCTTGACGAACGGCGTGGTGGTGCTCGGGCTGCACGGAATCGCCTTTATCGGAGGATGGATCGAGCAAGCTGCCGCCCTGACGCACAGCCCGCGCGCCCTTAACGTAGGGATCACCGCCAGCCTGATCATGCCCAGCGAAGCCCTGTGGCGGCGCGCCGTCTTTGAGATGCAATCGCCCATTGTGAGTACTCTGGGCTTCTCACCCTTCAGCGCCATCTCCGTCCCCAGCAAATTCATGATCCTCTATGCCTGTTTGTATCTCGCCCTCGCTCTCGCCCTTGCTGTGCGCCGCTTCTCTAAGCGCGATTTGTAGGGGTGGCCCTCGTGGCCGCCCGCCTATGGAGTTTCGACATTTTCCCAATTTGCAATGTGCGGCTCTGCCGCCGCGTCTTGCGGAAAGGCTTTGCCTTTCCGGGCCTCCAGTCTTCAACCGTTAGATTTTTGGCGAGGCCGTGCCTCGCCGGTTGAGGCGCAGCCTCAACCTAGGAACGGGGTTCAAGGCCAGCTCCGGAAAGGCAAAGCCTTTCCGCAAGGCAGAGCGGCGAAGCCGCATAGCCCACAAAACGGTAATAGTAATATACACAATACAATGTGCAGAAACGCGATCGGGCGGCCACGAGGGCACCCCTACGGGTGCTTCTCTGGCGTGGCGAGCAGATTAAGGACCTGTGCCCTGGTGGGAGCGGAGTCTCCCCCTCCCATGCCAAGCGTCGCAAGCGCCCCAGCGGCGTTCGCAAAACGCGCGGCGTCGCCCAAATTGCTGCCTTGGCAGATGGCGGCCAAAAACGCGGCGGCAAAGCAATCTCCCGCGCCGGTGGTGTCCACAGGCTGCACAACGAACCCTGGCGAGGTGAAGGCGCCTTCGGGGGACTCCACCAAGCAGCCCCTCGCCCCCAGTTTGACGATGACGGTCTTCACGCCCAGGCTGCGCAGGCGGCGAGCGATTGCCGGGGGTTCCGTTTCGCCCGTGAGTTGTTTTCCTTCTTCCCGGTTGGGAAAGATAAAGTCGGTGTGTGCGAGGGCGGGCTCAAGGATCGACAGCCAGCGCCCGCGCTGATCCCAGCAAACGTTCACTGAGGTCAGGCAGCCCAGTTCTCGGGCCCGCTTGAGTGTTCCCTCCAAAGGCTCGCCGTCGAATGCCGGCAGGGCAAAGGCGCTGGCGTAGTGAAAGACGCGCGCGCCCTTCACCGAGTCCCAGTTCAAGTGGCGAGCCGAAAAGTACGCGCTCGCGCCGCGAAAGTGCAGCAGGCGCCGCTCTCCGGTCGATTCGATGAGCACCACACTTGCCGAGGTTCGCGCCTCTTTGACCGTGAACATATTGGAGTCATCCACTCCTTCGGCGCGTACGGTCTGGCGAAGCATTTCTCCCAGCCGGTCATTTCCCACCGGCGCCGCCAGGGCTACCCGAACCCCCAGCCTTGCTAACGCCATGGCGGTGTTGACACCATTACCTCCAGGCCCCAGCGCCACCTCTTCTAACGGTTGGCTACCGCCGGGCGCCGTAAGCCCGTCCACCGGACGCGCTAGCACGTCTGCTACTGCATTCCCGGCGCAAAACACCTCGCAACTAGGATTCATGGATCGTCTGATTCCCTTCCTAAGGCTTCCGTATCTCATGAGTATTGCCAAACGGCCTGGAGGTTGCAAGCGCTCAACCGAAGGAACACAGTGGCTTTCCAGGCTCTGCAACTGCTCGCCCCCGTTGCCGCCGTTGACACTGCCATTGCCTTCGTTTATATTCATATTGAATACTTTTGATGGAGAGTACCCGTGGCGAAAACCCTGACTATGCGACTGGACGATGAGACCTACCAAACTTTCGTCCGGGCCGCCAAAGCGGAGCGGAGGTCTTTGGCTAACTTGGTGGAGACCGCAGCGCTGCGGGGCATTCTCGAGAACAGCTTTGCGGACGACACCGAGATGGCTGAGATCGCCTCGCGACCGGAGCTGGTGAGTCGGCTCCAGACTGGTTCCCGAAATGCCCGAAAGCGCCAAGGCCGGTTCATCCCCGCCGTTTAGAATCTTCGAGGCACGCCAATTTTCGAAAGACCTCGCGAGTTTCGGACCCGCCGTCCGGGCCCGTCTGGAAGCCAAGCTCCGCGATCACATCTACCCCATCCTGCGCGAAAACCCCCATTTGGGCCCGAATATCAAGCGTCTGAAGAACTGGGAACCTCCCACTTGGCGGTATCGCGTGGGCGATTGGCGATTCTTCTATGAAATTGATACGACGGAGAGAATCGTCTTTCTGGTTGCAGCCGACCGCCGCAAGCAAGCCTACCGCTTGATGTAGCCCTCATCCTTTTGATACGGTGGCTGAGAATGCCGAAACCCCTGTTGAGGGAGAAATGACTACATGGTGATGCGTAGAATTTGTTTATCCGCCCTGGTAATTCTACTCTTGGCCGTTTCCTCTTCTGGAGCTCAGCCGCAGCCGTACCGGAGCTTCAAAGTAACCGTCTATATTCCAGTCCAGGTAGTCGACCGGATGGACCGCGATCCCGCCTGGCTGGAATCGAGCTGGAGCACTATCAGCAGCCGGGTGCATGTGGATGAAGTTTTCATTGAAACCTACCGGAGCGGTACAAGCGCCGATGACGCGACGATTGACCACGTCAAACGTTTCTTTTCCTCGCACGGCGTGGCGACGGCTGGCGGGTTGGCGCTGTCTGGGCCGGGCGGCTTTGGGCAGTTCCGCTCGCTGGACTATGCGGACCCCAAAGACCGCGACCTCCTGTCCCGCATGTCCGCGCTGACGGCGCGTCACTTCGACCGGATCATTCTCGACGACTTCTTTTTCATCAACACCAAAAGCGACGCCGACATTGCGGCCAAGGGCAAGCGCACTTGGGACGAGTACCGGCTGGAGTTGATGGACGAGGTGTCTCGAAACCTGATCCTGAAGCCGGCGAAGAGCGCCAATCCCAACGCACACGTCATTATCAAGTACCCCAACTGGTATCCCTCCTTCCAAGGGTTGGGCTACGATCTGGACCGCCAATCGCGACTTTTCCCCGAGATCTGGACGGGCGATGAAACACGCGATCCTGAGATCACCGACCAGCAACTGCAACAGTACGAGAGCTACGAGGTTTTCCGTTACCTTGAAAACGTCGCGCCGGGACGCAACGGCGGCGGATGGGTCGATTCCTATGGCAATCGCTACCTGGATCGTTATGCCGAGCAGCTCTGGGACACCATCCTCGCCAAGGCGCCCGCCATCAATCTGTTTCAGTACTCCGACCTGCTGCGCCGGGCGGAAGCGGGTGAGCGCAGCGCCTGGCAGATGCTCCCCACCTCCTTCAATTTCTTCGAGATGCTGCGCGAGTGCTGCGGCATGCCCTTCAGCCCGGATGCCAGAGATCCGCTGGTGGCGGATGTGGCCGCTTACGCCCTGCGGGAGGTGGACCGTGCCGCGGGCGAGCTCGGCAGGCCGGTCGGATTGAGCAGCTACCGTCCGTACCAGTCGAGCGGCGAGGATTATCTGTGCGATATGGCAGGCATGATCGGAATTCCGGTTGAGATGTACCCGGAATGGCCCAAGGCAAAGACCGTGTTGCTGACCGAGGCGGCGAAATACGATTCCTCCATCGTCTCGAAGATCGAGCAGCACTTGCGCACGGGAGATAACGTGATCGTCACCTCCGGGCTGCTCCGCGCGCTTCAAGACCAGGGAATAAACCAGATTACCGATATGCGCCTCACGGGCAACATTCTTGGGGCCACTTCTTACGTGGCGGGATTCGGCTCCGGCGCGGGCTCCGAACTCGGCAGCGCCCAGAATGCCATTCTCTTTCCCGAAATTCATTTCTACACCAACCAGGATTGGGCAGTGGTACGCGGCATGGCCGACGGGCGCGGTGTACCACTGCTCTTGACGGACCGATATGGGGCAGGAACGCTTTACGTTTGGACGCTGCCGGAAAACTTGAACGATCTGTACCGCCTGCCCGCTACTGCGATTGACGCTCTACGGAGGTATCTGGCACCCGCCACGCCAGTCAGGCTCGAGGCCCCGGCGAAAGTGAGCCTGTTTACCTACGACAACGACACGTTTGTTGTAGAGTCTTACCTGGACCAACCGGTCGCGGTACGGCTTACCGGCAATTTCGGCCACATCCAGAACCTGCTGACGAGTGCGACATTAAACGGCAATCCCGTGGCGCCTGGTCCTTTCGCACCACGCAATTCGGAGACGCCACGCCAATATGCCTTCGACCTCCAGATCGAACCTCACAGCTTCGCAGCTTTCCGAGGGCAGAAGTGACGATTTCCTGACTGGCATGTGCGCACCGAAGCGTTTATGATAGGTGCGCCTTAATTGTGGAACGACTATTTGATAAGGAGACGTCTTCATGAAACCGATTACTTCTCGCCGTGACTTCTTACAAGCAGGATTGGCGCTCCCGGTGGTGGGGCTGGCTGCCCACACCAGCGCGGACAAAGCGAGTCTCGAATCACAGTCGCTAGCCGCCCCACCCTCGCTGGGCTCTGCACCGCAGCTAAGTTACCGAATCCTCGGCAAGACAGGGCTAAAGGTCACTTCTGTAGGGTTTGGCTGCATGATCACTTCTGATGCCAGCGTGATCGAGCGGGCAGCCGATATCGGCATCACTTATTTCGATACGGCGCGCAGCTACCAGCATGGCAACAACGAGCGCATGGTTGGCGCGGCGATCGGGAAAAAGCGCAAGGGACTTGTTCTCTCCAGCAAGTCGGACGGAAACGATAAGAACAGCCTCCTGACCGATTTAGATACGAGCTTGCGCGAGTTGGGCACCGATTACCTCGACATCTGGTACCTGCACGGCCGGGACAAGGCCACGGGTGTTTCGGATGAGACGTTCGAGGCACAGCAAGTCGCTAAACAGCAAGGGAAAATCCGCTTCACCGGCGTCAGCACGCACCAGCCGAAAGGCATGATTCCATTGCTGGTCAAGACAAACGCCGTGGATGTTGTCTTGATCACCTATAACTTCACTATGGACAAGGGTGTTGGCGAGGTCATCGAGCAGGCCGCCAATGCGGGTATGGGCGTGGTCGCGATGAAGGTGATGGCGGGAGGCTACCGCCCCGGGAGTCCTCGCCGTGCATTTTATCCACAACTCACGAAGAATGGGGCGCTCCTGGCCGCGCTGAAATGGGTACTGAAGAATCCGAAAGTCAGCACGACCATCCCCAGCATGACCGACACGGACCAGCTCGAGGAAAACTTGAAGGCCATGGCGGGGCCGTTTAGCGACCTCGAGGAAAAACTCCTGGCCCGGCAACTCGAACACATCGCCCCGCTCTATTGCCGAATGTGCGGCGAATGCGACGGGGCCTGCTCGCAGGGCCTGCCGGTGGCCGACCTGCTGCGTTATCTGACCTACGCCGAGGGTTATGGGCAATTCTCCTTGGGCCGCGAGCACTTCCTGGCTCTGCCCAAAGAGATCACCGCGGTGCGCTGCCGGGATTGCGCGAACTGCACGGTGAATTGCCCGTACGGCGTGAAGGTCGCGAGCCGGGTGGCGCAAGCACAGGAGTTGTTCGCGTGAAATTGCCGGCGGCTCGGCTGACGAGATTATTGACGGCCAGATCGGCGGATTCAACAGCCGGGGCGAGCTCGGAATTATCGCCTTGCGTGCTCGCACTGCTGCTTGCTGTGTTGGCCATCGCGCCGGTCGCGCGCGCGGGAGGCGTGGCGGATTGCCACCTCGTGGCGGGATGGGAGCAGCGAGGCGTCCCGCGGAATTACACTCCCGATAACCTGTTCGAGTACCTGGACGGGAGCGCCGAAGGCTATATTCTGTACGGCCTGGTTCAGATGCAGGGGGTGACCTGCCGCTCGAAGGGCGGATCCATCACCTTCGATGTCTTCGAGATGAACGACGCAGACTCCGCCTACGGTGCGTTTTCGACAAATCTCGATCCCCAGATGCCCATCGAAAAGCTCGGCATGGGCGGCCAGGTCTTGCCGCGCCGAGCCCTGTTCTGTAAGGGCAAGTATTACGTTGAGCTTGCGGCAAGTCCCGAAAAGGGGGCGGTAGCCGCGCTGCGTGCGTTCGCAACTGAAGCCGAAAAGCGAATCAGCGGCCGCGCCACACCCCCCGCCGCTCTCTCCTGGTTTCCCACCGCCAAGCTGGCCTCAGTGCGGTTGATTCCGGAGAGCGTCCTCGGGTTGCGCCTGCTGAAACGCGGCTTCGTAGCCCACTACGAGCAAGGGCAAGCCTTCGTCGTCATGGAAGAGTCGCCTGGGTCCGCGGCCGCCATCTTGAGCCAACTGCGGCAGCGATTCGCCGAAGGCGCACCGGCCCACGTTGCCGATGAGGCCTTTCAGGCCGACGACCAATACCTGGGCGGACTTTGCATGTTCCGCAAGGGCCGCTACATCGGCGGATTCGCAAATATGCCGGACGCCCAGTCCGCTACTACACAAGCCACTTCCCTCGCCGAACATATCCCCGGAATGTAGGTCCGGTGGATCAGCAGCGGCCGGAACTTCCTTCTCAGTTCCGGCCGGCTCGCCTTCGACATCAAGAAAGAGCTTCGCTCCTGGAATGGTGAAGCCTATTTCAGCGTGCTCAATGAACTCCATGGCAGTCCGGCCAATCTGGACGCACAGACTGCCTCCAATCTCGATCTTGCTGGGGTAAGAAATGGAAAGCTGATCCAGTACCTCAGCCAGGAGTTTGCCCGCGACGTGTTCGAAATGATGAGGGACGACGAACCCGTCAAGGAGGAGATTGGCTTCTATAACCCGGACAGCTGGGTCGATGAAGACGGCAATCTCGTGACGGACGAGAATCGCTGGAAACTGTGGCGGATGTATGCCGCTGGCCTGCCGGCGGCGCAAAGTCCGAACATCGAACTTAGAGCGCGTCTAGCCCCCCATCGGCCCACCATCCGCCGACGTAATGTGGCGGGCAGATTTCGCTTCGTTTCGGCAAAATGAGTGGCTTTTTGCTGCGGTTTTGGGTTCGTTTTCGAAGTGCCACCGTTTGTTTTCAATAACATACTGGCTTCGTTCGTATTATTTTTGCATTGTTCTCGCGAGGCTCGGGACTTTCGAGACCGGATCGCTTCTGTGCCCTTCCCTATTTCGAGGCGCAACCCTCCCGCTCGGGCGCGTGCCTGGGAAAGCTCACTATTTGGGTTCAACCTGTGCATTTGACACTCAAAGTTGGGTTCGTTTTGGGTTCGTTTTGAAAACGCTCCCTGTGTTTTCAATAACATACTGGCTTCGTTCGTATTA
>Ga0326727_10007678_pt1 | contig 28211 bp, 23 predicted proteins | sample MB2enrmetagenome_FD_207643 | JGI IMG/M metagenome (GOLD analysis project Ga0326727, IMG submission 207643) | Lab enriched peat soil microbial communities from McLean, Ithaca, NY, United States - MB29MY | ecosystem: Environmental > Terrestrial > Soil > Wetlands > Peat | place: USA: New York...
CGGAACTGGTGGAGTCGATCGGGAAGTTGACGAAGCGCGCGGGCGTGCCGATTCCCGCGGAGCGGTTGTACCTGATGGAAGCAAGCGCGAAGACGAAGGAAATCGATGCGTATGTGACGGGCATCGGGGCGTCCAAGCGCGTGGTGATCTGGGATACCACGATTCAGAAAACGAATCCGGACGAGTTGCTGGTGATTGTGGGACATGAATTGGGGCACTACGTTCTGGGGCATTTGGCGAAGGGGTTTGCGATTTTTCTTGCGGGGCTGCTGTTGGGATTGTACGTGACGTTTCACACGCTGCAGTGGATGCTGAAGCGGTGGGGGAGCCGCTGGGGAGTGCGCAGGCAAGAGGATTGGGCGGCGCTGGCAGTGCTGCTGCTGATCCTAAACGTGCTGGAGTTTGTGAGCATGCCGGTCGGGAATGGGTTCAGCCGGATGCAGGAGCACGCAGCGGACGTGTACGGTCTGGAGGTGGTGCACGGGCTGGTGCCGAATTCGCAGGAAGCCGGCGCGCGCGCGTTTCAAGTGCTGGGAGAAGTAGATATGGCGGATCCAAAGCCTTCGCGATTCATCACATTCTGGCTGTACAGCCATCCACCGCTGGCGGAGCGACTGGAGTTTGCGTACACGTATGATCCGTGGTCGAAGGGAGAGCCGCCGAAATACGTGAAGTGAGCAAAAGGCGGCGATTGGTCAGGATTCGCGGCGGCGGACGGCGGTGTGGCGCCGGAGGAAAGAGGCGACCTTGTGGCGATTGCCGCAAACGGCCATGGAGCACCAGCGGCGGCGGTGGGTACGCGAGTCATCGTAGAAGAAGAGGCGGCACGAGGGATTGGCGCAAATGCGGACAGGTGCGTTGGGGCCTTCGACGATCAGTTCGGCGGCAGAACGCGCGATGGCGGCGAGGAGCCACTCGAGGCCGCCTTCCCGGGCGACGAATTCCAAACGCCAGCCTTCGGCGCGGGGAACAAGTTCATCGTGGCCTTCGGTGAGGCGAAGCAGATCGTTGACGGGCTCGACCCAGCTTTTGGGGAAGGGCTTTTTCTCCACGAGGGAAGCAAAGATGGCGCGGATGGATTCGCGCAGACGAAGGACTTTGAGGAGAACGGCGTCAACGGCTTGCGGCTCAGTGTGGAGCAAGGGATGAAGGCGGGTCGCGCGTTCGGAAGTGACGACGCGGGCGTTGACGAGGAAAGAGACGAACTCGTCCCAGGAGAGGTTATGCGCGGCGGGAATAGTATTGGCGAAATCGAGGGCGAGGCGCCCGGCGATGAGGTGGAGATGGGTGGGTGTGGGGGCCATGGAGGACCTCGATGAGAAGCCGTTCGTTGTAACCGGTTTTATGTTTCACACTGGTTATAGCATGAATGGCGTGGTTTGCACAGCATGTCTGGAAACATTTCAGGCGCTTGCTCCTAGGCAGAGGAGCTACTTACACTATAGGCCAACTTCACACGATTTTCGGCATTGAGAATTTGGGATGAGCCGGAGCATTTCCAAGGAGCAGACATGGACGAGAGAAAGCCAATCGAAGGACAGGTCGAAGAGATTCCTGCGCTGAGTGAACCACCCAAACGGCGAAATATTGTGTTCTTCGGCGAGGGTGGACTGCGGTCGGGCTGGCGATTATTGCTCTATCTGTTGCTCGTGGTCGCGGTTTCAGTGGCGATTACAGTTGTGGTGCGCCGCATGGTCGGAGTGCAGCACGGTGTTCCTCCCATATCCGTGATGATCCTGCAGGAATTGGTCGGATTTGCGGTGGTATTCGGCGCCGCGGTGGTGATGTCGAGGGTGGAACGGCGCTCGCTGGGAGATTACGGGCTGCCGGCACGGGAGATGTTCGGCGGCAAATTCTGGCTGGGGTTCTTGTTCGGGCTGGCGGAGATTTCACTGCTGATTGGATTGATCGCGGCGTTTGGCGGCTATTCGTTTGGGAGTTTCGCACTGCATGGAAGCGAGATCTTGCGCTGGGGACTGATCCACCTGCTGCTGTTTACATGTGTGGGATTTTTCGAGGAGTTTTTCTTCCGCGGGTACACGCAATTCACGCTGGGAGACGGGATTGGTTTTTGGTGGGCAGCCATTGTGCTCTCGGTCGGGTTTGGCGCGGTGCACCTGGGAAATCCCGGAGAAGGCTGGGTCGGCGCGGCGAGCGTGGTGCTGGTGGGATTGTTCTTCTGTTTCACGCTGCGGCGGACAGGGAATCTCTGGTACGCGGTGGGACTGCACGCGAGCTTTGATTGGGGAGAGACCTTTCTGTATTCGGTGCCGAATAGCGGTGTGGTGATGCAAGGACATCTCTCGAACGCAGTGCTGCATGGACCGAAGTGGTTGACGGGCGCATCGGTGGGACCCGAAGGAAGCGTGTTCTGCTTCGTGACAATGGGGCTGCAGTTCTTGGTAGTAATGTTGCTGTTCCCAAAGAAAGAGGCGGAGCGGACGGCGGAAATTGCGGTTGCCGCGAATTAGTTTCACCTCAAATCCGAAGTTGAAGCGAGATTTCATCGCACAAAAAACGTGCGATGGAAAAACGTATCTCCACTCCGGGACGGCCAAAACCGCCGTCCCTCCGGTCGGAATGACGAGTTTTGGGTCTAGTGGACCAAGTCCGAGGCGTGAACGAGGTGGACGCCTTGGGCTTCCGCCTGGGGCAAGAACTCGCTTAGAGCGCGAAGCGTTTCCGGATGGGGATGACCGATGGCGATAGCTTGGCCTTTTTCCTGCGCGTCGCGCAGGGCGAGTTGCAGTTGCTTGTGAATGGCCGAGAACTCCTCCACATCATCCAGAAAAGGAACATTGCGGTAGGCGCAGGGAACGCGGGCGTTTTGCGCGGCGTCATAGGCGACCGTGGCGGGGGTGGTGCGGCTGTCGATGAAGAACAGGTTACGTTCACGCAGAATGGCCATAAGATCGGCCATCAGCGGGCCATCGGTGGTGGCCAGGGAGCCCTGATGGTTGTTGACACCAACGGCGTAGGGGACGTTTTGCAACATGCCGCTGACAACCTCGGAAATCTGAGACGAGGACATTCCGGAGTGGAGTTGCTGCGCTTCGGGCATTTCATTGCCGAGGGATTGCATGGGCAGATGCAGCATGACCTCGTAGCCGCGACGGTGGGCTTCTTCCGCGATCTCGCGGGAATTGGCGTGATAGGGGAGGAAGGACAGAGTGAGAGGGTAAGGAAGGGCGAAGACGGAGTCGGCAACAGCGCGATCCGTGCCGAAATCATCGAGAATGATGGCGAGACGAGGAGTGCCGACACGAGCGGCGGACGGAGGATGCGGCGTGGTGTGGCCCTTAGCTGCATCGCGTGCCTTGGAACGGAGGTTCCCGGCCGATTTGGGATTGTCACAAGCGGCGAGGCAAGCAAATAGAGCGAGCAGAAGAAGTGTTACGGGAAGCCGAGGGTGTTTCCGCACGCCCACAAAGAAGAAGCACACGAGAGGACTAAGCGGCCTTCTTCACCGGACTCTTCAGAAGTTCGAGGGCCCTGCGAAGAACGGGATCATCGGGAGAAAGGGGACGCGGACCGATGGTTGAGTCCTTGGGCGTGCCGGGGGTTGTGGTTACGTCTTCTTCGCCATCGTCGGAATCGTCAGCGGCTGAGGCAGAGGCGCGCACGACCTCCGTGGGCGTGACCCCTTCTTCGAGAATGGATTTGCCATCGGCGTTGTAATAATTGGCGACGGTGAGAAACAGCGCCGCGCCGTCATCCAAGGGGATAAGTCCTTGCTCCGAGGCGAGACCAAAGGTGCGGTCGCCAACCAGATCGCCCCGCTTGGTATTGGCGAGAGAGGCGGCGAGGACTTCGGCTGCGCCGGTTGTCGTGCCGTCCATCAGGACAGAAACAGGTCCTTTCCAGACAACCTTGCTGGCATCCGCGGAAAAGACCTGTGTGGGAACGGTCTGGCCGCGAAGGGCGACGAGTTGGCCGGAAGGAACGAACAAGCGCGCGATGGCAATGGCTTCAGAGACGGGGCCACGGCCACATTCACGCAAGTCCAGGATGACTCGATTGACACCCTGCTTCTGGGCGTCGAGCAGGCGCGTACGAACTTCATCTGTACGCCCGGCGTCCAGCGTGGGGAAGCGCAAGGCAAGGGTCTCGTTGTCAACGCGCTGCGCGATCAATTTCGGGGTGGAGAGCCTCTCCCGGACCACCTCGAGTTCTTCAGGATCAGTCTTTCCGCGCCGGATGACGCCGACCTTCACGCCAGTGCCCGGCTGCCCGCCCAAAAGATTCTTGGCCTGGCCAACGGACATCTCGCGAGTGGTAAAGCCCGCGATGGATTCGAGGATGTCCCCGCTATGCAGGCCAGCCTTTTCCGCGGAGGTATCGGGGAGAACAGAAGTGATGATGATGTAACCGAAACGCTTGCTCAAGTTGAGGCCGGTGTCGCTGGTTACAGGATTGGCGGTCTTCTGCTTGTATTCGGTGTACTCGCGTGGGGTGAGGTAGCTGGATTCAGAATCGAGCGATTCGAGGAGGCCGTGGAGAGAACCCGCGGTGACGAGGTGCATGTTGGGCTCGTCGACATAATCCTGCTGAATCTTCTGCAGGACTTCGCTATAGACGATCAGCGATTTGTACGTATTATCGTTGGCGCTGCGGCCAAGCACCTTTCCGAACCCCACCCAACCTAGAATGAGGACGGAAACGGCGATAATAGCGTAACGCGTGAAGCGATTCATCCGGCACCACCTTGGGCGAAAATAAACTGTAAGTATAACATTGAGATGAGACGCGAGGGCTGGAGAGTTGGATAGGCGGCAGTTTGAGTGGAAAGAATGGAGAGGGTTGCGCCAAAGACACGCGGACACTGGGGAATGTTGTATTACTGACACACCAGATGAGACGGTGCTGCTTATTTAAGCATCTAAGCAGTTGATAGTAAAGCACAAAGAGAGGTGCAATTCGCCTGCAATGTGCTATCGTAGCAGATTCCAGAATGTTTCAAACTACGATTCAGCGACCGGCCGAGACGCATGGTATTGGACTCCACACGGGGGTTCACGGAAGAGTGCGGTTGGTGCCGGCCCCTGCGGATACCGGGATAGTATTCCGGCGTGTGGATTTGGACGAGTTCCAAATTGAAGCACACGGGCGGAATGTGGCGCGCGTGAGCTATGCGACCAGTTTGATGAAACAGGGCGTGCTGCTCTCGACCACCGAGCATCTGCTGGCGGCCATCTATTCGTGCGGCATCGACAACGTTTTTATCGATATTGATGCGATTGAGGTGCCCATTCTGGACGGGTCGGCGGAGCCGTTCATGCGGCTGATCGATCAGGCGGGGATACGGCGGCTGCGGCGGAAGCGGCGGTACTTGAAGGTGGTGAAGCCGGTCGAGGTGATTGAAGACGGTCGGCGGATCGGGATTTCTCCGGCGAACGAATTCCGGGTGCGATGCTACGTGGATTTCCCACATCCGCTGGTGGGGCAGCAGGAAGTGGATATGGTGGTGAACGCGGAGAGCTTCCGGCAAGTGCTATCGCGGGCGCGGACGTTCTGTTTTGAGAGCGACATCGAGCCGCTGCGAGTCATGGGGCTTATTCGCGGGGGTTCGCTGGAAAACGCGATCGTGCTGACAAAGGATAGTGTTTTGAACGGGCCGCTACGGTTCCCCGACGAGTTTGGGAGGCACAAGGCGCTGGATTTGATCGGCGACCTGGCGTTGGTGGGGCTACCTCTGTTGGGGCGTGTGGAAGCGAGCAAAGCGGGCCACTCCTTGCACACCCAGTTGGTCAGCAAGTTGCTGGCTGACCCCTCTGCCTGGCAGATAACCACGCGGCATTCGGAAGCTCCGGGGATGGAAGAGAACGCGCCAGAAGCCGTGCCGGCCGCTACTGCCGACTGAACCGGTTTGGAATCCGTGCACTCTTTGGCCACGCTGGAATCCACTTCTCTTGTACGGGGCTCGGCGGGTCGACTCTTTTCCGCTTTCCAAAGGTAAATCCCCAAAGCAGTGATAAGGGCCAGTCCCGCCACTCCAAGCCATCCCAAGACGATTCCTGCAATGGCCAGCCCTTTCCCGTTTACGTGGAGAGGGTCGCGACGAATATCGCGCAACGCAAGATAGCCTAGAACCAGGGCTGTGACCGAGCCCAAGCCGTACATCCAGAACAGTCCGCAGATGAAGCTGCCAATGGCAAGACCGCTGGTGGTGCGCATGGGAAGCAGAACTGGCGCGTATCGCGCGTCCACAAGAGGATCGAGCCAGTGCTGGCAGTAACGGCACTTGATGGCGGCGTCTTGAATTTCCCGCGAGCAATGAGGGCAAGGCTTCATGTAAAAAAGATGAAAGGGAGGTTTGAAATCAAAGAGGCGGACTCCCAGGGCCGGCCGGTGTGGAGAGTTCGAACCGAATCACCTGAGTCTCGTCGGAATAGAAATGGCGAATACCCGTTTGGTTTTGCCTGACAGGATCAGCAGAAATCACGTAGGAAACGACGCGTCCTTCGGCGTCGGTAGCGCCGACATGATACTCGAATACATAGCCGGACTTGATGGGCCGCTGCGAGGCCAGGATCCTGTCCACGAGGCCTGCATGATCGCAATCGTCACTGCCCGGTCCGAGCTGCTCCGCAGAGATCGGGTAGCCTTTTTGAGCGCACTGAGCCGCATAGGTGGCAATCGCCACATTATAGGTGCGGAGGGTGCCCACAGCGGAAGCTTCATTGGCGGCTATCCTGGCGCGAAGGAGATTGGGAATGGCGATGGCGGCAATGATCAAAATGAAGGGGATGAAGGCAATGCCCATGTAGCCAAGAATAAGTCCGGCTATGGCCATACCTTGGCCTTTGAGACGTCCAGCGCTCTTGCGGATATCCGAGAGAGACAAATGGCCGAGGACCACCGCCGCAATGGAGGCCGGCAAGAAGAACATGAAAATGCCGCAGATGAGGCTGCCAATCGCCTTGCCGCTGGTGGCAGGCACACCAGGGGAAGGGGGAGCAATCGAGGCGCCAGGGGAAGGGGCAGCGGCCACAGGGGTTCCCATTTTTGTGCCGCACTTGGGGCAGAATTGGGAACCGTCGGGGATTGGTTCAGCGCAATAAGGGCAGGTCATGAGAGTAGTATTGCTCCTGCAATCAGATAAGCGAAAAGATAAGAACGAACAGCATTTTGCTGGACTATAGCGCAGCTTGCGCCGGGCGTCCAGTAACGAGTGAAAAACAGAAGTAGAGAGACGGATTGTCAAATGGGGCGGAGCACGGGACAATGCTGACGTGATGGCCAACAACGACGTAGCAATCCTGATCCTGGCCGCGGGCAAAGGCACGCGGCTGAAATCCAGCCTGGCGAAGGTGCTGCACCACGCCGGGGGGCACGCACTGGTGGAGCACGTAGTGCGTTCGTGCGAGCCGCTGGGCGCGAAAAAAACAATCGCGGTGATCGGCTACCAGGCGGAGAAGGTGGCGGAGGTTGTCGGGCCGTATGAAGTGGAAACCGTGGTGCAGCAACCGCAGAAGGGCACGGGCCACGCGCTACTGGTGGCGAAACGGGCGATCGGCAACGCGAAGTACGTGGTGGTGCTGCCGGGAGATGCGCCGCTGGTGCGGACAGAGACGCTGCGGGCGCTGATCCTCAGGCACAAAAAAGCGGAAGCGGCGGCGACGATACTGACAGCGGTGCTGGCCGATCCTTCGGGTTACGGGCGAATTCTGAGGAAATCCGGGGACACGGTGGCGGCGATTATCGAGGAATCGCAACTGACCGCGGAACAGCGCGAACTGAATGAAATCAATTCGAGCATCTATTGCTTTACCGCGGCGAAGCTGTGGCCGGCGCTGGCGCAAGTGAAGCCCAATAACAAACACCGCGAGATTTACCTGACCGATGCCATTGGCGTATTGAACGCGAGCGGGGAGACGGTGCTGGCGGAAATTGCGCCGGATGCGCGAGAGACGCTGGGTTGCAATACACGCGCGGACCTGGCGGGAGTGGACCGGACGTTCCGCGAATGGAAGCGCGACGAACTGATGAACGATGGCGCAACGATTCGTTTGCCGGAGACGGTGCTGATTGATCCGGACGTGAGCGCTGGTGAAGACACCGTGATTGAGCCATGCGTGCAATTGCTGGGAAAGACGAAGATAGGGGCGCGGTGCACGATCAAGACGGGCAGCGTGCTGCTCGATGCCGTGCTCGGCGACGACGTGACGATTGAGCCGCACAGCCTGGTATCGAAGAGCAGGATTGATTCCGGGGTGACGGCGGGACCCTTCGCGCGGGTGCGCCCGGAAAGCCACGTGAAGAAAGGCGCGCGGATCGGGAATTTCGTGGAGCTAAAGAAGAGCGTGATCGGCGAAGGCAGCAAGGTGCCGCACCTTTCCTACATTGGCGATACGAAGATCGGGACGAAAACGAACATCGGCGCGGGAACGATCACGTGCAATTACGACGGCTTTGCGAAGCACCCGACAACGATCGGGAACCGCGTGTTCATCGGGAGCGATTCCGTGCTGATTGCGCCGGTGAAGATCGGCGACGGGGCGTACGTGGCGGCGAGCTCCGCGATTACGGACAATGTGCCGGCGGATGCGCTGGGGATAGCCCGCGGCAAGCAGGTGAACAAGCCGGGGTGGGCAAGCAACAAACGGCGTGAACTGGCCGCTAGTCAAGGCGGGAAGAAGTCCTCGAAGAAGGGCCGTAAGAAGGGACGCGCGCGGCGATAAGGTTGCAGCGTCATGTTCATTGCAAACCTAGGTGTGTAATCGCTGTCATTGAACAGGTACGATGGGGGTGTTATCTTCCGCCTAACTTGATGGGGAAGGAGCCTCTCCGTGGGCACATGGGTCAGTTGGATATTGGTCATCGGGGGCGTGGTGTGCGTGATCGCGGAACTGGCGCTGGGGGCGTTCACGGGATTCGATCTGGCGTTGATCGGCGGTTCGCTCTCCCTGGGAGGGGCGATTGGCCTCATCGCGCATTCGGACAAGATCGGGTTGCTGGCGGCAGCGGTATTCGCGCTGCTGTATCTGGCGATTTTCCGGCGCTGGTTGAAGAGCAAACTAACGGTACAAGACCATGCCAGCAATGCGGACGCGGTGGTGGGCAAGACGGGAGTGGTGACGAAGCGAATTGCGCCGCACGAAGCGGGCATGGTGAAGCTGGGCAGCGAGGTTTGGCGTGCAGAATTGGCCAGCCCGGAAGATGCGGCGCGGGAAGTGGGAGCTGTCGTAGCGGTGCAGTCGGTGGATGGTGTGACACTCAAAGTGAGGTGAGCGTACATGGAACCGAGTTTCTTCTTGATGGTATTTCTTTTTGTGGCGGTAATTCTTGGAGTGGTTACGCTGGCAAAGGCTGCCCGCACGGTGAAGCAGTATGAAAAAGGATTGATCACACGGCTGGGGAAATACCACGCCATGGCGCAGTCCGGGCTGACGTTCATCATGCCGTTTGTGGACGACATTGTGCGGGTGGACATGCGCGAGCAGGTGATCACGGTGCCACCGCAAAAGTTGATCACCAAGGACAATGTGACCGTGGAAGTGGACGCGGTGGTCTACTACAAGGTGATCGATCCGGTGAAGTCGCAATACGAAGTGCAGGATTTCGGATATGCGTGCACGACATTGGCGCAAACCAACCTGCGCAACCTGATTGGGGATCGCACGCTGGACGAAACGCTGGTGGCGCGCGACATGATCAACACGAATTTGCGCGAAGTGCTGGACGAAGCCACCAACAACTGGGGCTGCAAGGTCACCCGCGTGGAGGTGCAGAAGATCGAACCGCCTCGCGATATCACCGACGCGATGTCCCGGCAGATGAAGGCGGAACGCGAGAAGCGCGCAGCAGTGCTGGAGGCGGAAGGCATCAAGCAAAGCCAGATCCTGCAGGCTGAGGGGAAAAAGCAATCGGAGATTTTGAAGGCCGAAGGCGACGCGCAAGCGCGGATCACCCGCGCCAACGCCGAGGCCGAAGCCATCAAACTGGTCTCCACTGCCGCTGAAACCTATTTCAAAGAGCGCGCGGAAATGATGCGGCGGCTGGAGGTGCTGAACAATACGCTGGCACAAAACACCAAATACATTGTGCCGTCGAATGCGGGGCTGGTGAATGTCCTCGGTCTGGACGGCGTGCTACAACCAGCGGTGCATCCTGCCGTGAATCCTGGCGGAGGCCCTACAGCGAAAAGCTGATGAGAAGTCTCTCAGTTTCCACGCGTGCACAGCGCGTGTAGCGCTCGCCTTGCGTTACAAGTGCGGCTACGCGAATCACCCGATGTGCTAAAATCAGTCTTTCCAATCATGCTACCCGGAGGGACATCGTGAAATTTGGAGTGGTGGTCTTTCCGGGGTCCAATTGCGATCACGACGCGTTTCACGCCATCGGCCACGTGCTGCAGAAGCCGGTGGAATTCATCTGGCACCAATCCGAAGACCTGGTTGGGTGTGACGCCATCATTTTGCCTGGAGGATTTTCCTACGGCGATTATCTGAGGACGGGGGCAATTGCGCGCTTTTCGCCGGTGATGAATGCGGTGGAAAAGTTCGCGAAGAACGGCGGGCTGGTGCTGGGCATCTGCAACGGGTTCCAGATTCTGTGCGAGGCGGGGTTGTTGCGGGGGGCGATGATGCGCAATGCGGGGCTGCGATTCATCTGTCGGCACGTGTACATTCGCGTGGAACAGACGGACAGCCCGTTCACTTGCGCGGCGAAAAAAGGCCAGATCCTGAAGATTCCGATTGCGCACAGCGACGGGAACTACACTTGCGATGCGGCAACGCTAGCGGAACTGGAGAAGAACCGGCAGATTCTGTTTCGCTATACGACGCCGGACGGGCTGGATGACAAGGCGGGGAATCCGAACGGATCAATGGCGAATATCGCGGGCATTTGCAACCGCGAGAGAAACGTGGCCGGGTTGATGCCGCACCCGGAGCGGGCGATGGAAGGCGTGCTCGATTCGGAAGACGGGATTGTGGTTGTCCGGTCGATGGTGGAAGCGCTGGTGGGTGCGGCAAAGGCAACGGCGTGAAGCGCGACTAAGATTAGGGGCGTGGGGCAACTGACATCGTGCCCCCACGGTGTTCGACACACACAAAAGGCTACAAATGGCGACGGCACAGACGGAGATTCGAGTGACGCCGGAAATTACGGCGGAGCACGGCATAACGCGCGAGGAATTTGCGCGCATCCAGAAAATCCTGAGACGCGACCCGAATATCACGGAGCTGGGCATCTTCAGCGTGATGTGGAGCGAGCACTGCTCGTACAAATCGAGCAAGGTGCATTTGAAGCGGTTGCCGACGCGCGGGAAGCTGGTGGTACAGGGACCGGGAGAAAACGCCGGGGTGGTGGATATCGGCGACGGGCTGGTGGCGGCGTTCAAGATCGAATCGCACAATCATCCGAGTTTTGTAGAGCCGTTTCAGGGAGCGACGACGGGCGTCGGGGGAATTCTGCGGGATATTTTCACCATGGGAGCGCGACCGATTGCCGTGATGGACTCGCTGCGGTTTGGCGAGATTGTTGCCTCTCCCACCTCAAGGGCTAAAGCCCCTTCTTCTGCCGGAAACTCTAATGTCGCGGCTGAAGCCGCGACCCCCAAAACCAGCGAGGAAGAGGCGGCGAGGAACCGGCGGATTCTGGACGGGGTGATCCGCGGAGTGGGGAGTTACGGGAATTGCTTTGGCGTGCCGACGGTGGGCGGGGAAGTGGCGTTCGAGCCGTGCTATTCGCAGAATCCACTGGTGAATGTGCTGGCGTTGGGGATTGCGCGGAAGGAAGACCTCTTTTTTGCGAAGGCCAAGGGGACGGGGAATCCCGTAATTTATGTGGGCGCGAAAACGGGGCGCGACGGCATTCACGGCGCTTCGCTGCTGGCGTCGGCGGAGTTTACGGAAGAATCGCAGCAGAAACGGCCCAATGTGCAAGTGGGCGACCCGTTCATGGAGAAGCTGCTGCTGGAGGCGTGCCTGGAAGCGATGAAGACGGGCGCGGTGGTGGCGATACAGGACATGGGCGCGGCGGGGCTGACGTGCTCGACGTGCGAGATGGCGTCGCGCGGGGCGACGGGAATCGAGATCGACCTGGCGAAGGTACCGCAGCGCGAGACGGGCATGAGCCCGTACGAAATCATGCTCAGCGAATCGCAGGAGCGCATGCTGCTGGTGGCGGAGCGCGGGCGCGAACAGGAAGTGCTGGCGGTGTTCAAGAAGTGGGGACTGGACGCGACGGTGGTGGGAGAAGTGAAGGACGGCGGGCTGCTGGTGGTGAAGGACCACGGCAAAGTGGTGGCGCAGATTCCGGCGCACCCGCTGGCGGAAGAAGGGCCGGTCTACAACCGGCCGATCGCGGAGCCGAAGGCGCGGAAAGAGAACGAACAGGATTGGTTCCATTTCGCCGGGGACGGGACGGAGCTCACTGAGAATTTCAAGAAGCTGCTGGCATCGCCGGCGATTGCGTCGAAACATTGGATCACCGAACAGTACGACACGATGGTGCGGACGAATACGCTGGCGGGGCCGGGCGCAAGCGATGCGGCGGTGGTGCGGATCAAGGAGACGAAACGGGCTCTGGCGCTGGCGACGGATGGGAATGGCCGGTGGACCTTCCTGAATCCGAAGCTGGGCGCGATGCACGCGGTTGCCGAAGCGGCACGGAATGTGTCGGCCAGCGGGGCGCGGCCGATTGCGGCGACGAATTGCTTGAACTTTGGCAGCCCGGAAAAGCCGGAGGTGATGTGGCAGTTTTCGCAGGTCATTGACGGCTTGAGCGAGGCGTGCGTGGCGCTGGGCACGCCGATAACCGGCGGAAACGTGAGCTTTTACAACGAGACGCTGAGGAAATCGATTTATCCGACGCCGGTAATTGGGATGTTGGGGATTCTGGAGGATGCGTCGAAGGTTTTGAAGGTGGCGTTCCGGAAGGAAGGGGATGTGATCGTGCTTCTCGACGGATCTACATCCTCCAAGGCGGCGCCGCAGGCTCCGCCGCGGGCCGGCAAACAGCGGGAGTTCTCCTCTAGCGAATACTCCAAGACGATTGGCGGGATTGTGGCTGGGGAACCGCCGGCGATCGAACTTGCCGCGGAGAAATGGGTGATCGATTGCCTGGTAACCTTGGCCGAAGCAGGGACGCTGCAATCCGCGCATGACGTGAGCGACGGAGGCGTGGCGGTTACGCTGGCGGAATCGTGCTTTGCGGCTGCGGGGCTTGGAGCGAGTGTAACGGTGCCGGAAGACGTATCCGCGGAGTACGCGCTCTTTGGCGAACGCGGGGCGCGCGTGGTGCTCTCCGTATCGCCGGAAAAACTTACCGCTCTGCGGGATACTGCGAGACAATATGGTGTGGGCGCACACGAAATCGGCAAAGTGACAGATGACAACTCCCTGCGCATCGAATATAAGGGGCGTGCCGTGATCGCGGCATCGGTCGACTTGCTGCGGGACGGCTGGGCGGATTCGCTTGAGCGCACACTTTTTAGGAAGTGATTGACTTGCGGAAAACAATGCATATTTTCGTTGTTTCGATGTTCGCGTTGGCTGGCGTCTCTGCTCTATTGGATGCGATGGGTTCTGCTTGGCATGTGCGGACAGTTACTGGGCCATACTTTCACACGGAGTTGGATATTCTTGAAGGAATCCTATTTCTTGGAGTTGCCTTCGGCGTATTTCGGTTTGAATCGCGGGTGCGAATTTTTGCAATCGTTCTCGCGGGGCTTAACACCTTGGCACTCGGAATCGCGGTGATGACTGCGCCAGGACTTTTGGCTGGGGCTTGGTTTCTGGCCTGGATGCTCGTCCTGGTGTGGCTTCTCTCTTCAACGGTTCGAGCCCAGTTTCATGTTGGGAACGGCTCTCAAACGACGGCATAAACGACAATGACGCAAAAACTGCCATATGCGGACGATCATTTTCACGACGAATGCGGTGTGTTTGGCGTGTTCGGCCACCCGGAAGCGGCGAACCTGACGTATCTAGGGCTGTACGCGCTGCAACATCGCGGGCAGGAGTCGGCGGGGATTGTGGCCAGTTTGGGCGGCGACCTGAACCTGCATAGGGCCATGGGCGAGGTGGAAGAGATTTTTCAGCCGCGGGTGCTGGCGAAACTGGCGGGCTCCAGCGCGATCGGGCACACGCGGTATTCGACGGCGGGCGACAAGGCGCTGCTGAACGCGCAGCCGATCCTGGTGGATTGTAGCAAGGGCAAGATCGCCGTGGCGCACAACGGTAACCTGACGAACGCGGGCGAATGGCGGCGGAAGCTGGAGCACCGCGGATCGATTTTCCAGGCGAACAGCGACACGGAAGTGATCGTGCACCTGATCGCGCGTTCGCAGGCGCGGAATTTTTCCGGCGCGCTGGGCGATGCGCTGAATCAACTGGAAGGCGCGTATTCGCTGCTGGTGCTGACCCCGGACGAACTCTACGCGGTGAGAGATCCGCGCGGTTTCCGGCCGTTGGTGCTGGGTAAGCTTCCGTCCGGCGAGAATGGGGATGCGTGGCTGGTGGCTTCGGAAACGTGTGCTTTCGATTTGCTGAACGCGCAATACGTGCGGGAAATTCAGCCGGGCGAAATGCTGCGGATTTCGCGAGCGGGGTTGGAGTCCATCCACTTCAGCCCGCCGAAGCCGCACCAATTCTGCATTTTCGAGCAAGTCTATTTTTCCAGGCCGGACAGCATCATTTTCGGACGGTCGGTGAACGAATCGCGGGAGATGCTGGGGCGATTGCTGGCGCGGGAACATCCGGTGGAAGCGGATATGATCGTGCCGATTCCGGATTCGGGAGTGCCGGCGGCGATCGGGTTTGCGCTGGAATCGAAGATACCCTTCCGCATGGGGCTGATCCGGAATCACTACATCGGGCGGACGTTTATCGAGCCGTCGCAGGCGATCCGGAATTTTGGGGTGAAGCTGAAGCTGAATCCGGTGCGCGAGTTGATTAAAGGGAAGCGCGTGGTGCTGGTGGATGATTCGATCGTGCGCGGCACAACCAGCAGAAAGCTTGTGCGCATGGTGCGGGAAGCGGGCGCGAAGGAAGTACACATGCGCATCAGTTGCCCGCCGACGATTTCGCCGTGCTACTACGGCGTGGATACGCCCACGCGCGAGGAATTGATTGCTTCGGCCAATTCGCCGGAAGAGATCCGCAAGTACCTGGGCGCGGATTCGCTGGGATACCTGTCGCTGCCGGGGCTGCGGCAGGCGGTGAATGACACCGAGGGAGACTTCTGCACGGCGTGCTACACGGGCGTTTACCCGACCGACCTGGTGCAACTGGAAGTGCGTGAAGAAGCGGGCGCGAACAAAGTGGCCGAAGAGGTGACGGTGCAACGTGAAAGCTGACGCAACCAAGAGCAAGAAGAAAAACGCGAAGGAAGCCCAAGTGCCGATGAGCGCGAAGGTGAAGAGCGAGATCATCGCCTGGTTCTGGGTGATCCTGGCGTTCATGCTGATCAATGGAACGCTGGGGCAGGCGCGCGTGATCCCATCGGGCTCAATGGAAAACACATTGCTAATCGGGGATCACCTGATCATGAGCCGGCTGGGCTACGATGCCGGGGTGCCGTTTACGAATTGGCACGTGCCGCTGTGGCGCAATCCGCGGCGGCTGCAGATCGTGATTTTCAAGCCGCCCTTCGATCTGACGCAACCGGACTATGTAAAGCGCGTGATCGGGCTGCCCGGGGAAACCGTGGACGTGCACGACGGCGCGGTGTGGATTAACGGAAGGAAACTGCAAGAGAATTACACGGTGGGGCGAACGGAAGCTCCGACCAAGTTTCAGTTGACGGTGCCGTACGGCGGATTGCCATATAAGGTTCCGGAGGATTGTTATTTTGTGATGGGCGACAACCGCGAAAATTCGCTGGACAGCCGGTTTTGGGGATGCGTGCCACGGGATGATATTCTGGGCACGCCGGTGATCATCTACATGTCGCTGGACGCGCCGAAAGAGGCTTGGAACGGGGATATCGGCGCGAGGTTTCTCGCCTATGCCAACGCGCTGATACATCCCAGCACAGTGCGGTGGCGCAGGCTGTTCCATCTGTTTTAAGCTGTAAGGGTCCGGCACTGCCAATGACCGGATCCGTTGCAGAAGTAGAAGCAGGATCTCCCACTGTGTCACTCATGACGGGTGACTCTTCCCTGGTGGCCGCCCTCCGCCCCACAGGGAGTGAGCCGGCAGGCTTCACCGTCAGAGGTAGCGTCACCGATCAAAGGGTTAAGGCGGCAGACCATGAAATATGCCGACGCCGGAGTCAATCTAGCCGTTGCCGATGATGCGAAGCAGCGCATACGTCATCTAGCCAGCCGCACATTTACGCCCGCGGTGCTGGGAGGGATCGGGGGATTCGGCGCGCTGTTTGCGCTGGACATCAAGAAATGGAAGGACCCGGTACTGGTGTCCAGCACGGATGGAGTGGGCACGAAGCTGAAGATCGCCATGGCCATGGGCGTGCACTCGACGGTGGGCGGAGACCTGGTCAATCACTGCATCAACGACATCCTGGTTCAGGGAGCGGAGCCGCTGTTTTTCCTGGATTACTTGGCCATGGGGAAGCTGGATGCGAGCGTGGTGGAGCAACTTGTAGATGGCATGAGCCGTTGCTGCCGGAAAGCGGGCTGTGCGCTGATTGGCGGAGAAACGGCGGAGATGCCAGGCTTCTATCAACCGGGGGAATACGACCTGGCGGGATTCATCGTCGGTGTGGTGGAGCGGGACAAAGTGCTCACCGGGAAAGCGGTGAAGCCGGGGGACACGCTGCTGGCGTTACCGTCGACGGGATTGCACACGAACGGCTACTCGCTGGCGCGGAAGCTGGTATTTGAAGTTGCCAAGCAGAAGCCGGACACGTATGTCGCGGAAGTGGGCAACAAAATTGGAGCGGAACTGCTGAGACCGCACCTCTGCTACGCGCCGGCACTGAAGACGATTCTGGCGCGCGGGTGGGTCTCCGCGCTGGCGCACATTACCGGCGGAGGGCTGCCGGGGAATCTTCCGCGCGTGCTTCCCAGCGGCGTAAAGGCCATCATTGATCTGGATGCATGGCCGGTTCCCCCAATCTTCAAATACCTGGCCAAGCTCGGTGAAATCGAGACGGATGAATTGCTGCAATCGTTCAACATGGGCGTGGGAATGGTGGTTGTGGTGCCGTCCGCGCACGTCAAGGAAGTGGAAGCGGATCTGAAGAGACGCCGCGAGAAATTCTTTCGAATCGGGCGCATTGAGCGGGGCGACACCGGAAAGGCGCGGCTGGTGTATTCCGGGGCCTTGAGTTTGTAGACGCTGGAAAACCGAAGAAAATCGCAAGATTGAGCAATTGTGCGGACTTGAGGGCCAGCCCCTTCGAAGCTCAGGGTAAAAGTGCTGGACCGCTACGAAGAGGCCGCGGCTCTTCTTTTCCGGCTCCAATACCACCACTGGCATTTTTCCGCGGGCAGGCGCGGGTTGCGCGCCTGGGCCACTGCGGCCTCAAAGGTATCCAGGACGCAGGGGTCCTGGCGTTGGCCGGTGAGCCGTTCGAGGCGCGCGTACATTTTCTTGGGGTCTTGTTTGGCAAGCTGAGGGACGGAGTGAATGCCAAGCTGATCAAAGTCCCGCAGCATGGCGGGGCCGACTGAGATGAGGTCCTGAAGACGGCGGTTGTAAGCCATAGGAGTCCTTTCCGCATTTCGCTTTAGTTTCGCCATTTGCTAACGCAAAATGTACCGCATTCCCGTGATTTCGTTCAAGAGGTTTTTGAGGGAGGAAGTGGGCAACGAACGGGGAAGTTGAGATGGGGTCGAGTTGGCGGGCCGCCTCACTCCTTCGGCGGGCAAGCGGAAGGCGGTCCCTAGGTTAGGACCCTTCGCGGTCGCGGCTGAGGTGAGCCTAAGATCAATAGACCAGTTTCAACGAGAATTGGATTTGCCGCGAAGGTCCGGCGGTATGGCTGATCATCCCGAAGCCGCTTCCCATCACGATATTGGAAGGCAGCCCGAAATTGACGATATTGAAAACGTTAAAAAATTCGGCGCGAAACTGGAGGACGCCGAGTTCACTATTTCCCCTATGTCCGAGGGGGGTGTTCTTGATCAAGGAGATGTCGTATTGGTGAAAACCGGGTCCGCGAAAGGCGTCGCGGCCTAGGGTACCGAAGCGGCCAAGATTCGGGCCCGTGCCTCCGGGCACGTTAATCGGAATGTAGAAAAAAGAACTATTGTCCGCGCCTCGTCCAAAATAATCTTCGCGTTCCGCGCGGCTGGTGGAGAAATCGGGCATGGACACAAGGTCGGGGTGATCCGCTCCACCGGCGCCAGCGCCGGTTTGCTGAATTCCGGAGTAGACCGTAAAGGGCAACCCGCTGGACAGAGAACTAATGTTGAGGAATTGCCACCCACCGGTGACATATTTCCCCAGTGGCTTCAGGAAAGCCACGCGATCCAACGGCAGGAGCTGAATCAGGCTCACAGAGAAACTGTGGGTCACATCAAAGCTGGATGGCCCTCTGTCTGCCGCGGGATTCCGGGGGTCCTGCGGCAGGTATTGCGAGGCCGAACTGGTATCATCGATCGATTTGGAAAAGGTATAACTGGCCTGAAAGCTCAAGCCGATTCGTGAAGCGTTCTGAGTAACGCTGGTTTGCAGCGCGTTATAGCTGGAATGGGAACCCGTGGCCATCAGGTACTCCGGCCCAAAACCTCCAATGGCTTTTCCCGCGGAATTGAATTCCGTGAAGGGAGCGAACGCCGGATCGGCACCCGCATAACCGTTTGGCGCCAGCATACTCGCCAGATGTATGCCGGCCGTTCCAACGTATGCGACGCTCATTTTCACGCCGCCGAAGTCGTGATCCACGCCCATGGTGTAGGTACCGATATAGCCGTTCCGAAAACTGCGCGAAATCACCCCGGTCGACAACAGTTGAACCTCGTGGCCCGGAGTCAAATCCTCGAGATCGTTCTGAAATCTCTGCAAATCGATTTGCGTGTTGGCTGCCACATCGGAACTGTTTCCATTGGGGAAGAGAAGTTGGCCGCTGGTGGTGTAAGCCGGAGGAAGTGCCAGGGGCACAGCCGTGTTATGAAAGGGCACGGGGATTCCAGGCAGCGCCGTGTACAGCGGCTGGATGACAAAGGGGATTCCTCCGGTGACGAAATTGTCCTGCCACAAGTTGGGAAGAATCGTGGTAATCGCGCCGCCGGCATGGATAGTGGTGCGTTTGGTGACGGCGTACTCGAGGGAAACGCGCGGACCCAGCCCGCGCCAGTCCATGGGATAAATTGGTTGCGGATTGTACAAGACAATCTGCGTGGCCCCGGGGGTGCGAAACGACACGGGCTGGCCATCCGGGCCAATTGGTTGGCCAATCGAAGTGCGGTGCTTGGCTTCCTTGATGCGGCTGTTCACCTCATACCGCAAACCGTAATTCAGGATCCAACGCGGGGACAACTTCCAGGAATCCTGAACATAAAAATTGTAAGCTTCGCGGCGGACGGCAGCTTCATCAAATTTGTCGCCTTGGGGCGTGACGCTGGACGCAGCAGTGATCGAATAATAATACGGAGTCGCGGTCAGCAGGCCGGTGAGCGAGTCGGGCAGCGGATCGCCCGGTTCAATATTGTGCAAGCCGCTCGCGGAGAGGATCTGCACGGGCGAATACGCGGTTCCCCCGCCGAAGACATAAACGCCATTGGGATTGATGCCATAAATAGTAGCGTCCTTGTTCAATCGTATTTCGACGCCCCATTTAAAACTGTGCGAGCCACGCGTGTAGATCGTGTCCTGCTTAATCTGGTAAAGATTCCCGTAGGATCCGGTAATTGTGCCATCGGCAGTATTAAAACCCTCGAAAAGACCATCGCCATACGTCAGCGCGGGGTCGCTATGGTCTTGTGCGGGGAAGATGGGAGTGCTGCGGATATAGCCAAAGGCGGCTGTGAAGCTGAGATGCGGCGAAATTGTGCGCGAGTAGCGCACGGCGGCATTGCGCTGGTGGTCAAAGAAATTCACGGCAAAGCTCGGATCGATGGCGGTTTGATCGGGATTGGTGGTTGGGCCATTCACCTGGTTGAGGCTGAATCGAGTAAAGAGCGTGGCCTTGTCTGAAATGCGATGGTCCACGCGCACAGAGAACTGGTCGGTGTCGGTGACAACCTTCGAGGAGGTGGCATAGGTTCGCGCGCCGAACGGGCCGTTGGGCTCATTCGGAAGGGGATAGCGAGCCAGGAGCGGCGCAATGGCCGGGCTCACGGGAACCGTTAAAGTGTCGCCGGGGAAAGTCGTGGTGTCGATGCCGTTACGTTCCGCGGCGGTGGGCACGGCGAGGACTTGCGTCGTGCCGAGGACTTGCCGGAAACCCTGATACTCCGCGAAGTAAAAGGTGTTGTCCCGGCCGTCGTAGATGCCGGGGAGTACCACCGGCCCACCGTTGGTAACGCCAAATTCGTTGCGCGCGAATGGCGGGATGCGCCGCGGATCAACGGCGCTGGCGTGATCGAAATAATTTCGCGCGTCAAACGCCGCATTGCGCACAAACTCAAAAGCGCTACCGTGGATCTGGCTGGCGCCGGATTTGGTGATCACATTGGTGAACCCCGCAGCGCCGTGCCCGATCTCCGCGGGCATCACTCCTGAACTTGACTGCACCTCCTGGATGGCATCCACGTTGAAGTTGGCGAAGGTGGCGCCGCCCATTTCGGAGTCGCTGGTGTCCGCGCCATCCATGGCAAAAACAGAGGTCACACCACGCTGTCCATTGGCGGTGAATTGTTGCGTGAAGTTAGCCGCGCCGTTCGTGTCCGTCATCGTGCCTGCGGCCAGTAGCAACAACTTGCTGAAGTCGCGCTCGTTCAGGGGGAGGCTTGAGACTTCACCGCTCGAAAGATGCGCGCCGCCACTGCCTTGTGGAGAAGCGGGGTTTGCCCGCGCCATTACCACCAGGGTTTGATCATGCTCAGATAATTCGAGGTCCGCGGCGAGCGCCTCGCCATCCTTAATCACCAGCGGCGCGACGGCGTTCCAGGTCTTGCCTTTAACCTTGACGGTGACCCTGTAGCTTTGCGCTGCAATGTCCGCAAAAAAGAATTCCCCACTTGCCGAGACATTGGCGGAAAAGACGCGAATTCCCGAGGTTGCTTGCAGCGAGACCGTGGCCTCGCTCACGGCGTGGCCCGGCTTGTCGTGCACGATGCCTTTCCAGGAATTGGCGGAAAGAGTCCGAGCCGGCAAGACCAGTAATAGAAGGACAGCAAAGCAGAGCTTTCGACCTGAACCCAACGGGGCACCAAATATTCCCAGCAATCATACAATACATTTTCGACCGCCTGGGCCAACTGGGTGCAGTGGACAAAGCGTTTGAAGGGAATTCTACGCCCTTGCTGCCCAACTCCTGGTCAGCTCGGGTAATCGGAAACAGATCACTAGCTGGCAGCCCGCAAACTTGACTGGGGAAGCGCAACTATCCAGACTGGAAAGAGGCAGAGAATTGCCGAGGCGTGGATCTTGCTCCGGCGGCTACGCGCGAGAAAGCAGCAAGTGCGACCCGCTCCTGCCTATTCAGAAAAACACTTACTGATGGCTGAGAGGAGCTTCACCGCGGCAAGCGGGCGCAAGAAAGAGAACGAATGGCGAATGAGAAGGGATTGCTGATTGTTTACACGGGGCCGGGCAAGGGGAAGACGACGTGCGCCCTGGGCACGGCATTTCGCGCGGTGGGGCAGGGACTGCGCGTGCTGATGGTGCAGTTCATCAAAGGTTCGTGGCATTACGGCGAGTTGGACGCGGCAAAACTGCTGGGAGACGACAAATTCGAGATTCGTCCGATGGGGCGGGGTTTCGTGAAGATCGGAACCGCGGAGACCGACCCGGAAGATATTCGCTTGGCCGAAGAGTGCTGGGAGGCGGGGCGCGCGGCGATTTACGGCGGAAAGTACGACCTGGTGATCCTGGACGAGATCAACTACACGATCAGCTACAAGATGCTGGATGCGGAAAAGGTTGTGGAGGCGCTGAAGAAACGCCCTGAGCAGGTCCACGTGATCTGCACGGGACGCAATGCCCACCCGCTGTTGGTGGAGGAAGCGGATCTGGTGACCGAGATGAAAGAAGTGAAACACCCCTACACGAAGGGTATACTGGCGCAGCGGGGGATTGATTATTGAGGTTGTCAGTGGTCAGTTTTATGTGATTCGCGCCTTGAGTTGGCTGCTGTTTTTTTGAATTTGCGGTGCTGCACGGTGCGACTTTTCTTGAATTGGCGCGTGGATGCAGAAGCGGCCCGCGCAGGGGGCGCAGGGAGAATTAGCGAAGTTGAGTGAGAACTGATAACTTAAAGCTTACGACTGAAAACTTTCCCATGTCATGGTTTAAGCGAGACAAAAAGGCAATCGATCAGGCCACACCGCCAGAAGAGCGCCGCGTGCGCACGGAGGGATTGTGGATGAAGTGCGAGTCCTGCCGGGCCATCGTCTTCCGGAAGGACCTGGAAGAAAACCTGTTCGTCTGCCCGAAGTGCCAATTCCATTTCCGGATGAGTTCCAAGCAGCGGCTGGCAATGTTGTTGGACGGCAATTGGACGGAGCACGATGCGGGGATGGTCTCGACGGATCCGCTGAAGTTTGTGGACACCAAGCCGTACGCCAAACGCATCAAGGATGCGCAGAAAAAGCTGGGCATGAACGACGCTATCCGGACGGCCGAGGGACAATTGAACGGCCGGCCGGTGGTGTGCTGCGCCATGGAGTTTGGATTTATCGGCGGGTCGATGGGGGCGGTGGTTGGAGAGAAAGTGACGCGCGCGATTGAGCTGGCAATGGAAACGCGGCAACCTCTGGTCATCGTGTCTTGCTCCGGCGGCGCGCGCATGATGGAAGGCACGATCAGCCTGATGCAATTGGTGAAGGTGTCCGCGGCATTGGCGCGTCTGGACGAGGAAAAGCTGCCGTACATTTCGGTGCTGACGGACCCGACGACCGGCGGCGTCACGGCGAGTTTCGCGATGCTGGGAGACCTGAACATTGCGGAACCCGGAGCGCTGATTGGATTCGCGGGACCCCGCGTGATCGAGCAGACCATCCGGCAAAAGCTGCCGGAAGGCTTCCAACGCTCGGAATTCCTGTTGGAGCACGGATTCCTGGATGCCGTGGTTCACCGCAAGGACCTGAAAGCTTTCATCTCCAACGCACTCGACCTGCTGATCTCCTGAAATGACCTACGAGAACGCGGTCCGGTATCTTCTATCACTTGGCCGCGAGCTGGCTGCGCCTACACAGGCTTCCGCCGCAAAATTCGACCTGCAAAATATAACCGTGCTGGCGGAGCGGCTGGGGCGGCCCGAGCGCGCTTACCCGGTGGTGCACATTGCGGGCACGAACGGCAAAGGCTCGACGGCGGCGTTTCTTGAAGCCATCTTGCGGGATGCGGGATTCCGGACCGGGCTGAATACTTCGCCGCATCTGGAGCGCATCAATGAGCGCATACGGGTGGGCGGCGAAGAGGTCAGCGATGAGATGTTCGCGGAAACGTTCACGCGGATGCAAGGCGTAATCGAGGAATTGCTGGCCGAGGGGAAGTTGCGAGCCCACCCCACGTACTTCGAGAGCGTGACCGCGCTGGCCTTCGAAATTTTTGCGTGGGAGCGCGTGGAATTTGGCGTGATCGAAGTGGGACTGGGTGGCCGGTTGGACGCGACGAACATCGTGGAGCCCGTGGCATCGATCATCACGCGCATCGATTTCGATCATGAGAACTTCTTGGGGCATTCGTTGCGGGAAATCGCCGGAGAAAAAGCCGGAATTCTGAAGCCTCAGGTGCCCGCGATCATTGCGCCGCAGCAGCCGGAAGTGAGAGAAGTGCTGCTGGCGCGGGCGCGCGAGCTGCATTGCGCGGTGTTGGAGACGAGCGAGGCATTCCAGGTGAAAGTCGAGCGCGTGGAAGAAGGATGTGTGCGGGCGACGGCGGAGGAAATGGCGACGGGCCGGGCGTACGAACTGGCGCCACGCCTGCCCGGGCGGTTCCAATTGCAGAATGCGCTGAATGCTGTTGCGGCGGCACGGTTGCTGCAAGAGCGCGGCTACCGTATCAGCGACGAAAATATCGTGGGGGGCATCGCCGCAACAGTGTGGCCGGGGCGAATCGAACGATTCGGGACGCGACCCGACGTTTATTTCGATGGAGCGCACAATCCGGGAGCAGCGAAGGAACTCGCGGCATTTCTAGAAGAACATTTTTGCGGCCGCAAGGTGTACATGGTGTTTGGAGCGATGCGCGATAAGGCCGTCGATGAGGTCACGGGCGCGCTTTTCCCGCATGCCCACGAAGTGCTGTTCACGGAGGCGCGAACGCCGCGCGCGATCAGCGCCATGCAGCTTGCCCGGATGGCGGGGCATCACGCGGAGCGCTACACGGTTTATCCGGAAGCAGAGCGAGCGCTCGAAGCCGCACTGGAAAAGGCAAAACCCGAGGATGCGGTGTTCGTCACCGGATCGCTCTACCTTGTGGGGCAATTGCAGCGGGCGTGGAAGCAACGCAGAAAAGTCGCATCGGGTTGAAAAAGTTCGTAGAATACGGACCTATCGCAATCCTAAGCCAGCCAGATGACCAGCGTTCTCTTTTGTGAGAGAGGGACGCATCAGGACGGAAACCGAGACACATGAAAAACAGCGCAAAGGGTGAAGCAGAAAAGCAACAGAAGGTTCTCGTGGGCTTGATCATGGGGTCCGCGTCGGATTGGGAGACGATGGAGCACGCCGCAAAAACTTTAGAGGAATTGGGTGTGCCGTTCGAGACGCGGGTTATCTCTGCACACCGCACGCCGGATTTGCTGTTCGAGTACGCAGCAGCAGCAGAGCAGCGCGGGCTGCAGGTGATCATCGCGGGCGCGGGCGGCGCGGCACACTTGGCGGGGGTTACCGCGGCCAAGACCCTGCTGCCTGTTCTGGGCGTGCCGATGGAATCGCAGGCGTTGAAAGGGCTGGATTCGCTGCTTTCCATGGTGCAGATGCCGGGAGGCATTCCCGTGGGCACGCTGGCGATCGGGAAGCCCGGAGCCATCAACGCTGCGCTGTTCGCGGTGGCAATTTTGGGAGTCAAGTATCCGGAGTATCGAGAGGCATTGCGGAAATTCCGGGCGGCGCAAGCCGCGAGAGTGCTGGCGAATCCGGATCCCTCAAAAGGAAGCCCTGCCACCAGCGCAACGAAGAGTGCGGAGGGGAAGAAGCAGGCCTAGACTTGGCAACTCGCCATCACAGGCGCAAACTCGGAGCCATGTACACCAGGTGGCTCTGCCTTTTCCTCTTTGTTTCTCTGACAATCTTTTCTTTCGCCGCGACGGCGCAGCAGCAAACCGTGCCGGGAACATTCGCCGTGCGCGATGGCCAGTTCCTTCTCAATGGCAAACCTTTCCAGATTATCTCCGGTGAGATGCACTACGCGCGCATCCCGCGCGCCTACTGGCGTGACCGTTTTCGCATGGCGAAAGCCATGGGACTCAACGCCGTCACCACCTATGTCTTCTGGAACGCGCATGAACCCCGCCCCGGCGTGTACGATTTCTCCGGCAACAACGACGTCGCCGAATTCATGCGCGAAGCGCAGCAGGAAGGTCTGTACGTCATCTTGCGCCCCGGCCCCTATGCCTGCGCCGAGTGGGAGTTCGGCGGGTATCCTGCCTGGCTGCTGAAAGATCATTCCACCGTCGTTCGCAGCCAAGATCCGAAATTCCTTGAACCTGCCGCCCGCTGGATCAAGCGCCTCGGCCAGGAGGTGGCCCCACTGCAGATCGGCAAGGGCGGCCCCATCATCCTGGTGCAGGTGGAAAATGAGTACGGCTCCTTTGGCGATGATCACGCCTACATGGAGCAAATTCACCGCATGTTGGTGGATTCAGGGTTTACCCAAGCAGTGCTGTACACGGCCGACGGGGCGGAGGAGATTGCCGCGGGTTCTGTTCCCGAGTTGCCCGTCGGAATCAACTTTGGCGGCGGCGATGCGGGGGCCGCGAAGAGAGAATTTGCAATTGAGAAGAAGGTCCGGCCGAACGGGCCGTTTTTCAACAGCGAATTCTGGGACGGCTGGTTTGATCACTGGGGCGGCAAACACGGCAAAACCAACGCGGCCAACGAGGCTGCCAATCTGGAATGGATGTTGCGCCAGGGCTATTCCGTCAGCCTGTATATGTTTCATGGCGGCACCAGCTTCGGCTGGATGAATGGCGCGAACAGCAACGGCAAGAATTACGAGCCGGACGTCACCAGCTACGATTACGACGCTCCGCTCGACGAAAGTGGCAGGACCACACCAAAGTACTTCGCCTTCCGCGATGTTATTGCCAAGGCGACGGGAACCACGCCGCCTGCGGTGCCCGCTTCGCCGCCGCCAATGAAAATACCGGAATTCAAGTTGGAAGAGGCAATCTCCCTGTGGAGTGTGCTTCCGCCTCCGGTCCACTCCGAACAAGTCCTGAGCATGGAAGACCTGGACCAGGCCTACGGCTACATTCTCTATCGCAAACATCTCGACGGGCCAGCGGAGGGCGATCTCGTTCTCGACGAACTCCACGACTATGCGCAGGTGTTTCTGGATGGCAAGTTAGTGGGCACGCTCGACCGCCGGTTGGCGCAGAACCACCTTCGGTTAAAGGTGCCGCCTACCGGCGCGCGGCTGGACATCCTGGTGGAAAACACAGGCCGGATCAACTTTAACGTTGTGCTGCGCGGCGAACGCAAGGGCATCACGAAGCAAGTTACACTCGCCGGCAAACCTCTCGTCGGCTGGGAGATCTATCCACTGCCTATGACGGAACCTGCGAAGTTACCGTTTGCGCGTACCTCGTGCGAGGGCGCGTGCTTTTATCGCGCCACCTTCCACGTGGATGCGCCCGCGGACACGTTTCTCGATACCAGCGCTTTCGCAAAGGGCGCAGTCTGGCTGAATGGCCAGCCCCTCGGCCGGGTCTGGAGCATCGGTCCCCAGAAAACCTTGTACGTCCCAGGCCCCTGGCTACGCGCCGGAGAGAATGAAGTGGTTGTTTTCGACCTTAACGGCCAGCCGGGACGTACGCTTCTGGGAAGGGACCATCCTATTCTCGACGCCAGCCCGGCGCAGTGAGAACAGGGCGGTAATCGCCAGCCTTTTCGCCTCCGCGCAAGGGTCAGATTCGCTGGGACATTGACGCCATTTCTTTCCCAAGGGGCCCGGTTGCTGGCCTTTTCGCCGGATGTTACGATGCTGGATTCTATGACGCCCAGCGGTCCCAACCGAGCGAGGATTGGCATTCCCTGGCGGACTTTGCAGGAGGAAGCTGAGGGGAACCTGCCGAAAATCCGCCCTTACCTGGAAGCCGTGAGAGAGGCAGGCGGCGAGCCGATTCTGCTCTCCCTAGCTCATCCAGAGATCCTCGAGGGGCAATTGCGGAGGCTGGATGGCTTTGTCCTGCCCGGAAGCCCTGCCGACGTTGAGCCGGGCGAATACGGCGCTGTGAATCACGGCAAATGCGCACCAGCCGACCTGTCGCGGGAGCGCACGGATCGCGCCATCCTAAGCTACGCTTTAGAATCGCGGAAGCCGGTTTTGGCCATCTGCTACGGATGCCAGCTTTTGAACGTGCACCTTGGCGGAGCGCTGATCCAGGACCTGCGCAGCGAAACCGGCACCAGCATCCCGCACCGCAAAAAGGACGTTGTGCCGGAGTTGCCAAAAGATCCGCAGCACGAAGTGCGCTTTAGCGCGGACAGCCAGTTGGCCAAATTGGCGGGCTCGACCCACGCCGTCGTGAACAGTTCGCACCACCAATCCATCGAGAGGCCCGGGCGCAATCTACGGGTCACGGGTCAGGCAGAGGACGGCATAGTGGAAAGCGTGGAATGGACGGGCGACGCGAATTGGGTGCTCGGGGTGCAATGGCACCCGGAGCGCATGACAGGGGATGTCCTGGCGAGCAAGCTTTTTGAAGAGTTTGTGGCGGCGGCACAGGCAGCGCGCGGAGTTGCACCGGCGCGGTAGTTGTCGCAAACGGAACTTGAAGGCCAACCACGCGCCGAATTTATGAATCTGAGAATGGGGGAATCATGATTTCACTGGCAGGAAAGGCGGCGTTGATAACGGGAGGATCGCGGGGAATCGGGGCAGCAACGGTAAAGCTATTTGCCCAGGCTGGAGCGGATGTGGTTTTCAGCTATAACTCCGCCAAAGAAGAGGCCAAACAGTTGGAGCAGGAAGCCGCCAAGCATGGCACGCGCGTGGAGGCGTTCAAGGCCGATGCCGGGAAGC
>Ga0326727_10007683_pt1 | contig 28204 bp, 23 predicted proteins | sample MB2enrmetagenome_FD_207643 | JGI IMG/M metagenome (GOLD analysis project Ga0326727, IMG submission 207643) | Lab enriched peat soil microbial communities from McLean, Ithaca, NY, United States - MB29MY | ecosystem: Environmental > Terrestrial > Soil > Wetlands > Peat | place: USA: New York...
CGTGTCGAAATGGCGGCAACGTTTTGCCCAACGCCGTCTGGAGGGATTGCACGATGGCTCGCGCTCGGGCAAGCCTCGACGCTACGACGCGAGCACCGAAAGGCGCGTGCTCAAGCAACTGGATCAACCGTCTCCCGTGGGCCATCCTACTTGGACGGGGCATCTGCTGGCCCAGGCGCTCGGCGATGTCAGCGAAGACCAAGTGTGGCGGGTGCTGCGCCGCCAGGGGATCTCGTTGCGTCGGCGGCGGAGTTGGTGCATTTCGACCGATCCGGCCTTTGCCCCCAAGGCCGCCGACATCCTCGGCCTCTATCTGCAGCCGCCGGAAAACGCCTTGGTCTTGGCGGTGGATGAGAAGCCCTCGATCCAAGCCTTGGAACGGGCCCAGGGGTGGATCCGTCTGCCCAACGGCAAGGCGCTCACCGGCTTCAACCCTTGTTACACTCGCCACGGGACGACCACCCTGTTTGCGGCTTTGGACGTGGCCTCCGGGCAGGTAAAAACCGGCCACTATTCCCGGCGCCGGCGCCGCGAGTTCTTGCACTTCATGAACGAGATCGTCGCGGAACATCCCGACGGCGAGTTGCATGTGGTGTTGGACAACCGCAATACCCACAAGCCCAAAACCGATGGCTGGCTGCGCCGCCACCCCCGAGTCCATTTTCACTACACCCCCACCTATGCTTCCTGGCTGAATCAGGTGGAGTGTTGGTTTAGCATCCTGACTCGGCAGGCCTTGCAGGGGGCCAGCTTTACCTCGCCGCGGGAACTGCGCAGGGCCATCGATCAGTTCGTGATCGTCTATAATCAAACCGCGGCTCCCTTTGAATGGAGAAAGACGGTGGTGCACCCTGCCACCCCCAAGCGATATTACTCTAACTTACGCAACTAAGCACTAGACGTCGGTACCTAGGTCTTTAATGCGGGTTCGGTATGCCGCGCACCGCGCGAAAGGTGTCGCGGGCGATGAGAAGTTCCTCGTTCGTGGGAATCACCATAACCCTCACGCGGCTGTCTTCCGTGGAGATCTTCCCTTCCTTGCCGACCATCGCCTCATTCCGTTCCGGGTCAATCTGAATTCCCAACTCGTGGAGCCCCTCACAGGCCAGGGCGCGCACGTAAGGGGAATTCTCTCCGATTCCCGCCGTGAAGACCAGTCCATCGATGTGTCCCAGCGCCGCGATGTAAGCGCCAATATACTTTTTGATGCGATAGCAGAAGACTTCGATCGCCACTTTCGCCTGCTCATCACCTTTCGCGGACGCCGTCAACAGGTCGCGCATGTCATTCGACTCGCCGGAAATTCCATAGAGGCCACAAAACTTATTGAGCAGAGTGGACATGTCGTGCAAGGTCAGTTCATCCTTCGACATGATGTAGAAAAGCGCGGCAGAATCGATGTCACCGCAGCGCGTGCCCATCAGCAAGCCCTCCTGCGGTGTGAAACCCATGGAGGTATCAATCGAGTGACCTTTTTCAATCGCCGTAATCGAGCAGCCGTTGCCCAAATGTATGGTAATCAGATTGACCTCGTCGCGTGCCACGCCAAAAATCTGTCGGTAGCGAAACGCCACGTACCGGTGGGAAGTGCCGTGGAAACCGTAACGCCGGATGTGGTAGCGCCGGTAGTAGGAGTACGGTAGTCCGTACATATAGGCATGCGGGGGCATGGTTTGATGGAAGGCCGTATCAAATACCGCCACTTGCGGCACCTGCGGCATCACCTTGCGCGCCACGTAATAGCCGCGCAAATTGTGTGGATTGTGCAGCGGGGCCAACTCCACGCAGTTCTGGATTTCCCGTTCCACGTCTTCGTCAATGATCACCGAGGCCGCAAAGCGTTCGCCACCGTGCACTACCCGATGCCCCACCGCCTGAATCTGCGAAATGTCCGCGATCGCGTGGCATTCCTTCAGCGTCGCAATCGCCTGGGTTAGCGCCGTTTGGTGGTCGAGAATCTCTTCCGTCGAAGACTTGATGGGATTGGGTGGAACCGTCACCTTCACAGTCGCTTCGTCCGTCCCAATACGCTCCACGCTTCCCTTGGCAATCGTGCGGTCCGTATTGGATTCAATCAACTCGATGTCCGTTTCAATGAGCTGAAACTTGATGGAAGAACTGCCGCAATTCAAAACCAAAATCTTCATTGCTCACCCCAAAACTCTTCACCGTTTGGACAAGGCTGAATGGACAATTCATCCTCATCCCACGGTCGAAATCGCTGTATTTGATAACAGCGCAATATAACACTCAAACCTTATCCCAACAAATCAAGGGCCAAACCTTGAAGCTTAAAGGATAAAGGGTAAAGGCTAGAGGTTAAAGATATGTTTCAAGACTTTCGTCTTTACCCCTCATCCTTTACCCTTTATCCTGAATTCCTCATATCATGTTGAATGATGCCCAGTCCGCGGTTGTGCACGTGAAAGGTTTGCGCAAACATTATGGGGACCTCGAGGCCCTGCGCGGAATAACTTTCGAAATCCAGGCCGGCGAAGTTTTTGGCTTGCTGGGTCCCAACGGTGCGGGGAAAACCACGACGATCGAAATCCTGGAAGGTCTGCGCCGGGCGGACGGCGGCACGGTAACGGTGTGCGGCATGGACCCGGGGCGCGAGCCAACTGCCCTCAAGGAGCGTATCGGCGCGCAACTCCAGGCCACGGTGCTGCCCGACAAGATTCGCGTCGAAGAGGCCCTCGCCTTGTTTGCCGGCTTTTATCGCAAGTCGGCCTCCCTGGAAATGCTGCTGGAACGATTTGGCCTGGTGGAAAAGCGCCGGGCGTTTTTTGAAAAGCTCTCCGGCGGCCAGAAGCAGGCGCTGGCTTTGGCTCTGGCCCTGGTGAATAACCCCGAACTCGTCTTGCTCGACGAACCCACCGTGGGCCTTGATGCCCAACTGCGCCGCGATATTTACGCCCTCGTCGAACGCTTCCGCGAAGAGGGCCGCACCACCCTGCTGACCACTCACTATATCGAGGAAGCTGAACGCCTGTGTGACCGCGTCGCCATCCTCGACCGCGGTCAAGTGATCGCCTTGGGGACGCCGCGGGAACTGGTGCTTCGCTCCGGCCTAGGCACGCGCCTCGAGGTGTTGCTTGCCCAGCCCGTTTCGCCCGACCGCTTGAGACAGCTCGAGGCTGTGGTCGATTGCCGCGAAGTCGACAGCCGGTATTTTCTCCATGCGCAACCGACCGCTGTGGCCGTGGCCGCACTGGTGCGCTTTCTGGAGGCAGAAGGCAACGCCTTGCTCGACCTCCATATCGCTCCGCCCACCCTGGAAGACGTGTTCGTGGAAAGGACCGGGCGGCGGATGGAAAGCTGATGATCGGGTCATCTGGCCATCGGGCCATTGAATCATTGTTCTTAAAATCACCCGATGGCGCGATGACTCTATTCTCTAGTGGCTCAATGACCCGATGAACAAATGGCCAGATAGCCCCATAAATATGATGCCCTCAATTCGAATCGCCCTGATGTCGATCAAGCTGGTGATGCGCACCAAGGTCGCGCTTTTCTTCACTTTTCTCTTTCCTGTCATTTTCCTTTTTGTCTATTCGGGCATCTTTGCGCAGGGCCATCCTGGATCCGTGGTTTACTTTTTCGGTCCGGTGGTGACCCTGAACATCATGGGGAGCGCCTTCTGGGGGCTGGGACTGCAATCGGTGATGCAGCGCGAGCGCGGCAGCCTGCGGCGCTATCGTCTGGCGCCCATCGGACCAGGATCGATGGTGTTTAGTAGTCTGCTGGCGAACTATCTGCTGGAGCTTCCCACCCTTGCCATGTTGGTTTTTTGCGCTATGCTGTTCTTCCACATGCCGCTCAAGATCGACCTGCTCACGCTCCTCGTTCTAGTCACCGTCGGCACCTTCGGTTTCGCTGGATTCGGACTCACCATTGCCAGTGTGGCCAACACCATGCAGGAGGCGCAGGTCTACAACAATGTCATCTGGTTCACATTGCTCTTTCTTTCCGGCGTTACGGTGCCCTTGCCGATGCTTCCCCACTGGATCCAACGCTTCGCCGCCTTCTTGCCCGCCACCTACCTGGTCAGCTCGTTCCAAGCCATCATGGTGGGCGGCCAGTCGTTGTTCGACCACCAAGCGGAGATGCTGGCCCTGCTTATCTCCGGAACCTTCGGCCTGCTCTTTGCCTGGAGACTTTTCCGCTGGGAAAAAGAGGAGAAGATCTCCACCCGCGCCAAGTTAGTCTCCCTTACCTTTGTTGTGCCTTTTCTGGTCATGGGGATTTGGATGAACGAACGCGGGAACCTCGCCGCGACGTGGAACGAAACCTTCTCGCTCTTGAGCCGCAAGCCTTTCACGGCCGGACAACCTGCCGCCCCTATCGATAGCATATTGCTGAATGACTTCGAGAGCTCGGAGGAGCCCGAAAACCTGCTGAAAAGCTGGCAAGTCTCGACAGATGCGAACGCTCCCGGCCGCTCGCTCGGCGAACTCGGAGTGATCTCACCGGGCGCCATGGGCACGGGACATGCGTTGCGCTTCAAAGGGCGCGTCGAAGCCGCCCCCGGTTCCGACCGCGGATACGTCGCCGCCCGTTATCCGTTCACTCTCCCCGCCGACGTCCCGAGCTTTCGTGGCATTCAGTTTGAGGTGCGCGGCGATAGCCGTCTTTTCCAGGTTAAGATTACGCCTGCGGATCCGACCCTGCCTGCGCCCACCCTCACATTTATCCCTGACTCCGCGTGGCAGCGCGTGCGTTTGCCGGCGGCCTGGCTTGCCACCCCCGGCAAAAGCACCTTGGTTTTGGAATTTCGCGCCGACGGCCCGCCCGGAAACTTCCAGCTCGACATCGATGAACTTCGCTTCTACTAGCGCCGATCACAAGCAAGTGCTTTTCTCAGTGATCTCTGTGCACTCTGTGGGGAGTTTTTTCTTGCCCATCATGGAGCAGCGACACTTCACCCCCGCTCCCGTGACAGCTTCTCCGGTGTGGCTTGGAAAAGGTTTGGTTTACTGGGGACTGGACCGATCGGGCTGGACCCCGCGGTTACCCAATGTTCAACTTTGTGTACTTGCTTTCCGACGCTTTACTACCACTATTTTTGAGAATGGCAAAAAGTGCTCCACCCACAACGAGACCACCGAACAGTGCAATGATAACCATGGGATCGAATGAAACCTCCGAAGGTAAACTAACAAAAAACTTTAGACACCTCTCCTCGACCAAAAGTTCCAAAATTTTATTTGGTGTGGGACAAACCGGTCTCAGGCCCGGCAAATCATATCCGCGGCTTCACGAGCGCCTGATAGACGAGGGGTTGGGTCAGCCCCTCCACATCGGGCCATCCGGGGCCGAACATTCGCTGGGTCATGCCTACAAAAATCAAATCGTTGGTGGGATCAACCCAGAACCAAGTGTCCGCCGCTCCGTACCAGAAGAAAGCGCCTTTGCCCACCACGTTGTCGGCCTCAACCGGGTCCGCATAGACCGCGCAATCGTAGCCCCACCCCATGCCGGGCCGGATGATCGCCGGACCGATCGAGAACTCGCCTGACATGAGATTGGGGGCGAGATGGTTGCTGGTCATGAGGTCGACCGTGGCGGGCGCCAGGATGCGCACACCGTCCAGTTCGCCGGCGTTCAGGAGCATCTGAGCGAAGCGCAGGTAGTCCTCGGCGGTTGAGACCACACCCCCGCCGCCCGACGGCATTGAGGGCTGAGTTGTATAGTCGTCGGAGGTTAGACCGGGCGACGGGTTCACGACCAGCTCGCCTTCCGGATCTTCGGCGTAAAGCGTAGCAAACCGATTTCGCTTTTCTTGGGGGACGAAGAAGCCGGTGTCCTTCATGCCGAGGGGGCCGAAAATGTGCTGCTGCATGAAATCGGGAAGGGATTGGCCCGATAATTTTTCCACGATATACCCCTGGATATCCATCGCCACGCTATAGACCCAGCGCGTTCCCGGCTGGTAGAGCAAGGGAATCTTCGCCAGCTTGTCGATCATTTCTTGCAGGGATTGGGATTGAAGCACCTTTTGGTCTAAGTACATCTTGTCCACCAAGCTGGTTCCGAAGATCCCGTAAGTGAAGCCCGCGGTGCTGGTCATCAGCTCGCGCATGGTCGGGGGATGGACAGGGTCTTCCAGGATCAGCTTGCCGCTCTCGTCTACACCCTTAAACACTTTCAGGTGGGCGAACTCGGGGATGTATTTCGAGACCGGATCCAAAGGATGCCATTTGCCCTCTTCGTAAAGAATCATCATGGCGACGCCGGTGACCGGCTTGGTCATGGAGAAGATGCGGAAAATTGTGTCCCGCGTCATCGGAGCGCCGCTCGCAATGTCCTTCATGCCGTATGTCCTCTCCTCAACCACTTTGCCGTGACGCGCCAGAATGGTTACGACGCCGGCAAGCTGCTTCTCGTCCACTTCCCGCCGCATGGTCGCATGGAGCCGCTCGAGTCGCTCGGACGAGAAGCCCAGCGCCTCCGGCTTATTCCCGGCGAGATCGGGGGGCCTGTTGATCGCTTGCTGAGCTTGGGTCTGATGCATGCCTGCGACAAAGAGCAATCCGGCAAGCAGCGATAAAGCGAAACGCGAGAAATGCCTGTCCTTCCTTGGTCTTTGTCTCATCCGCATACCGCGCCCTCTTCCCTGATTCGTAGCGCAGACCTCCGCCGTTGTGATCTGCGGCTCTTCTGTACGAAAAGCCACAAATCTCAATGACGGGGTCTCACTTCGGATTCGGGAGTATGAACTCAAGCAATAGTCGCCCCGATGCATCGGGGCGCTACATTTGCTCTTCCATCATTTCGCTTTGAAGCTGGCGGTCACTTCCAGGGTGCCCCACTCGATCTCGATGGTGCCACCACCGTCCGCTTTAGCGAGCGTAATGGTTACCATCTCAACCGGATTAGCAGCCTTTGATTCCATCAAAGGCGCCGAAGCAAAATCCTGTGATGCGTCGTGCTGAGTGCCCCACTGGCCGTGCTGCTTGTTGAACACGAGCTTCCAGGAATTGTCCGCCTGTCTTTGCATCCACAGGCTGTATTCCCCAGCCGGTATGGTGACGTCACCGAAGGCCAAATCGATTTCGGTCTTGAAGGTTGTGGAAGTATTCGAGCCCATCCGCCAGAAGCCCCCCGCCGGCAACTTGCCGAGCATCTCATCCGTGGTGCGCCCCTTCAGCGCGGGCCGTCCGTACTCAACCGAAACCGTCTTCCCCTTGAGGGTCAAAGTCGATGTTCCGCGGCCGGCCCCCTGCGCAAAAGCCAGTGCCGCGAAGCAGCCCACCATCAGCACAATCAGCAAACCTATTGTAAATTTTTTCATTTCATTCTCCTCCGAATCTGTACTTTCAGCCTTGATCTTTAGACCCCAAACTCTTCCTTCATTTCGCTTTAAAGCTGGCAGCGGCTTCCAGAGTGCCCCACTGGATCAGGAGCGTTCCACCGCTGCTGCCTGCTTTGCTGAGGGTTAGAGTTACCATCTCCACGGACTTCGCAGGTTTGGATTCTTTCAAAGGCACAGACGCGAAACAATCCGAAGCCTCGGGAGCCGGCTCTCCCCATTGCCCGTGCTGCTTGTCGAATAGCAATTTCCAGGAATTGTCTCCCTGGCGCTGCATCCAAATGCTATATTCCCCGGCAGGGATCGTAACGCCACTAAAAACCAGGTCGATGTCAGTCTTGAAGGTCGTGGAGCTGTCAGCCCCTAATCGCCAGAGAGCCCCTGGTTTCAACATGCCGAGCAACTCGTCCGTTGTGCGTCCTTTGAGCGAGGGCCGCCCGTAGTCAACCGAAATCGTTTTGCCCTTGAGGGTCAAAGTCGAGGTGCCGCGGGGGTTGCCCTGCGCCACAACCACGCCCGCGAAGCAGGCCACCATCAGGACACTCAGCAATCCCATTGCAAATTTTCTCATTTCATTCTCCTCTCTATCGACAATTTCCGTTTCAGCAAGGGTACGCCCTAGCGGGCCCCTACTCGATTGCGGCCGCGTTTTTCCGGGGCGTTGCCCCCGGCTATTGTATGTATCCCGCGCGGGACACAAAAAGCAGGCGCCAACAGGCCCGGCGCGCCCTGCAAGAACTGATGGACCGTCTGAACATCACTCGAACAAATTGCGAGGCGCGATTATACCGCCGCCGCCGATCTTCCGCCAGAGATGTCTGGCAAATTCTGGCAGGTGGTAGATGGTAGGCGGTTGGTGGGCGGCGAGAGCCTTTGCTCTGGGTGGGTATTACGGTTTTCTCCATATTTCACATATCATCTGCTACCAGCCTTTTTCTCCCACATGCCATCTACCACCTGCGACATACCTCATAAGGAATGGTAGAGTCGTAGGTGGTAGGTCGGATTGTGCCGGAGCTTCCCGATATCGTCGTCTACGTCGAGGCCCTCGAGGCGCGCATCCTGCGGCAGACGCTGGAGCGAGTGCGCGTGGCAAATCCATTCTTGCTCCGCACCGCCACGCCGCCTCTTCAGGCAGTGGAAGGGAAAGCCGTGCGCGAGTTGCGCCGCATGGGCAAGCGCATCGCCATCGGCTTGGAAGACGATTTCTGGCTGGTGCTGCACTTGATGATTGCGGGACGCCTGCAGTGGAGCAAGCCGGGCGTGAAGCTCACTCCCCGGCGCGCGCTGGCCGCCATGGATTTTCCGCAGGGCAGCTTGCTCCTCACCGAAGCCGGCTCGCAGCGCCGCGCGTCACTGCACCTCGTCCAAGGCGAGAACCGCTTGCGCGAGCTCGATCCAGACGGATTGGAGGTTCTCACCGCCGACCTGGATTCCTTTGCCGCGCGCCTGACCTCCGGCAATCACACGCTGAAACGCGCCTTGACTGACCCCCGGCTGTTCAGCGGCATCGGCAACGCCTACTCCGACGAAATCCTTCATCGCGCTCAACTCTCTCCTGTTGCGCTGAGTCAGCGGCTGAGTAGGGAGGAAATTGAACGCCTGCACGATGCCACACATTACGTTCTCATCGAGTGGACTGCCCGGCTGCGGAGTCAGGCCCAAGGTGGGTTCCCGGAAAACGTGACGGCATTTCGTGAAGGAATGGCGGTCCACGGCAGATATGGCAAGCCCTGTCCACGTTGTGGAACCAAAGTACAACGTATTTGCTACGCTAACAACGAAACCAACTACTGTCCCAAGTGCCAGACGGGCGGTAGGCTGCTCGCCGACCGCGCCCTTTCACGACTGATGAAGCAGGATTGGCCGCGCACGCTGGAAGAGTTGGAATCCTTGATTCGCAAGAACACTTAAGCCTCAGAAGTTCGGTACCGGAAATGGGGCGGGGCGTCAGTGGCGACAGTGCGCGTGGGTATCACCCCCCTCATATCGTCTCTCTGAAGTTCTGAACAAAGGCGATTCGCAGGTTATGCCCGACGGGCTCCGCAGCGTGATAGCCTTTGTAACCATTGAGCGCACGCATTCTTGACAGGATGCGGCTGCGTATAGGAAAGTGCTTGCGCTAGGAGAGCCAACTCATCTGCTGGCAGAAAAATGGGAGGCAAGAACATGCGGTTGGAGGGAAATATTCCTGGGGTGGGCTGTGCGAAAGTGGAAATAACCGGCGAACACATAAGTTCGGTTGTCATTACCGGCGCTGTGCATGCTGAAATGCCATTTATCAGCCCAGGGTTTGTTGACATCCAAGTGAACGGTTTTGCGGGAATTGATTTCTCCAGCCCGGACCTGGACGCGGAGAAAGCGATCAGCGTCCTGCCCGCCCTCTGGAGTAGTGGCGTAACAACCTTCTGCCCTACCCTCATCACGAATTCCCTTCTCGCTCTGGCGAGGAATTTCGCCATCCTCGAGCAGGCCGCGCGCATGAATGGTGATTTTGCTCATGCGGTTCCCTGCTACCACCTGGAGGGCCCCTATCTTTCCCCATTGGGGTCGCACGGCGCGCACGATCCTCAATGGATGCGGCCCCCGAATTGGGATGAATTCCTGGAGCTGCAACGTGCCGCGGGTGGGCGAATTGGCATTGTCACCCTAGCCCCGGAATTGCCCGGCGCGGAGGATTTTATCCGCCAAGCGCAAAGCGCGGGAGTAACCGTGGCGATCGGCCACACGGACGGCGGGGCGGATGACGTCCATCGCGCGGCGGCAGCGGGCGCTACCCTCAACACGCATTTGGGGAATGGCTGCCCGGAGTATCTTCATCGGCACAACGCTCCCCTATGGGCACAACTGGCCACCGAATCCTTGCACGCCAGCCTTATTTGCGACGGTTTTCATCTGCCCCCCGACGTCGTCAAGGTGATTGTCGCCGTAAAGGGAATCGATAAATGCATCCTGATTACCGACGCGGTCCACGTCGCCCAATTGCCTCCCGGAAGGTATTCGCTGGTGGGCACGGAAATTGAGCTCCTGCCTTCGGGCCAGGTGGTCAGGGCCGATCGCGTCTCGATGGCCGGTTCCTCGCTTACCATGAATCGCGGGGTGGCCGTTTTCCTCAAATTTTCCCAGTGCACGCTGGCGTCGGCAATTCAAGCGGCGACCGCGAATCCGGCCAATTTGCTGCGGCGACGCACCATCTGTTCTCAAGTAGCCGGGGGCCAACCTGCGGACTTAGTTGTCTTCCGGCCAGAAGCCGAAATCCTTAAAGTCGAGAGCGTCCTTTCGCGTGGCCGATACGTCTTCTCCGCTTAGGCCGACGTGGAAACGAATCGGCGCCGGCGGAAAAGGGGTAAAGAGGGATTGGACGCGTCGAAAAAACTCTATTAACCCCATCCCATTAAACGCGGTTTGGTGTATACTGCCACCTACGGGGCGGGTAGCACCCGAATCGCCGACAACTCATGGGCCTGCGCGAGGGCGGAAACGGTATCGCGAGGCACGATGTCCCAGCCAGTGAAGCGAAGGCCCACGCTTCGAAGTTAGTCAGCTCCCTCCCCGGCAGGTAAGATTCCTTGGAAGCAAGCTGGTCTTAGGTCTCGGGGAGGGGCTCACGCTATGCGATCTTCCTGTCGCGCATGGTCAGTTCTACTGACAACTCTTCTACTTGCCATTTCGCCATGGCCTCGCAAGACGTGGGGGGCGACGCCGCCCGCCCCTGCCGCTCCCATCGGGGCGGATAAGTCTGCCCCCCGAGGCGCCATGCTGCCATCCTCCATGCTGGCGATTCCAGGTCCCCTCCAGCCTTTTCTGCGTTTGGCGGCCGTCAGCCATAAGGTGACGCCGGAAGAGGTGTTACCCCTCCTTTCCCACCAGGTTGTGTTGGACGGGTTTGGTGGGTCAAGCCGATCCTCCTCACCCACCGAGTACCTGATCCTCGTCAGACGGTATGTATATCAGGCGCGGGAATTGCAGGCGCTGGCGGGCCCAGATGGCAACATTCGCGTTTCCAAATGTGATGACGCCGAGCGTCTCTTAAGTGTGATTGGCTACAGGCTGCGGCAACCCTGCGGACCGAATGCCACGCTTGAGACCGCCAATTCCAGGCGGGCCTTTACGACCGTCGATTCCGGATTCCCTCTCGCCGATCTGGAAAAAGCGCTCCAGAGCGGCAATCCCTTCGTCTACCCTTTTGGCACCACGCAACTGCCGGTGCTGTTTGACTCGCGCGTCTGGATGGAAAACGACCGGAACAAAAGTCACAAGGATTTGCTGGACGCGCTCTTGGGCGATCCGGAGCTGGCCCGGCTTTACTGGGCGCTGGCTCAGATCGACGAAGAAACTCGATCCGCCCTGCGGGAGGCTCCAGGCATCGAGAGGCTCCTTCCCCTCGCTCCCCTGCTGGATTTCTATGGCGAACAACTTCGTATCCGATCGGGGCGCGTGCTGGTCCCCGGCGGACCGCCGGCGGAATCCGCCTGGGAACATTTGGTGGGGGTCAGCCCCCATTCGCCAGGAGAATTCGTCATCGCGCTTTTCACGAAGGATAACGGATGGCTGGCACCTTATTATGACGCGTTGTCACGAGTGAGCGGACCTCAGCAGGCGTACTTTACCGGGCCTCACCGCTTGGAGCAGTTTTACCAAGCACTGCGAGGACGCGTTATCACTCCCAGCCCGGCGAAATCGGTTTTCCGCCCGGACCCCGGACTGCTGCTCTTGGTCACCCGGATGCCACTGGACCCCGACGGCCATCCCCATGTGCCGGGAAATCTGGCGGTGTGGTCGGAGATTATTCGTGCGGCAAACGATACCAAAGTCGCCCGCGACCGGGCAAAGAAAGCTGCCCGTTTGAGCACTCCCGAGCAGTTGATTGAGGCGCTGATTGGTTTTTCTCGCGCTTACACGCCGAAGGGACCTCTGCAAGCCTATTTGGCCTTCAGCGAGATCGACCGTGCGCGCGCCGGCCAAAACCCCTTGAGTCCTCAGACAACCCTCCTGCTGGCCAAGAATTTCGCGTCCTACAACAATCAATACTTGGCTTTTGCCGAGTTTCATGCTCTTAACGATGCGTCCATAACCGAATTCATTAATACTGCGAATACGCTGGACCACGTCGCGGATCCCACGCTGCGCGCCGAGACGATAGGGATCTTCCAAGCCGAGAGCGGCCTCTGGCAAATCCTGGCGCGCCAGAAACAGATCCCCGAGGCGGATCAGAATAGTTCCTGGCAAGGGATTTTCCATCCCTTTGCCAGCATCCATTCTTCCCCGGACCTTTACGATGCCACCCGCACCTCCCTCGCCGCACTCTTGCGTGCGGCGACGGGAAACCCCCATGTGTCTCAAGACGAGATCATCGAGCTGGTGGCCGGGCCTCATCCTACCAGCCCGAATCGCGCCCAAATAAGAGAGGACATCGCGAACCGCATTCGTTCGGTCCTGGAAGCGCAGCGCCTGGTTTCGCTTGATACCTTGCTCGCACTGGGGGATGGCCTTCCCCGGGTGGCTCAGGGGAAAGCTCAAGCGGAGACGCTGCTTCCGCTCGCCCAAGAGCTTCGCGAGTTTGAAATGCCCAAACCGATCTTTTCCACCGGTGAAAGAATCGAGTGGACGACCGGGCGTTTTGGCGATGCGCACACCCAGGCGGAGATGGAAACGAACATCGTTGAAGCCCTCCATACGCCGGGGGCATCCAAAGAATTGGCGAACGCGCGGGGCCGCCTCGTTCCCTTCCTGCGCGATTTCCTGACCGGCGTGAACTACGCCTATTATGAGCCGCCCGGGGCTCAGATGCTCCACAACAACCCGCTCTTTATCCGGCGCCATGATTTCTCCGGAGAATTATCACGGGGATCAGAGCCTCCTTGGTCCACGCCCCGGCTGGTCGGCCGCGGGGATACCTCCGCGGGCGGCGTGCGTCTGACCGGTGGCCTTCCCGGCCTTCCTTACGTCCTGGCGCAAGTTGAACAAGAGTTTATCGTGCCGAAAAACGTCCAGTCCCTCATCTGGGAGGATCTGGTTCCCTCCCTGATGACCAGCGCGATCTTGCCGCGTTGGTGGGAGGTGACTCCGAAGGAACTTCATGCCGCTGCCCTCTACCAACAGTTCGGTGAAGAATTGTTGACGAGTGCTGGGCAGGAGGCAAGCCTGCGGGAAAAGGTCATGGACATCCTCGCCAATCGCATGCTTTCGCGGAGGTTGGGCCAATTGGAGCAGGCTCTCAGCACCGGGCATTCGGAGGAAGCACTTCCCCGCATGACGCCAGCAGAAACCTTCTACCTGGCTCTCGAGTTCCAGCGTCGATATCCCGCGGAGGTAACCCGCTGGGGGAAAGCCGGGGAGGAAATTCAGGTGCTCATGCAGGAAGACCCCGAGGAGATCAATGGGCCAAGGCTGTCGGAGGATTTCGGCGTCCCCCACCCGGCTTTGGCGCAAACCACTGCACGGGAACTTCTCAATTTGCGGCCTTTCCCCACTTTCCTCGGTTACTCGAGTTTCCTGCTGGCGGAGTCTTGGGAATCCAACAATCTCTTCTGGGCCCGTTTGGCAGACGAAAAAGGTTTGCCCCCAGAAAGCCTTCACCTGTTGGTCCCTGCGCTGACGCATCGCATGGTGGAAAATATCTTCGCCACCCACTTGGATGACTGGCCTGCCCTATTACGCGCTCTGCGCGAAACGGGCATGGAATTTCGGGAGGGCAAGCTGGAATCCTTGCCCAAGATAAACGTGCCTTCCCCGCTTTGAATCGGGTCTGGGGGGATAGAGGAAGGTTGATTTATGACAAAGCGAATCATTATGGTCTCCGTCTTGTGCCTGGGGATTTTTTCCGGCGCCAAAGTTTGGAGGGCGGCGCAGGAAGAAAACCCGAACACCGTCTTTCACGTCAACGTCAATATGGTGCAGTTGGATGTGGCGGTGACCGATAAGAGAGGAGATTACATTACCGGCCTCAGCCCCTGGGACTTTGCGATTTACGAGGACGGAATTCCCCAAAAGCTCGCAGGTTTCGGCGAAGAAAATGAAGCTCCGCGGACCTTGGAAGATTATCCCCGCGGGGGCGCCCCTGCCATTGGCTCGGATCCTCCTACGAAGACAACCGGCCGTCAGGCGCACGACGGCTCACTCTCACCCATCATGCGAAAGGAAACTGCTGACCGGATTGCGTCGATGGTCGCGGGAGCAAGTGTCTTCATCCTCTTCGATACCAGCAACTACATGTACCGGGGATTTGTTTACGCCCAGGATGCCATTGCGGAATTTGTCCGGACGCTCGACCATCCTTATCGTGTGGCCTTTTATTCTTACAGCCGCAACTTTTCCCGCGTTTGTATGCTCACCCAGGACCGCTCCATGGCGCTGAGCGGGGTGCGGGAAACTGTGGCCGGCGATGATGCCGCGCTCTATGACGCCCTGCTGTTGACTCTCAAGGACGCTTCCCAGTTTACCGGCAGAAGAGTGATCGTAGCCTTTTCCAATGGACCCGACAACGCCAGCATGGTGGCGCCGGAGGACGTTCGCGAGTTGGCCCAAACTGAGGGCATCCCCATTTATATGATCAGCACGCAACTCGCCCGCCTCGATCCCGTTTCCACCGCCGTCTTCGGGCGCATGGCCGCCAGCACCGGCGGCAAATCCTACTTTGCCAAAGACTGGCAAGACCAGCAGAAAGCCTTCGCTTCCATCCGCGACGATCTTGCCCATCTCTACACGCTCACCTATTACCCGCAGCCCAATCCCAATTACGGCTGGAGGAGCATCAACGTGAAACTGATGGGCCCGGCCCTTAAGGACTACCGCGTTCGTGCCCGCAGCGGCTATCGGCCTCGTACGAACCGGCACTTTATGCAGGCCGCCGCCACTCCCTGAAGGATGGGTTCAGAAGACGAATACTCCTTTGATGTAATCCCTTGCGGCCACCTGCTCCTCGGAGAACGCCTGGCGAAAGTTGTATTCAGGGAGGGAGCGCGACTTGTCTTGAGGGTCCACGAATTTTCCTCGCCCACGGTGGACGAGCCGCGTACCGGCAAAACAAGTCGGCGCTACACCTATTCTGCGGAATTTGGGAGGATGAGATGCGACAATGGTTTATCGTTCTACTTGCGGTGCTGACGGTAATTTCCGGAATCTCGCGCTTGCAGGCCCAAGGCCCCGCGCCGACGGCTTACTCTCTTTACGAGGAGCCGGGCTTCTCCATCATGGGCAAGATGACCGTGAAGCTTTCTCGTGATGGTTCCAAGGAAGTTGTGGACCAAGTCATGCCGGCCGGGCCGGGGCACGAGAAAGAATACCATGGCCACCTCCTCTATGACTTTCAGGCCCACACGCTCTACACCGTAGTTCAAAGCGATCCCAGCATCCCTTGCGGGGCGCAGGCCTACACCAATCCCACTGCGCCCGCAGAGTTTGACGTCATCGCCGGCGCTGACGCCTTGATGAAAGAGCTCTCCGAGCCCGGTGACAAAACCACTGAACTCGGGACCGAGACTCTGAACGGAATGCCCACCCGGGTCGTTTCAATTACCTCCTCCAAGGCCAATGCCAAGGTCTGGTTTACACAAAAAGGCGGCTACCCCGTCAAAATTGACGTCATCGAACAAGACGGCAAGCTAACGCATATTCTCGAGGTAAAACAAATCAGCTTTGCCAAGCCGCCCGCTTCCGCTTTCACCCTTCCGGCAAAGTGCCAGGGAGTCGAAGTGCCTCCCCCTCCGCCCGTGGCCAGCACGAATGTCAAGTCGCTGACGCTCGCTCCAATCGGCAACTACACTGGCCCCTGCCCCGCCCACGTCAAGGTGGTCGGCACCATCACCGTGGATGGACCGGGAACGGTGTTTTACCAATTCGGCGCCGGCACGTTCAATCCCGGAAAAACCATTGTCTTCAGCGCCGCGGGAACCCAAACCGTCAGCGACGTTTTCACGTTCCAGCCCAAGTACGGCAATCAGATGGGTGGTACGGCTATCCTGGAGGCCATTGGAGCAGACGCCAAAGGCAACCACGGGATGCTGACCCAAGGCTCCAACAACTCCGATTTCAACATCACCTGCACCAGCGGGGGTGGAAAGTAGAGGCGCGCCGGAACCTGCATAAAGGCAACGGCGAAGGGTGAAGGATAAAGGGTAAGGGGTAAAGGATAGACTCCGCAAATCACAAATCGCCAATCTCAAATCACTCAATGAACCGATGACCCAATGGCCAGATGACCCGATTACGCTTATAATCGGAGTTGGAACCTTCTCAAGCAAGACCCGGTCGAAGCATGATTCGCCACCGTCGAAAAGTGATTTATCTCCTAGGCTTCATGGGAAGCGGGAAGTCCACGGTGGGCGAGTTGTTGGCCAGTGCGCTGGGTTGGCCATTGATCGACCTCGACACGGTAATCGAAGCTGGGCAGGGTCTGAGCATTCGGGAGATTTTCGAAAACTCCGGCGAGCCCTTCTTTCGTCAAATTGAGCGCGCCGCGTTGACGGAGGCTTCCAAAACCGAGCCCGCAGTTATCGCCCTGGGTGGCGGCACATTCGCCCAACCCTCCAACGTGGATTTGGTCCGGGAATCGGGGGGCACAACGGTTTGGCTCGACTGCCCGCTGGAGGTTCTGCGCGTGCGGTGCCAAGGCCTGGAGAACCGCCCGCTCTTTCGCGATGAGGAGTCGTTCACGCAGCTTTTGATGGAACGACTACCCTATTACCGCTTGGCCGATTTTAGGGTCTCGACGGAGGGGCGTAAACCGCAAGAGATCGTCGAGCAAATCTTGAGTCTGCAAGTCTTCTGACCTGGAAGGAGCCTGCACTGGCCGCTCTAAAACGCTCCGCTTTGCTCATAGCCGTTGTCTCGCTGCTGGCCGGTTTCCGGGCGGCAGGGCCGCTCGCCGGGCAAGCTTCCGGCGCCGCCCCTCCTGACCTGAACGATCACGGCACCTTCGAAATCTTTGCCGCCGGGGAAAACGTGGGGACCGAATCATTTGAGATTCGCGTCCGCTCGAACCAGGTTGAGGCCCAGGGAAATGATCACCTGCAACTGGAACAAAAGGGCAAGAGAATTGAGGTCCGAACCTCCTCGAACTTATTGCTGGGCCCTCAGCTCGATCCCCTTACCTACACCTGGAACCAGAAAGGAGCGCAGTCTTCCCAACTCACGGTTGACTTTCGCGCCCAACCGGTCCACTGGGGCGCCAAAACGGTAAACGGGCAAAACGACAAGCGAGACTTCCAGTTGGATAAGGAGGTCATCGTGCTCGACGACAATGTCATTCATCACTACCAACTAGCCGTCGCCCACTACGATCAGGCGAAGGGCGGCACGCAGGCGTTTCGTGCCTTCATCCCCCAGGAGGCAACGCCGGGAGTGATCACTCTGAATTCCACAGGCTCCGAGCCCATCACCGTCGATGGCGAGAAGCGGACACTGCGGCACTTCCTTCTCACCACGGAATTGGCTCACATTGGTCTTTGGGTTGACGATCAGGGCCATCTCCAGCTCGTGTCGGCGCCCGACGCCCAGTTTCAGGCGATACGAAGGAAGTGATCGGGCAGCAAATCTCTAGTTCACAGCTTAGATGATGGATAACATACTCATCACCGGCGGCGCCGGGTTTATCGGATCACATCTGGCCGTGCGCCTGCTCCGGGAAGGCAAGCGCCTCGCCATCGTCGACAACCTGGATGATTACTATCCGGCAGAGTTGAAGCACGCCAACCTTGAGGAAATCAAGGCGAGCGGAGAGTTCCAATTTTTCCCCACCGATATTCGCGACGGCGAAAAGCTTCGCGAGGTATTTGCCGCCTTCCAGCCAGAAGCCGTCATTCACTTGGCGGCGCGCCCGGGAGTGCGCCTGTCGTTCGCGCAACCCGAGGCATATACCTCCCTCAATGTGCTGGGGACCACCCAGGTACTGGAAATCAGCCACCAAAGCGGCGTGCAGCGCATGGTGTTTGCTTCCTCGAGCTCGGTCTATGGACATTCCTGCCGCGCGCCCTTCCGGGAAGACGCCACCATTTCCCACCCCCTTTCCATCTACGCCGCGACTAAAGTTGCGGGCGAGGCTGTGGCCTTCACCTATTCCCACGCCTACGACCTTTCGGTGGTCTGTTTGCGCCTCTTTACCGTCTATGGGCCGCGCCAACGGCCCGACCTCGCGATCCGCAAATTTGCCGGCATGATTATGGAAGGGAAGGAAGTCCCTCTTTACGGCGACGGCAGTCTGGAACGGGATTTTACCTATATCGACGACACCGTGGACGGGATCTTCCTCGCCCTCCATGCACCCGGCAAGTTCGATGTTTTCAACATCGGAAACTCCCAACCTGTTCGCATTAACGAAATGGTGGACACCTTGGGACGCGCCCTGGGGAAACCCGTCCGGCGGAAGTTTATCCCCACCCCCCCCGGCGAAATGATCCTCACGCACGCCGACCTCACCAAAGCCCGCCAGGTCCTCGGCTACTCGCCAAAAGTCAGTTTCGAAGATGGAATCAGCAGATTTGTTGAGTGGCTGAAATCCCGCGGTCAGCAGAAGGGGTAGCGGCGGCTTACCAACCAGCCCCCAGGGACAAGCAGATCTCTCCCCGTGGCCAGAGGCTTCTGCACCTATTCCCGCAATGCAAAGGAACTAGCCGCATGCGGGTGCGCAAGTTTCTCGGGAGCGAGATTGAGGCGAAGGAATGAAAAGTTAGAAGGCATCTAAGAAGAAAAAACGGCATCCGAGACACCATCCAATGCCGCTCAACGTGGAATCTTAAATCGGAAGGTTCCTGGCGCTTTGCCCCATCAACAGACTAGTACGGCGACGCCCCCAGCGGACATATCGGGCCAGCCGTGGCGGCCAAGGGCCTATACGTGCTTGCGGGGAAGCCCGTAGGGACAGTCGGGGGCGCGCAAACTGCCCCGGAATTCGCCGCTGCGGCTGCCGCGGCTGCGGCACCCACTATTGGGTCGGCCCCGCTGAGGGGTCGGCCGAGGTTTGGTCGGATGGTTTTGGCATCAGAGGCTGCCGCGTTGGCAGCGCTGGCGGCTCCTTCCACCGCCAACGCACTCGCGCTGCCAAGAGGGCTGATGGCTTCGGCCCCCGGAACCGCGGACGTGCCGCCGCCCGCGCCCCCCTTGGCGCTCTTGGGGGCAATGACGATCGTCTCTCCCTTGGCTACGTTCTTCGTCGCGCCATGATCCTCCACTTGCAACGCGCCTTCCTTGGCAGTGATGACCAGGGAGCCATTCAGCATGGCAATCTCACCAATTGTCTTTAAGCCTGCCGCAGGGGTGATAGAAACCTCGCCTGCCTTCACATTCAGGGGAGTTCCATCGTTGGGGTGGAGCATGGAAAGGTTGCCTTGGCTCAGCAGGACCGTAACTTCATTTGAGTCCCTCAAGAAAGAGGCGGCTGTGTCGCGGCCGAAAATCACCCGGTTGTTGTTGCCCACGGCGATCACGGCAACGCCATCTGCTACCTGTAAGCTGTCTCCGCTGAAAATCGTGGTATTAGGCAAAAGCGCATGGCCGCCCAGACTTGCGTTCGTGCTGCCAGCCGCCGAGCCGATCACTGAAGGACCCGCAAGCGCGGGAACCGTTGCGACCGCTCCCAAGAGTAGCGCACAGAGAGCGAGGCGTAAAATTCTAGCCTTTACCTTCATCATAAACAACCTCTTCTCGCGTTAGAGAAGCAAGCTTGCCTCCCCATTCAGGTCGCTGTTATGTTCACGCCATTCCCGTGTATCCAAAGTATAAATCTTTGCTCCGGTTTGTCAAGAATTTTTTTTAAATTATATGACTTTTCTTGTCGCGGCCCGCACCACGGTCCCCATCATCTACGGCAGTCACTCAGTCTAGCTAATCAATTGTAATTCAAGTTGTTACAGGAATATTACTGAAACCTAACTGTTGCACAGAAAGGGAGATTAGACCAACTTTAAAAAGTTGTCGTTCTAATAAACTCTTCCCGCGAATTACTTCGGACGCCGGCTCAACCAATCTTTTTAGAATGGGACATACGCCTGACAATATAATTAATGTGAAGTTGCTGTAGCCGGGCTCATTTGTCTTGGGGGGCCAGCGCTGACCCCAGCCTCTTACTGACATTTTGTCATTGTTCGGAAAAGAACCGCTCAGATTTCACCGTTTCACGCGTCGTAATTCCGAGGGTAGCCGCCGCGGGCATTTCGTGAAGGCACCTGCCGCTCTTGTCATGGTTCGTTCCCTGTCGTACGATGTGCGGGCATTACTGAGTAAGCTTTGGGACACCACCATGCAGGGACCCCGCGGTCGCTCTGAGCGGCTTATAACCTAAAGCCCGGCTTTTCCGGGGGAGGCTTATTGCAGAGAAAGGGTAAAAAAATGGCTTCTTCTCTCAGTCGGCGGTTTTTCCTTCTATTGACTTCCGGTTCCACCCTCGCCGCGCGCGCCGCCGGGATGCTGCGGCCGGCCTCCGCGGGTGTCCGCGGCCCGACGCGGGAACCCTCGGGTGACTGCGCCAATCTCTTCCCGGGTTTGCCGGCTAGTCAGGAAGGGCTTGCCTCCGGGACAGGGGGGCAGCAAGCCGTTTCTCCCGGACGGTCCGGCGCAGCCGCGGCGACCCGTTGGCAGCGCAGCGCGGACCGGAAGCGTGAAATGACCCGCGATGTGGTTTGGACGTCGCACGAGCCGCTCTACTTCCTGCGCCGGCGCGGAGGAGACCAGTTCGACGACGAAGCCGAGATCTACGAGCGCATGTACGATCCGGAAAACCTCAAGCGCATGGCCGCGGCGGGGGTGCGTTGCGGCCTCCTGCATTTCTACAAAGGTTTTGGACTTGAATACGAGCGGTCCCAGATTGAGCGCACGCGCCGCGCCGCCGATCTGATGCACCAGTTGGGTATGAAAGTGAGCCTGTACATAGCGGGCACGATGTTCATCGAGACCCTGTACCGTGAGGTTCCCGGTGCCGAGCACTGGGAGCAGCGCGATCAGGACAATCACTGGGTCTCCTACGGAATGCAGACTTATCGGCGTTACGCCTGCCCTAACGAACCGGCTTACCGGGAGTATTTGAAGCTCATCCTGCGGATGGGGGTCGAAGAGCTGCATGCCGATGAAATTGCATTTGACAACTTGATGCTGCAACCGGAGCCCAAGTCCTGCCGATGCCCGCGTTGCATCCAGGCCTTCCGCGAATTCCTCCAACGCCGGTATCCGACGCAGGAAGCGGTGGCGCGCCGTTTCGGCCTGCCGGACGTGGAATCGATCCAGGTCAACGAGTGGGACCCCTCGCAGGCGCCGCCGAGCGGCGTGACGGTTTTGAATGACCCCGTGCTTCAGGAGTGGGTGCGTTTCCGCTGCGAATCTCTGGCCAGCCATGCCAACGTGCTATCGGTATACGTGAAAAGCCTCAACCCGGACGTTTCGGTGCACATGAATATCAAGGGCCTTTACAGTTTCAACCGTTACTGGACGAACGCCGTCTACCACCCTCTGTTCGCCAGCCACGTCGATGTGATCTCCTTCGACACGGGCGGCTACGAGGCGCGCCTTGACCCGGTAACGGGCGCTCTGGTCTCGCAGATTCGGTCCTACAAGGTCGCCCGCCTGCTGCCGTCGAGTTGCGCCGAATCGCTGGAAGACGAACTTCGCACCGCCACCCACATGGCGTTTAACTACCCGGTGCCGGTTCCCGGCTACGCAGGCGCTCCTTACTACCATGGGGCGAACCACGTCTTCACCCCCCTACTGGAATTCTTCCGCGAGTATAACGACCGCTACTACACGAGTACCGAGAGCGTGGCGGACGTCGCGATGCTGCTGAACTGGCCGTCGATGGCCTACAGTATCAACGCCACGTGGGTTCCCACGACGCTCATGGAGCAGGTGCTGATCCAGTACAAAATCCCCTTCGACATTCTGTTCGACGAGCAACTCGATCGTCTCGGGCAGTACGCGGCGGTCATTCTGGCAGACCAGGAGTGCGTCTCGCGTGCCCAGGCGAACGCCCTGCTCAAATACGTGCAAGACGGCGGGACGCTGCTGCTCACGAGCAACACCGCGGAGTACAACGAATGGCGGCAGAAGCGGCACAGCAACCCCTTGCTCCCGGCGCGGCGCGAAGGGAAGGGCCGCATTATGTATATCCCCCACATCGTCCCCGCGATGAGGAGAACCCCGAATCCGCCAGGCGATGAGCTCAATCCTGAGCCCGGAGCTACTCTGGTGAGGGGTCATGCGATGCGGCCCTCTGAATGGGTGCTACCACAGAACCACCGAGAGATCTATCAGGCGGTTGTGGAGGGTTTGCCAGAAGGGCCTTCCGTCACCACCGAAGCGCCCCTCACCACGGTTATGGAGCTGGTCAACCGGCCTAAGACTCGTGAAACCATCGTCCATTTCATCAACTTCGACCAGAACAGCCTGCCGCCATTCCGAGCGGGTGTGCGTAAGCAGTTTCCAGGCCCGATCAAATCCGTCATGTGCTTTTCGCCGGACGTCGACGACCCGGTGGGCGTCAAGTCCCAAGAATCGGGGGGACAAGTTAGCTTCGTCGTGCCTTCTACGCGGCTCTATTCAATGCTGGTGATTGCGCACGAGTAGAAGCAAGTCAGGATCTAGGATTTAGGATTTAGGATCTAGCACCCGGGGCTTGACTCCTAGCCCCGAATCACAAATTCCGGATCGCGTATTCCGAATCCCGAATCCCGAATCCCCATCCCCTCGCCCGTGTCATTTCAATCCCAGCTTCTTGCCTGCCGCGAGCAGGCGGATGGCTTCCTCAAGCCGTCGCATTTTTGTTTCTGGTTGCTTCGCGGAATCGATCCAACCGATGTACAGTCGCCGGTAGGAGGGCGCAAGACTTTGGAAATAGTTCCATGCCGGCGGGCAGTCCCGCAGCGCATCTTGGATGTACGGTGGGAGCTTCGAAGGTGAGGGTCTGGGCGCATCGCCGCTTCGCTCCGTGGGCGGCCGGTTCAAGCCTGCCGGCATCAGTCGCCCGCGGGCCTTAAGCTGCGCATAGCATCGGCGGTTGGTGGTGGACCACTTGCTATCGGCCTTCCTTGGCGTGAACTTGCGGGCATAGCGCGCGTCGTCGAGGCGCCTGACGAGGCTATCGATCCATCCGAAGCAGAGGGCTTCATCGACGGCATCCTGGTAGGCGATCGAGGCCCGCCCAGTGTGCTGTTTGTAGAAGACGAGCCAAACCTCCGATTCCGATTGGTGATGGTCGGCGAGCCACCTCCGCCACTCCTCAGGAGTCGGTGCATCGAAGGTCTTCAGAGTACCCGTGCGCACCATGCGTTTGCCTCATGCCGCGTCGCCCGCCTAATGATCCGGTTGAGCCGCGCGAGCAGCCAGCCAACGTCAGGACCGTCCTGCCCGCAGGCTGTTCTCGCACCCAATATCCCAGATGCGGCCGCGCGTCGTCAATCGGGGCGGCGCGCAGGTCAATGATATCTATAGATTCGGCAATCTGTTTCGAGTAGAATCCTGAATTGGTTCTGCACTCTGGGGCCCCTGAACACTCTAAGCTGACGCTGGGCGACTCTTCGCGTGAGGCATTTGCATGCTGAAAGGTCTGTTCCGTAGGAACGGCCATTCCAATGGCGATCATTCGGAAGCACGTCGTGACGGCGCAGTTGCTGTACCTTACGAGCCACCCGCGGACGGAGGCAGGCTCATCGTCCTGACGGCTCCGCTGACCGAGACGATCGATCATGCCGGCTACTTCATTCAGATGGCGCTGGCTTCCCTCCCCGTGTGGATGGAGTTTGTCATCAACGACAAATATCCGACGTGGCGCAAGGTGGAACACAACCCCGATGGGACGGCGCGCTACATGCCGGCAGGCGTCCGGCTGGTGGAGAAATCGCTGCTGAGGGAATTCCGTCCCGAGGACGTCGTGGTCTGCTATCCCGACGATCTGGACAAATTCCTCGGACCGCGAACCCGCGCCGTCGGCGTCTCCACTCACAACCCGTTGGGCGTGACGTTTGCCGCGGGCGTGTACACGTCCATGTTCGGATCTTCGAAAGAGCCCATCAATTCCCACTATGCCAAGCGCATGTTCGCGAAGATCAAGGCCAATCCCTTCCGGCAAAATTTCAAAGTCATCGTGGGCGGATCGGGCGGCTGGCAGATTACGCAGACCAACAGCTTTGAGGCCTTGAGTGTGGATTGCGTGGTGGAAGGGCGCAGCGAGTCGGTGGACGCCGTAAGCCTGTTCCACAAGGCCATCCGCGGGGAGGATCTGCCGCGCGAGGTCAACGTCGCACATCCCACGGACCGCTCGGGCATCCTCGTGCCGGAAAAGCGCACGACTTTTGGGGTCATTGAAATGACCACGGGCTGCGGACGGCGTTGCCAGTTTTGCGTGCCCGACCTGAATCCGCAAATCGACGTGCCCAAGGACAAGATCATGGCGGCCGTGCGCGCCAACGTCCGCGAGGGCAACCCGCAGATTTCCCTGGCCACGGAAGACATGTTTATCTGGGGCCAGGTCCGCACCGGAACGCCCTTTTTCTTTTCCAACCGCGAGGCGCTGGTGTCTCTCTACACGGACATTGTGGAAACCCCGGGGGTGAAGAGCCACTTGTTGAGCCATTGCACTATGGCGCCCTTTGTGGTCGACCCCCTGCTCATCAAGCAGCTCTCTGAAAAGCTTCTGGACAAGAGCCCGGTGAAAATTCGCCTGAGCACGCATCCCGAGAAGCGCGCGCTCTCGCCGCTGATTGGGTTTGAAACCGGGTCGGTGCGCATGGCGAAGCAGATCATGCCCAGCAAGGCTGTGCCGTTTTCCATCGAAAACTGGCCCAGCGTGATTCTGGAAGGCCTGCGCGTGGCGAACGAGAACAACTGGTTTCCCGTCATGACCCTGATGGTGGGCAATCCTGGCGAGACGGACGAGGATTCGCGCGCCACGCTCGACCTGCTTTACGAAATCGAGCGCCGCGGCCTCTTCGCCATCCTGGTCCCCTCCATCTTCACACCGCTGCACGACACGCGCATGGAGAAAAAGCGCGGAGTTACCGAGACGCGGCAGCTTACTCCCTTGCAGTGGCAAATCATCATGAAGTGTTGGAAGATGGATTTGGGGCCGACCTCAAATACCTGGTGGGCGCCCTTGATTTGGAAATTCGGCTCCCTCATCGTCTGGCTGCTCAAACTGCGGCGCACCAATGGCCCGAACTTCAAATGGCCGCTCATCATGTTCTCCGGCGCGGTCTCAGAGAAGGTGCTGGCGCGCATGGGAAAAATCTACCTCGGCCGGCCGCTCAAATCCAAGACGCGGCGCGAATTGATCGCCGCGCTCAAGCCGCACTACTGGCAATACCTGCGCGCGGACAACGGGGATTTGCCGGAAGGCTACACGCCACCCGCGCGGCCCGTGGCACAGACCTCGGAAGAAGACCTGCTCGTCCGCACCTGAACCGCATTGGGAATTAGCGCTGACAGGGAATTGTCATCGGATCGTCCCGGCGGCATCACTGCGGGCCTTAATCCTCCCGCCAGACCACATAAGCAATGCCTTGATCTGACAGGCTGGTGGCACCAGCATCGGTCGAGGACCTCTGGGCATAGGCTGGAACGGGCCCAGCCCCCACCAAGCCCCAGAATGCCCCTGCCAAAACCACTGCCCAAAGAGCGCAGCGCCATCTCATGCTCGTTTTCATCACTGTCCCTCCCTCTCGGTTCCACCCGCCCTCGAACCCGCAGCAGCCGGCCGTTTCGACCTCATCGAGCTATCTTCACTGGGTATAACGAGTGACGAGGGATTTGGTTAACAAGTTTGAGGCGATCGCGGCGGGTATCTGCATCAGGATGGGTTTAAACGGGGTGGTGAACGGTGCAACAATACTGGACAGCGGGGAAAACAATCCTCCCTGCCAGCCGATTTTATTCCATGACGGAGGTGGGGGCAGCGTAGCGCGCGCGGTTTTCTTCACCAAAATGCCCGAAAAGGACCGCGTAGATTTACCTGATGCGTCGTACCAGATGGTGACCAGGACGCTTCCATCCCTCCTTGTCGTCAGGTGCGAACTCGCGTCGATAGACCGAGAATCCGGGGGGATGAAAAGAAACGTGAATCGCAGAACTGAGGTCGTTCTGCGCCAGCCCCCCGATTTATCTTTGTGACGGCGAAAAGGTCGAATACATCCATTTAAACCCGGCACGCCGGGGATTAGTGCAGAAACCGTAGCACGGACCTGCACTTCATGATTCCGCGGCTTTGCTGGAAGTGTTCGAGCATGCAGGAATACGCGGGGGTTAGCGGCGAGGACCAAAAACGGTTCTGCGGACTGCGCATCCATCGCGTTCCGCTTCCCATCGATCTGCGTACGCGCATTTAAAGCCCAAAAGCCGCGGACCTTCATCCGCAGCTCCGCGCTTGCTGCCCTCCTCTGTGGTTCTTCGTCGCCAAACGCGAATGAGGTTTCCGAAAATCGCGCGCTACCTTCTGTTGGTTGCCCATGCACATGCACCGATTTGAGCCCTGCCAACGAATCAACAACAATGCGAGATGAAAAGCCGCAGAGGAATCCGTCGCTTGACGGATGCCTCTGCACTACGTGCTTGAGACGACATTTGAAATCCTTCCGGAAGAATCTCCGGAAAACTTCCCTAAAGCCGCCTGATGGGCTTTAAGGATTGTGGAAGACCTCTTCCATCCTCGTCCAACTACGCTCCCCGTCCAGCGGAATTTGCATCTTATCGGTGACCGAGAGCCACTTCTGGTTGCGCGGATCGGCATCCGCCTTGGCCATATCCCCCTTGAAGTCCGTACCCGTGTATTCGTAATACGCAAACTCGTAGTACTTTCCGTCGGGGAACTTTTGCAGGTAAATCGAGAAATTATGGATGTTGTATTTCTGGAGTATATCGCGAACTCCCGGGTTCGACGCAGCATGCAGGGCCTTATAGGCCGTGATCTGATCGGGTTTGACCCCGATGACCATGCCGTGCCGCTGCACGTGGGTGTTTTCAGTTTTAGCGTAATGTGCTGCCGCCAGGAGAGCCGCAGCGGTTAACAATGTTGCCAATGAAAGTCTTTTCATGATTCCTCCAAGTAAAGATAATTCATCTTACTTCAGGTCCTGTATGAGGGAGTTGAAGATTTCAAAATCACGGTAGCCGGTCTTCTTGCCGGTGGGTAGATTGTACCCTCGCGCCCAGACCTTGCCTTCCTTCTCGAAGACCGCAGTGACCGCCAGATCTTTGTTCTTCACTTCATAGAACGATTTCTCCCCGCTCCCTTGGGTCACGAACACCGGCGCCATTAAATCGTTGACCTCGCGGACAATTCGGTTGCCATCAAAATCGCCGTGGGGGATCAGGGCGTACTTGATCGTTTGACGCCGTCGGCACCCGATATCAGCGGATTCCGGAGCTCTATACCCTGCCTACGGATGCCCCTCTCCAACGCTTCAAGTGCGGCCTCACGAGCGCCCTCGCAGGGCTGGGGGCCAGGGTGGCTCGCTACGCCCTCCCTGTACGACTCTTTCATTCGCGACTCCCTGCCGGTTTATCCCGGCGCTATCCAGGGCTCCGCTCTAAGCCAGCCGGCCAATTGGCCCGCAATAGCCAGATATATACATTTGAGTAGAGACTTTTCAGGGTGTATATTTCGGCATGGCTCTACGTGTGAGGTTCGCGCACCACATGAGTTCAGTCGCTAAGGTGGCTTAGGTGAAAAGACGCTTCTTCATGTCGCATAGCTCAAAGGACAAGGTCCTCGTCGAAGAGGTAGCCCGCGGCCTTACGAAAGCAGGGGGTAGTGTCCTAGTTTGAATCCGAGCCAAAAAGTTTGGCATGGGGATTGCTATACGTCCGCGCATAATTAAAGGGACATAGGCCGCCCCTGTATGGCATACTTCTCGCGGGAGGAGTAGCCATGATTCCTCGCCTGCTGCGGTTGCACCCCTTGACCTATCGCCGGTTGATCCG